>CAAGKR010364500.1_pt1 | contig 27515 bp, 30 predicted proteins | sample 2556971 | NCBI WGS metagenome assembly CAAGKR01 (sample SAMEA5207829, study PRJEB30636) | soil metagenome | biome: forest; feature: boreal; material: soil | place: USA | collected 2011-09 | depth 1 m | reverse complement strand
GCTTCTCCTCGATGTGGGCGTGGAAGGTGTCGAGGTGGATGCGACAGTTTGGATGTCCGACCTCATCGACCAAGCGGATCGCCTGGTCGAGCGTATTCAGGTGGTACAGCTCGAAGCGATTGACGACCTCCTCCGCCAGCACCACTCCTGCGCCGGCGGCATACTCGGCCACGCGGCGCAGATGCTCGACGCTGCGCTTCCACTCCTCGTCGGTAGCCCCGCGTCCGGTGAAGACGCCCAGCGCGACCTGGTGTGGGCCACAGAGGATCGAGGACCCGACGGTCGCACAGCAGTCGACCACCGCTTGCATGTGCTGGTATGCGGCCTCGCGGATCGCCGGGTCGGCGCTCACGGGGTTGTGCTCGGGAGCGATCACGGTATTGGCGGTCCGCTGAAGCCCGAGGTCGTCCAGGCGCCGTGCCCAGCGCGTCCACTTCGTCCGGTCGAGATCGAAGATCGGGACCTCGACGCCATCGAACCCGATCCGCTTCAGCTTCTCGAGCACGGGCATCAGCCCGTCGTGCATGTCATCGGCCCACAGGTACAGGTTGATCCCGTACTTCATCTCCTCTCCTTTCGCGGTCGGGGTGGCAAAGTGTAGTCTGGCCGTCACCTTCCGTACGAGACTCGCTTGGACCTCAGCGCGCTCGCGATCGACGTTGCAGTTAACCTAGATCAACACTGAGCTCTTGGCAACCGAATGCACGATCAGCACCCATGACTAAGACCATCGCAGTCGGCAGCGACGATGCCGGTTTTCGGCTCAAAGAGGAGCTCAAGCGGTACCTCGAGGCGGAAGGCCACACCGTCACGGACTACGGCTGCGATTCCCCCGATCCCGTCGACTATCCCGACGTCGCCTTGCTCGTGGCAAGGGCGGTGGCGCGCGGTGATCATGATCGGGCGATCCTGGTCTGCGGGACAGGCATCGGTATGGCGATCACCGCCAACAAGGTGCCCGGCGTGTACGCGACCGTGGCCCACGATGCCTATTCCGCTGCCAAAGCCCGGACCTCCAACAACACCCAGGTCCTGGCACTCGGGGCTCGCGTAGTGGCGCCGGAGCTTGCCGCGACCCTCGTCGGGATCTGGCTGCGGGCCGAGTTTGCAGGCGGGGCTTCGGCGAGGAAGGTGGGCAAGATCCAACGGGCCGAGCAGGAGCTCGGGGAGGGGCAGGAAGCCCGGGCGACGGCGCGAGGACGCAGCCGGCGAAAGGTGAAACCCGAGTGACGGCGTCCAGCCCTGACGATCGCACGCGAGGGGGCTACAAGAAACTCATCAACGATCCCTTCGACGCCGTCGACGAGGCGCTCGAAGGATTCGTCGCGGCCCACGCCGGCATGGTCGCGTTCGCTGAGCCGAGGGTCGTGGTCAGGCGAACCCCCGGCGCTGACAAGGTCGGCCTCGTCGTTGGAGGTGGCTCGGGGCATGAGCCGGCATTCGTGGGCTACGTCGGCACCGGGATCGCCGACGCTGCCGCATGCGGCAACATCTTCGCCTCGCCGCCTCCGAACGTCGTCCTCGCCGCCATCCGTGCGAGCAACCGAGAACGCGGTGTCTTGGTGGCTTATGGGAATTACGCGGGCGACGTCATGAACTTCGGCCTGGCGACCCAGCTCGCGAACGCGGAAGGCATCGAAGTCCGCGAGATCCAGGTATCGGATGACGTGGCGTCGGCCTCGAAGGGCGAGTCCGCCAAGCGGCGAGGAATCGCCGGAATGATCATCGTCTTCAAATGCGCCGGGGCCGCCGCCGAGCAAGGCCTGTCCCTGGCCGAGGTCGAGCGTGTCGCGGTCAAGGCGAATGCCGCCACGCGCAGCATGGGGGTCGCCCTTTCAGCCTGCGAGGTCCCCGGTTCGGGCCGGCCGACCTTTGAGCTGCCGGACGACGAGATGGAGATCGGCATGGGCGTTCACGGCGAGCCCGGGATCAAGCGTGGGCCCATGAAGCCCGCGGACGAGGTCGCGCGCACCCTCGTCGATGCGATCGTCGCCGACATCGATGAGCGCGGCGGTGGTGACGTCGCCCTTCTCGTGAACGGGCTCGGAGCCACCGCCTACCTGGATCAGTACATCCTCTACCGGGGCGCGCGACGGGCCCTCGAGGCGAGCGGACTGCGAGTGGTCAGGAGCTACGTGGGCGAGTACATCACCTCGCTCGAGATGGCCGGCGCCTCCGTGACCGTGACCGTGCTCGACGACGAACTGCTCTCACTTCTCGACGCGCCTGCGAGCACCCCTAGATTCCCAGCGTGAGCGCACCTGTCTTGAGGGCATGCGTCCTGGCCGCCGCCGACGCCGTCGAGGCTTCACGCGACGAGTTGTGCCGCCTCGACGCGGGTGCGGGCGATGGCGATCACGGTGTGACGATGGCCCTGGCAGCCCGGGCTGTCCGCCAGGCACTCGCCGCCTCGCCGGACGCACCGGGTCCCGAGCTGGTTACCAAGCTAGCCATGGCGATGGGCTCCGTTGGAGGGGCCATCGGTCCGATCTATGCGGCGGGGCTGCTTGCCGTCGCCACCACGCTGCGGGGGCTCCCGCCTGCTGAACCGCTGACGGTAGCCCGGACGCTGGCTTGCGCCGAGGCCGCGGATATGGCGATCTCCGCCCTTGGCCGTGCCAAACCGGGCGACAAGACGATCTTGGACGCACTGGACCCGGCCGTCCGAGCGCTGCGACAGGCGCGGTCTTCGGGGACAGGCATCCATGACGCGCTCGATGCGGCTGTGTCAGCCGCTCGCGAGGGGGCCGCGTCGTCCGCCCTGATGATCGCGTCCATCGGTCGCGCGAGCCGCCTCGGGGAGCGAAGCCGCGGTTTGGCCGACCCCGGCGCGAGCTCCCTCGCCCTGATCGTGGGCGCCCTCGCAGCCACCTACGTTCGAGAGGCCGGCGACAGCGGCTCCGTCTGATCAGTGGGTCCACTCATCGGCACCAGCTTGAAGATGAACCTCACCTCGAGTGAGGCCACCGCCTATTTCGACACCCTCCGTCCGATGGTCGCCTCCGTGACCTCGTGCGAGCTCTTCGTCCTCCCGCCATTCACCTCGATCTGGGTCGCGCGTGAGCGCCTGCGCGGCAGCAACATCTCGTGGGGTGCGCAGGATGTGCACGCCGAGGACGCGGGCGCCCACACTGGTGACGTGTCGGCGCCGATGCTGGCCGATCTCGGATGCACGTTCGTGGAGGTCGGTCACTCCGAACGCAGGCGCGACTACGGAGAGTCCGACGAGATCGCAGCGCTCAAGGTGCGTCAGATCCTCCGTCACCAGATGACCCCGATCATGTGCGTTGGAGAACCCGAGCCGGGCAGCCCGGAGTCAGCGCTCGACTACGTGCTCAGCCAGGCTCGGCTAGGAATGGAACTGGTGCCGCACGCGGATCACCATCGCGTGGTCATCGCGTACGAGCCCATTTGGGCGATCGGCGTTGGTGCAGCCCCTGCCGACCCCGGCCACATCGGCACCGTTCATCGTGGACTCCATGAGCTCCTGCGGTCCAAAGGTGAAGGAGGCGGCGATGCGCGCGTGATCTACGGGGGCAGTGTCGACCCGTTCACAGCCGGTCCGATCCTTGCGCAGGACGGCGTGGACGGACTCTTCGTCGGCCGCGCCGCTCTCGATCCGCAGCGTTTTGCAACCATCGCCGCCAAGGCCCAGGAGCACGCGGCCGCATCGACGAAGCCTTAGTGCATACCTCTTCCGCCGGCTACGATCAGCAGTTCTCCGGTGATGAAATCCGCCTCCTTCGAGGCGAGGAAAACCGCCGAGGCGGCCACGTCGTCCGGTGTGCCCCACCGCCCCAGCGCCGTCTCGGCGAGGATCCTTCGCTCGACCTCGGGATCGGTGCCTTCGATCATGTCCGTCTTGATCCATCCAGGACAGATCGCGTTGACGGTGATGTACGGGCCGAGGGCGAGAGCGAGCGCCTTGGTCAGACCGTTCATGCCCGCCTTGGACGTCACGTACTCGGTGAAGCGCATGGCCGAGGGGTGATAGAGGCCGGAGTTCGAAGACATCATGATGATCTTGCCCGCCTCCTGACGGAGCATGAACGGAGCCACTGCTTTGGCGCAGAGGTATGCGCCTTTGAGGTTGACATCGATCGTGCGGTCCCAGTCGTCCTCGGTCGCGTCCAGCACCGACTTGGAGACCATGACCCCGGCGTTGTTGACCAGGATGTCGATCTGCCCGAAGTGATCGATGGTCGAACGCACGAGGTTCTGGACGTCAGCAGACGACGAGACGTCGGCACGCACCGAAAGCGCGTCCCCCCCGCCATGCTTGATCGTATCGACCGCGGCCTGCGCCTCCTGCTCGCTGGTGACCCAGTTGATCGTCACCTTGGCGCCCTCGGCGGCGAAACGCTCCGCGATGGCCTTGCCGATTCCACGGGAGGAACCGGTCACGATCGCGACCTTGCCATCCAATCGTCTTGCGTTCATGTCACCTCCAATTCATCAGTGCGAACCGCCTCGGGCTGAGACCGGCCAGTAGTCGACGAGCTTCCCTCCGCGGCTGACCCATACGTGGTCGTGGAGGTTGAATGTAGTCCGGATCTGTCCAGGGATGAAATCGATCCTGCTGCCCAGTGGAGGTGGGGCGCCGGCCACGGTCACGGTCGAGTGATCGTCGCTGAGGGCGATGTGAGTGGCCTTCAAGCCCACGGGGACGGGCGGACCGTACTCGATGCCGACCACGCGGCGCCCCACGTCGACAACGAAGCGGTCCGGGTGCCAACTGATGACGGTGCCCCGAACTGACGCAGCGCAGCGAAAGGGAAGGCCCATGACCAGGAGCTCGGGCTCCATCAGGGCGTAGACGCCGGCCTGGATCTCCGTGATCGTCGGGTCGGCGATCGCCTCTTGAAGAGTCGACGTACCTGCCGCCGACACGATCTCCACCGGGAAACCCGCCTTGAGAAGTGCGGCGCGAGCGTCGCTCAAGGCGCCATACGCGCCCGCGATCCTTTCGGTTCGCTTCTCGGTGCCGAGGCGCACACGCCCTTCGTAGCCCATGAGCCCGGCCAGCCGCAATCCGGGCGAGGCCTCGATGGTCCGGGCGAGGGCAAGCGCCTCAGGGATCGAGGCCACGCCGCATCGGTGCAGGAGGATGTCCACGTCGATAAGAACGCCCACCGTCACCCCACCGCGCGCGGCCTCTCGTGAGAGCGCCTCGACGGGGTCTGGGTGGTCGGCTGCAACCGTGACGGTCGCGTGGTGCGCAAGCTTGACGATGCGCGCGAGCTTCGCCGGATCGACTATCTCGTTGGCGATGAGCACGTCGCCGATGCCGGCCGCGACCATGGCCTCGGCCTCCCCCACCGTCGCGCAGGTCACCCCGACCGCCGACTCACCCAGCTGGCGCTTCGCCAGCTCTGGAGTCCGATGAGTCTTCACATGGGGACGGACGGTCTTCCCGGTTCCACGCAGCAGCGCCGCCATCGCCGAGACGTTTGCATCGAAGACGTCGAGATCAACCAGGAGGGCGGGCGTCGACAGCGGCGGCACAACTTCGGCCGGCGGCAATCCCGGCGTAGCCGGAATCACACCACTTCGGCCCCGCAGGCGACCAGCTGGTTTCGCAGCTCCGCATACATCGCTCCTCGCTGCCGGTCAGGTTCAAAGCGTCGAGACACGGCGACGAGCTGTCGGACCGCGGTGGACACCGATGGATAGACACCGGCACCGACGCCGGCCAGGATGGCAGCGCCAAACGCGCCGGGTTCCTCTTGGGCCACGGCCTCAAACGGGATGCCGCAGACATCAGCATGCAGCTGGAGCCACCAATCGAGCTTCGCGCCGCCCCCTGTCGCGCGAACGAGTGACGACTCGATCCCGCGGTGGCGGAGGCGGTCGATCGTGAGCGAGAACTCGCACGCAATCGCTTCCAGCAAGGCGCGGATGACGTCGATGCCGGTGGTGGCGAGGGTCATGCCCGCGAAAGCCGCGCCTCGACCTGACCCTCCGGAAACATGGGGCAGGGGCGTCAGTGCGGCATCTGCGAACACATGGCCCGGTCCGCGACCAGCCCCCGCAAGGCCCTGGTTCAGGTCCGGAATCGACACGCCTAAGAGATCGCGCGCCCACTCGATGACGCTCATCCCGTTTGGATTCGTGGCGAGGATCGCGAACCCGGTGGGGCCGGGGTGAGGGCAGACGTTCATTCCCTCATGAATGAGTTCCGTTGGCCAGCCTAATTGGACGGGCAACGTGAACGAGTGCCAGGTCCCGCATGCGAGGGAGACCACCCCAAGATCCACTCCCCCGGCCCCCACCGAGGCCGCGAAGGCGTCCCAGGCACCGGTGACGATGAGCACATCGGTGGGCAGGTCGAACTCCCTGGCCATCGCCGGCAGGATCGGCCCGATTGGCGTGGCGTTCGGCTGGACCTCGGGGAGCCACTTCGGGTCGATCCCGGTCTCGGCGATGCGGTCCGCCGACCAGTTGCCGGACGCGACATCGTATGTCGCCCACGCTCCCGCATCGCTCCAGTCGATCACCGGCCGGCCGCTGAGCAGAAGCGCGTAGTACTCGTGCCAATTCATGAACCAGCGAGCTTTCGCGGCGACTTCTGGGTCTGCCTTCCGCCACCACAGCGCTCGATTGACGGGATCCATCCTTCGAGGAACGTGCCCGGTCAAACGGAACCAATCCTCCGGCGACCGGCGCGCCGCTGTCTCTGCCGCCACTTCGTCCCCACGGGCGTCGGCCGTCATGAGGCAAGGCCCAAGCGGTGTGCCGTCGGCGGCCACCGGGAAGACCTCCCGCCCTGAGGAACTGAACGAGATCGCGACTGGACGATCTTTTTGAACCTTCGGGTTCGCCGTCAGTTCGGCGAGGGTCGAGCGGAAGGCATCCCGCGACTCGACCACGTTGACTTCCGAGTGCCCCGGCTGCGGCCGGTACCCGGGGACGGCTCGGCGCGCCGCTGCCAACGGCGTCCCATCGACCGCGTAAACCACCGCCTTGATCGCGCTCGTTCCCAGGTCGATACCGATGAGGCTCAACGGCACTCCTCGCTGGTGGAGCACATCGAATGCCGCGATGGGTGCGCCTGGGCCCGCCCCATCGGTCTACTTCTCCGCGTTGACGATGAAGCCGGCGTCGGCGAGCACGGTGGTGCAGGTCAGGTAGCTCGCGTCGTCACTGAGCAGAAATGCGATCACGCTGGCCATTTCCTCCGGTTGGCCGATGCGGTGGAGAGCGATTCGCTCCAAGTAGTACTTGAGCGCCTCTGGGTCGTCCATGAGCGCGGCGGACATCCTGGTGTCGATGGCGCCCGGCTCGACGGCGTTGATCCGAATCCCGTGCTCACCAAGCACTGCTCCCAGCGCCTTGGCGAGCATGCTGATCGCTCCCTTCGTGCCGCAGTAAGCGACCTGTGACGGCGCGCCCACGTGAGCCGACAGCGAGCTGACGCAGCAGATCGCCCCACCATGGCCCTCCTTGATCATCTGCTTGGCGCCCTCGGTGCAGACGACCCAAGTGCCGCGGAAGTTCGTCTCCGAAAGAGCATCGAAGTCCTCGATCGACGTCTCGTCCCATTTCATGAACGGGTTGATCGCAGCGTTCGATACCACGTAGTCGAGGCGGCCTTCGCGCCGGGCGACCGCCTGCACCATGTCGGTCACCTGGGCCGGATCGCGCATGTCGGCTACGACCGGGAAGCCTTCCCCTCCCGCTGCCTTGATCTTTTGCATGGTCTCCGTCGGGTCGCCGGTCGGGCGTTGGTTGACACCCACAAGCGCCCCTTCCGCGGCCAGCCGAACCGCAGTTGCCTGACCGATCCCGGCGGTGGCGCCGGTGACCAGCGCGACTTTCCCGACGAACCGCTTCTCCATCGCTTCCTCCGATCAGTAAGTGGTGAGGTCGTACGTAACCCTAAGCTTTGCACCAGCTCCGGCCTCGCGTGCGAGTGCTTCTTAGCACGAAAACGCCCGAGATTCAGCCTGGGCCGCGATCACAGGCAGTGGCAGATCCATCTAATCGCGCTCCGGAGGAAAGGCTGCACTGCGCCGCCACGGCGGGAGCTGGTATACGGTGCCCGGCCGAGGGTAGGACTTGCCTTCGGCGAGCCGGCGCCGGTAGCTGTGAACCGGGGTGGCCATCGGGTCCGTCCGGACGTCGACCACCACCGGCCGTGTGGCCGCGAACGCCGCCTCCAGGGCACCGCCCAACTCGCTCGGTTGTTCAACTCGAATCCCATCACAGCCGAGACCTTCGGCGACCGCCGCGAAGTTCGGACCCCCCGCTTCGCCCTCGAGGTCTACCGACTCTCGAAGCCCGTCAAAGAACAACCGCTGCCAGATCGCCAGCCAGGCCAGGGTCCCGTTGTTCAGAACTATGTTCACGGTGCGCAATCCGTGCTGCGCGTGCGTCGCCAGCTCGCCGATCGCGTAGCTGAATCCCCCATCGCCGCTGACCGTGATGACGCGACCGTCCGGCCGAGCTGCCGCCGCACCGATCGCGGCAGGGACGGCATACCCCAAGCCGCCCTGGCCCCTCGCAAACAGGAAGTTGCGCCCTGGCAGTTGTGCGGGGACGTGGGAAGCGATCCACCCGGCGGAGAAGCTTGCATCGCTGATCACGACATCCTCCGGGCGAAGCCGCGCGGCCAGCTCGCTCATCACGCGCGGAGGGTGTATCGGCACCGCATTAGAGCTCTCGGCCTCGGACCGCTGTCGCGCCGCCAGCTCCTTCGCCTTGGCGGCCTCCTGGAGCCATTCCGGCCGTGCCTGGTCACCGAGGATCGCGAGCAGAGCCTCCAGGGTGGCACGGACATCACCGTTGAGCGCCACGGTGGGCCGGAACGTTCGCCCGAGCTCGACTGCATCCACGTCGAGGTGGATGGTGGCCTGCTCGGCAAGGGGCAACGACCAGTTGTGGCTCGTGTTCTGCCCCACCTTGCAGCCGCACCAGAAGACGACGTCTGCCCGGCGGACGATCTCCAACGAATCCGTCGTTCCCAGTGGATTGAGCACGCCGGCCGACTGCGGCGCGGTTTCATCGACAGCACCCTTTCCGGAGAAGCTGGTCACGACCACCGCGTCCAGGCGTTCGGCGAGGGTCTCGAGTTCCTTCGTGGCTCGAGAGGCGTGCACGCCGCCGCCCGCGACGACGACGAGCCTGCGCGCCTTCTTCAGAAGAGCCGCCGCAGCCGCCACCGTGTCCGCGGAAGCCACCGGGCGGTAGGCGGGCGCTTGCGTGTAGCGGTCGTCCACCTCCACGTCGGAATCGTCGGTTTGCCAGTCGGCGTCCAGCACGTCGTGCGGGATGACAAGGGCCACCGGGCCGGGCCGGCCGCTCGTGGCGATCCGGAAAGCCGAGCGGACCATCTGCGGCAAGGCGACAGTGTTCGGGACGTCAAGAGTGGCCTTGGTGATCGATGAGAGGAACCTGACTTGGTCGAAGCCCTGGGAGGCCAGGCCCATCTCTCGATACGGTGCCCAGTCCCTCGGTAGCTCCCCGACCAGCGCGATCACAGGCACCGAAGCGTTGTGACTCTCCACCAATCCGTCACTGAGCTTGGTGGCGCCCGGGCCGACCGTGACATCGCAGACCCCGGGCCTGCCCGTGAGCCTGGCGAAAGCGTCGGCCGCGTACGCAGCCGACCGCTCGTCGCGAACCAGAACGTGCCGAAGCCGGGGGCTGCGCCGAGAAATGCCGTCGTATAAAGCGGCGGTCTGGCCGCCTGGTTGCCCGAACACGTGGGTCACGCCGTAGCGCGTGAGCAGTTCGGCCAGCAGGTCCCCCACATGCGCCATCAGCGGCCAGCGTCTCCTCGCCGAAACTCACGCGTCAATCCGTCGAGCTTGATGAGCAGATCATCCTCGAGCTCGACGTCGACGGCGGCCAGCGTGTCATCGAGCTGGTCCGGGCGGCTTGCGCCGAGGATCGGTGCCGTCACGGCCGGCTGCCTCAGAAGCCAGGCGACCGCCAGTGTCGCCGGCTTCAAACCGGCTTCCGTGGCGATCTGCAGGAATGCGTCCACCGCGTCGAACACGCGCTGGTGCCAGTATCGCTCCTGGTAGAGAGTACCCGCGTTGGGAATGGTGAAGCGCGTGCCTTCGGCCGCCGGTTGGCCGCGGCCGTGCTTGCCCGAAAGCATCCCGCCCGCGAGTGGGTTGTAGGGGATCACCCCGACGCCCTCTTCCAGGCAGAGAGGAAAGAGCTCGCGCTCGAATTCACGAAACAGCAGGTTGTACCGCGGCTGCACCGAGTCGAAGCGGGCGATCCCGAGTGCTTCGCTGCGGCCGAGCGAGCGGGCGAGCCGATAGGCGAGGAAGTTGGAGCAACCGATGTAGCGTACCTTTCCCGCCCGGATCAGATCATCGAGGGCTGACAGCGTCTCGTCGATCGGTGTCTCCGGGTCGTCCTGGTGCAGTTGATAGAGGTCGATGTAGTCAGTGCCAAGCCTGCGGAGGGAGGCTTCGATCGCGTCCATGATGTGGCGCCGGCTGTTGCCGACATCCCAGGCCTGCGAGCCAGTACGGCCGTAGACCTTTGTCGCCACCACGAACTGGTGGCGCCTGCCCTTGAGCCAGCGCCCCACGATTTCCTCGGTCGTGCCGGCCTGGTCCACACCGCCACCCAGCGGGTAGGCGTCCGCCGTGTCCAGGAAGGTCACGCCCGCATCAGCCGCCCGATCCAGGACCGATATGGCCGCCGGTTCGTCGATCTGCAAACCGAAGGTCATGGTCCCAAGACAGAGTCGTGAGACTTTGAGGCCCGTGCGACCAAGCCTCGTATGTTGGATGGCTACCTCCCCCGAACTGTCCCGTTCGGATGCATTCTCGCCGGATCGGCGATCTGGATTATCTCCCGTCTCTGTGGCCTAGACGCCGGCCTATTGATGAAGCGCGCCCGGTTGCGGAGCTGAATCCTCAACGGACGACCCGCCATCGGCCTCGCTGCTTAGCGCAGCGAGGCGGTGCATGACCGGTGCTGTCGCCGCGTACAGATCGGTGTAGGCCTCGTGATAGCGCTGATACAGTCGGTGGCGCTCGGGATCGGGGACGTTCACGTCCGGATCAAGTCGGATGAGCGCACATGCTTCGAATACGTCCGAGTACGCGCCGCCGGCGACGCCCGCCAGTAGGGCTGCACCAAAAGCGGGTCCCTCTTCGATGCGAGTGCGGTGGACCGGCAGCCCGAATACGTCGGCCTGCAGCTGCCGCCAGATGGGGCTGCGGGCTCCGCCGCCCGTCGCCCTGACCTCCGTCACCGACATCCCCAGGCCGGCCATCAGGTCCAGACAATCCTTGAGGCTGTACGTGACGCCCTCCATCACGGCGCGCGTGAGGTGAGAGAGGGAATGTCTCAGGTTGAGGCCGACGAAAGCGCCCCTGGCATGAGGGTCCAGGTGGGGCGTCCGTTCGCCGGTGATGTAGGGCAGGAAGAGAAGACCCTCTGAGCCCGGCGGTGCCTGGGCTGCCAACGACGCCATGCCGTCGTAGTCGAGGCCGCTGCCGCTGGCATCGCGCCACCAGCGGAGCGAGCCGCCGGCCGACAGCGTCACACCCATCAAGTGATACCGACCGGGAATGGCGTGGCAGAAGGCGTGAAGTCGTCCTTGGGGGTCGATTCTGGGCGTCTCGCTGTCGGCGAAGACCACGCCACTGGTGCCGATCGATGAGCTGACAAGGCCTTCGCGCACGATCCCATTGCCCACTGCCGCCGCGGCATTGTCGCCACCCCCGGCGGCCACCGGAAGCCCGGCCGGGAGTCCGGTGGTCGCCGCGGCGGCGGCAGTGATCGTGCCGGTCACGTCGGGACCTTCATAGACCGCGGGCAACCAATGTCGCGGGATCTCCAGGGCTTGGAGGAGCTCGTCAGACCAGATGCGGTGGCGAAGATCGAGCAGGAGGGTGCCCGAAGCGTCCGAAGCGTCGGTGGCGGACTCACCAGTGAGCCGAAGGCGGACGTAGTCCTTAGGTAGCAGAACCCGGCGAACACGAGCGTAGGCTGCGGGCTCGTGCTCGCGCAGCCACAGGATCTTGGGCGCCTGAAAACCCGTGAGGGCGGGGTTTCCGGTGATCTCGACCAAACGCTCGCCACCGACCTTCTCCGTTATCGTCCGGCACTGGCTCGCCGTCCGCTGATCACTCCACAGCAGGGCAGGTCGGATGACGCGATCGCCCGCATCGAGGAACACAGATCCATGCATCTGCCCGGTGAGCCCGAGGCTCAACGGGGGATCGCGAAGGTGAGAGAGTACACGGTTCAGGACCACTTGGCTCGCGACCCACCACTGCTCGGGGTCCTGTTCAGTCCACCCAGGTCGGGGGGTTGAGAGCGGGTATTCTTCCGAGGCCGCGGCGACCACGTTGCCAAGCAGGTCGATGGCGACGGCTCGCGCTCCGCTAGTGCCTACATCGAGTCCAATCAGCGAACCAAGTCTGCTCAACCTAAGCCACTATTACAGACCCTCGCGCGCGGATTGGGGCCCGGTTCCCTTGGGCCCACCGCCGAGGGCCGGCGGCTCCAGTTCGAGATTCCCGCTGTGCGGCCGCTTTCGGCCTACGCCTAGGAGGCGCTGCGATGACGGTCGCGGTTGCGACTGCGCTGTCACCGGATCTGGTCGCCGGACTGCGTCGCCTCAAGCTGGCACGCATCCGCCAAATCGGCGCCGAGGTTTGCCAGGCCGCCAAGACCCAACGTTGGGTGCCTGAGGAGTTGCTGCGCACCCTCGTCGAGGCCGAGTTGCGGCTCGCAACGAGTCCAATCTGCGCGCCTGGCTCAAGCAGGCCGGGTTCCCAGTTACCAAAACCCTGGATCAGTTCAAGGTCCAGCTTTCCTAGGAGCCCCAGGCCACCTTCGACTACCTGGCCTCGCTGGAGTGGCTGCGCGCCCGCGCGAACCTGTAGGAGGGCAAAACTCAATCCGGCGAGATCGGCGACCCTGTCACGATGCTCGAACTAATCAGCCTCCTCCTCCCCAAACTGGCCAGGCTCTTTCGCAGATGGCACGACCATGTGGTCGAGAACCTGCTCCTGCGGCACCAACTCCACGTCGCGCTCCGTTCCCGTCCTCGCCCTGACCTCAAGACCGCTGTTGAACGTCCGCAACGGATCGAGGCGGTCGCGGACCGCCGCGCCGCGCTCCCAATTCCAGAAAGCCTGGTCACAGGTCGTCATATCGTATGAAGCGAGCTTTCGAGTGAGGGTCATGTCGCGCGACGTGGTGGTAAATCCAGCCGCGTGGTCCGGTCATTAGATTAAGCGGACTCCAGCTCCGGCAGAGCCTTGACCACCTCCTCATTGCTCGGTTGGTAGAGCTTGTTCATGGACTCGGTGCTGAAGTAGCGGCGACCGACCGCCCACTCGTCGTGCTGCTCTTCGAGGATGGCGCCGACCAATCGCCGCAGCGCCGCTCGGTTGGGAAAGATGCCGACCACGTCGCAACGCCGGCTGACCTCTTTATTGAGACGCTCGAGAGAATTCGTCGACCAGATTTGGCGGCGGTGCTCGACCGGAAAGCTGTAGTAGGCGAGGACATCGACTTCGGCCTCGTGCACGACCTTGACCAGCTGTGGGTAGCGCTTCTCGAAGAGCCGGGAGATGCGCTCGATGGTCTCGTGCGGGTTCGTCTGGTCGGGCTGGGCGAAGACAGTGCGCAGCATCGCCGCCACCATCTGCTGAGCGACCTTGGGCACGGTGGCCATCGCGTTGCGCATGAGACGAAGACCTGGGCCACCGCATGCTTGAGGCCGAGGTGGGAGTCAGAGATCACCAGGCGCACGCCGCTCAGCCCGCGACTGACGAGCTGGCGCAGGAACTGGAGCCAGAACTCATGGTCCTCGGCCGGACCGACGTCGACGCCCACCACCTCACGCTCGCCAGTGGAGCGAACACCGACCGGCAGGCCCTCAAGCATCGCGACTTAGACGGCTTCAGAACCAGCGACAACCGGTTTCACCGATTACTCGCCCGGACTGGCGAGGAGCGACCGGCTCATGGCCCTCTACGACACACGGGCGCAGCCCTTTCAGATTCTTCAGCTGCACTTTCCTGGCCATTGGGACGTGCTGGTCTAGTCGATCGAGGAACATCGTGAGCTCATCAGGATCTTGGCTGAGAAGAATCCACGAGCCGCCGAGAAGGCCATGTGGGATCACTAGCAACACAGCATCGATCGCATTCACCAGATCTATTCTGTGGAGCGCTCCGTAGACAAGTAGCACAGTCTAGGGGGTCTCAAGGGGGAGGTCGCCAGTTGGCGGCAAGGAGCCCGCCAGCCCCAACCAGCGAGCGAGCGGTCCGGTAGTGGGCGCCTGGAGGATGACCGTGCCGACAATTGCGGCGACGGTAACTCCTGCGACCAGTTGGGCGCCTCTGACGTGGTTGGCCAGAAGCAGAGTCGCAAGCGCGCCTGGCACCACTCCGGTCTCGCGAGCCCATCCCAGGAGAACGAGTTCGCGCCATCGCCATCTGGCTACGCGGTCGGGTGCGGTCGACAACAGCACGGCCAGTGGTCTCGCGATGAAGATTAGGGCGATGACGACTAGAGCCGCCCCGAGCCAGTGCCCCTCGAGTGATGGCCAGTCGAGATTGGATCCAAGGCCAATGAAGAGCAGAGCTCGCAGCACTATCGACATTGGTTGCGCGAACTGTCGGCTCATCTCTCGAGTCGAATCCGCGACCGCAATCGGCAGGGGTCCGTGATTACCTAAGACCACCCCGGCGGTGAACGCGGCCATCAAGCCACTGCCGCCGAGCGAGTTGGCGGTCAGGTAGGCCAGGACACTCGCTGGGACCATAAGAACGCCGGCGAGCCCAGCTAGGGGGCCTCCAGGCGCCGCTACGAGTAGCACATTGAGCACACCAATCAAGGCCCCGATCAGCAAGCCCAAAGCCACCATGCTGCCAAAGGCCAGCGTGGCCGTGGCAACGGAGAAGTTGCCGGTGACGATGATCCCCGCAACCACGGTTGTGCAAATCGCACCCGTCGCGTCGTTCAGCGCCGCCTCGCAAATCACGACATCGGAGATGCGGGGCATTACTCGCACCGAGCGGTATACCGGTATGAGAACGGCGGGATCAGTCGCTGCCACTACTGCTCCGACCAGTAGTCCGATCAAAAGCGGCTGACGCAATACGACCACCGCTATCAACCCGATCACGATCATCGTCACCAACACTCCCAACGTCGCCAGCAAGACGACAGTGGGCCAGACCGAGCGCACGACCGACAGGTGCAAGCCTTCGCCACCCTGGTACAGGATGTAACTGGCGGCGAGTATCGTGATCGCCTGACCCAATGAGCTGCTTGCGCTAAATGGGCGCCAGCCGACCAGCCCCGCAATCAGGCCAGCCAGCAAGAATGCGAGGACATCAGGGACGCCGAATCGAGCTGAGCCGCGGTGGAGGAGTAGTCCGACCGATGCAGCGGCAGCCAGGCCGAACAACGCGCCCTCCGCTTGGTTCACGGTCGCAGGCTCACAGATCAGCCGTCGGCATGGACGGCTGTGCTAAGACGGCCGCATCAAACTCCGCCGAGCGGGTGCCTGACGACATAGAGGAAAACATCCGGAACGGCCAGCATGACAAGGGCAACGATGATGTAGATCGCGAGAAAGGGAAGGACTCCCACGAAGACGTCGTTAATGGATCCGGCGCCCCTACCTCGCAGGCCTTGGATGATGTACAGGATGATCCCGTCGGGCGGCGAAATGAGCGCCACCTCGATCAGCATTGTCATTAGCACGCCCCACCAGACGGCGTTGTAGTGGAGCGCGATCACGACCGGAAAGACCACCGGAATTGTCGTCAGGATTATCGAGTAGCCTTCCATCAACGCACCGAGGGCGACGTAAAAGGCCATGATGCCGAGCATGACGACCACGGGCGCGACGGGGAGTGTTGTAACCGTCTGAGCCAGGAGCTCGGGCAGGCGCAAGGTGCCGAGCACGAAGTTAAGAATCAGTGCTCCAACGAGAATGAGACCCACCATCGCGGCCGTGCGGGCGGTCGCGGTAACGGCATCGTTGACCATCTTGAGATTGAGCTTGCGACCAAGCGCAGCTAGGATGAGGGCGCCGGTGACGCCAAGGGCCCCTGCCTCTGTCGCGGTTGCAAGACCGAGATACAGGGAACCGAGCACCATCATGATGAGAACGAAGGTGGGGAGTAAATCGAAGAGGCTGTGGTATCGATCTCGCCAGGTGATCTCGATCGCCTCGGCGCGCGTACCGCTAATGATGCCGTACACGAGAATGAAGGCCATGCAGAGTGCGGTTACGAGAGCTCCGACGACGAAAGCCACAGCATAGAGCTGGCCGATCGACGTACCGGTGAATAACCCGTAGACAATCAGTGAAATGCCGGGGGGAATCAGCTGGCCGAGAGCACCGCCCCCGCACAGCGACCCCAGGACCATTCGCTCGTTGTATTTGGTCTGCTTGAAGTAGGGAATCGCGACGGAACCGATCATGGCAGCAGTCGCAACGCTGGAGCCGCACACGGTTGCGAACACCGCGCAAGTTGCGATGTTTGTATGGAGGAGGCCGCCTGGCATGCGGCCTATCCAAATATTCAGAGCCCGATACAACTTGTCCGAGAGGCCAGCTCTGAGCAGGAGCTCGCCCATCAGGATGAATAGCGGCACGGCGACGAAAACGAAGTTCGAGCTTACGTCCCACGCCACCTGGCCAAAGAAACCATATGCAGGGCGCGACGAGAGGAACTGACTGGCGAGGAAGCTCAGAATCCCGAGAGCAGCCGCGACGTAAATACCGGACATGAAGAAGACGACGAAGAGCAACACCAGCATGGCTAGTTGGTTGGTGGGAAGCCCCCCATGCCCGGCACCCGTGGCGCCCAGGATGAGTGCCGCGACGAACAGAAGAACCAACAGGGCGATCGCAATCAAAGGGCCTCTCCTCCTGGGACTGCCTCGACCATGTCAATGGCTTCTCCAATCTCTCCGAGCTCAGCCAGAGTGTGTGTTGAGAGCAGGCGTTCGACATCGTCGCGACGTCCCAGCGCAAGGAGTACGAGAGCCCGCGCGAGCACAACGCCTGCGAGCGCCGCGAAGACGGTGAAGCCAATTGCCCAAAGGCCCTGGGGGATGACGAGGGGTATGAACAGCGCGCTAGTGTCGCGAGATCCGAGCGCCCACGACTCAGTGAACACGGCCCACGAGCGATCAGTAAGCATGATTGTGAAGGCGAAGAGGAAGAGCAGCGCCAGTGCGTGCAAGTAGCTCCGCACAAGCAGCGGCATGCGAGTAACGAGTACATCTACCCGAATGTGATTTCGTCCCGCGAGTGCGTCAGCCATCGCCCAACTGGTCCCGAGCGCCAGCAGGTAGCCACCGATCTCAACAGTGGCTTTCGAGCTAAACCCGAGGAATCGTCGGCTGAAGACGTCGAACGTGATGAAGAGGGCGCACAGCAGGTATGCCCAACCTGCTGCGCGCCCCATGTAGAAGGCGATCTTTTCAACGGCGCCATTGAGCGCGACGAGCGCCCTTAAGATCACCGACGCTGAGCCTTTATGTCGCCGTAATGCCTGCGATCTTCCCTACAGAGCTGTTCCAGAGGGCCTTGCAGTTGTCGAGGCCGCATCGTTGAAAGAAGGCGGGAACGATAACTGAGGAAAGCCAGGTTTTCAGCTGCGCCAGGTCGGCGGCGGTGGGCTTTACCTCCACCATCGGATGATCCGTGACCTTGTTGCCATTCACGCAGCTGTCCTTGCCGGTGTTGCAGTCGACGCCACCCTGAGTGAGCTGGACGGCAAGGTCATCCATCTTTTGCGTGAATATTCCAGTGTGGGTGGATAGGAAGCCGCGGACGTCAGCGGGCTGTGAGTTCCACCAATTCTGATTGACGAACACCCCGAGAACCGCCCAGGCCAGTGGAATCGTGTATAAGGAGTGTGCAACCTCATACCAGCGGTTGGTGTTGCCAGCTGAAGTCCCGCTGATGGCGCAGTCTATTACGCCCCGCTGCATCGCGGAATAGACGTCCGATGACGCCATCGAGACCGGTTGCCCCCCAGCGGCCTGCACGAAGTCGCCGAGCGTGTGGCCGAAGACCCTCACGCGGCGCCCTTTCAGCTCGGAAAGTTGCTTCAGGGTGTCCTTGCAGTAGATGACCTGGGCGGGATAAGCGTAAACGCCGATCATCTGGACACCCAGCTTCGAGAGCTGCGGGTTCACCGCCGTAGCCCAAGCCGTGCCCGCCTTCGCCGCCTGGGTGGCGTTCGGGCTGAGGCCTGCGAGATCGTTACCTTCCAAGTAGGGTGCGTCGGTGGCAGCTTTGGACATGACCATGATCGCCAAGTCAACCAAGCCATCGCGGAGCGTTCGGAGGCCGGCCTCCGCGTGCAGGCCCCTAACGTCCCAATAGCTGTAGTTGACCGTGATTCGACCATCGCTGGCCTGGGGAATGGTCTCGGTCCAGTACGAATGGACGACCGCCTTGTCGGCGATCAAGTTCGGGTTTTCCTCGCCCAGCATCTCGATGGTGAGTTTGGGTCCGGGGCCCAGCTTTGTGATGTTCGGACTGCTTGAGGCGACGGTCGTGCCGCTGCTGGTGCCAGCTCCAAATCCGCCGCAAGCTGCGAGGAGTACCGCCAATAGCGCGGGGCCGAGGATCCTCCTCTCTCCGAAGTTGGTTCGTGTCACGGCTCCTCCTTGTGCATGGGTGTGACGCGGTGGCCCCGTCGTCTAGAGCCATCGCATATTTTATTAATTACAAAGCTTCTGTCAAGCCACCCGCTCAGCGCGCCGCCGTGGCGTGCCCGACGCGGTCGAGGTATTCGAAGACATCGCCGAGCCGATCTCCGGTTCGAGCCCAATGGTCTTCTAGCAGAGCGAGGCGCTCCGCCATGTCACCGTTCCTGAGGGTCTCAAGTAGCTGCTTGTGCTCCCCGAGAGCGGTCCGGATGGCGGGCCAGTTGTCCGGGAAGTAAGCCTCAAGGACCTGTGACTGCTGATAGGTCAAATCCCACAGCCCGAGGAGCCGCTGGCTCCCGCTCGCCTCCACGACCAGGCGATGAAAGGCTGTGTCGTGACGAAAGTACTCCTTCTTGTCACGACTGCCGATTGCTCGGTCACAGTCGGAGAGATGACGGGCCATGCGGGCCAACTCCTGTTTTGCGTAAGGCTCCTCCCGAAAGCGAATGGAGAGCAACTCCAGACCGGCTCGGACGGCCAGCAAGTCCTGGAGTTCGGCCCGCGTGAGGCTCACGACTCGGGTCCCCCGGCGGGGCGAGAAGCTGACAAGCCCGTCGGCAGCCAGCAACTTGAAAGCCTCCCGCACCGGCGTTGCACTGACGCCGAGCTCGGCGGCGACCTCGTGGGGCAGCAACCTAGTACCGGGAAGGAACCGGGACGACTTGGCCATGATGCGCTCGCGGATGATTGCCGCCGTCCTCTCCGCCAGTGTGGTTCCGACGGGCGGGTCCTCCGCTCGTATCACCCGGGCGCCGGCACGCTCAGGGCTAGAAGGTTGCGTTAGTGACAATCCCGCCCCTCGCGAGTACTCGCCAGAACGCGACGTCAGCGTACTGCACCAGCATCGCCTCCTTGCTCGCTTGGACGAACGACCCCTCGCGATTCATGGAATGGACAGCGACGATATGCACGACTTCCTCCGGTAGCCCCGACGCGACCGCATAGTAAACGCCGTAGACGGGATGCCTTACGGAGGGATTGCCGAAGCGACCCGTGTCGTCTGCCCAGCGCTTGCGATTCCGGGGGCTGAACTCAAAGGCCTTTCCGACGTCGTGGACCAAGGCGCCGGCAACTAGAACGTCACGGTCGACCCCAAAGCTTCCCATCAGCTTCTCGAGCTCGTCGGCCATTGCAAGCGCGACAGTAGCCACGCCGCGCATGTGATCAGCTTGTGTTCCGCGCTGCAGAATAAACTCGCCCGGATTTCCTTCAGGCGGCATGTCCGAGATGCTCTTGTACTCGGTGTCCGCCAATGCGCTAGCCCAAGCGGTAACAACCCTCTCGCGAAGATCGCCATCCTTGATTAGCTCGAGCTCCGGCAGCTCCTTGCGAACCGCACTCTTAATGACCTCAATCCGTGTCATGGTCGCTTCACTCATTCAAACGCCTCCAATTCGCAATCCGGCTAACGCATCAACTGTCCGCCGTTGACGCTCAGGACGACGCCTGTGATCCAGCGAGATGCGGGCGAGACGAGAAACCAAACGGCCTGGCCGATGTCTTCAGGAAGGCCCGCGCCGAACGGCCCCGGCCCCTCCAATATGAACCCTGCCGGATCTGCGCGAACTGATCCTCGCTGAAGGAGCGATGGATCTCGCCCGGGATCGATCCCGGGCATATGCCGTTAGCACGCACGCCGTACGGTGCACCTTGAGCGGCGGTCAGAAACGTGAGCGATACAACGCCACCCTTCGCGGCGCTGTATGGCGCCGACGAATTCGGTCGGCCTGTTTGGGCTGAAATGGAGGAGATGTTCACGATGCTTCCTCGCTTTTGCTCGACCATTCCCTTGATCACCGCACGCGTACACCTGAACTGGTAGCTTAGATTGACGGAAATGTTGCGGTCCCACTCCTCGTCGGAGGTCTCCCATAGCAGCCCGGGCGACGCAATGCCGGCGTTGTTGACGAGAATGGTGACGGGACCGAGGTCTCGCGCCGTGGCCCCAGCCGCGCAGTCTACGGACCCGGTGTCGGACACATCGACTTCTACAGCTAGAGTCTGCGATGCCTTCTGCTCGCTCAGATCGTGGGCCGCAGTTGTCGCGACGGCGGCGTTCACGTCCCAGAGGGCCACGGCTGCACCTTCCTCGGCCAGCTTCTGAGCGATCCCTCGACCGGCTCCGGTGACGACCGCTACCTCTCCCTCTAGGGTGCCCATCGGCGATTCTCCCGGCCCTATCTTGACGTTGAAGCAGACAGCATCCTTGTATTGCTAATTTATTCTTTGCAAAATGTCAAGCATGCGCTAGCGGCGCGTCGCCTCCGCTCGGCACGGGCGCGTCGGATCGCAGTAGACCCTCGGCCTTGAGCTCGTCCCATAGGTCCGAGGGAATGGGCAACTGCATGGCCTCGACGTTCGAAATGACCTCTTCGGGCGCGACAACGCCTGGTATCACAGCGACGATCGCCGGGTGCCCAAACGGGAACTGCAGCGCGACGGCCGACAGCGCAACGCCATGCCGTTGACAGACCGCCTGAATCCTCCGCGCAGCCTCAACCTGTCCGGGAGCCGCCGGGGAGTAGTTGTAGCGAGCGTCAGCGATGGGGCCGGTTGCTAACAAGCCGGTGTTGAAAACCGCACCAACCACGACCGCCACCCTATGTCGCGCACATAGCGGAAGTTCGGAATCCAGGACCCCCTGCTCCATGAGTGTGTAGCGCTTGGCTATCAGGACGAAGTCCAGAGGACACAGGTCTAGGAGGCGGGGAATCATCCCGATCTCGTTGACTCCGGCGCCAATTGCACCAACGACCCCGCTGGAACGCAAATCCTCCAATGCGCGCCACCCGCTCTTGGCCAGGGCTCGCAGATGAATCTCGAATCGGTCCCCCGGGTGATGGACGGGGTCGAGATCGTGGATGACCAGCGCGTCGACCGCCGGAAGGCCAAGCCGTTGCAGACTGTCTTGATGGGAGCGCAGTACACCGACACGGCTGTAGTCCCAGACAACATCGAACTTCAACCCGAACGGCCAGCTATCAGGGCTGAACGATCGGGGGTCGGACGTCGGTTCGAGCAGCCGGCCTACTTTCGTCGAGACCGTAAACTCACCCTGCGGCCGCTCGCGCAGGAAGTCGCCAAAGCGGTGCTCACTCAGGCCACGTCCGTACCAAGGCGCCGTGTCGAAGTACCGCAGTCCGCAGCGCCAAGCGGTGGAGAACGTGTCGCGTACACGGACTTCGTCCAGTCTGGCGTGCTGGTTGCCAAGCGGCGCGCCGCCCACGCCCATGCGCGTAACCGTGATGCCCGAACTGCCCAGTGAGCGCTGAGCCGTAGGGTCCAACGCTAGATGGACTCGAGGCCCAGCAATCGGGCCACGTTGCCACCCACAGCTAACGACAGCTCATTGTCCGAAAGGCCGGCCACGAGGAGACGCTCCAGCTCTGGTAGAGGATGAACAAGGGGTGCGTCGGAACCAAAAACAAGTCGCTCCGCGTCGAGGCGACTCGCCGCCTCCTCATACATTCGATAGAAGGGCATCTGACTGGTACCGAGCAGGAGACCAGGATGGTGCTCCGCCACTTGGATGGCCACTCTGACATACTCCAGGTCGGCGCCCCCTATATGATCGATGATCATCCGCGCCTCGGGGTAGCGACGGAACAGATCCCCGATCGCCCAAGCGAGAACTGGTGCATTGCTGGCTGCAGCTTGAGCACTTTCCATCCCTGGTCGCCACATCTTCGTGCGGTCGTCACTGCCCGATCGCCCGCCAGCGGATTCACCCAGACGCATGGATGGAGGCGATCTCGGTACGGTCCCAGTAAGCGATCGAGCTCTTCGTTATCGGGTTCGATCCCCGGAGCCGGCAGACAAACGGCGTGTTCGGCGCCGATGCTGGCAAGTAATTCGAGCACCTGATGGGGGGACCCCTTATGATCAGCAGGTCCGCCTACGTGCCCGTCGATCACCCGGAAACGGCCCGGGGAGAATGTCGACGTCAATGGAGAGATGAGCTGGTCAGATGATAGCGGAGCAATGAGTCGCGAGCGTGCAGGCCGATCATGCTTTCGCGAAAGCCATGAGCAGCGGCGACCTCCGCGCACGTGATCTCATCGTCGCCTTGATTACCCACAACGACCACCTCATCGCCCATTTGTGCGTCGGGCACGGCGCTCAAATCGATCCGACAGTGCTCGATCGAGACGGCAAGGACGGCTGCTCGGCGCCCACGCACCAGCACTTCTCCGGCGTGGAGCCGATCGAGACCGTCATAAATGCCCATCGGCAATAGGCCGAGGCGCATTCCGGGCTTGACCTCGTAGGGGGCGAACTCCAAGAACGCCTCACGCTGAAGCTCGCGGACCTGTATCAGGCGACTGGTGATGCGGTGAAGAACCGGACGGAGGCCGAGCTCGGACAGGACCCCCCAGTGCTCGAAGCCGAGGAACGCCCTTCCTGGGTCGACTGCGTTCAGGTTCATCTCCATCGTATGGGCGATGACCGGCGTGCTCGCCACCATTCGGACAGGCGGCCCGAGCCCAGCCGCGGCTAACTGCGCTAGCGCGCCATTGAAACGGTCGAACTGCCACTGAAGATAGGGCGGCACAGTGCCTTCGGAGGCATGCATGTGGGCATAGATGCCCGCAAGCCGCAGATGCCGGAGGTGACGCATCTTCGTAATGAGCTCGAGGACCCGCTCTGCTGCAACGCCAAGGCGCTCCAGACCCGTGTCAACCTTGACGAAGACGTCCAGCCCACTCGCATGGTGGTTCAGTTCCTGGGCCATGGCCCAGTCGGTGACGGTGGCGGTAAGGTGGTTCTCCTCCATGGCTCGGACCGACTCGGACGAAGGCGTGACGCCCGCGTAGAGTAGGAGCGGACAATTGAGGCTGCGACTTCTCACAGCCAAAGCGTCGCGAAGGCTCACCATTGACAGGCAGTCAGTACCCGATTCGAGCAATGTCTCGGCCACGGGCAGGAGGCCGAATCCGTAGGCATCAGCCTTTAGTGCCGCGTATATCCTCGTGTCCGTACCTACTAACCGGCGCATGGCAGCCGAGTTGGAGGCGAGGGCGCCAAGATCGACCTCGAAACGGTTGGGCCGGTCCTCGACCGAAGCTGCAGGCCTCGCCATCGGCGAACTCATGGCGCTGCTTAGCTTAATTTATTGTTTACAATCGGGTACCGGCGGGGCCGCCGCGCTCGCTGTTGGGCCGGCGACGCCATCCCTTGAGGATGGCATTTGTCGCGACCATGGTCCCATGCAGAACCTCTGCTAACCCTTCAGATCGCGCTCAACCTGTAAGAGTCAGTGACCGAGGCAACATACCGATGCTGGGCAATCGTGGTGCCTAGACTGGACCACTGACGCGACCGTTACTTGCAGTCGGCGCTTGATTTCGGACGGACTTGAACTCGACCAAGATCTGCTGGTGAGGGGTCTCCGCGAGGTTACGGATTTGGTGGCTCACACCCTCCCCGACGCTTACAAAATTCACGTAGCCCTCATCGTAGTCATGGGTCTCGAGGACTTCCCCGGGCCTTTCCATGAAGCCGATTCGACTCGCGGTCGTATAAACAAATAGGTAGTCGCGCGTGTGTACGTGGTAGGGCGAGTCCTCACCGGGAGCGAGCCTCATCGACCACACCCGGACGACATCGTTCTCGAAGAGGAGTTCCGTGCCTACGTCGGTCACTGGTGTCGGCATGTCGCCTACTCCTTGGCAATGAGTGTTCCGCCGAGCCTCGGCAGGATCACATCTCGAAAGTCATCAATCTCGGGCCCAGGAAGTCGGTACGACTGGTCCCGCGTAGGGCACACCGAGATAAACAGGTGGTCAACCCCCGCCTCTCTTTAGCCTACAGGATACCTGTGGAGCATTCTTCCAGCGGCCCGCTTTCGCATGTGCTGGCAGGGTCCTTCGCCAGACATCTAAGCGATCGGCAGGCTCGCTGCCCTTGGCCTCAGGTCGAACCCTGAGACCGCTGTCGCGGCTGCCGAACAGCTGCCAGCGCTAGCCCGATAGAGATCCGCGAGAATTCCCCGGCCTGTTCACGTCTAGTAGCTGAGACGCGATCATGTCGCCCTGCCAGCTGCCGATAGCTGCCCATTATCGGCAGCACTGATACGGAATAGGACGCCGGCGCCGGAACGCACGTCCCGGCGCCGGCATTTCTAATCGACGTACTGCCAGGTGCATCCCCGCGGATGGTGATCACCGTAGTGGTCGCACGGTGCAAACGTGGTACCGGCTTTCACCTTGTCTCGCGTCCCTGGATATTGGGTGCACTCTACGGTCCCATCTTTCGGCACGGTCTCACCTGGTTTGTATGTCTGTGCCATCGAGCACCTCCTTGTAAGGGCCGGATCGCTCCGAGCCTGGTTCAAGGAGTATACCGAACATACATTTGTAGGGCGGACCCCTAGGCCTTGACCTTCTGAATGCCATCTCCCCTGAGTCGCGTCCGCTGGCGTCCACCAGAGTCTTTTCGTATTCAGACTTGATAGCGGCCTTGCCTGATTACTCCGCAAAAGTCCGCCAGAGTCCACGGGATAGCCTGTCAAATAGCCTGTCACCCCGCTGGGTTAAAACGCATCACCGTCCTTGCGATCCTGACAACCGTTGGCGCTATGAGACACGCCGCTGCCTGACGGTCCTTTCAATGGCGGTAGATCGACTTGGGGAAGCTCCTGGCTATTCCACTTCGAGCGGAAGTAGCGGCGCACTCGCGGTCGGACTATCGCGTGGATCGGGACGCTCTTTGGAAGGCAATGCGGAACGCGCCACGACCCCGCCTCGCCGGGCACCCGCTCCAGCGGTAGCCGCCGAGCGCGCTACGGATAACCGGCCATTATCGATAGCAACCGCCCCGTGGGGGGCTTCCCTGCGACGCGTGATACGCTCGTAATACACTGTGTGCCATGAGATCCCCACCTACGAGGGAATCGCCCTATCGGAGCTGCGCATCGATGAGGTCGACTGGTTCCATCGCGGCGAGTACATACGGACTCGTACGGTGAGGTATCCAGATAGGCTCGAATTCGATGTGGAGCCCGAGTGGGCAACCGAGGCGGCTACGGACCCGCTGCGGCTGGTTTCAACTACCGGCGGCAAGTCGATCGAGGTAATCGGGTGGTCGGCAAGCGCACCCGGCTTGCAAGAAGGAGAGCAAGGTCGAGTACTCAAGGTGTGGCTGGTGCCAAAGGATCTGAGCCATGGAGTGTGGTGGGGTGCCTCGGCCTGTGATGGAAACCGGAGCAACAGGAATGAATACGAAGGGTACAAAGGTGGAGAGACATCAAGTGAGTGACATGGACAAGATTGGCGATGTCCTGGCGAGCGAGGCGGACAGGATGGAAAAGGAGGTGGATATTGAGCGCCGCTACGTCCGAACTGCGGCACCACGGAATCCATCTCAGGTCTACTCCATCCGTATTCCCGTCGAATTATTGGGGCGACTGCGCCAACTGGCCACCTTTAGTCAGGTACCAACTACGGCGATGCTGCGCCGATGGATACTCGAGCGTCTCGCTATCGAGACCGTCACCGCTGAGCGAAAGGCTGCAGAGGCAGCGACCTCCGCACACGGGGTCCAAATAGCTATGTCTGAGAAACCCGACGGAACCGATGCGAGCGCCCTGAGAAAGGAGTTGCGTCGCGCCATCGGAATGAGGCCGGCAGCGTGACGTTGAACCCAGACAGGAAGCTGTCGTCAGAAACGCGTCGGCTAATTGCGATTCTGAACGCACTCGCCACAGATCCAATGCTCGACCTCCTTATCTCACTAGCCGCGGGCGATCGCATCTCTTTTGACGCGCCAATTTCAGTGATGCTTGATGGCCAGCTCATCAGAGGTCGCATAGCTAAACCGGAAGTCTTTGCAGGCATCCTGGACGAACGGCTCAAAGCCATAGCACAGACAGCTACTCTTCACCTTGTTGGCGCCGCAAATGCCGAGGCCGAGGGCCAGACGAGAAAAGCGCTCGTTGAATCCCTTTCCGACGCTTTCAGTCAAGACCTTCGGGTGGCCCGTGAGAGGGAGCGCCACGCGAAGGAGGTTCTTGAGCGGGTTTGGGGAACGCCAGACGAGCACGAGGAAGATACAAATCCCACCATTGATGACCTCCCTGACGCTGAGGCTTTACTAGCATTGCAAACGCTAGGTCCGCGAGTAACGCTTACCCTGGACCAGGCTGAGCTATACGTACCGCCTGCACGTTGGGATCCAATTGGCGTTGTCCGGCTTTCCGTTCAACACATCGCCGGATGGTGGATGCCGCCAATCCCGTAACGATTGCATTGCAGATTTCTACCGCTGCCACCCACATCCGAGGGTACGGTGGTGTTAAGGCGGGGTTGTGCTTATCCGGTTAGCTCCGCTGGCTCGAGTGACCATCCTGCTTTCCTGGGTAGATCGTCGGCCAGATTGACTGGAAGCCTGGACGTCGGCCAACAGCGACCGGGGGCGGATCACCGCACTATCACTAGGGAGCGGAGTGAACTCCTTGTACCGCCGGCAATCGGTGTGGGGGTCGAAAATGACGTCACGCAACAAGCCGCACGCGGCGGTACTCGCTGAGTAACCCTCATCCGCCGCTCAGCCCGCAGCACAGGGCGCCCAGCGGAGTTCGACCTGATTTTCGAACCCCACAGCCTAGCAACCTACACATCCGTCGAACGTCGTGATTCGCCTTCTCTCGCTCCATGAACTTGAAGACCGCTATCGGGTCTTTCGTGTCTCCGCGGCGAAGAAGGCGGTGGCGAATTCAACCCGTGGCAGCAATCTGTCGATGATGGGGCATCTCGCTTGGAGGCAGAGGAATGGCCCGCACGGGAAGACCAGGACTGACGTCGGCGCAGAAGCGCGAGCTCTGGCGGAGATGGAGAGACGGC
>CAAGKR010331024.1_pt1 | contig 27634 bp, 27 predicted proteins | sample 2556971 | NCBI WGS metagenome assembly CAAGKR01 (sample SAMEA5207829, study PRJEB30636) | soil metagenome | biome: forest; feature: boreal; material: soil | place: USA | collected 2011-09 | depth 1 m | reverse complement strand
CACTACTACCTCAATCGCTACCGCTCGCTGCCGTCTCCTGCCCAGGACGAAAATTTCAAGGGTCGCTTGCAGCAGGTCGCACAGGAGCGTTTCGGAGCAACCCCTTTCTACGACAGCGAAGGGGCCCGGGTCGGCAACCACCGCGAGTACACGTCGGTGGTCTTCGCCGGAGCCGAGCCACTCGGGACGGGACATGGGCCCACCAAGCAAGAGGCAGAGCAGGAGGCGGCGCGGGCGGCGCTGCAGAGCCTGGTCGGGGCTTCGACCCTGCCGGTCGCGTCCAAGCCGGCCAAGGCGCCGCGTCCCCGCACCCGTCGCACGCCCCGCGTCCAAGCGGCAGCTTCGCCCGAAGCCGAAGGCCAAGCCGCGGCCGAAGCCGCCGCCGAGGCCCCGATGCCCGTCCTGTCGGTCGTGTCCGAGCCTGACCCGCAGCCCCCGGATCCGGGGCCGCAGCTCGCGCCCCCGACACCGAGGCGCAGCCGCCAGTTCGGAGAGCCGCTCGGGTAGGGATGCTGCCAGAGATGCCAGCCGGATCTTTGGCCCCTTCCACAGATTGTGCCTCGAACTCAGTTGGCCCCTACATCTGCTACCTTGAGGCCAACTTGGTTACCTTGAGGCTAACTTGTTCCTCCGCTCGCTAAGCCTGCTCGGTTTCAAGACATTTGCCCGGCCGACCGAGATGCGTTTCGAAGGCGGGGTGACGGCCATCGTCGGGCCGAACGGCTCCGGAAAGACGAACATCGTCGATGCGGTCAAATGGGTCCTTGGCTCGGGCCAGGCTCGCGACCTTCGGGGCCGGAAGATGGAGGAGGTTATATACGCCGGGGGGGAACGCCGGTCGCGCGCATCCTTCGCGGAGGTTACGGTCGTGTTCGACAACACCGCCGGCCGGCTGCCCATCGACTATCACGAGGTCGCGATCAAACGCCGCGTCGAACGCGACGGCGAAAGCGATTACTTCCTAAACGGAACCCGAGTCCGCCGGCGCGACCTGATCCACTTGCTGTCGTCAACAGGCCTAACCGTCGACTCGTACGCGATCATCGACCAGCACGACATCGAAAGCATCGTGGTGTGCTCGCCCGGCGAGCGGCGGCAGCTCTTGGAGGAGGCGGCGCAGGTTCGCGGCGTCAAGGCGCGGCGCCAGGAAGCCGGGCAGCGCCTTTCCGAGCTGGCTCAGAACCTCCTACGCCTGGAGGACTTGAAGTCGGAGATCGAACCACGCATGGAGGTTGTCCGCGCCCAGGCCACCGCAGCGCGGGAGGCCGCGGAAGCCACTGCGCGGCTCGAGCTGCTTCGAGGCAGCATCGTCTGGGAGGAATGGCGCGAAGCGCGTGATGCGCACCGTCGCGCGTCCTCCCAGACGCTGTCGCTGGAGCGTCGGTTGGCCGAAGCTCGCGAGCTCGCCCAGGAGGCTGAGGCCGAGTTCGCCGCCGGTAGAGCGGAGGTCCAGGCGGCGCACGACCGCCGGCTTGGCCGGCAGCGCACGTTGGGGCGGCTGCGGCTGGAGCTTGCCACGGCCGAGCATGGTCTCCAGCTGGCGGAGGAGCGAGCACAGGGCCAGCGCGCCCTGGCCGAAGCCGTCCGCCGTCAGGACGCCGAGCACCGCACATTCTCCGCCGCCGCCGAGGCCCTTCACGATCAGCTGTCGGCGGAGTTCGAGTCGGCGAGGGCGTCACTTGAGGCGGTGGCCGAAGCGCCGCCGCCCCCCGCCTCCCTTGATCCGGCCGAGGTGCAGCGGGCCCGCCGCGACGCCGAGCAGGCGCGGCGCACAGTCGCGGCCGCCACGGCCACCCTGGCCGGCGTGCGCACCCGACGCGAGTTCCTGGAAGAGCAGGCGGCGAGGCTCGCCACACTGGCCGAAGCAGCTGAGCAAATACCGGCCGCCGAGGCCGCAGTTGCCCGCGAGGCTGAGGCCGCCGACGCAGCCGACGCAGCCGCCATGGCGGTCGGGCGATTGCGCTCCGAGCTCGACGGCCTCGATGCGCTTCGGCCGGGCACCGGGCCTGGGCTTCTCCGTCTGGGGGACGTGCTCACCCCCGAGCCCGGATACGAAGCAGCTCTCTCAGCGGCCCTGGGTTCGCTGGTTGACGCGCTCGTCGCCGGCGACGAGAGAAGCGCTATGAGCGCCGCCCCCCCGCGCGATGCCCAACGCACGGTGCTCTACCCGGCAGCCGCCCCCACATCTCCGATGGCCGGCTCGCTCTTCGAGCATGTGCGGTGCCGGAAGGGGTATGAGCTGGTGGCTCGCCGTCTGCTGGGACTGGTCGTCATCGGCGAGCAATCAGTTGGGCCCATCCTAACCGCCGCGATAGCGCGCAACGTGAGCATGGAGGGCATCTACCGGGAGGAGGGTCTGGTCCGTGCAGGTGCCGACCCTCGCGTCGAGCTCGACGCCCGACGCTCGCGGCTCCGCGAGCGCATCGCCGCCCTCGAGCCCAGGATGTTGGAGGGTGAGGCGGTTGCCGGCCGGCTCAAGCTGGCTGAGGCGAACCTCGCCGAGCTGCGGGCGCGGGCTGCGGGCGCCACGAGGTTGAACGAGTCGGTGCGAATGTTGGAGTCGGCGCGCGCTGCCGAGAAGGCGGAGGCGGTCATGCTGCCCGAGCTGGAGAGAGTTGCCACCGGCGCCGAGGAGCACGCGGCTGCGGTCGGGCGCGCGCTCGAGGTCCACCTGGAGGCGCTCGGCGCGCACCGCGCCGCTTCACATCAGGCCGAGCTGGAGCGAGCCCGCTGGCGTGACCGCATCGAAGACCTGCGAAGGCAGCTGCGCTCGGTGGAGGAAGACATTGCCCGGCTCCGCGTGGCGGCCGACGAACGAGCCACGCGTGTCGCGGAAGCCGGAGGCGCTGCGGCGGCGGCGCTTGAGGTCCTGCCGGGACTCACAACGGCGGCTGCGGCCGCGAAAGCTGCGTTGAACGAGGCCGAGCGGGAGTCTCCCGAAGACGAAGCCGAGACGGCTGAGGGCGGACAGCGATTGGGCGCACTCGAAGAGGCGCGCATCGACGCCCGGCTCAAGGCGGGCGCGCTGGAAGGGAACCTGGAACTGGTCGCTCGCGAGGGGGAGCTGCTGCAGGCGCGAATGGACGAGATACGGTTGCGGATGCCAGATGGGGTGGCACCTGAGGAGGTCCCCGGGGGCAAGGCACGGGAGCGCGAGATGCGGGCATTGGAACGACGCCTCGAGGAGATCGGTCCCACCAACGCGCTGGCCGAGGCGGAGTGCCGTGAGCTTGAGGAGCGTTTCGAGACTCTGCGCACCCAGCTCGAGGACATCTCCGCGGCCCGCGCGGACCTGGAGCAACTCATCGGCAAGCTGCGCGAGGAAGAGGAATCGCGCTACGAGGCCGTCTTCGGAGCGGTGGCGGCCAACTTCCATGAGTACTTCTCGCAGCTCGCGCCCGGAGGCCGGGCCACGCTCAAGCACGCCGATGGTGACGAGGGGCCGCGCTCCGGTGTCGAGATCCTGGTCCAGCCGCCGCGCAAGCGGCTGCAGAACGTGACCCTCCTGTCGTCGGGCGAGCGGTCGCTGGCTGCCTTGGCGCTGGTCCTCGCCCTCGACGAGGTCAACCCCAGCCCGTTCACGATCCTCGACGAGGTCGATGCCGCCCTCGACGACGCCAACGTGGGCCGATTCGGCGAAATGCTTGCTCGGCTGGGCGCGCAGCGCCAGTTCCTGGTCATCACTCACAACCACGTAACCATGTCGCACGCGTCGACTCTGTACGGCATCCACCTCGATGAGAGCGGCTCGTCGCACCTCGTCTCGGTGCGCCTGGAGGACATCCGCAAGCCCGCGACGCGAGCAGCCACGACCGCCCAGGCGGGCTGAGGACGGCCCGCGAGATGACCGGCCGCGGTACCGGTCCAGCCAAGGCGAGCGTTTGGAGCCGGGTCGGAGAGCGCACGCGCACTCTGCTCGTGACCGGGCTTCGCTCCCTAGGCCCACCGCTGTCACCGGGCTACTACGACGAGCTGGAGGCGGTGCTCATCTCCGCCGACTTGGGGCCTGCTGTGGCGGCGCGCTTCACAGCCAGCGTTCGCGGCACGGGTCCGCGCACCCGCGAGGAGGCCGAGGACGCCCTCGTGCACGCGGCCACGGCAATGATGTCGCATCGATCCAGAGAGCTGGACCTCGCTGCCACGCCGGCATGCGTACTTCTGTACGGGGTGAACGGGGCTGGCAAGACCACCACCATCGGCAAGCTGGCGCACAGGCTCCAAGAGGAGGGCCGCCGCCCTCTCGTCGTCGCCGCCGACACCTACCGCGCGGCGGGCATCGAGCAGATGGTCGAGTGGGCCGGCCGAGCCGGCGTGCCCAGCTTCGCCGGCAAGCCCGGATCCGACCCCGCCGCGGTTGTGTTCGATGGGCTGCAGCAGGCGCGAAGCCGCGGCCATGGGGTAGTCCTCGTCGACACGGCGGGCCGCCTGCAGACCCAGCCCAACCTTCTTCAGGAGCTGGCGAAGATAGGACGCGTTGCGACCAAGGCACTCGAGGGCGGGACCTTCGAGTCACTGCTCGTGCTTGACGCGATCCTTGGGCTTTCAAACCTCGCGCAGGCGCGTTCGTTTAATAAGGCGATTCCGATCACGGGCCTGGTCCTGACCAAGCTGGACGGCAGCGCGAAGGGCGGCGCCGTGATCGCGATCGAGTCCGAGCTCGACGTCCCGGTGAAGCTGGCGGGAGTGGGGGAGGGGATCGATGACATCGCCCCATTCGATCCTGTCGCCTTTGTGCGATCGCTCTTCGAGGCTTGACCAATGGCGCTGGCCGACCCCCATTGCCACACCACCGCATCGGACGGCATGGTCACACCGGCCGAGCTGGTCGAGGCGGCTGTGAATGCGGGCCTGGACCTCATCGCTGTCACCGACCACGACACCATGTCGTTGGTTCGCGAGACCAAGCAGCGCGGTGCGGCGGCCGGGCTGAGTGTTGTCGCCGGGCAGGAGGTCACGACCAAATGGCCGGCGCAAACCCACATCATGGGTTGGTTCCTGGAAAAGCCCATCCCTCGCGGGATGTCGCTCGAGGACACGGTCGCGGCCATCCGCGATCAGGGCGGGCTCGCGATCGTCCCGCACCCGTTCATGCCCGTCTACTTCGGCTCGATCCAGCCGGGCATGCTGAGGCGGCTGCTGGAGCGGCAAAGCGTCGATGGCATCGAGATGATGTCCACCGTACCGCTCGGTGCCAGGCGCAGAAAGATCCTGGACGAGTTCTACGCGGCCAATCGCGACCGCCTGGGAGCCGCAATCGGCGCCAGCGACTGTCATTTCGGCGGGCATGACATCGGGCGAGTCGTAACCGAGTACGAAGGCGATTTCCGCACGGCGGTGCTGCAGCACGCAACCAAGCCGCAGCGGCGCCTGAGGCGTCGCGTCCCGACTGGCATCGCGGTGCGCCAGCAGTGGCGCGCGCTAGTCGACTTGCCCGTCAGGCGGATGCGCGGTCGCCTTTAGGAGGCGGGTCTTCGACCCGCGCTTTATGAGGGAAAACCCGGTTGGCTTTCACTCATCGCCGGGCGCTTCGCGCGCGGACCCGGCCCTCGATCCCGCCACACCAGAGGCGAAGGGATTCGCAAGGGCCGGCGCGCCCATTCCGGTTTGTCGATGGGCTCTTTTTGAAGCTAGGTTTCTCATCGCTAGGCTTGGGAATGGTTAGGGACAAAGTCATGGCCGGGGGGACCCGGCCAACCCTACCGCGCTAGGCCCGTTTGTCCTCGAGGCCGAGTCCGAACATCGCTTCCAGGTCGTGCGCCGAGAACTGCTGGAACGCCACCATGGTCTGTGTCCGCTCGATTCCGACTAGCTTAGTGAGCCCCTGGGTCACCACCTTGGCCAGCTCGTCGTGCTCACGCACCCGGACGATGGCCACGAAGTCCCACTCGCCGGTGACCGTGTAGACCTCCGCGACTCCTTCCACGTCGGCGAGCTTCGGACCCAGATTGCTCAACCCCTCGCGGCTCGATTTGACCAGGATGACGGCGGTCAGCACGTGGCCGAGTCTAGCTGTTCGAAGGGATGGGAGCGACGGCCCCGGTCGCGTCTCCGTAAGCCCACACGTCCATGTCGCCGTACGGGATGTCGTGGTGGCCGAGGATGGTGCACACGTGAGTGCGGTGGTCGTTGCCGTGGTGCAGCGCCTGGATGATCACCACCCCCAGGTGCAGCTTGACCCTTTCGTCGTCGAACTTCGTGTCGACAGTGTCGTCCGGCTTGATCTTTCCAGCGGCTTCGATCAGCCGATCACCGCCGCTGTTGGCAAGCTCCCTCAACTTGGCGATGCCGAAAAACTCGTCTCGCTCGTTGGTCGCCGGCTCCCCGCCGTCCAGCCGCCGGAGGTACCGCTGCTCAGCGGCGATCAGATGCTGAAACGTGGAGGCGATGGTGCCGTAAGTCCCTGGAGCGGTCCATTCGAGCTGCTCGTCCGTCAGCTTCGCGCAGACGTCGAGCAGATGGCCCACTTGTGATAGCGGAACGCCTCGATCCATAACGCGTCCAAAACATCCCGATTCTAAGACTTGCTAAGCTGTCAAGGCATGGCCCTTGACACCCTTCAAGCCAGGAGTCGCTATCTGGCTCTCTTCGACCGCTATGGTGCGCTCTTGACGGACCACCAACAGGAGGTTCTTGACCTCCACCTGAGGAGCGACTGGTCGCTGGCGGAGATCGCGAGTCACGGAGGCACCTCGCGGGCGGCCGTCCACGATATCGTCCGCCGCTCGACGCGGTCGCTCGAGGACTACGAGCGACGGCTTGGCCTCCTGGAGGAGACTGCCCGCCGGCGCCGCGCGATCGAGTCCGTGGAGCGCGAGCTCGTCGGGCTCAGGCGCCGGATGGCACGACTGGGGTCGACCGTTTAGATGTTCGAGACTCTCGGAGACCGCCTGACTGCGGCCCTCAAGAAGATCTCGGGACGAGGTGTGCTCCGCCCGGAGGAGCTGGACGCCGGCCTCCGCGAAGTGCGGCTGGCACTGCTGGAGGCGGACGTGAACTTCAAGGTCGTCAAAGAGTTCGTCGAGCGTGTGCGCGAGCGGCTCAAGGGCGCCGAGGTCGCGGAGGGCTTGACCGCGCCGCAGCAGGTGATCAAGGCCGTCAACACGGAGCTTGTCGAGCTGCTCGGCGGCAATTCGGAGGGCATGCGCTACTCGCCGGCACCGCCGACGGTGATGATGCTGGCCGGCCTCCAGGGTTCGGGCAAGACCACTACTGCGGTCAAGCTGGCGCTGCTGGTGCGGCGGGAAGGCCACCGGCCTCTCCTGGCGGCGCTGGACTTGCGCCGCCCAGCCGCCGTGGATCAGCTGCGCACTCTCGCCGAGCGCGAGAAAGTCGCCTTCCATTCCGGGGCGGGGCGCGTGGAGGAGATTGCAGCCGCGGCGATCCGGGAGGCCGAGCGCCTCGGCTGCGATGTGGTGATCCTCGACACGGCGGGCCGGCTGCACCTGGATGCCGAATTGATGGACGAGCTGAAGCGCCTGAAAGCGGCGGTGCCCGTGACCGAAACGCTGTTGGTCGCAGACTCTATGACGGGCCAGGAAGCCGTCAAGGTGGGGGAGGCGTTTGCTGCCGGCGTCGGTCTCGACGGCGTGGTGCTCACCAAGCTCGACGGCGACGCGCGTGGGGGCGCCGCCCTGTCGCTGCGCCTTGCCACCGGCCAGCGCATCCGGTTCGCCGGAACGGGCGAGAAGCCCCAGGACCTGGAGGTCTTCCATGCCGATCGGATGGCGTCGCGCATCCTGGGCATGGGCGACGTGCTCACCCTGATCGAGCGGGTCGAGCGATCGGCGGACAAGGAAAAGGCGATCGAGGGCGAGCGGCATCTGCGCGCGGGCCAGCTCAGCTTCGACGACTTCCTCACCCAGATCCGCCAGCTGCGGGGGATGGGGTCGCTGGAAGGCGTGCTTGACATGCTTCCCGGTGGGGGAGCGCTGAAGGGCAAGATGGCGGGTGCCGACACCGAGCGCGAGGTACGCCGGATGGAGGCCATCATCCTTTCCATGACCTCCCGGGAGCGTGCGCATCCGGAGCTCATCGATGGTGCCCGCAAGCGGAGGATCGCGCTCGGGAGCGGTGTGCAGCCCGCGGACGTCAACCGCGTGCTCAAAGCGCGTGAGGCGATGCAGAAGCTCGTCAAACAGTTCGGATCTTCGGGTAATCGCAGAGGCAAGGCCGGGGTGGCCCGGCTGTTTGGACAAGGAGGTCCAGGTTGGTAAAGATCAGGCTGAGGCGGATGGGAGCCAAGAAGCATCCCTTCTATCGCCTCGTGGTGGCGGACGCGCGCTCGCCGCGCGACGGTCGGTTCATCGAGCATCTCGGGTACTACGATCCGATGACGGATCCTGTGCAGGTCAAGATCGACGTGGACAAAGTCGTGCGTTGGCTTCAGCAGGGCGCTCAGCCCAGCGAGGCCGCGCGGAGCCTGTTGAAGCGGGAGGGCATTCTTGAGCGACTTGCAGAGACACGGAAGTCGACCGCCTCGGCGTGACAGCGGCCGCGGAACCTCCAACCGCGGCTTCAGGCGTGAGGGTCCAGCGGGTCCGGCCGGGCCGGGTGTGGACTACCGGGCGTTGGTCGAGTACGTCGCCAAGACTCTGGCTAACAAGCCCGAAGAGGTGCTGGTGGAGGCGTTCGAGCGCGGTGGCGGGACTGTCGCCATCAAGGTGAAGCTCGCCGACGGGGACGTCGGACGCTTCATCGGCAAGGCTGGGCGCAACATCGAAGCCATCCGGACCCTCGTCCGGGTCGCATCGCTCCGCGACCGCAAGCGGGTTTACGTCGACCTGGCCAACCCATCCCTCGCCCATCCGGCTCGACGAGGCGAACCAGATCCGGGCGGCAACGCCCCAGCATGATCCGGGTCGGACAGGTGGCGGGGGCGTACGGTCTGGACGGTGCTGTCAAGGTCATTACCTTGACAGACTTTGGCGATCGGTTCGATGCCGGGGCTGTGCTCGTGCTCGACGGCGCCGAACGTCGTGTGGAGTGGAGCCGTACGGGCCAGTTGGGATTGGTACTGAAGCTGCGCGGTATCGACAACCGCACCGTCGCCGAACTCTGCCGCGGCAGGTACCTGGAGGTCCCCGAGGAAGCGGTGCGGCCATTGGCCGAGGGACGGTTCTACCACCACCAGGTGGTTGGGCTCACGGTGCTCACCAGCTCAGGAAAGGAGCTCGGCAGGATCGCAGAGGTGCTGGAGCGCCCGGCGAACGACGTCTGGGTCAGCCGTGAAGGAGCCGTCGAGCATCTGATCCCGGCGACTCGGGACGCTGTGGTCGAGGTCGACATCGACGGTGGCCGGGTGGTCGTCGCCGATTGGCTGGTGCAGGTCGAGGACGCATGATGCGCTTCGACGTCATCACGATCTTCCCCGGCATGTTCGAGCCTGTCTTCGAGTCGGGCGTGGTCGGCCGGGCCATCGAACGCGGGCTCATCGAGTTGCACTCGCATGACCTGCGCGAGCATACCCACGACCGCCACCGACAGGTCGACGACCTGCCGTTCGGCGGTGGCCCGGGCATGGTGATCAAGCCCGAGCCCGTATTCGAGGCTGTGGAGTCGATCCGGCCGCACAACGCGGGCCCGGTGGTGCTGATGGAGCCCTGGGGGGAGCCGCTCGACCAGCGGTTGGCTGAGGAGCTGGCGGCCGAGCCGGGAATCATCATCGTTTGCGGCCGTTATGAGGGCATCGACGATCGGGTCCGCACCAACCTGGCGACGCGCGAGGTGTCGATCGGCGACTATGTGCTCAGCGGAGGCGAGATCCCGGCCATGGTCCTGATCGATGTGGTTGGACGCCTTGTGCCGGGAGTTGTCGGCGATCCCGAATCGCTCGCTCAGGACACTTTTTCGAGCCAACCGGCCGGATGGCCGCAGTTCACGCGGCCGGCCGAATATCGAGGTTTGAGTGTCCCAGACGTGCTCCTTTCCGGCGACCACGCGCGGATTCGCGAGTGGCGCCGCCAGCAAGCGGTCCAAAGACATGAGTCACACACCAAGGAGTTGAACAAGACATGAACGTCATCCAGCAACTCGAGAAGGAGCAGCAGAAAGAAAAGGTCCCGGCTTTGCGGGCGGGCGACACGGTCAAAGTGCACGCCAAGGTCGTCGAGGGCACGCGTGAGCGCATCCAGGTGTTCGAGGGGACGGTGATCAGGGTCACCGGCGGGGGCCTGCGCCAGAATTTCACCGTACGGCGGGTCACCCACGGTGTCGGCGTCGAGCGCACTTTCATGATCCACTCCCCTCGCATAGACAAGATCGACGTGTTGCGCCACGGCGACGTGCGCCAGGGTCGCCTGTACTACCTGCGCGGCAAGGTGGGTAGGGAGGGTCGCATCCGTGAGCGGAGGAGCGCGGCGAACGCGGCCGAGACGGTCCCTACCGAAGCGGAGGCTGAAACCGAGGCATAGCCTGTTAAGAGGCTGGCGCACAAGTCCACGGCTCGGTAATCTCGCGCATGGTGACCTGCGCATGCGCTTGGTAGATCCCTGATGAGCCGACCCATGCTTTGGCGCTACGAGCGGATGGCCAGCGCAATGGGCTATCAGGTCGTCGCGGGCGTGGATGAGGTCGGCATGGGGCCGCTCGCCGGTCCGGTCGTTGGCGGCGCCGTCGTACTACCGATCGGCGTCAGGATTTCGGGGTTAGACGACTCGAAGCTGCTCACCGCGGCGCAGCGCGAGCACCTGGACCGGGTCATCCGGCGGCGCGCCTTGGCGGTCTCCGTCTGCGCGGTGGACCACGCGCAGGTTGACAGCCTCGGCCTCACGCGCGCACGCCACCTCGCGACTGCGGGCGCCGTGGCAGGTCTCGGGGTTCGGGCCGAGTACTTGCTCGTGGATGCGTGGGACGTGCCTGATGCACCCATAGCCCAGATGGCCTTGGTCAGGGGTGATCGAACGTGCGCATCGATCATGGCCGCGAGCATCGTCGCGAAGGTCGCCCGGGACCGCACCATGATCGAGTACGACCGGCTGTACCCCGGGTACGGTTTCGCCGACCACAAAGGTTATGCCACGCGGGCGCACCGGGCCGCCATCCGCCGTCTCGGGCCTAGCCCGATCCACCGCACGTCGTGGGCTCCGTTTCGAGAGCACTCAGCGCTCGCGTAGAGCTCGGCCGCGCCGGCGAGAAGGTCGCGGCCGACCTGCTCAGAAGGCGAGGTTACGAGGTGGTGGGAGCCGGCTTCATGGCCCGACGTGGCGAGCTCGACCTGATCTGCCGGCGCGGCGCTGAGCTGGTCGTGGTGGAGGTCAAGACTCGGACCAACGACGCGTTCGGGTCACCGCTGGAGGCCGTTGGTCCGCGCAAGCGGAGGGCGCTGATGGCTGCGGCGGCCGAGTATCGCGCGCTTGCGCATTGGCGGGGAACCATCCGCTATGCGGTCGTCGGGCTGACCGTTCGCCCTGAAGGAGGCTTCGATGCCGAGCTGATCGAGGACCCATTCGGTTGATGGCGCGCAAGCGCGGGCAGGATGGGCCCTACTGATCGCTCAGGTCTCCGCGATCGCCGCCTCGAATGCCTTCAGCCGGATATTGGCGAACCACAGCATCACGCCCGCCACCAACACGGCGTCCGCCATCAGGACAATCCCGACCGCCCACATGAGGACGCCGACGGTGGGCGTCGATGGTATGAAGCCGAGGTGAGCGGTGCCGGCCACCGCCTCGGCCCCGAACAGGAAAAGGGCCAGCGCGCCAACGCTCAGGGGACCGAAACCAAGCGATCCGAAGAGGCCGCTCAGGGAGCCGATGATTCCCACCGAGCGGCGATCGTCGAGCGCCTCGAAGCGCGGGTCGATCGCACCGCCGCAGACGGCGATGGTCACGAACCCGCAACCCATCCACAAGACCAGCAAGCCGAGCTCAAGCAGCTGAACGGGCCCGCTTCCGCCGACGATCGCCACCGACACGCTGAATGTGAGCATGACTGCCAGCACGGGCGGCAGCGTCAGCAGGACCTTGGCGCGCAGTACCTGCCACATCGTCAGAGGGGCCAGGCGCAGGAGCTGGAAGCCGCGTCGCTCGCTTGGTATCGAGGGCGACGCCAGGGCCAGGGACATGAATAGAGAGAGGAAGCCGACGAGAGCCACGTTCGCCCAGAACCCGTTCAGACTTCGCGATGGCTGGCTGAGCGCAACTGCGTACCCGATCGGAAAGAGGAGCGCTGGGAGGAGCCGCGTGAGGCGCCGGATGTCGCGCCTGTAACCCAACCAGTCCTTACGCGCGATCGCCAGGTTTGGAGAGCTTCTCCCGAAGAACCGGCTCCCGCGCGCCGCGGGCGCCACTGCATTCGCCGCTTTCCGCCGCCACATAACCGGGGTGCTGCCGAACACGCCCAGGCCCGCGAGCAACGTCCGCTCGTACAGGAATTCCGCCACCACCACGGCGAGAACCGCAAGCACGACCGTCGCGAGAGCCCAGAGCCCCGCAGCGCCCGTGCTGCCTTCGACCAGGTTGCTGAGAGCGTGGCCGGGCCAGGCTGACGGCAGCCAGTCGATGCGGTGGACGAGCGTGGTCAGGCTCGGCAGGTCCGGGCGCGAACCGCGAGAGAAGGACCCCCGGAGGCTCAGGTTCCAGGCGAGATAAAACCCGGCGCCGGCGAGCCCTGCCACCCCCGCCGCGACATCGCGGGCGAGGCGGGCCGGCACCCAGCGAAGGACCACCGACATGAGGATGGCCTGGAGAGAGGTGACGAGCAGGACTTGGACCAGCACGACCGGCATCGAAAGGAGGTAGTAGGCGGGTGGCGCGCCGGCGCCGGCGCCGATGCCGAGCACGCCCGCCAGCAGAATCGCCCCGAGCAGCAGGTTGGCGCCCATTGCGAGCGCGAGGCGGGCGGCGAAGATCTCGGCGGTACGCACCGGCGAGACCACGAGTTGGAGCAGGTCGCGCCCGACGAAAAAGGTGGCGATCACCGTCGGAAAGCCCAGGACCAGCATCGACGCCGCCAGCGCGGTGAAAGCGCCGGACAGCACCGAGTCCAAGGCGACAGGGAGGAGGTGACCGATCGCCACTCCCCCGCTGAAGACGCCCCCGCCGATGAAAAAGGCCGCGGCCAGCAGTCCGACGATGAGGAACGCGAGGCGCAGCCGGCTGCCCTTGGTGAGCCGGTTGCGAAGCGCCCGCGCTTCAGCGCCGAGGATGGTACGCGTCGCCGGGAGCCCGCTCACCGCTTGGGCGCCAGCAGCCTCTCGATCAGCTCCTTCGACTCTGGTCCGGCGGTGAGCTTGAGGAAGAGTTCCTCAAGGCTCGCCTGCTCGGTGCCGGTCTGAGCGCGCAGCTCCTCCATCGTCCCGGTGGCCGTGATGTGGCCTCGGTCTATGATCGCCACCCGCCGGCACAACGCTTGGGCCACCTCGAGGATGTGCGTCGACAACAGCACCGTCGTGCCGCGTGCCGCGAGCTCCTCGAGCAGGTCCTTGACGAGGCGCGCCGATCGGGGGTCGAGCCCGTTGGTTGGTTCGTCGAGGAGCAGCACCGAGGGCTCGCGTATGAGCAGCGATGCCAAGCCGATCTTCTGCCGCATCCCGTGGCTGTAGCCTCCGATCAGCTCGCCGTCCCGATTCGCCAGCTCGAACAGCCGGAGCAGCCGTTCCATCCGCTCCGCGCGCTCAGCGCCGCGCGGCATTCGGTACAGGTCGGCGACGAAATCCATGAATTCACGGCCAGTGAGGTGGGGGTGGACGAACGGTTCCTCGTCAAGGTAGCCCAGCCTCGCCTTGGCCTTGAGCGGTTCCGCGAAGATGTCGATGCCCTCGATCAGAGCTGTTCCCGACGTCGGCGTGAGCAGGCCGCAGAGCATGCGCAGCGTGGTGGTCTTTCCCGCTCCATTCGCGCCGAGGAAACCGAAGATCTCACCGCGTCCGACCTGGAAGCTGACCCCATCGACGGCTCTGACGACACCGTAACTCTTGACCAAACGCCGGGCTTCGACCGCGACAGCAATGTCAGGCGCGGCTGGGATCATCACCTGCAGATTACCAGTGGCCATCGCGCATGCTCGTCAGCAATCAGTAGGGCCCTCATCCGCCGCTATGCGCGCCGAAAGTGACGATCGAGCTCAGACGCATAGTTCATGCCCAGCGACTGCGAGCTCCGAAGCAGCCAATCGTCGACGCGCTCCCTGCCGCGCGGCGGTTCGTGTGACACAAGGAGCTCGTCCATCATTCCTGCGAGCTCGGCACGCGTGAGCACCACGTCGCGAACGAACAGGCCCACAAGGTTCCCGGCCATGAGTGTCAGCGCAGGCGGAAGGTGAAGGAACCGCGGCTTCCGAGCCACGGCTATGGCCACGCCGTCGACGAGCTCCGCATACGTGATGATGTCCGGACCGGCGGCATCAACGGTGACGCTATCGGCCTGTCCCGCAGCCCACAATGCGATCTCGGCCACGTCTTCTCCGGCCACGGGTTGCACGCGATACTTGCCCGATCTCGCCATCACGAAGACCGGCATGCGTCGCAGCAGCCAGGCGATGTTGTTGATGAGGATGTCGCCTGCGCCGAAGATGAGAGTCGGCCTGACGATCGCCCAAGGTAGACCCGAGTCGCGCACGACGGCCTCGGCACGCGCCTTGCCCGCGTAGTAGTCGAGCGGGGAGTCGAGCGACGGATTGCTGACGCTGATGTGGACCACTCTGCGGACGCCGGCTTCGGCAGCGGCCGACATCAGCGTCTTGGTGTTGGCGACTGCGTCACCGAAGTCGGTGCCACCATGCGGGAAGCGAACCCAATACGTGTTGTAGAGAACATCAGCCCCGCGAAGGCTCTCGACCAGGGCCGCACGGTTGATGAATTGCAGAGGTGCCACGTCGACCTGCATCTCGTCCGCGCCAGGTCGCCGCGGATGATTGGTGAGGGTGCGGATCGGACGACCCTTGGCGAGCAGCCGCCGCGCAATGAATCGGCCCGTGAAGCTGAACGCACCGGTGACGACGTCGAAGCCCGGATCCATCAGAACGGGAATCGGGTCAGGTCATATACGAGTGAGCCCGGCTTGACGTGGCCCGAGATGACTACTCGCGGACGGTGCCGCACCGACTCGGCAGGGGGGACCTCGGGACGCAGGCCGTTGAAGATCGGGAACCGCAGCGTGCCGTCGGGAGACCACTCGGAGTAGCGCACGCTGACGACCAGCTCTGGCCGTACCCAATGGACCGGCTTTGTCATGATCGGGGGCGGCTCGAGCGGGGAGATATCGCTGGCGAGCTCGATGAGCGCATCGCTGATCGTCTCCATGGCCGGCTCGTCGTAGCCGCCACCGACCGTGCCGCAAGGCAGTAGCCGTCCATCCTCGTAGTAGCCGACGACCAGCGCGCCGAACGCTTTTTCACCGGTCCAGCCGATCACGACGAAATCGTCTGACTTGACCGCCTTGACCTTGAGCCAGAACGGGCTGCGCTGGCCGGCCACATACGGACTCTGCTTGTGTTTGGCGACGACGCCTTCGAGGCCGCGCTCCAGGCATGCCTCGAAGAGCTCGACGCCGTCCTCTTCGACGTGGTCGGGCACGAAGATGTGGCCGCCGGCTTCGACCGCCTTGCGCAATCGGGCGCGTCTCCTCGACAGCGGCTGGCGTAGAAGCGGCTTCTCCTCCAGGTAGAGCGCATCGAAAGCGAGGTATGCGACCGGGATCTGCTCGCGCATGCTCGCGCCCCCCGCCAGCCGTTGGCGCAAGCGCGGGTAGTCAGGTCGCCCGTCGGAGTCTGTGGCCACGAGCTCGCCGTCGATCACGCTGCCGCGCGGAACACGGGCTGCAGCGGTCACGACCTCTGGCACGCTCGCGGTGAGGTCGTTCAGGCCGCGGTCCTGGAGGTGGACGCGGCCTTCGGGGTCACGGAACACGAGGCACCGCAGCCCATCCCACTTGACCTCGAAGAGGTAGTCCGGCGAACTGAAAGGAGCCTCCGCAGACGCGGCCTGCATTGGCCGCACCTCACTGGGAAAGCTCTCGAGCTCGATCTGGAGCTGGTTGGCATCCTCCATCGCTGCTTCAGATTAGGGAGGATCGCTTGGCCGCGGCGGAGGGGGACTTATCAGGAAGCTTTTCGGCGTGCCTTCTTGGCTTCCACTGCCGATGCTTGTTTGTCGCGTGTGGCACGAGACTTCTTGGCGGCCGCGACCGAGGCGCGAAGCGCTTCCATGAGGTCCATGACCTTGGCGGTTTGGGGCGCAGCCGGCGCCTCGATGACCTCGCCGTCGATCTTCGCCTGCACCACCCGCATCACGGCCTCTCGGTATTCGTCCTTGTAGCGGCCGGGGTCGAACGAGTCGGCCAGGCTCTCGATCAGCGCCTTTGCCATCTCGAGCTCTTTGGGGTTGATCTTGACGTCCCCGTCCAGACCTTTGAGCCCTTCGGTGGAGCGGATCTCATCAGGCCAGTTCAGCGTGTTCATCAGCAGGCCGGGGCCGGTGGAGTGGAGCGCGCAGAGATGCTCCCGGTCGCGAAGCGCGATCTTGGCGACGGCCATACGACCAGTCGCCTCCAACGCTTTGCGCAGAAGTTGGTACGGCTTCTTCCCAAGCTCCTCCGGCTCGATGTAGTACGCGTTCTTGAAGTACAGGCCGGGCTCGATTTCATCGGCGGGCACGAATTCCTGGATGTCGATGCTGTGGGCGGTCGCGAGCGGCAGATTGTCGAGGTCCTTCTCATTGATGATCACGTAGCGGTCCTTGCCGACCTCGTAGCCCTTGAGGATCTCGCCGTAGCTGACCTCGTGGTCGCCCTCCGTGCACCACCGCTTGTAAGTGATGGGAGAGTGGTGGTCGGGGCAGAGCTGGCGGAAGGAGACCTTGGCGCTCGACTCGGTGGCGTTGTAGAGGCGCACCGGTATCGAGACCATTCCGAACGAGACGACGCCTTTCCACATCGATCGCGGCATGGTGAGGAAGTTTACTTGTAAAAGCCCTGCGGAGGCTACTTTTCGTAAGCAGCTTCCAGCCAGGCATCAAGCACCTGGTTGAAGCCGGCCGGATCTTCGAGGTAGGACAGATGTCCGGTGTTTGGCAGCACCTCGAGCCGCGCGTCCGGCATCTCAGCCGCCGCCTGTTGCGCATAGCGCAGCGGGAAGTAATCGCGCTCGCCCCAGATGAGCAAGACCGGGCAGGCGATTTCGCTCAGCCGGCCCCACAGCTTGTAGGCGGGATCGGACTCGTTGACGGCGACGCTGCGATAGACCTCGAACTGAAACCGCCCGGCCCCTGGCCGGCTCGCGGTGACCAGCGCGTACTCCAGCGCGGTCTGGCCATGCGGGATTCGATACGGATCCACGGCGAGTCTGCGGATCGTTCGCTCCATCCGGCGGCGCGTCGGCCGCTGGCCCGCCGCGAGGCCAAGCAGCGCGCCCAACACCGGGTGCCGCGTGGCCATCACGAAGCCAGGGGGACGGGGGCCGAGGCCGCCGGCATCGACCAGGACCATGCCCGACACGGCGGGCCGCCGTCGCGCGAAATGCAGGAGCGCCAGATAACCGCCGAGCGAGTGGCCCACCAGCAACGGCCACTCGAACCGGATCAGGAATTCGTCGAGCCATTCGAGCATCCGCTCAATGGCATCAGGGCTGTGCCACGTTGGAATCGCTGTCTCGCCATGACCCGGCAGGTCGACGGCGACTACTCGACGCCGCTCCGCCAGCGCGGCCAGGACCGGGTACCAGAGCGCGGCGGATCCGCCTGATCCGTGAAGCACTACCGAGTGCGGCGCTTCCACCGGACCAGCGGTCACCCAGTGAGTCGTGAGACCGGCGACCCGCTCCTCGTGATGCTCGACCTCAACCCCGGCCATTCGGTAGAGATCGTCGCCGATCGAGCGGATCGGTTCGTTCATCCGCCGATGTCACGCCTCTGCATCAGGAGCATCGAAGCTCCGAACCCAACGACCACCACCGATAACATGATCGCCAGTTCGTTCCGGTCGATTCCACTGGTGAGCGGTTCGCCGTAGAGCTTGAAGGCGGACAGGTCCTGCGCCCAGGTCGGCCACTTGAAGAGCGGTCCCAGCTCGGTGATCAGGTAGCTGGCGAAAGCGAAGCCGCCGAGAAGTCCGACCGTGGCGCGCGGGATTCGGGCCGCGATCAGCGCGCCCACGGCCGCAAAGACGAGAGTGAACGGGACGAGAAGCAGGGATGCCTCGATCAGATGAGTGGGATCGACGTCGATCGACTGGCTATGCGACTCGAGGCCTACCGCTACGCCACTGACTGCAACGATGAGAAGCGCCCCAATCGTGAGCACCATGGCGCGTTCAGCGACCACGCTGATCCGTGAAATCGGGTTGCTGAGCATGAGTTCGAGACGGCCGTCCGAATCCTCGGCGGACCAGCGCGCGACCTGCGTGATCGCAAATCCCGCAAGCAGGAGCTCGGCGATATTGAACCATACGAATCCGAGGAAGGAGCGATACACATCTCCGTGCACGAAAGTGTCGAAGTAGTGCCTGAGCTCGGGGATCGCCAGCAGCGGTTGCACGATCGTCTTGGTGAGCACGACGAAGACCGCCGCGAGCGCTGCCACACCGGCGGCCCACACCAGCAGGCCGATGCGCTGGTCATAGAGGCCACGAACGATCGGGATCCGCCACCACGATGATCGGGTCGTGTCATATGTCACCGGCTGGGAGCGAGCCGGCAAGCGAAGCAACGGTGATCCGAGATCGCGGCGCACGAACGCCAGCGCGCCGAGGCCACCGGCTACGATGCTGATGGCGACGAGAACAGCGGTCGCCCAGACATCAAAGGTCCCGTCGGGCGATAGGGGCCGGCTCAGCTCGTAGTAACGGAAGGGCGAGAGCCAGCGCCACGTCAGCAATGAGTCGAAGTTCCGGCTGAGGCCGTTGACCAGGAAGAGTGCGAGCAGCAGCGAGCCGGCGATCGCGGTCGCGTTCCTCGCGCTGGTGAACTGGGAGATCAGCAGTGTCAAGGCGTAGCAGCAGAGTCCTAGCGCGGCCAGAAGGACAGCAGCCTCGAGCGCCGCGCGGGTGGGGACCGACTCGCCACCGGCGGCGGCTCCCAGCACCAGGCCGAGGGTGGCGGCGAGCGCCGCGGCGAAACTTGCGCCGGCGAATGCGCCGATTCGCGCTCTGACGAGGCGGCTCCGGGAGAGCCCCGACGCGAGGATGACCTCAACGAGCCCGCGCTCCTCATCGCCACGCGCAGCGCCCGTGGCCGACACGAGCGCCCAGATGGCGAAGAGGATGGCCAGCGATCCAAAGGCGCGGAATTGAACGTAACCCCCGACGGTGTCAGGTCGAACGGGAGGAGGCAGGATGACCGAGAACTGCGTTGCCAATTGAGACATCGACCGTCCGAACGCAACTCGCTCCGCGGCCGTGTGCCCGGCCACCTGGTAGAAGCCGACCGCTTGAAGAGTGGTGGCAAAGAAGCCCAGCCCCGCGAAGCCCACTATCCCCCAACGCCCGAGCCGCAGCGCCAACCGGATCGCGGTCATGGCGTGGAGGATTCGGGGATGACGTCTTCCGTCGTGGAGGGTTCGGGGACGACGTCCTCCCGATAGAAGGTGAGGAAGATCTCTTCAAGGCTCGGCTCACGGCTGACCAGGTTGGTGACCATCGCGCCTTCAAGCGCTTTGTGCAGCGGTTCAAACGATCCTTTCACGGTGCAGGACAAGCGGTGGTCGCCAACGACAACGTCGTCGACTCCGTCGGCCGACCGGATCGCGGCCTCCGGCACCCTGGTTTCCGCTGCGAACTCCAGCTCCACCCTGTGGAGGCGGATCCGGTGGAGCTCCTCGAGCTGGGCGACTTTGACCAGCCTGCCGGAGCGGATGATCCCGACCCGGTCGCACATGTGCTCGACCTCGGACAGGATGTGTGAAGACAGAAAGACGGTCGCCCCTCCGTCGCGGGCTTCCCGGAGAAGCGTGTAGAACTCCTGCTGGTTCAGAGGGTCGAGACCGCTGGTCGGCTCGTCGAGGATAAGGAGCTCGGGCTTGTGCATGAAAGCGAGCACGATGCCCAACTTCTGCTTGTTGCCGCTGGAGTATTCGCGGAAGCGACGACTTAGGTCGAGGTCGAACCTCTCGGCGATGCTGCGCACAATCTGCGGGTCGGCGCCACCGCGAAGACCTCCCAGGTAGGCCACCACCTCCCTGCCTCGCAGGCTGCCGAACTGGGGCATGTCACCTGGCAGGTAGCCGACCTTGCGCTTGACGGACACCGAGTCGCGCTGGCAATCGAGTCCGAAGATCTGCGCATGTCCGCCCGTGGGCCGGATCATCCCCATCAGGCTGCGGATGGTGGTGCTCTTTCCGGCCCCGTTCGGGCCAAGGTACCCGAACACCTCTTGGGATGAGATCTCCAAGTCGAGGTCGAACAGGCCGCGCCCAAGCCCATAGTCCTTCGAGAGTTTTGAGGTTTGGATCGCCGCGACGGTCATTCGAGCTGCATATTAATCGCCATGCAGTTGGGCGACCTCGAACTCCACATCCTCATCGCGGGCCATTGGAAAGCCGACGGCGGCCTGATGTTCGGGGTCGTCCCGAAGGTTATGTGGGAGAAGCAGAAGCCGGCGGACGGCAACAACATGATCGACTGCGCTTGTGTGGGACTGATCGCCCGCGTGAACGGCCGTGTGGTCGTGTGCGAGACCGGCATCGGCACCAAGCTCAGCGAGAAGCGCGCTCGGCAGGTGGCGCTGCGAGAGCCGGAGGGCCTGCTTCACTCCCTGCAGCGGGTTGGGATCCGGCCCGATGAGGTTGATGCTGTCATCACCACGCACTTGCACTGGGACCATGCCGGCGGCCTCACGCGCCGTGATGATCGGGGAGGTCTCGCGCTGACGTTTCCCAAAGCGCGCCATTTCATCCAGCGGAGCGAGTGGGACTTCGCCCTGCATCCCGACGTGCGAAGCCAATCGGGGTATGTGGCCGACGATTTCACGCCTTTGGCGGATGGACACGATCTGGTCGAGTTCTTGAGCGGGGATGCCGAGGTCATGCCCGGGGTCCACGTGCGCCAGGTGGGGGGCCACACCCCTGGCAGCCAGGTCGTGATCCTGCGATCCGGCGAGCTGGCCTGTGCGGTGACGGGAGACCTGGTCTGTCAGACGCCTCACCTCCGGGTGCCCTGGACGATGGCGGCCGACCTCGAGCCGCTGCGCGTCATGGAGCAGAAGGCGCGTCTGTTTGAGGAGGCCCAGAGGCACCGCTGGCTGTTGGTGTTGAGCCATGAGCCCGACCAGCCTGCGGGTTACCTCGAGGAGGGTGGGCGGTGGCGGCCGGAGCCGCGACTGGCATGAAGGTGGGGTCTTAACAGGCAGGGTTGGCGGGGCGCATGGCGGCTTCTACGGACGCACCGCATCCTGCCTTAACAACCTGGGCTGTCATTTGGTCACCGCCTGGGTAGGGTCTGCGCCGTGTTTGCCTCGGTCGATTCGTGCCTGTTGGCCGGCCTTGAGGCGCGCCTTGTCGAGGTCCAGGCCGACAGCTCCAACGGCGCGGTCGTTTTCTCCCTCGTCGGTTTGGCCGCCACCTCTGTCAAGGAGGCTCGCGAGCGCGTTCGTTCGGCTATCCGCAACAGCGGTCTGGAATTTCCGCGTCGTCGTCTCACAGTCAACCTTGCGCCGGCGGAGCTGCGCAAAGAGGGGAGTGGGCTCGACCTGCCGATCGCGGTCGCGATCGCGCTCACCCAACTGGGCAAAGCGCCGCCGCGCCGTTCCGCATTCCTAGGGGAGCTCGCGCTGGACGGCGCAGTGTGCCACGTGGACGGAGTGCTGGTGGCCGCGCGCTGGCTCCACAAGCGCGGTTTCGAGCGCGTCTTCGTGCCCGCGGTTGACGCGGCGGAAGCAGCGCTGGTGACAGGGCTCGAGGTCATCCCCTGCACCAACCTGGCACAAGTGGTGGGTCATCTGGTGCGCGCCGAGATCATCGAACCGCAGCGTCCAACCGAACCCGTGATCGAGCACGACGTCGAAGCTTCGGAGCACGACCTGGCCGAAGTCCACGGGCAGGAGGAGGCGCGACGCGCGCTGGAAGTTGCGGCGGCGGGCGGTCATCACCTTCTCATGAGCGGATCCCCCGGCGCCGGGAAAACAATGCTGGCGCGCTGCCTGCCGGGGATCCTGCCGCCACTCGAGCTCGCCGAGGCACTTGAGGTGGCGCAGGTCAGGAGCTTGCTGGGCGACCTTCCCGCAAACCGCCCGCTGGACTGGACTCGTCCCTTTCGAGCGCCGCATCACGGTGTCTCCATGGCGGGGTTGATCGGCGGTGGCGCGGGCCTCGCCCGTCCCGGCGAGATCAGTCGTGCGCACCACGGCGTGCTATTTCTGGACGAGCTGGCGGAGTTCCAGGCGTCGGTCCTGCAGGCGCTCCGGCAGCCACTCGAGTCGGGGCGCGTCGGCATCACCCGCTCGGGCGGCGCGGTGGTCTACCCAGCCCGATTCACACTGGTAGCAGCGACCAATCCGTGTCCTTGCGGGTGGGCCGGTGACGGTCACCGCAACTGCCGCTGCACGCCGGCGGTCATCGCCGCATACCAGCGCCGGCTGTCGGGACCGCTGCTCGACCGGATCGACCTCAAGGTCGGGGTCAGGCGCGTATCGCTCGAGGCGCTAGCGTCTGAGCCGCGAGGTGAACCCTCCGCACCGGTCAGGGAACGCGTCATCCGCGCGCGAAGCCTTCAGCTGGAACGGCAGGGGGGCCTCAACGCGCAGCTGAAACCAGCACTGCTGCGCCAGTTCGCGGGCCTGGATGCGGTTTCGCGCCGGACACTCGAGCTCTGGGCCGACCAGAGAGGCTTGACCGCTCGCGGGTTCCATCGGGCCTGGCGGGTGGCGCGCACCTCGGCCGACCTCGATGGCTCCGACCAGATCGCCGAGCGGCACATCCTCGAGGCGCTCGGCTACCGCCTTCATGATGTCGCCGCCTGACCTCGAGCACCTGCACGCGCGCGGTCGTTGGCCGCTTCCCGCGAGGTCGCGGGTCGCGATCGTCGGCTCGCGCCGCCCCTCACCGTACGGCGAAGCTGTCGCGGAGCAGCTGGGATCGGACCTTGCCCGGTCCGATGTGATCGTGATCAGCGGCCTTGCTTTGGGGATCGACGCCGCCGCTCATCGCGGCGCTCTCAATGGTGGGGGCATGACTGTGGCGGTGATGGGCACAGGCGTGGACGTGGTTTATCCCGCGGCCCATTTCCGGCTTGCCGAGGAGATCCTCGCTGCCGGCGGAGCGCTGGTCAGCCAGTTCCCAGATGGAACGATTCCGCGAAGGCAAAACTTCCCGGCTCGCAACTGGACCATGGCCGCGCTGTCGGACGTGGTGGTGGTGGTTGAGGCGGGGGAGGGCTCGGGAGCGCTCATCACGGCACAGGCCGCCCTCGATCTAAACAAAGAGGTGATGGCGGTACCTGGAAGCATTTTCTCCCCACTATCGGTGGGCACGCACGCTCTTCTCCGAGACGGTGCCGGGCTGGTTCAGAACGCGCGGGATGTCCTGGCGGTCCTGGGTCTGGGTGGCGAGGTCCTCGACGACCCGTTGCCCGCTCCGCGCACGCTTGGTTTTGCACTTAGCCCTGGACATGACGGCATCGTCGCTCACCTCTCTGACGTGCTCGCGCTAAGCGCCGCCGACATCGCCCGAAAGCTGCAACTTCCGGTCGCGGAGGTACTTGGCCGGCTGACGGCGCTCGAGCTCGACGGCGCTGTGCGCCGTCACGAGGCTGGTTACGTACGGGCATTGCGCCGCGGCAAAGAACGAGCGTAGGATGCCCGCCTCGGAGGCCGGTCGGGAAAAAACCTGGCCGGCTGGGAATAAAGGAGTTGCAGTGCCCGAGGGTCTGATCATCGTCGAATCGCCGGCCAAGGCGAGGACTCTGAAGCGGTTTCTGGGTGACCGTTTCGACGTCCTCGCCTCGATGGGCCACGTCCGCGACCTCCCGAAAGGAGACCTGGCCGTGGACGTGGAGGCCGGCTTCAAGCCCCACTACGAGGTGGTCGAGAGTCGGCGAAAGACCATCACGGAGCTCCGGTCGGCCGCCAAGAACGACCGGGAGGTGATCCTCGCTTCGGACCCCGATCGCGAAGGGGAGGCGATCGCCTGGCACCTCGCCGAGGTTCTCAAGCTGCGCTCCCCGAAGCGGATCGAGTTTCACGAGATCACGGCGGATGCCGTCCGCCGGGCGCTCGAGTCTCCACGCGAGATCGACATGCGCCTTGTCAACGCCCAGCAGGCGCGGCGCGTCGTCGACCGCCTCGTCGGCTACCGGTTGAGCCCCTTCCTCTGGAGCAAGGTGCAGAAGGGGATTGGGGCCGGCCGTGTCTCGTCCGTCGCCCTGCGGCTGGTCTGTGACCGCGAGGAGGAGATCAGGAAGTTCGTCCCCGTCGAGTCCTGGACGATCGACGCCGAGCTGGCCAAGAAGGCCGCCGAGCAGCATTTCATGGCCAGGCTGCACCGCCCGCGCAGCGCATCGACGGACGGCGCCGCCAAAGACAAGGCGGACGCCAAGTTCGAGGTCCGGACGGAAGCCGAGGCGCAGGACATCGTGCGCACGCTGGAGGGCGCCAGCTACCGCGTCATCACCGTGGAGAAGAAGCGAAGGACCAAGAGTTCATACCTCCCCTACATCACGTCAACACTCCAGCAGGACGCCTCCAGCCGGCTGCGCTACAGGCCCCACCGCACCATGCGCATCGCCCAGGATCTTTACGAGGGCATCGAACTCGGGGCCGAGGGCCCGACCGGGTTGATCACGTACATGCGCACAGACTCGACTCGCATCTCGGCTGAAGCGGAGGCCAAGGCGAAGGAGTGGATCAAGGAGAAGCATGGCGACAAGTACCTCGGAGGTCCGAGAACTGCCAAGTCGAGCCCGGGGACGCAAGACGCGCACGAGGCCATCCGGCCGACCGACGTCAACCGCACTCCGGATTCCATCCGCCAGTACCTCAGCGCCGACCAGCTCAAGCTCTATGACCTCATCTGGCGCCGGTTCGTGGCCAGCCGGATGGCACCCGCGGTGTACGACCAGACGCAAGTGGAGATCGAGGGCGGAGAGTACGTGTTCCGAGCGACCGGTTCGGTCCTGGCCTTCGACGGCTTCTATAAGGTGTGGGAGCGCGACGAGAAGGAGGAGCCCGACCTGCCTCAACTGGCGGAAGGCGAGGACCTGGACTACCACGGCATCAAGCCGGAACAACACTTCACCCAGCCGCCGCCCCGCTACTCGGAGGCGACCCTGATCAAGGAGCTGGAGCAGCGCGGCATCGGGCGGCCGTCGACCTATGCCCCGACCGTCGAGACGATCACCAAGGAGCACGGATACGTCGAGATCAAGGAGCGGCGCCTCCACCCCACCCGTATCGGGGAGGCCGTCAACACGATCATGGTCGACCACTTCAAGGTCATCTCGGACGACGAATACACAGCCAAGCTCGAGAAGCGACTCGACGAGGTCGAGAGCGGCCAGCAGGAGTGGATTCCCGTGGTCAGCGACTTCTACGGACCGCTGATGAAGATGCTCACCTCAGCTGAGGAGGCGATGCCGACCGACACGGACGAGGTTTGTCCGCTGTGCAAGGAAGGCCACCTCGTCCTGAAGGCAAGCCGGTTTGGTCCCTTCATGGGTTGCTCGCGATATCCGAAATGCAAATTCCGCCGCGCGCTGACCCCAAACGGGGAGCTGCCTGAGCCCAAGCTGCTCGAGGAGGCGTGCCCACTGTGCGGGAAGCCGCTCCAGCTCCGCACCGGCCGCTATGGGGAGTTCGTGGGCTGCTCCGGGTTCCCGGACTGCAAGTACATCAAGCGCGATGCGGCTCAGGGCGAGGCCAAATTGACTGGTGAGAAGTGCCCTCAGTGTGGCGAGGGGAATCTCGTCGAGCGCACCGGACGCTTCGGGCCGTTCGTCGCCTGCTCGCGCTACCCGGAGTGCAAATACCGGGCCAACATCGGCAAGGACGGCAAGCCAGGAGAGGGTCCAAAGCTTCTGGACGAGCCGTGCCCGATCTGCGGCAAGCCGCTCGTCGAGCGGCGCGGCAGGTACGGGATTTTCAAGTCGTGTTCGGACTACCCGAAGTGCCCGGGACCGAAGGGCACCAAGAAGGTCGAGGCCTAAGTCGACCCGCTTGCGTTCGCGGCGGACGTTCGGCGATAGAGTGTGATGCACCGGGATGCGATCACTCGCTGCGCTGGCGACGACGACGTTGCTGGCAATTTCCTGCGGCCAGGGGTCTGGCAGCCACAGCGCTAGTCCGTCGGCCCGCGCATCCGCACGCTCCGCGGTATCGCCGTCGTCGGGCCCGACCGCAAGCCCGACGGCTTCGAGCTACGGCCTAATTCTGTCCGCTGGGACGATCGACATGATCGCGCCGAACGGTACCGTTGCCGCCGGTGCTTCAGTGGCCGCACCGACAGTCCAGTCCTGCGGACAGGGGGCCGGAGCCGTGCTCCAGACACCGGTGAGCGCCACCGCCGACAAGGTTTTCTTCCGGGACGGCGACACCAAGATCCGCTACCTCACCCCCGCGGGCCAAACCGGCGACGCGACCACCGTGCCTGGGAGCGCCACCCTCATCAGCTTCTTCTCCGTCAGTCCCGACGACCAGCGCATCGCCGTCCTGGTCGAAGACCTGTCGGCGGCCACCACAATCAGCCTCCGGCTCTATGTCGAGGATCTGAGCGGAGGCGGGCACCACGCGGACATCTATTCCACGACCACGCCCAAAGGCAGTGGTGGAGCGACGCTCTGGCCGATGGGATGGCACCAGGGCCTGCTGGCGCTCGCGCTGGTCAGCGCGTGCACCTTCGAGCCCGCCGGCCTCTCTCCAAGCGAGTGGCACCTGTCTGACCCGGTGACGGCGGCTCGGAAGGTGACCATCGGGGGGAGCTGCATCTTGAGCTACTGGCCCTCGCCGGCGGGCGTGGTTTGTGTCAACAACGGCAGCACCCTCCAGGCCATCATCTACGACTGGACCGGAAAGGTGTCCGCCACCATGCCGGTCACGACCAGCGACTCCCAATCGGGCCTCTCTCCATCCGGTGCGCGCGTGTTCTTCGCCACCAGCCAGGGCATTGGAGCGCCGGCGCCGGCCACCCGCGTCTTCACAGTGGGCGCGGGCCAAACGGGTGGGACCGTGGCTGGACATTCGGCCTGCCTGTTCATCGATGAGAACCACCTCCTGGCGCCGGACGCCGTGATCGCGATCCCGTCTGACGCCGTGACCCCGCTGGAGGCGAGCGGCGTGTGCGCCGGCCACTTCCCCGGCGGTCTCTGAGCTCGGCCGGGACCTCGTATACTCGGTGTCGCCAGTCCAAGCGACTGAGTTAGCACGCCCGGGGCACGACCCCTGTCCTTCGCAAGAAGGCCGGAACCGGGCGGAAGATCAACAGGGAGGAAATCGTGGCCCAAGTGACTCTTAAGCAGCTGCTGGAGGCGGGTGTGCATTTCGGGCACCAGACCAGCCGCTGGAACCCGAAGATGCGGACTTACATCTTCACCGCGCGCAACGGCATCCACATCATCGACCTGCAGAAGACCGTGCGGCTGCTCGATGACGCGTGGGACTTCGTCAGGGGGGTGGCCGCGAGCGGCCGTCCGGTGCTGTTCGTGGGGACCAAGAAGCAGGCCCAGGAGACGATCCAGACCGAGGCCGCCCGCTGCGGGATGTATTTCGTCAACCGGCGTTGGAT
>CAAGKR010073522.1_pt1 | contig 27635 bp, 21 predicted proteins | sample 2556971 | NCBI WGS metagenome assembly CAAGKR01 (sample SAMEA5207829, study PRJEB30636) | soil metagenome | biome: forest; feature: boreal; material: soil | place: USA | collected 2011-09 | depth 1 m | reverse complement strand
CGTCCTCACTAAAGCAAAGTCAGAAAAAGTGTACCACTTGAGTGATGTATAACACGCAATGCATGAGTGCATGCGACAGAGGTCAAGATGCTTCTTGCTACAGCGTAACCGGCGCGGGAGTCTGGCGCGGCGGTTCGGGCTCAACGCCCTTCCAGCCGACCGGTCGACCGCTGACAGCCTCTTTTACCGAGCGAAAGAGCACGATGTACATGAGTTGCCGGTAGTAGAAGCGCTGTAGTAGCACAGGAATAAGCAGGGTCCAGTCTTCCTTACGTTCCAGCGCAAAGGCGATTACGCAGGTGAGCAGGTCGATGATCAGGAATCCCAGGAAAAACAACACAGACCGCTGTACGTCGGCGGAACTCCAGAGTTGGGGAATCTGCGTTACATGAAGTTGTGCGAGTCCCCACAAAAATAACGTTCCTAGAAACATAAGATCGATGACCGGGGAAATCAGCGGCAACGCAATCTGGAAAATAAAAATATTTGGAAGCGCAATCCATCCCAGCGTTCCGTGTTTTGGCCGGAACAATGTGCCGCTGTGTTTCCAGAATGATTGCAGCGTGCCAAACGTCCATCGAAAGCGCTGGCGAATCAGCACGCCAGGAGTTTCGGGAGCCTCGGTCCAGGCGATTGCATATTCGTCGTAGGTTACCCGCCATCCCAGACGCCGAATCGCAATAGTCAGGTCGGCATCTTCCGCAACAGTATCCGCGGTTATGCCACCCGCCGCTTCGATAGCCTCTCGGCGCCATGCCCCCAGCGCGCCCGGCACTACGGTGATGCAATTCAGGAGGTCGAACGCTCGCTTCTCCATGTTTTGGCTGGTGATATATTCGAGTGCTTGCCAACGCGTCAACCAGCGCGAACGGTTGCCCACTTTCACATTTCCGGCCACCGCGCCCACTCTCGGGTTGGAGAAATGACGAAGCAAATTACGAATAGCATCGGGTTCAATTTCTGTATCCGCGTCGATGGTTGCCACGATCTCAGTGTGTGCGTGCGAAAGGGCATTGTTCAGCGCTGCTGCCTTTCCACGATTCACCTGATGAATGATCTGCACAAAAGCGTTGTTACCAAAATTTCTGTATAGCAGTTCTAGGGTGGCGTCTGCGGAGCCGTCGTCGACAACGATTACATGCAGATCGGGGTAATCGGCAAGCAGCACCGATTGCACTGTTTGCACGATCACGCTTTCTTCGTTGTGCGCCGGAATCAGGACCGTTACGCTGGGCGGCGGATCAGGCAGCCTGTCGCGATCGGGCCGCAGTTTTTCGATGATTGCCAGGATGCCAATGATTAATGCCCGTCCGCTGACCAGGATGATCCCGAAAATGAAAATTGTGGCAATCAGCAAACGAAACCACTGAAATATTCCGAAGATTAATCCATCGGCGCGCGCGGAAAGCTGCTCCCGAAAAGAAAGCGGCACCATTACTTCATTACGGGTTTTGCCGATCAGATCTGCGACGGACACAAACTCATAACCCTTGGCTCGCAGCTGGTCGATAATTTGCGGAAGCGCGGCAAGAGTCTGCGAGCGATCGCCTCCGCCATCGTGTAGCAGAATAATATTGCCTTTGTTTGCCTGCTGGATAACATCGGCCACAATTTCCTTCGCCGGCCGCGTGTGATTATCTGGCATCAGCCGCCAATCGTCCGGGTCGATCCGTTGGCCGACGATTACGTAGCCCAGCTCCTGCGGATAGGGAAGTTGCGCAACTTCCTCCGCATATTCAGGCTGGTGGTCAATCCCATACGGCGGCCGGAACAGAATCGATTTCACTCCCACAGTGCTCTCAATCAAACGTTGGGTGAGATTCAGTTCCCACTTCAACTGGGTGCGAGAGATTTCATCAAACTTCGGATGCGTGAAAGTATGATTGCCGATCTCGTGGCCCTCCGCATACTCACGGCGCAACAAATCTGGCGCGCGGTTGGCTTGGTCTCCAATTACAAAAAATACCCCGGGAACCTGCTTTTGCTTCAGCACGTCCAGAACTTTTGGCGTCCAACTCCTGTCCGGACCATCGTCGAAGGAAAGCACCAGCTTGTGTTTCGCATCTCCGATCTGATCGATGTCGTAGGATAGCGGATACGCTTCATATTTTTCTGCCGTAATCAGATCCGTCGCCGAGTCATACGTAAAAGTACGCCGCCCACTTTTCGGAACGTCCGCGATGTGCCAGATATCACCGGCCCCTTCGAGAATTAAGTCGGGACCGGGCGGAATATCTTCAATCTTCTCCCGCATGGAATCGTCAGGGCGGGTTGCATCCCAGATCGGCCATATCGAACTGTCCGCGGAGCCATAGCGATAGAGCGCCGTGCCCTGCACTCCCAGACGCTCACAGGCTCGCAGTTGGTTGTAGGCTGTAACCGCGTCGAGCATCCACACCTGATGGGTGCGATCTTTTTCGTCCGAATAGGAATAATGCGGGTTCAGAGATGCAGGGTCGAACTCCACCTCAGTCTCGGACTCGTACGCATGTAACAGCGCTTCCTGAATGCTGAATTCCTGCCCATGCTGGGGCTCTTTCTTTGAAGCTTCTGTCCAGTCGTACGCATAGTTCGCGATCCCCACCACGATTTTCTGCGCCGGAACCACCTGCAGTAGCTGGCGAAGATTTTCCATGAACCAGTCTTGCGCGGCGATGGGCCCGGGGTCGGAAGTCAGCCAATGCTGGTCGTAATTCATTAAGACGATTGCGTCCGTCTCGCGGCCGAAGAATGTGTAATCGTATTCGTCGTCGCGCGCCGGAAGCGCAATCATCAGTTTCATTCCAGCCGCGTGCAGTGCGGGCGCGAATTCGCTTATGAACTCGCGAAATTCTGGCTGGCTCTTCGTCGGGACTTCTTCGAAGTCCACCACAATTCCTACCTGGTGGGATTCCGTCGCATATTCCACTACGTCGGCTATCAAACGCTTCCGCGATGCAGGAATCGCCAGCAAGTCCGCGAGTTCCTTTGATTTCCACACCACCCCGTCATAATTGTTGAGCAGCCCCATCATGGGGACGTCCACCGGCGGATTGAGCGAGCGGATCCACTGATGCAATTTATCCTGCTTCAGCCGGGCAATGGCTTCCGCCGGTGTAGCCTTAACCGTCTGATTCAATTCGTAATCGACAATGGTGATGGCGCCGTCTGCGGAGACCGCGTGCAATTGCTCCGGCATCAGCAGGTCGATATCCTTGTAGCGTTTTCTGAACGAAGCTAGGCTGTTGGCGTCCCAACTCACAAAAAAAGCTGCGCGCAGCGGATCATATTCGGCCGGGACCTGACCAATGTTCGCGATGCGTTGCTTGCGGCCCTCTCGCACCACAACTGGCTTGAACAGTTTCTTTTTCAGCGCGTGGTAAACAGGCCGCGTATCGGGGAGCAGCGACAACGGCAATTCCACGCTACCTGCAATGGTCACAAAAAAATACACCAGCAGAAGCGTCAGAATTAGACCGCTTATTTCCAGTGTTCGTCGCGTGAAACGCCAGCGGATTTTTTCCGCGTCGTAAAAAATCGGTTTGCGCTCTTTCATCGAATCCGAATGTCTCGCGGCACGGGCTGGGATGCCCCGGGAAACATCTTGCACTCCGTCAAGTCGAACTTATCTCCTCTATTGTAAGATGCGAAGCAACCAATGCGGCGAATTTTCTCGAATCCTGTCACGGCTCTTCTGGCTGGTGCCTGCCTGCGCCTGTTCTTCGTGCTCCAGTTTCCGGCTGGTTCCGGCGATACCTCCCTCTACGAACAAATCGCCTCCAACTGGCTCATTTTTGGCAAATACGCCCTGAATATCAACGGTCAGCCTGTCACCGTGGACGTGCGGGTACCGGGATATCCCGCCTTTTTGGCGATTCTATATGCGTTGACCGGCCGCACTGGTGAGAGCGCTAGGCTCTTTGTGATGCTCGCCCAGATCTGCGTCGATCTCGGCACTTGTGTATTAATTGGCGCTCTCGCCGCCTTGCTATCGATCTTGTCTGAACATGTCAAACCCAGGCGCGCCTTCACGGCGGGCCTCTGGGTTTCCGCACTCTGTCCGCTGACCGCCAACTATACCGCTGTACCGCTCACCGAAGTATGGGCGGTATTCTTTGCCGCGTTATCCTTCCTGATCCTCGTTGTTGTTGCAACTCGTGCGACCGGCGGGAGCTTTTCAACCCGAGTTTGGGGAGATTTGCCGAACAAAAGTTTTTGGACACTTTCCGCTGTCGCCGGATTTGCGGTTGGGCTCGGCACCCTGTTTCGTCCCGAAACACCACTGCTCTTATTAACCACGTTCGCCCTTCTCGGCTTCTGGATGTGGCGTCGCGAACCCGGCCGATGGCTGTTGACCTGCGCTCTCATGACCCTCACCTGTGCAATCCCGCTTCTGCCGTGGATTATTCGCAATGCTGTCACGCTCCACGAATTTCAGCCATTGGCGCCGAAGGATGCCAACTTACCGAATGAATTTATTCCCAGAGGCTTCATGGCCTGGGAAAGAACCTGGCTCTATCGCGTCCGCGATTGCTATCTCGTTTCCTGGAAGCTCAATGAAGAAACTATCGATATGGACGATATTCCTTCCGCAGCTTTCGATACCCCGGAAGAACGGCAACATGTGGCTGCGCTTCTGGAAACCTATAACGATGACCTTACACTCACCCCCGAAGAAGACGCCGAATTCGCGCAACTCGCACGGGAAAGAACGGCGCGCCATCCGTTACGCACATACATCGCAGTACCTCTGAAGCGCAGTGTGCGCCTGTGGTTTACTCCTCGCATCGAGCTTGTCCCGGTCTCGGGCAACGTCTTTCCGCTCGGCTATATGAACGAAGAGGATCCCGCCGACCAGCGCGTAACCATCTTCTATTTCTTCCTGAATGTCTTTTTTGTTGCGCTGGCACTGTGGGGTACCTGGAAGCTTTGGAAATGCCGCAACGCTCGTCCCGCAATTCTGATCCTAGTTCTCTATATCCTGGTGCGAACCTTATTCCTAACAACGCTCGAGACGCCAGAGCCGCGCTACACCTTGGTCTGTTTTCCCGCGCTATTGGCGCTCGGAGGCCAAATCTTCGCCGCCGAACGCGAACGACAAAGCCTACATTCTGATCAACCACGCCTTTGACTTACTCCTACTCTTCTATGTAGCGCTGGCTTTTATGCCAGCTCCTCGATATACCTCCCATATCAAACTCATTGCCTCGGCAACCCTTCTCTGACGCGTTCCTCTAAGACACGAATCTATGGCGCTTCCGGCGGCTCCGGATGAATAGTCACTCGCGACACTTGGGGAAAGCGTTCTTTGACACGATCTTCCAGCGCCGCGGTCACATCGTGGATCCGCGTTATCGGCAATTCGCTTTTCATCACGCAGTGGCAGGAAACCAGGATGTGCTGCTCAACCTGCCTCACTCGCACATCATGACAATTGATCAGCTCATCGTACTCGACCGGTAGGCCGTTCAAGAAAGCGCTCACAGACATTTCTAGTTGCCGCATCTCTCCCGCGCGCGTATCGGGAGTGGCAATGTGCCTTCCCAACGGTTCAATATGAATGTTCACGTCCATGCGAACTTGTCGCAACTCTCGAATACCTTCTTCCAGCTCCGTGGCTTGTCGGTGGGCTTCCCGCAGGCTCAAGTTTTCGTCCACTTCCAGATGCAATTCCACGAAAAGTTGGCCGTCCTGCGCTACCGCCGTAACATCGTGAACAGCCAAACCCAGTCTCTGCGCTACCGCCCGCACTGATTCGAACAGATGTTCATCGCGCGGCGCGCGTGGCTCCGCGTGCACAATCACATCCGAAGGTACAATTTCGCCGATGCGTTGTTCGATGGCATCCGTCAGCGCATGCACCTTCTCCAGGCTGGCGGTGCGCGGGACGCTAACCGTAGCGTCCACAAAATGGCGGTTGCCGGCCCGGCGAACGCGCACCCGTTCCACATCCAGAACTCCGTCCATCCGCCCTACGGCGTCGACAATTTCATTCTGTAATCCTACAGGCGCAGCATCGAGAAGCGCGTCCAGCGTACGCTTGCCAAGCCGCGAACCAACCCACAGAATCACCGCTGCTACTGCGAGTCCCGCGATCGCGTCTGCATAGGCGAGCCACGGCAAGTGCCAGTATTCGCCGGCCCACACGAGCGCAATCCCGACAATAACCACGGTGGTGCTCCAAACATCTGTGGAGAAGTGCAGCGCGTCCGCCTCCAAGGCTTCGCTGGTGTGTTTCTTGGCCGCCGAATTCAGCGCTCGGGCGCGTGTCATATCAATCCCCAGAGCCACAAAAAGAATTAGTATTGCTGTGAGGCTCGGCTGAATGTGCACGCGGCGAAAAAAAAGGCGGGAGAAAGCTTCATAGATAATGTAAATGGCGGTGAGGATCAGTAGGCCCGTTTCCATGAATGCCGAGAAGTTCTCGAATTTTCCATGGCCGTATGGATGCCCCTCGTCCGCTGGCTGGTCCGAAACTCGCACCGAAAGATATGTAATGAACGCCGCCACAAGGTCCAAGCCGGAGTGTAACGCCTCCGAAAGAACGCCCAGGCTTCCCGTCCGGAAAACCAGAAATGTCTTCAAGCACAGGAGCAGCATCGCGGACCCAATGCTCAATATTGCAGCGCGCTTCTTCTCCCGAATGACCTCCAGGATTCCCCGCGAAAGGACCATGCGTTAAGCGTACCTCAACTCGGTAAACCGTGTGGTCTCCGGTGCGTTAACTGACCAGAGGCAGCGGAAGCGCAATTTATGACGCATATACTTGCGATCAACGATATCAACCGCTATCCTTTGCCCGCGAAACGAAACGGGAGGAAACATGCGGAAAGCCATGCTTCTGGTCGGATTTTTCGTGCTGGCCGCCGCACGACTGTCCGCACAGACGGGCAACGGCAAAGCTGTCTGGGACCTGCTGTCGTCGCCTGCGATGGATCCCGAGAAAACGGCCATAACCGAAAATATCGACATCGTTCGCGACCGCGTACACATTACCCTAGTCAGCGGTTCTATCCAGTTCGTGAAGCCGGTGAACGGTATCGTCTTCGGTGCCACCTTTCATGGCGAAGGCCGACTGAATGTCGAACCGCCCAATCCTGCGGAAGCTCATCAACTTTTTCTTTTCACTAAGCAGGCCAAGCTTTCGGTAGCTTTTACCGATGCCACTTTCAGTTTTACAGATGGTCTATTCGACGAAGTGGCAAAGCAGGTGAAGTGGAAAGCAGGCGCCGTCGGCGACGATCTGTACGCCAGGCGCCAGCAGGAACGCGAAGACCTTGGTGCCGAATATCTGCCGAAATTGTTTAACAGCGCTATGTCCGGAGACACGAAGCGCACGGCGTATTTCCTGGCCGATTTGAAAATGAAGGAGAAAGGCTGGATTGATGTGCGCGATGACGCCTCTCAACCGGAAGAAATTCGGGTTGGCCGTTGGGCGGATGTTGGGCCTTTCAAAATACAAGACTACTGGATGGTTTTTCCCTCGGGAGGACGCGACCCCCGCCATGTTTATGACGACCCAACCGCCAGGCAGGATTTCCTGGTCATCGACAACCAAATAAGTACGACCGTAACCGAAGGAGCGGAGTTGTCGGCCGATGCGCACATAACGGTGCAACCGCGTTACGCCGCCCAAAAAATTCTATTGTTCAGCCTTGACTCCAACTTACGCGTTAGTTCCGTCAAGGATTCCCAAGGAAAATCTCTCGAATACGTGCAGGCACGCGAAAGAAAAGACCGATACCAGTCTTACGGCGACTACTTGGCGGTCATGCTTGCCGAGCCAACGGTAGCCGGGCAGAAACTATCTTTTAATTTTCAATATGCCGGCAAAAAAGTCGTTCGCCGCGTGGGCGACGGCAATTATGCTTGCGAAAGCTTTGGTTGGTACCCCGCGCCTTTTCAGGGAGAGTTAGGGGTGAACGAATTCGCGGTGCGCACGAATTTTGATTTAACGTTTCACAGTCCCAAAAGATTCAAGCTTGTTGCCACCGGCAACAAGATCAGCGAAACGGTAGACGGCAAGGAACTGGTCACCAACTGGAAGAGCGACAAACCTCTCGCAGTGGCTGGGTTTGCCTTCGGTGACTACAAAGTGGTAACGGATAAGGTGGGCGGCGTCGAAGTCGATGTCTACGCCAATAACCAGCCCGATGATTCTCTCAAGGCCATCCAGGGACATTTCGATAATTCGCTGCAGGATCTCGCGGCGGGACCGGAGGGCGGCCATCTTAGTGGTGCCAACGGCGCCGTCGGGACGCTAACTGCCGCCGGTCTTGGGAAGACCATTAGCGTCGAAACCGCTAACACTCTAAAGGTGTTTCAAAGCTACTATGGGCCTTATCCCTACAAGACGCTTGCCGTTACAAGTATTTCGGGCAGCTATGGCCAGGGTTGGCCCGGATTGCTGTATTTGGCGTGGTTCACTTTTCTCGATTCTACCCAGCGCCACGAAATCGGGTTTAAGAACCAGACTCAGGTCTCCGATTTTTTTCGCGCACACGAAAGCTCCCACCAGTGGTGGGGTCATCGAGTGGGCTGGAAAAGCTATCATGACCAGTGGCTCTCTGAAGGATTCGCGGAATTCTCCGGACTGCTGTACGTGCAATATCGCCAGAGCATGAAGGAATCCCTCACACAGTTCCGGCTCGATAAGGATCTTCTCTTCAAAGCGGACTTGAATGGTCACAGGACAGAAGAGCTCGGTCCTATCTGGATGGGCCAGCGCATCCGCGCATCCGTTAGCGATCCCGGAGCCTATCAGGATTTGATTTACTCCAAAGGCGGTTACGTATTGCAGATGATCCGCAGCCAGATGATGGATCCGCGAAACCCCGATCCAGAGCATGTATTCAAGGAAACCATGCAGGACTATTGCAAGGCGTTCGATAACCAGTCCGCTTCCACCGAAGACTTCAAGGCCATCGTCGAAAAACACATGACCAGAAATATGGATTTGGATGGGAACCGCAAGATGGACTGGTTCTTTAACCAGTATGTTTACGGTACCGGAATACCGCAATACACTTTTCACGCCACCATCACGCCAACGCCAGATGGCAAGAGCACCATCGCCGGTCAGCTCACGCGCAGCGGTGTGCCAAACGATTGGAAGGATGTTCTCCCGATCTACGCCCACATCGGCGACAAGATTCTGCGCATGGGAAGCATCGCAGCAACTCATTCGACCGAAACAATCAACTTTGTTGTGGCGGGTAAAATCGACCGGGTCTCGATTGATGACTACGAGGATGTCCTAGCAACCGTAAAGCAATAGATACCTTTGCAAAGTAGGAATGTGGGCGCAGTTTCAATGCCAACACCGACGCCAGCCACCCTACCTCAACCCGACACCACGCAAGGTGTCATCCTGAAAGGCGATTCTGATCAACTTTTAGGATCTCAACTTAAACACGTCTCAAATCTTGACGTTGAGCTTCAGGTGCCCTGCAACCAAGAAGCAAATTCTATTTCCTCTGTGAATCCGCTTCAGTTCATCGCCTTTGCCGTCATCGGTGGCTCCGGCAGTATCGGCAGCCGCTTCGGTTCGCCGCGTGCGCCGCGTACTTCAATTTCCTCAAATAGTAGCGAAGGCGCCACCACCGATGTCGGCAGCCCGTTTTGCGCGGTTCCGAAAGCTCCCAGCGCGGTCCCGGAAATTCCCGCGATCTGGCTCTGCATGTAATTGAATACGAAATCGTCGTTGCCGATTCCCGCTATATTGCGCAGCGTACGTGGACTAAAACCGCTGATTCTTCCGCCGCGCACCAACTCTTCACGGCCGTCTTTTGGATAAACCTTATAAACGACCAAGGGCAGCCGGTCGGTCGCGGCGTTTCCGCCGAAGCTGGCCAACAGTTCTGTAAAATCTTCCTGGTGCATCAGACTTAACGAAGGATTGTCCATTTGGCGTACCACCATGCAGAATTCGAGTTTCTCTGCTCGGCATGCATCCACGAACTTTTTCTTAAGTTCTTCGGCGGAGACTGCGTCCGAAGCTGAAAAAATAAGATTGCTCATGACCGGCTTCACGTCCGCAAGAAATGCCGCGCGTCCATGCCCATTGGATTTGTCGAAGTCCGGCCCCGGCCTGCGAGACATTAGCAGATTTTTCAATTTCCCGTTTTCTACGAGCGTCACCTTTTGTGCCGGCACTCCTTCTTCATCTATCGTGTAGCTTCCGATCAGTGGCGTGCCCTTATAGTCCTTCAGCATGGGATCGTCCACCAAAGAAACCGTCAGCGGCAGTACGCGGGAGTCTATCTTGCCGCTCCACTCGCTCCGCGCTCCCAAGCTGCTCATCAGTTGATCGACTACCGGCTGAAACGCCAGTGGCGGCCGTGCTCCGCTCAGAGACGGACTTAGCACCTCGGCCAGCAACGCAGCCGCTGCCCGCGATTCAAACAGCACCGGGCCGGTGTAGTCCGGTGCCGGTGGCGCCGCGCGCATAGCCATGAGTTCAGTCCCCGCCACATTCAAGTTTTTGCGAACCACATCGGCACTCGGCAAATCCACGGGCCTCGGTGCGTAAGCCGCGTAAAAATGATTCACCTGCATACCGTCGTTCGCCAGCGTCGCCATCCCCGCTTCGATTGCTGCGAAGGAATGATTCGTGCGGGTTTCGGTTCCCTCGCTAGTCAGCAGATATTCCGTCACATAAACGAGATAGTATGTGACCCGAGAATCATAAATGTCCGGGAAAGTTCGCAACGCCGAAGAAGTATCTCGTGCTTCCTGCTCCCAATTGCGTGTTGACCAATCGGAGGTCGCCCGCGGCTCCACATGCTGCACCGCCTCAACCCGTGCAAAATCGTCGATGTCGGATGCCCGCGCCAGGCTGCTCAAGTATGCTTGCTTTCGCGAATAGGTTTCCGCCGCCTCCTTGAAAGCCTGATCCGTGGCAATCCACAAATCCTGTCGCAGCGAATCGTAATCCTTGTCGATGCCGACGCTGCCCGTCGGGCCTATGAATCCCCGAAAGCCGTCCTCGCTCAAAAAGTTGGAACTATCCAATTTGTAATCGCCAATTCGCGCGGAAACATTCATCACCCGGCTGCGGCTGCGGTTTGCGCTCAGTAACGCTCCGAACTGGCCCACCACTTCGCGGATATCCAAATCCAGCAGCCGGTATTCCACGTAGTACGGCCGGACCGGCTGATCCGATTGAGGAAGCTTCAATTCCAAGCGCGCTTTTGAACGCGCCATCTCGTCGCGCATCGCCTGAATGGTGTGATCTTTATCGGCAGGGGCCTGCGCAAAAGCACTGCACGCCATGGAAAGTAAGAAAAGAACAACTGCAATTCGAAGGGCGCGCATTACTGAACTCCTCCCGCTTTCACCGGGTCATGGGCGGGCGGCGGCAAAATCGGCGGCCGGTCGGAAGAAGTAGCTTTCTTTTGCACTTCGAGTTCAGAGGTTAGAATCGCCGGCGCCGATGCCGAAACCGGTATGGAACCGGATTCCGCTCCGCAATAGCCGTTGAAAACTTCCGGCGTATCGCCAGTTGCGACAATCTTTGTCAGCGAGGCCAGCGGAGTACCCACGATATCAACGCCGCGAACCAGTTCGTCCGGTCGTCCATCGGCAAACACTTTGTAAACAACTAACGGCTCCACCTGAAAGGCCTGCGGTTGGCCGCGGCCGGTCAGAGTGAATCCGCCTGCGATATCGTCGATCAGTAATCCATACGGTTTATTTTGCTGTTTGATCAGTTCGATGAATTTTGCACGCAATTGCGCGTCCGTCAGCGTCTTGCTGCTCTCCACGATCAAATTCCCCTGGCGCGATACTGGCGTCGCACCCATTTGCCGCCGGCCGTGCCCGTTGCTGTTCGGAAAGCCCTTGATTGGCGAACGCGACATCTCAAAGTCTTTCAGCACGCCGTGATCTACGAGGGTCACCCGCTGTGCCCGCACTCCTTCATCGTCAAATTGGTAGAAGCCAAGCAATTCCTGATTGCCTACTTTGTGCTGCGTCGCGTCATCATAAATCGTCAGAAAATCGGGAAGGATCGGCTCGCCCACTTTTTTCGTAAAAGTTTGCCCCTCATTCACATCTTTCTGCCGATGGCCCTCGGCGCGATGTCCGAAAACCTCATGGAAAAAAACCGCTGCCGCCCGTCCGGTCAACAACGCCGGGCCTACGCTTGGATCATTAATGGGCGAAACCACCAGTCCTTCCAGTTCCTTGCGTAGCTGTGCTGCCGCCGCGTAAACCGCCTGGTCGTTGGGCGCTTCGCTCGGATTTACCCAGTCAAAACTGAAATAGCGGTCGATATCCATTCCATCGCCCGCTTTGCCCTGAATAAATAGATCCAGCCGGTAACGAATTTGCCCGAATTGCAGCTCCGTGCCTTCGGAATTCAGCTGCAAGTTATTCTCTGCCTGCGCGCTGAATGTCACGATGGAATTGATGATCGCAGCCGAATCGCGGAAATATTTCGTGTACGCCCGGACTTTCTCTTCCCAGGGTGTGCGGTCCAGCTGAAATGAAACCCATGGACTTATGTAGGTTTGCGGTTTTTCTCTCGAGAAATCCGGCGCTTTGCCTTCTTCCGATTGCGCCTTCACTTCCTTACCGGTTTGTATCTTGATCAGCGCTTCTGCGGCCGCGCGATACTGTTTGTCGGTTTCCAGCCAAATGGCTCGCCGCAGTACTTCCGGATCGTCGTCCAGCGGAGCGCTCGTTCCCGGACCACCGTTGGGCGGTTCTCGCCCGTCCACCTTGTGCGTATCATCCAGTTGATAATTTCCCGTACGCACCGAAATTTCCAGCCAGCGATTTCGCCCCTCCTCGCTGGTGAGCAGCGCACCGTTCGATCCGGAAACTGTCGCCCGTTGTGTCTCCGTCAAAGCGTACCCGATAAAATAAGCTGGGGGATCCTGCGCCCCGAGCGTCTTCATGGATCTGTCTAACTCCGTCTTCATTGCTGGCAACAGTGGCGACGGCTTCGCAGCGCTGTCTCCAGCCGCCTGCAGAACCGCCGGGCAAACAGAAAACAGGATTCCTGCAAGAAATATCGCCGCCGTGGCAGGGAAACAGCGAAGGCGCAAAGCGCAAATTAGATTGGTCAATGGGTTCCTCACTCCAGATTAGACGGAAACAACAACACTTCAGTGTACGCCACCGCCGCCCGTTCCGAAAAGGCGCGGTTTCTACCTAATTGCGGCCAGATACAGCGTCAAATCAGTTAGATGTGCGGTGCGCGGCTGGCGTTGTAAAAGAGAAAGCCCCGGCAATCCGCCGCCGGGGCCGCCAAACTCTCCCCCTTTATTTGCCTCGCGACGGTACGCCGCGTTTACTCCGAATCGGAATAGTGGAAGACTGCCGCGGTCATATCGTCGAATTGATCGCAATTTGTCGAGAATTGTTCAATGCTGCGAAAGATATGTCCCACCAGCTCCATGCGGGATTCCCCCGCATGCTCCTGGCACACCTTTTTCAATCCTTCGATTTCAAAGCCTTCTTCGTGAATATTTCGCGCGTCGGTCAACCCGTCCGTGCAAAACAACACGGTATCTCCAGGTTCTAAATGCAGTTTTAATTCGTCGTAATTGACATCAACAAAGAGCCCTGGCGGGATCCCCGCCACCTGCAATACCAGCAGTTCGTTGCCACGCAACAGAAATGGGCCGGGCATCCCCGCGCTTACAATGTTCATTTCCGCACTGGCCGGATCGAAAGTCGCATACTGAATCGCCGTATGCCTCCCAAGAATTCCGCGCAGCATCAATCGCTGGTTCAGCAGATAAATCACTCGGCTCGGGTGCATCCCCGTCTTGTGGATTCCGCGTAACGTTCCCACCGCCAGGGCTGAATAGAGCGCCGCAGGTAACCCTTTTCCGGAAACGTCGCCGACATAAAGTCCCAGCGTTCCATCCGACATGAAAAAGTAGTCCAGGTAATCTCCACCCACTTCCGCCGCGGGTCGGAATTCGTGCGAGATCGTTACCCTCTCCGCACGCAGCGGCTGTGTAGGTTGCATCACGCCCTGTATCGCGCGTGCCTCTTCCAGCTCCTGCTCGCGGAGCTTAAAAATGGGATGCGATTCTAAAATAGTTACAACAATTGCCATGGAAAGTCTTGAAGGGGAGCATCTCAGCGCAGAGAGGTACGTCGCTTCACGAACAGTAGCAGACCGCGCAGTCACCATCGTTACCAAACTTCATCGCTGTTGCTCTCAAATACACCGAGTCAAGCGGAAACACTTGTCAGCGCCTCCGCGCCATCACAAAATTCGACTATGCGCGCTCTTGCCTCTTTACTCGTTGTCGCAGCCCTGACGTTTGCCGTTTATGAGTTTTATCTTAGGAGGATGCCGACTTCCGATAGCGGCACCACCCCCACCCAGGCCATCAGTCTAACCGGCGTTCGCGGCGACCTCCTGACCATCGCCCAGGCCGAACGCGGCAGCGTTGTCGCCAACGGCCGTTGTTCGCCGCTCGATGAACTGATCACTTCCGGCTTACTCACCATGATCAAGCCAGAACGCGACGGTTATACCTATCAAGTCAGCTGCTCCGGTGCAGATTTCCAGGTTATCGCACAGCACCCCGCCGCCCGAGAAGGCTCCTCTCTCCGCTATCCCACTCTGTCCATCGACTCCACCATGGAAATTAAGTCGAACTGACCCAGTGCCTTGCGGGACCCACACCGCCCATCCGTTCAGCGCCGGCTTGCAATCGGCACCCTTGGTTTTTCTTGGCTTAGCCCTGCCCGGAAGCCCCTAAACTTCGGGAACTTTTCAATCACCGATTGCGTTACTGGAGATGAGACCTAAACACGCGGTCCGCGTACACTAAGCCTTTGAAGGAGCACACCATGGGCGGAGATCTGATTGGACTCGTTGCCGTAGTCCTGACCTGCGGAATACCGCTGGCCGGTATGTATACCTATTTCCGCGTTCGCAAGTTGCGGACGGAGGAGCGTTTGGCTGCTCTTGCCCGTGGCGCCGAGATTCCCGTGCAACAAGAACTCTCTCAATTCGCCAGCTCGCGGCGTTACGGAATTCTCCTCGTTAGCACCGGCCTGGGTTGCTTTCTTATGTTTGCCACCATTGCCCGATTTGCGAATGAGCCGGAGACCATGATCGCCGCGTCCTTCGGGATCCTGCCGATGGCCATCGGACTGGGCTACTTCGTGGATGCAACCTTAATTCGCCGCGAAATGAAAGCCTAAGCCTCGTCGCATTTCCTTTCCCCGCGGGGGTGCAGCATTGCTGACCCTTCTCCACAGTTCCCGCAGAGAGGCCGTTCTCTCCGAGCCTGACTCCTCGCCGACTCATTCCGCCCCTGTGCTAGCCGTCCTCAGAGTTTTTCTTCTTCGCTAGCTCTGCGGTTATCGTTCCTCTGCCGTGTGTTAGAATCAGCCTTCCATGCATCCTGCCATCGCACAGCTTCAGGACTTGCAGCTCCTCGATCAACGTATCGCTGCGCTTCAGGCCGATCTCGCCGGGCTGCCAAAGCGTAAGCGCGATGCCGATACCCAGCTGAACGGCGCGCGGGCGGCAGTCACCAACGCCAAAGCCGCTCACTCGCACGGCCTGACCGAGAAAAAGAAATTTGAGCTGGACGTAGAGCAATGGAAGGAGCGCGCCAAAAAATATCGCGCGCAAAGCGCCTCCGTAAAAACCAACGAAGCCTACAAAGCCTTGCAGCACGAAATTGCCAACGCCGATGCCGAAGCCTCCCAGGCCGAAGACCGCGTACTCACTCAGATGATGGCTCTCGAGGAATCTGAAGGCCGCACTCGCCATTTTGAAGCCGACTTGAAGGAAGTCGAGCGGGGAATTGCCGCGGAGAAAAAGCAGATCGAAGCGCAGTACGGCGACGAGAAAAAAAAATTGGCCAGCGCTCTGGCGGAACGCGAAATCCTGGCAGCAAAAGTTCCGGAGGTTTTACTGGACTTATACACTCGCGTAGCCAAGCGCCATCCCGGTTCCGCAATGGCCGAAGTGCGCGATCATCAATGCAAGGGCTGCGGCATGCGGGTTCTTCCCCACATCATTCAATTGCTAAAAAACGATGTCGACGAAGAGGTCTTCCGCTGCGAAACCTGCGGGCGAATTTTCTACACTTTGGAACCCATTCCACCAGCCACCGGTCGCCAACATTTCGACGGCGCGACGCCTGGCGAAATCACCGAATCCTGAAATGAATAAGCGCCCACCAGTCCCGCGTGGCGGCGGCCTCTTTGGCGAAGCCGAGCCCGAACGCAAGCCCCAGGCCGCCTATCAAGCGAATATCGACGGCGGCTCGCGCGGCAATCCTGGTCCTGCTGCCTACGGGGTGGTCATTCGCGATCCTCAAGGCGAAATCGTGGCTCGTCTAAAGAAATACATCGGCAGGAGTACCAACAATGTCGCCGAATATTTTGCCTTAATCGCTGCGCTGGATTACGCGGAAATGCACACCATTCGCGCGCTAAGAATTCAGAGCGACTCCGAACTCCTCGTAAAGCAGATGCGCGGTCAATATAAAGTGAAGAGCGAAGACCTGAGGCCGCTGTTCGAGCGCGCCAGGATAATGTCGCAAGGTCTGGAATCCTTCCGCATTGAACACGTTTATCGTGAACAAAACCGCGAAGCGGACGCGCTGGCCAATCAGGCCATGGACGAAACCTCCCGCGGTAGCTCTTCCATTAGCAGCCCCGCGGAAAAGAAATCGCCTGCCGCAACATCTTTGCGATTTTTTGCCCACTGCAAGGATGGCAAGCTGCAGACTGATGAACCGGTGAATCTTCCCGATGGCACTCAAGTCGAGATCGTTCTACGCGTTCGGAAATAAATCAAGCCGCTTGTGGTTGCGCCGCATAAGGGGACTTCAATGCGTACGAACGGTACAGCGTGTCGCGTTGCGCGGGCAGAAATCCAGCGTCGGTGATAATGCGCCGCAGTTCTTCCTCGTTTGTCCGCCGCCGCACTCCAGCCGCGTACACTACGTTTTCCTCAATCAATATGCTTCCCACGTCATCCGCGCCGAACTGCAATCCGATCTGGCAAACCTTGATTCCAGGCGTCAGCCAACTGGATTGAATGTGGTCGATGTTATCCAGATACAACCGGCTGACCGCCAGCGTCTTTAAATAATCCACCGCTGTCGTTTCCTGTACTTTCTTGCCCAGGGGATTATTTTCCGCCGCGAAGATCCACGGAATAAACGCCGTAAACCCGCCGGTCTCTTCCTGAATCTGCCGGATACGCTCCAGATGATTCACACGGTGATGCAGTTCTTCGCCGCACCCGAACATCATCGTAGCGGTGGTCCGCAATCCCAGCGAATGCGCGACGCGGTGCACCTCGACCCAATCGTCGCTGGTACACTTCAGCCGGGCAATCTTTGCGCGTACTTCGTCGTCCAGAATTTCCGCGCCGCCGCCGGGAATCGATTGCAGACCTGCGTCCATCAATCGTTGAATGGTCTCGCGAATGCTGATTTCGCTCACTTCCGCGATGCACAGAATTTCCGGAGCCGAAAAACAATGCAAATGTACTTGCGGGTACCGGCTCTTCAGCGACCGCAGCAAATTCTCGTAATACTCAATCTGCAGATCCGGATGGAGGCCGCCCTGCAGTAGCACGCCGGTGCCCCCCAACTGCAGCATCTCTTCAATCTTTTCGTAAATAGTCTCGAAGGAGAGTATGTAGCCGTCCTTAGCACCCAGCGGCCGGTAAAACGCGCAGAACGAGCAATACTCCGTGCAGAAATTCGTGTAATTGATGTTGCGGTCGATTTGATAGGTCGCGATGCGCGGATCGTTTTTCTTCAGCCTCAGTTGGTGCGCGGCCATGCCGATGCCCAATAAATCATCGGACTGCAGCATCTCCATTGCCTGTTGTTTCGAAATGCCCACGATAATTCCTTCCTTCGCCAGCCCTTTGCTTTAGCGATGACGGCTGGCTGACAACTCGGCATGCTGCTCCAAATGGACCGGCGCGCCCGCCATAACAATTTCTTTTACTCCGTCGGTCAATCCCAATCCGGCCGCAAACTCATAGTAACGGCGCAGCCCGCGCAAATTCTCGGAATCCAACCGATAGTCAATATTTTCCGTCAGATAACGCCGCAATTCTGTCGCCGGCAGTTTCATATCGACCGCTGCGTCTGCGCTGATCTCGTCGACATGCTCCATCCCAAACGCTAGCGACGCTTCAAAATCCTCCGCAACTTCCTTCGTCAACGCCTCCGGCCGGCCGGCCCAAACCGCCAGCACTGCGGGCAGCTCCGTCATCGCCCGCCATTCTTCGACAATATCGTACACATAAAGCTTTCCCACAGTCTTTTGCATCTCCGCCGTGCCGATCAAGCCCACTTGCAGCGCCGGATCGCCAATCAGCAGCGCCGCATCGGCACGCCCCAGCATCGCCCGTAGATCCGGCTCCGCCTCAAAAAACTGTGGTGAAATGTTCCAGTGTTTACTGCACAAAATCCGCGTCAGAGCCTGCGTACTTCGCGAACTGCGGTCCATCGCAATCCGCTTCACATCGCTCAGCGGCTTCTTTGCAACCAGCAGCAAGCTCCGCACCGTCCTCTTCGACGCGATACAAAGTCCCGGCAGCATCTCCAACCCACTGGTACGCTGATATTCAATCGCCGGGATGATCGCGATGTCTGCTGCCCCGCTGCGCAGCGCTTCCGCACACTGCGATGGCACCGTGAAGGAAAGCTCATACTTCCCGCGCAACGGTCCATGCGTAAAGCCACGCACCAGTGGCGCGGTGTTTAGATACTCCACAATCGAAATGCGTGGCGATTTCACGTTCTACCTTGACCCCTGAGAATCCCCTTCAGTATAACAAACGCCCCTCCGCCATAGCTCGAATCTCCCTTCCTCAAAACCGTTCAAACCCTTCACAACTTCCGAAAGATTAGCCTCTTTCAAGCAATTTCGGAACTGCCTGCTTTGTCTTTCCCCGCCAATCTGCTAAGATTAAGACATCTGTTTTCTATCTTTTAAGAGTAGGAAGGGTAGCGTTATGGCATTGAAGTGTGAACTCTGCGGCAAAGGCCCGCAATATGGAAACGTGGTTAGCCACGCCAATAACACCCGGCGCCGGCGTTGGAATCCCAACCTCAAGAATGTTCGCGCCCTGATTAATGGCGCTCGTAAGCAGATGCGTGTTTGCACGGCCTGCATTCGAATGGGCCGCGTGAAAAAAGCGGCCTGAGCCAATCCATTGAACTTTGCTTCCAGTTCTTCCTCGATCAGACGGAGAAACGGCGGAATGTGCCGCGCGACGATCTTGTTGCCCGCGGTGGGATTGCTCGTTGTGGCGTTCACCGGCTGCAAACAGACGGAGCATCACCCCGAAGATGTCTGGGCTGTCGTGAACGGCACGGAGATCAAACGTGATGAAGTGGAGAAGTATTATCGCTCGCAAGTAAACGCCGAAGGCCAGAAGCCCACCCAGGAAGATTCGCTCTCTCTGAAGCTTAATGTAGTCGAACAGCTCATAAACAATGAAATCCTTCTGGAACGCGCCAAAAAGCTCAATCTCGAAGCCAGCGATGGCGAAGTGGAAGACAAGTTCACCGAGCTGAAGAGCCCCTTCACCGAAGAAGAGTTTCAGCGCCAATTAAAGGCGCGAAGCATGTCCGTCGATGATCTCAAACGCGATTTGCGCCGCCAGCTTTCCATCCAGAAGCTGCTCAATCGCGAGGTTGCCGCGAAAATTACCATAACCGACGCGGACGTAGTCAATTTTTATAACGCGAACCTCAACCAGTTCAACGTCGCGGAACCGCAATACCGCATCTCTCAGATCGTCATCACCCCGCGCAAAGACCCTCAGATTCGCAATCGTAAGAATGATGACGCAACCAATGAAGCCGAAGCCGCCCGCAAGTCGAAAATGATTATCGACAAGCTGAACAGTGGCGCCGACTTTTCTCAGGTTGCCATGGATTATTCCGAAGACCCAAATACCGCGGCCACCGGCGGCGATCTCGGCTACATTCCGGAATCTTCTTTGAATCAGTCCGATCCGAATCTGAAGAAAACCGTGCTTGCCTTGAAGCCCGGTCAGGTTAGTCAGCCCATCGCGCTGAAAGACAGCACTCGCATTCTCAAGTTAGTCGCCCGCGAAGCCGCTGGGCAACGTGGCGTGAACGATCCGCAAGTTCAACAGACCATTCGAGATACTTTGCGCGACCGTAAGGAACAGCTTCTTCGCGCCGCGTATCTGGCCGTCGCCCGAGACGAGGCGAGCGTTCGCAACTACCTTGCCCAGCAGGTGGTAGAAGCCGCTGGCAAGCTCCCAGATGCCGCGAAATCTACGTCGCCCGCCGCTGCGACGAATCCGGCTCCTACTTCTCCGCCGACCACGACTCCGTAGTGATTATTGGCTTTGAATCGGAAAAATTATTCGACCCACGCTAGAATTTCGCCCGCGCTCACGTTCTGACCTTCACTGGCCAATACTCGTTCCACCTTGCCGCCCTTCGGCGAACGAAGTTCATTCTGCATTTTCATCGCTTCTATTACCAGTATCCCTTGTCCTGCCTGCACCTCATCGCCCGCCTTCACCAGTATTCGGATCACTTTTCCCGGCATCGGCGCAATGATCTGCTGCCGCCCTTGTGCCTCCAGCGCTCCCTGTTTGCGTCCCTGCCACGCCCGCGAATCCTGAACCTCGGCCGTGAATTCGAGCGCGCCCGTTTGTAACTCTAATTTTCCCCGTGGCGCCGGTGCGATGTGAATCTCAAAGGACTGTCCATTCAGGAGTATCGACATCGTATGAGAAGTGACTTGTAAGGCGTCTGCGGCCACCAATCGTCCATCCACCAAAATACGATACGAAGTCCCTTGCTTCTCCAATTCCACAATGCGTTTCTTCGCGCCGTTAATACCTGCGAGTTGTACTTCAAATTTCATGGTGTGCGGTCCAATTGCTCTCGGCGCCCCTCGGATTTCCAGCGGGAGATTTCACCGGCCCGACCTATAGTTTCGTTTTCGCCCGAACTCGGCAGCTTGCTTTGCCACATCGCGGCCGCAATCGCTACCGCATCTTCTGCGCCCGGTCGCATGCTCATCGCCGTGGGCCGCGGTTTCGCCAGAAGCTCATCCAGCCACCTCGTGTGTATCTCCGAGCGTAGAAAGTCCGGCTCTGCCAGAATTCTGCGGAACAGGCTCAAATTCGTGCGTATCCCAGTGATTGTGTATTCGTCGAGCGCTCTCCGCAGCCGCGCAATAGTTTCCTCCCGGCTGTTGCCCCACGCAATCAGCTTGCTCAACATCGGGTCGTATTCCATTGGCACCGTCCAGCCTTCATACACTCCTTCATCGAGCCGTATTCCGGGACCGGTAGGAATCTGCTGCGAAAGTATTTTTCCCGGGTTGGGAAAGAAATCATTATCCGGATCCTCCGCATACAGCCGCACTTCCATCGCATGTCCACGCGGCGTAATCGCTTCCCAGGCAAATGGCAGCCGGTGTCCCGCGGCAATCGCTATCTGCAATTTCACCAGATCAAGTCCGGTAACCTGCTCCGTGACCGGATGCTCAACCTGCAGCCGCGTATTCACTTCCAGAAAATAAAAATTCAGTTCTGCGTCCACCAGAAATTCAACCGTCCCAGCATTCACGTACCTTCCGGCGCGCGCCAGCCGCACTGCTGCCTCTCCCATCTTTCGTCGCAAGGGGGGAGTGACGACGGGAGAAGGAGCCTCCTCGATCACTTTTTGGTGTCGTCTCTGCACCGAACATTCCCGTTCTCCCAGCGAAACTACCCGCCCGTGCGCATCCGCGAGAATCTGAATCTCCACGTGCCTCGGCGCAACCAGATATTTCTCCAGGAATACTCTCGAATCTCCGAAAGCATTCAGCGCCTCCGATGCCGCGTCGCGCCACGCCGCTGCGAATTCCGCATCGCTGTTCGCCACGCGCATGCCCTTGCCGCCGCCCCCGGCGATCGCTTTCAACACCACCGGGTAGCCCATGCTTCGAGCCAGCGCTTGCACCTCATCCGGATTTTCTATGGGCTCGCTGGTTCCCGGAACGGTAGGCACGTCCGCGCGCCTCGCAAGCTGTTTGCCCGCCGTCTTCGATCCCATCGCCTCCATGGCTTCCGCCGGTGGGCCGATGAAAGTGATTCCCGCATTTTTGCAAGCGCGCGGCAGCGCCGGATTCTCTGCCAGAAATCCGTATCCAGGGTGTAGCGCATCGCATCCCGCTCGCCGCGCCACATCGATCAGCTTGTCAATACAAAGATAGCTCTCTCGCGAAGGTGCCGGACCAATCGGGTAAGCCTCATCTGCCAATTGAACGTGCAAAGATGCGCGATCCACCTCGCTGAAAACTGCAACGGCCTGAATTCCCAGCTCACGACAAGCTCGCAGGATGCGCACGGCGATTTCGCCGCGATTCGCAATTAGAATTTTCTTGAACATAATCGCTGCTCTATTGCTGGCCGGATTTTACCACGCAGTTCAGAGTCCTCTTTGCCCGCTTGGCTCTTGCGTGTCCAATTGTTTGCGGTGTATGAAAGAAGCCTAAATTACGTCTTGGAGCCAATATGAAAAAGCATCTTCTCGTTCTTTCCGGCGTTCTGTTGTTTTTCGCTCCATTCCTCAGGGGCCAGGAAGCCGTCGTATCACCGCCAGATAGCCTCGTGGTGCAGGGCGTTCCTCCCATTCCCGCAAGTCTCGCGGAAACTGCCGGCCGCTACGCCGCCTATCGCGCAGCACGCATTGTTGATTGGCACCCCACCGAACGTAGCATGCTCATCAGCACCCGCTTCGCCGAAACTGCGCAACTTCATTTGGTGACCACTCCCGCTGGCGAGCGCCATCAACTTACTTTTTTCCCGGATGCCGTCAGCAGTGGCCGTTTTCATCCCGATGGCGGCGACTACATTGTATTCTCCAAAGATACTGGCGGCGGCGAATGGTATCAGCTCTATCGCTATGACATGGTCACGGGGAACATCACTCTGCTCACCGATGGAAAATCGCGCAATCTTCTCGGCCCCTGGTCCTCCAAGGGCGACCATATCGCGTACATGTCCACTCGTCGTACCGGCAAGGACACTGATTTGTGGGTCATGAACCCTGTCGATCCAAAATCCGATCATCTCTTAACTCAACTCGCCGGCGGCGGATGGCGGCCTGCCGATTGGTCTCCCGACGACTCGAAAATCCTGCTGATCGAGGAACTTTCGATCAACGAGTCTTACCTTTGGCTCGTGGACACCAAGACCGGTGAAAAGACTGCCTTCATTGATCGGGATGGAACTCAAAAAGTCTCTTACGGCCAAGGTCAGTTTTCAAAGGATGGAAGCGGGATCTACGTTACCACCGACAAGGATTCTGAATTCCACCGGCTCGCCTACGTTGACCTCGCTACGAAAAAGCACACCTATTTCACCACCGCCATTCCGTGGGATTTAGACGACTTCGACCTCTCGAAGAATGGAAAACATATTGTATTTCTCGTCAACGAAGCGGGCCTCGGCACTATCCACATCTTGGACACTTCAAGCGGCAAAATCAGCAATCCAAAACACCCGGAAGGTGTCATCGGCGGTGTAAAATGGCATCACAACAGCATCGAAATCGGATTCACCCTGACAAACGCGGCTGTCACCGGTGACGCTTATTCCCTGAACGCCAACACCGGCCAGGTCACTCGCTGGACGCAGAGTGAGTCGGCCGTCCCCACCGGCTCCTTCCCCGCGGCGCAGCTCATCCACTGGGAGAGTTTCGATGGAAAAGCAATTTCCGGCTTTATGTATCGGCCTCCGGCGAAATTCACCGGCAAACGGCCCGTGCTAGTGATGATTCATGGCGGCCCTGAAGGCCAGTCGCAGCCAACTTTTCTTGGCCGCAGCAATTATCTCTTAAATGAACTCGGCATCGTCCTCATCTATCCCAACGTGCGCGGCTCCATGGGTTACGGCAAGACCTTCACTCTTCTAGATAACGGTTTTCAACGCGAAGATACCTACAAAGATGTCAACGCTCTATTCGATTGGATCGGTACTCAACCGGACCTGGACGCGGACCGCATCGCCGTCACCGGGGGAAGTTACGGCGGCCACATGACCCTAGCCATCTCTACCTTCTACAGCGATCGCATCCGCTGCTCCGTCGACATCGTGGGAATGTCTAACCTCGTCACCTTCCTCGAACATACCGAAGCCTATCGCCGTGATCTACGTCGCGTCGAGTACGGCGACGAACGCGATCCCAAAATGCGCGAATTCCTCGAGCGCATCGCGCCCATGAACAACACCGATAAAATCAAAAAACCGATACTCGTATTTGCCGGGAAAAACGATCCGCGCGTCCCCGTCAGTGAGAGCGAACAAATCGCCTCCGCCCTGAAAAAGCAGGGAACCCCGGTCTGGTTCGTGGTGGCCAAAGACGAGGGCCACGGTTTCCAAAAAAAGGTTAACCAGGACTATCAGTTCTACGCCACCGTAGAATTCCTTCAGCAACATCTCCTGAAATAACTACTGCCGCCGAAGAGTCGGCATAGGGCGGCTTCACGCCGCCTTCTTGGGGTTGGTCTAACCAATGTCAGCCTAGAAAGCGACGTTGAATCTTCTCTTTCTTATGTAAGGGCCGCCAACTCCACTATTTCCAAAATTAACTTTTGGCCTACAGCGGTATATTCCCATGCTTCTTCTTAGGATTCGTATCAACCTTATTCTCCAACGCCCGTAACGCCGTAACGATCCGCGCCCGTGTCTCGGCCGGCTCAATCACCGCGTCCAGATACCCTCGTTCCGCCGCAATAAATGGATTCGCAAAACGATTACGAAACTCCTCAATCTTGTCTTTCCTCAGCTTCGCCCGTTCACCAGCCGGCGCGTTGGTCAATTCGCGCTTGTAAACCACATCCACGGCTCCTTCAGGCCCCATCACCGCAATCTCCGCCGAAGGCCACGCAAAATTCGCATCCGTGCGGATATGCTTCGAAGCCATGACACAGTACGCCCCGCCATACGCCTTTCGCGTGATCACCGTAATCTTCGGCACCGTCGCTTCCGCAAACGCGAACAGCAATTTCGCCCCATGCTTGATGATTCCGCCAAATTCCTGCTGCGTCCCCGGCAAAAACCCCGGCACATCCTCAAACGTAATCAGCGGAATACTGAACGCATCGCAAAAGCGCACAAATCTCGCGGCCTTCAGCGAAGCATTAATATCCAGTGTTCCGGCCAGAAAAGCCGGTTGGTTCGCCACGATCCCTACGGGTCGCCCATCCATCCGCGCGAATCCCACCACGATATTCTTCGCGTAATGCTCCTGCACTGGAAAAAAATACCCGTCATCCACCACCGCGTGAATCACATCGCTAATGTCATAGGGCTTCTGCGGATCCTCCGGCACGATGGAATTCAGCGCATCTTCCCGCCGGTCCCAGGGATCATTTGTAGCTCGGCGCGGCGCATCTTCCCGGTTATTTGATGGCAAAAAGCTGAGTAATTCCCGCAGCATCGCGCAGCAATCCGCGTCGTCCCGCGAAATAAAATGAGCCACGCCACTGACCGCGTTGTGCGTCATGGCCCCGCCCAATTCCTGCTTGCTCACTTCTTCGTGGGTCACCGTTTTGATCACATCCGGCCCGGTCACGAACATGTACGACGTGTCTTTGGTCATGAAAATAAAATCAGTAATCGCCGGCGAATAAACCGCTCCCCCTGCGCACGGCCCCATGATCGCGCTTAGCTGCGGAATCACCCCACTAGCCAGTGTATTCCGCAGAAAAATATCGGCATAACCCGCAAGCGATGCCACCCCTTCCTGAATGCGCGCACCGCCCGAGTCATTCAGTCCAATGACCGGCGCACCGTTGCGCATTGCCAGATCCATGATCTTGCAAATCTTTTGCGCATTAGACTCCGATAGCGATCCGCCGAAAACCGTAAAATCCTGTGCAAACACGTAAACCAGCCGGCCTTCGATCCGTCCGAATCCCGTCACAAAGCCGTCGCCCGCGGGGCGCGTTTCCTCGGATCCAAAATCCACGCAGCGATGCCGCACAAATTTATCCGTCTCTTCGAACGTCCCTTCGTCCAGCAGAAGACGAATTCTTTCCCGCGCGGAAAGCTTGCCGGCTTTGTGCTCCTTCGCGCGCCGTTCTGCTCCTCCGCCTGCTTCCGCCTCTTCGGAAATTCGGCGCAACTGTTGCAGTCGCTCCTCATTTCGCGAAGATTCCCACGTCACGTTATTTTTGTCCGCCAACACTTCCTCCATCCATCGAACCCGGCTTTGGCGCGAAGATAATTACCGCAAGATGCGTCGCCAGCCAAACCGTTCCCATCAATAAAACCACTCCCAACAACAGCTCGGCCCCGATTGCCACCGCACGCGGCAAGGGCGAATCAATGGAGGTTACGTAAAGCGTCGCGCGCACCAGAATCACCATCGCGCTCAGTGTCATCGCCACGATTAACAGTGTTGTCAGAAAGGAAAGCAGAACATGTTTCATCGATCCGCACCGTCGTCAGGACAGCCAGCAGCCAAAGCATAACTCATCCGTAGCGAAATCAGAACGCAACGAAGATCGCCGTGAGGGGAAGGAAGCTTACCGAAGGCCAGACCAGTCGTCGGCCACCAAAATAGAGTCGCTTGGATTCGAGGGATCGTATTTCACGCTGGCCGGGTGCCCGGCCACCAGCCGTTCAAAACGCACCTGACTCTCCAGTCCCGTAATATCCTGAGCCGTTTCATACGTCACGCCAGAAATGGAGTAAACATAGGAAACCAACTTCCTTGGTCCGCTATCCGCCAAAGGTTTTACCCGCGTACCCAACAGTCCTCGCCGGGCCTCAACGATGGGCGCGGGGTGCTGCGCCAGCTCCACCACCTGCCCTTCCGCGATTCGCCCAATGTGATTCAGGTGTAGTCTCCGCTTGCGTTCATCGCCGTCCGGATCACTCGCCGGCCGCGCAAACGCATACACCAGCATCGCCAATGCGGCAATGCTCCCGCCCACCAGCGCCAGCAACATTTTCCAATCGGTGAGCAATTCCTTCAACGACGTATTCCTTGAAAAAATAAGTTTATATTAAACGGAGGCAACTCTGCGACAGTCCATCAAACTCCAGGCATTATTCCTCGTGTCAGCCTATTCTACCGAACCAGCCCCTCTTCCGCGAAGTTACACGGCGGAAGAATGCACCGGATTGCGCAACACGCCAATCCCCGCCACCGAGACCTCCACGCTGTCTCCCGCCACCAACGGCCCCACTCCAGCCGGCGTCCCCGTAGCAATCAAGTCCCCTAGCACGAGCGTCATCACTCGTGAAATCCATCGCACCAGATACATCGCGGGAAAGGTCATTAGCGCCGTACTCCCGGATTGCCGCCCCGCACCATTTACCCTCGTCTCCACCAAGACATTTCTCGCATCGACTTCCGTCTCGATATGCGGGCCCGCCGGACAAAACGTGTCGAACCCTTTTGCTCGCGTGAATTGCACCTCCGCCTTCTGCAGATCGCGCGCCGTAACATCGTTCACGCACGACGATGGTGGCTTCAAAAAAATTAACGGTTCCTTCGGCATCTCATTTCTAAGCTCCGCCGCATGTGCCGCGTAGTTCCAGCCTACACACACAATCTTGCTGGGCGCTACCGGTGAAAGCAGTTGGCAGTCCGAACGCTGAAGCTGCGATCTCCCGCCGTCCATTTTTCCCACGGCTTTCCTGTGAT
>CAAGKR010113796.1_pt1 | contig 27773 bp, 32 predicted proteins | sample 2556971 | NCBI WGS metagenome assembly CAAGKR01 (sample SAMEA5207829, study PRJEB30636) | soil metagenome | biome: forest; feature: boreal; material: soil | place: USA | collected 2011-09 | depth 1 m | reverse complement strand
CGCGACGGCCGGCGGACACAACATCCTTTTGATTGGTCCGCCGGGCTCAGGCAAGACCATGCTGGCAAAACGTCTGCCCACGATTCTCCCACCGCTGGAGTTCGAAGCGGCGCTCGAACTTACCAAGATTCATTCAGTCGCCGGATTAACGGGCCGCGCCGGATTGGTCACTGACAGGCCTTTTCGCTCGCCGCATCACACGATCAGCGATGCCGGCTTGATCGGCGGCGGCGCACTGCCGCGCCCGGGCGAAGTTTCGCTGGCGCATCAGGGCGTGTTGTTCCTGGACGTTATATTAGGTTACCCAAAATACCTGACATTGAGCGAGTTCCCGAATTGCTATTGACCCAAGTAGCGAGCAGTCCCTCCCGCCCCTCCGGTACTCCGAAAGCGATAAACTCGTTCTTGTTCTGTTAATTCCAGAAGGGGGTGCGAACTTTCTTGAGGACCCGGTCGGCGTGGTTTTCACTTCCTTCTGAAACTTGCTTGAATAACCATCCAGTGCTATCCCGGATCGACGTTTTCGTTTTGAGTTTTACGGGCGCTAACCGAGTAGTTTTCGGCGAATAGCTAAGAATAGCTCAGCTTGGGCTCTTGCGTCATCAAGAGCGTGGTGGGACATCTCTTTCTGAGGGAGCCCGAGCTTTGTCGATATTCGACTAGACCTGGTGTCATCCCAACTTGAGCCCATTGCTCCCATGTAGAACGCTTTGATATCCAGTGCGGTGAAGCCAAATGGATTGCGACCTAAGAATCGATGGAAGTAATAATTGATAAATGACCAGTCAAATGGCGCATTGAGACCAACAAAAATCGGTTTTGCCGCACCAGCAACTGCTAATAACCATTCTTCGAAGCTCAACATTGCATCCTCTGGCATGCTACCACTTTCAATTAGCTCATCCAGAGAGAAGCCAGTGATAGCTAACGCCGCGGGATCACTCGATGCATCCGCGAGCGGTTTCAGAGTACAGTAGAATTCCGCCGAAGCATTCTTGCCCGCAGCAGTCGCTTCTACAGGAACAACACAGGCGCCAATAGATAGAAGACTAAACACCCCTGGAACTGGTCCAGAAGTTTCTACATCCACCGAGATAAAACATTCAGTGATTGATTGTCTGCTTGAAGTGTCTTTCATTCGCTTTCTAATCGCCTCGCCAGTTAAGGAACGAGCGGATCCGGTTCGACAATTCGCCTGCGCGCGGCATTAGCTTGCCAGTACTCACGCAATGCCGTCTGTTTGTCCCGCAGCGAGGTCTGGGAGCCTGTTTTCCAAAAGTGTGTTGGCACCGGCTCAATATCAAAGGGATTCTTAGTCCCTTCCTCGGCAGTAACCATCACGCGATGCCCGCGACCGAGCGCATATCCGAGTTCGATGAAGTTGTTTGGTCGCTCCCCGGTGATATCCGCAACGACGACGTTGCTACGGTGTAGTTTCGTAAAGATCTCAAGGTTGATTATGCTTTCTTCACTTGGCTGTCTCCCGTCCACGATCACTAATTTGTACCCAAGGGATTCTACTACCGGTTTTACGACTCCTTCGAAATAATCTTCTACGGCCGCATACTTCAGGTGTTTTGGATTCAGTAGCCTAATGGCAAATACAGTTGGTCGTTCCAGCGCCTGTAACAACTCCATAACCATTTGAACTCGTTGAGAAGTGTCGTGCCTGGAAACAAAGTTGATACGATTTACGAAACCGTGCGCAGGCGCTCCACTCTCGGTACGAAAGAACCGTTCTGAATATTGACGAGTGAGCGCCAAGTCAAAGAGCCGACGCGAGCCTTTGTCGGCGCCAGTGAGTGCAAAATTCAAAGGAATCACTGGCTTGCCGGCATCGTGGTAGAGATTTGCGAGAAATAATACGCCCTCACTTCCACCCAGCGTAATGAGGATGTCTCCATTGAGTGCCTGCATTTCCAGGCGCTTGCTGTTCATGTCCCACTGGTTTGCGTTTTCCACGTAAACAAGATCCGAGCCACGCAGGGCATCCCACAGAGTTACGTATTCAGAAGGAATTTGCGCCTCGCTTTTGTGGTGCTGGACTGCGGTAATTAATCGCGGGCTTCCGGGCAGCGATGCCGCGGCCGGCCGATGAACTAAGTTGTCAAAGATAGTTTTTTGCACCAGCCAGTCAAAGCAAATTGGCCGACTGTCCGCGTCTCGCAATTTCTCATCATCGATCGGAACAACAAAAGTTGCGCCTGCTTTGACTAACTCGCACGTCAGCCCCTCCACAAACGTGCGAGCAAGTTCCACCTCCTGAGTGGATGCTACGGCCACATCTTTATCCACGCTACCGGCTATGTGGATGCGTCTTCCTAAGAGTGCTAATTGAGCCATGTGACGAAGCCTTCCAAAGTCAGTCTTCCATAAGCGGGGATGGTTCAATGTCAGCAGCCGCGGCCAAAAAATGGTCCAGCGTTAACGCTGCATCAGGGAACGCCTTCGCTAGAGCCGCTGGATAGAGACGCGTTCGCACGTCCGAGAAAGTCCAGGGGGGGGTACCATCGCCACTCGTCGCCGTCGCGGCCACGAGGGCTTGAAACGCCGCCTCATCAAATTCTAGTCCAGCTAGATCCTGCCGAAATAATTGGAGGCGTTCATCATCCGTAGGGCGCTTGAACATCTCTATGAATGCTGCGCGGCGCATCAAGGCGGCATCCAGAATTCCCAGGCGGTTAGTGCACAGAAAGACAAGAATGCGACCATTGTATTGGCGTAACTCATCAATGTGCTGAATCAGGGTATTAACCGCGACCTTATCCTCGTGATGGCTGTGTTCCTGTGAGCGCTTTGATCCCAACGAATCCCCTTCATCAATGATCAGAATCGCGCGTCGAGTTTTCCCTGCTGACTTGATTACTTCTGCGAAAGCTTCGCTTAGAAGCGTTCCCATCTCGCCGACCTTACCACTACCCCGGACGCGTGTACTCAACTTGAAGAGCATTGATTCGTCGGCAGTTTCGCCGGCTTCAGCGACGATGCTATTAGCCATTCCTTCAGCGGTAACCGTTTTGCCGGTGCCGACATCGCCGTGAAAGATTATGAGCGGGTACTGTTCCGCTATAAGCTCGCAAATAGGAATAACTTCGCGATGATGCTTCTTGCTCCACTTTGGCAAATCAGACAAACGAAAAATCAAGCGCAAACGATCCCGGACTCGCGTGTAGCGATCGGTGAATCCTAATAAAGTTCGGCTTCTCTTTGTCAGCGCGGCGTCTGGCAATACTGTCTTGCTGGCGAACACAGATGGTTTCTGGGATTGATCGCTCATTTCGAATAATCTTTTCGCACGATTCCGTAAGCGTTGCTTACGAATGTGCGTCCGTCCTTTTCCCCAAGCGAGGAGTGACTAACATCCTGAGAAGTTGGCACCCATGAGATCCTCAAGGCACTAACGACGCTTGCCTTTAACCAAAACGCCTCGGTTGGGCCAACGATAACACGCAAGCGCGCACCCGACAGTTTCGGCCAAAGCACACCACCAGGGCGGTCGGCCGCCAGATCGCCTGCCTGGGTGTTGACGGCGTAACGGACAGCCTTCTGTTCAACGCCATTTACAAGCAGGGTTACGTCGACGAAGTTCAGGTATCCCTTCTTCGCTAAATACTCGACATCGTAGCCGTAGTCTTCCGCCTCCGATCTTGTTATTGCGCCAGAACTCTCCGCAATCATGCGCAAGTCGGTGGTGAAGCGTCGGATCACCTTCTCGACGTCAGCTACTGTATAGGTTTGGGTCTGGGTCTGCGTTGCACTCGAAGACATCAGTTAATCCTCCACCTTGAAACGTGGGCCAAAAAGCTCCTTCCAAACCTCAGTATCTTGCTCAGCAGAGGCAAAATGGATGGTCTCCCATGATTCAGAGGCTTTTTGGGCGATTGAAATGCGTTCCGCGTCCTCAATACGCGAAGCGACATTGTTATTGCTGTTCACGGGATCCACCACAACCACCGGATCACCGAACTTTCCGATCGGAAGTCTGTTCTCTGAAAAATAAATAATCTCCTTCAACTCCGACTGTGCGAGGTATAGAAAGAAACTCGATAAGCGCTGCTCCAGCTTCTTGTCCTTACCATCCCGATCAAGCAGGTACGCCATAATCAGCTCGATCGTAAACGACTTGAGCGGCTTGAGCTCGTCCTTGTGCCGATTGCGCCATTTCTTCCCCAGTCTCACGAGGGTCCTAAAATCGGTGTCCTTATCTTTGCGATCCTTGATGAATTTTATTTGACCCGGAGCGCAGGTAAGGGTCTTTGTGCCATCCTTACTGAATTGCCATCCGTAGCCGGGTTGGTCCGGCTTGGCGATGACTGGAACGACGTCAACACTCAAGCCGCTGCCACTGAAAACAACGGTCGCAGCCCGCTTCTGGATGGCAAATTGCTCAACCGTCTTCGTGGGATATGCGGCGATCAGAAATTCGAATATCTGCTGGCTCAGGCCCTCATACGTCTCTTGCTCAATGTCTTCGCCCTCAAGGTAAAAGACCACGTCAACATCCAGTGGATCTTCATTGGTTTTGCGCAAGATTGTATACTTGGCGAAAGATCCAGCTTTCATTACTTTGATAATGCGGAACGATGTATGCTCTTTAATCTTCTTTCGGAGATGCTCAACGAGACGGTCCACTTGTTGGTGGTATTCGGAACGTTTGTCAGCAGGAAGCCGCAGTACGTTCGCGTCGTAATAACGGAGCTGCGTGTTGTTTAGTGGCATTTTCCCCTCCTTCCGCGGATTGCGCGGAATGTTAGTGTTGCACACATAAATTGACACCGGTTATCATTGACAGTTAGTATCAAGTTTTCAAAGTAACAAAAGTTGATACTGACTGTCAACAATAAAACAGCGGAAATTCTAAATAGCGGGAGATCCAGTGAGCTTCGGAAAAACACTACAACGAATTCGTCGCGCAAAAGGTAAGACACAAAGGGAAGTAGCAGACAAAATGGGGATGGATTACAGCTACTTTTCGAGACTGGAGAACGATAGATTTGATTCTCAGCCAACTCGTGAGACTGTTGAGAAAACTGCTGAGGCACTGGAGTGTTCGGATGAAGAGCTGGGCGAGCTGCTTGCTGCTGCCGGCAGGGTTGATAGAGACCTGGAAAAAGCAACTCGCATTGCCAGTGAAAAGCCAATGGTTGGTAGGCTATTCCGCTCCGTCGTGAATTTGCCGGCAGATCGAGTAGAGGCGATTCTTGCCCAGGTAGAATCCGAACTTAAGGCAAAGCGTAAATCAAAAAAGGAACCCGGGTGATTTCGCTTACACTCGACATTGATGTGCCCACACCTTCGCGGTTTGTCTCGCATGCAGTTGTTGATGACGTCGCTCTCGCATGCAACAGGCTTTACCGCGAACGAAACCCGAACAAGAGTGGAACACCCTTAGATACGGACCTCTTTATTGATCTCCTGGAGATATCCACTCTTTGGGAAGACATCGAAGAGCCGGAACACACCTCATTCTTTGCCAACTTCTCGCCGGACAACGACGGTCTCATCACCATTAACAAAAGACATCATGAACTCTTCAAGGAACGACCAGACGTCTATTCCGCTTGCTTGGGTCATGAAGCGGGACACTGTGTTTTGCGCCACTGGGAAAGGACCTTGCCGGACGGTGGTCCTTCGCTATTTCCGGATTCGCAGGTACCGCAGGCGCGCCTTTTTCACAAGAGTTCGTGGTATCAATACGGCCTGACACACAAAGAGGTTGAAGAGCGAAAGAAGCTCGAAAAGGCTTTCACAGACAAGTTAGTGAGCAAAGCCTTAATGAGCGAAACGGCCAGACAGACACTCAACCAGATGAGCGATCGGTTCGAGCCCGAATGGATGTTCCGTCAGGCAGAGCATTTTTCGTTGTGCCTGCGCATTCCAAGAGATTATTTGCTCGCCCGACTCGAGCAAGGTTGGGATTACATAAGCTGGAAAGGAATTTACCGTTTAGGAGAACACTTTGGTGTCTCGGGGTCGATGATGAAATCACGGCTAGAAAAACTCCATCTGATGGAACTTGGTCCGGATGGAAAACCAAGAGCATGCGAAAGACTTTCCCAGCGAGGTCTTTTCCATCGTTGAGGCGCAGCCACGAGATTAGCTTGGAATCACACGGCCGACATGGTAAGTGACCGGGAACTTGATGACGTCATTTGACGCCCAACCTCAACTTGTATGAGGGGAAGTTGAACGGCTCTTAACAATCGCACAAAGTATGGGTGAACCAGTCGCGCGCGGATCGCCACATCGTACATTGTGGTAGCTGTTTCTGCCTCACCCACGTTTTGCACGACCGCGGTAACCTGTGAGGCGCCGACCGGCCGACCGGTCCGCAAGTTACGTAGCTGAATGAATGCGATCTTATCCTCGTTACGCAATGGCAGGAGCGGAGTATCACTAAAACAAACGAGTGCGTAATGATTAAGTTTCCGTCCTGAAGGATCGAATCTGCTGGTTACACGTGAGTGTGTCGGAAGCGCAAAGAAACGCCCGTCCAATCCTTCGCCGGCAGTCCACGAGACGATCATAGAAGGTTCCACATCTATGGACTTTGGGGCAGACCTTATCGGGCTAAAGACCACCTCCGGCCGTGCCACTCGGCGCGTCAACTCCTTCATGGAAGGCCCCAGAGCGTTGCCGATTCCCCACAGAAATAATCCGCCATTCGCCAGGCGCTCCTGCTCTTTCCGGACGAGAATCTGTTCAATCGACTCAGCTGCTTCTGTTCCAAACCGCGTCCAGCAGAATAAATCTGGCAAGCTCGTTGAAGTTGGGCTTTTCACGATATCCTTAGTATGCAATAATATGCAGTTGGATGCAACAACAATCTCTGGCAAGACGGCTACGCGCCTTCATGCAAAGCAGGCATCTGTCTCAGAAATTTGTAGCCAAAGCCGCGAAAATCAGCCAATCAACTGTTTCGCGCGCGTTGCACGGGGAAATCGAACGCCAAGGGAGCGCCAAGTCAAAGCTATTCATTTACATGCAGAAAGAGTTGCGCGCTGAAGGTCTGCAGGGAAAAGGTAAGGAAAAAGTAGTTAACGCCTTCGCAGCTATTTGGGACGGCTCTGAGGCGCACGCAATCGCTATCGCAAAAATAATAAAAGCCTCGCAACAGCTCAGACCGGTAAAACGATCAGGAGGTGATCGTTAGTGCTCAACGACAATGCTGCTCGACTCCGGAAACGCTTGAAGACGATCGGCCTCAGCGATCCCGCAATCAACGCTGCATGGCCGACCTGGTGGAGTGATGACGCCGATGCGTCCTCCTCTGCCCGAGCAGAACTGCGTTACTCAATTGCCCGCAAGTTAGGCCTGGATCCACATTCCTTACTTGAGGATGAGGGTGCGCCACGATTCGTATGGAAGGATGTAGCACGATTCAAACATCTCTCGGGCGAAAGCGACACCGAGAAATGGGCCATCACCTCGTTTGGTACCGCGCTGGGAACAATATTACTCGCCGGCACCAATGTTTCATCCTTGCTAGAAAACATCACCGCCAGCGAGCTGCGTACTGCGGTTCTGAGCAGTCAGCCTTATGTGCGTTTGGTAGATCTAATATCAATCTGCTGGTCAGTCGGCATACCAACCATCCATCTCCGCGTATTTCCCTGGCGTAGAAAGAGGATGGCCGCCATGAGCGTTCGCGTCGGTGCACGAAACGCGATCTTGCTGGGCAAAGATTCACCCTACCCGGCACAAATCGCTTTCTACCTCGCGCATGAGCTCGCACATATCTCACTTGGTCACCTGACCGAGGAAAGTGTGATAGTCGACTTCGAATCCTACTCCAACCCGGACCCGCCGGCGTCTTTTCCTGACCCTGAAGAAGCGGCCGCCGATGCGTTTGCGCTTGAAGTACTCACTGGAGATCCAGAGCCTGTAGTACTACCGGCCGCTGCCGGCGGCGGAGCCCGGAGCTTGGCGAAAGCGGCCTTAGGCGCTGCAGGTGATTTGCAAATTGAGCCAGGAACATTGGCCCTTTGTTTCGGATATTCAACCGGTGACTGGGCGACCGCCATCGGTTCGCTAAGATATATTTATTCGTCACCCAAACCGGTATGGCAGGAAGTCAACAACATTGCCCTCTCCCAACTCTCTTTTCCCAGCTTACCGGATGACACTCTCCACTACCTCAAGCATGTTCTCGGAGAAACGCTTTTACCTTAACCATGGATGCGCTCGTCGACAACGATATCCTCTTCAAGGTTGCGTGTTTTGGTTTGTTCGACGAGCTGATTTTGCCGAACTGTCAGCCGGAGGGTTCAATTGGCATTTTAGGAGCGGCGCGATATGTAGTACCAAAGAAAATTCAGAAGAATGTCGAGGCTACAATCGCCACCGCGGCGAAGGACGCGTTCCAGACATTCGTTGACGTCGCCGAGATAATTGAACCCACCGAGGACGAGCAGGTCATGGCTGCCGATTTCGAGTTGGCTGCCCAGCGCGCAGCGGTCGCCCTCGATAGCGGTGAAAGCCAGTTGTGCGCGGTCCTCATTGCCCGAGCCTTACGGCTTTTACTCACCGGTGACAAGAGGGCTATCTCCGCGCTCGAACATTTGTTGGACAGTGATGCCAGGCTTAGCGTTCTGGCAGGTAAGGTCAGGTGTCTCGAACAGATGGTTCTCCAACCGTTGTCGGCAGACAACTGCTCTCAGTTTCGCGTAGCTGTATGCCGGGAACCAGCAATCGACAAGACTATGTCCATTTGCTTTAGTTGCACAGCTGGAGAAGCAACATTAGAAGGAATTACTGCAGGGCTGAAAAGCTACATCAATGATTTGCGTTCCCAGGCCAATCGGATCTTGGCCCCTTAACTCTGGCGATTTCTAACATAGACAGCGTAGGGCTTCACAATATCAGCCACCAAGCCGATGTGGACGCTTTTTTCGGGTACTGAAGGATCTCGGTCTGCAATTTCCAAACAAGCCTTGTCTACCCGCCCGCTGATATATTTGCTTCCGCGCTTACCCATACTGTTGCCCAGCGCTACCTTCGTTACCTCGAGCGGAAGCTCAAACTCCTCCTTACGAAGATCCTTAATCACTAGCGCGTATCGAGAACCCAATACGTTGACAGCCTCGGGTATCTCCTCCCACTTCAAACCATCAATCGAAAACTCATCAGCTCGCAACGGATCCGCAAAGTGACTCGACTCCATCGGCTCCATGCAGAGATAGATCAGCGAACCGCGACGCTCATAGTCCTTTGCAAAGGGTTGCACCATGGTCTGCGGGTGGCAGGTGCCGCCTCCGTAGCCCCAGAACGCATACCCGGCCTCCTCGATCTCGCGAGTCTTCCGCTCAATGATGGCTTCCAGGCCTTCTTGTGCGTGGGTCCCGACCTTCATATAGAGCAATCCGTGCCCCGGCTTAAGTAGGTCGGTCATGACTAATCCTCCTCCAGCATATCAAAAGCATATTCGTCTTCATGGGCTTTCCCGTAGTCTAGGCGCTTCTTCTCACGCACATATTTCACCCGCGGAGGGTTTTCTCTGCCATAAAAATTTGCCAACCTGCCAGGGTCTGAAATTGCCGCGCTTTGTCCAGCCTGATCGACCCCAGCCACCGCTCTGATTACTAGATTACACGAACGAAGGTTTGGCGCATCATCCAGATGGTATGAGTGTAACCGCGACATCATTTTCTGAACGTAGAAACCCGAAGTGATCGAATACTCCTGGACGTTTGCGAGCACTCGTTTGGTCCATTCGAGTTCCAGGTCATCAGCTATGACAACCATCCCTTCGCCACAATATCCGGTTGCTTCCATTCCGCGCTGCACGAAGACCTTGACGCTCTCGCCCTCGTTGCTCGCGCCCCAGGGCGGATTTGTATAGAAGCAATCAAAGTTGGTAGGCCCTGGAAAGGCATCCAAACAATTATAAAGTTCCGCTCGCACGTTGCTAAGTCGCTCTCTATCGGCGAACCGTGTAACCGCACCGCAAATGCGCTCGTCGAAGTCGTAGACAACGATTTCAGACGGTCCATAATTGATAATATCTCGTTTGTGCAAATAGGCCACGCAAATGCTGATTGCATCTCCATCACCAATAAAAGCGAGCCGCTTTCCATCCGACCATCTTGCAACCAGCTCACTTTGTAATACCATGTCGCCGGTTTTCATGTAGATTTGGTCGAACTCTCTTAATGGACGCGGGCGGTTTTGAACGACGTCGGAGATCGCATTGATCGCTAACCTGAGGTCAATTTCTTTGGGTTCAGACATTATGTCTTGTGAGTACAGTTAGTCTACCGTAGAGTACAAAATGAGGATCGCCCACCATGTGGTTCCATGGCCTTCAATCTTCATCGTAACTCTACTTTAGATTGGCCCATTCAGTCGATTGTAAAAATAACATGCACCTGTTCCTCGAGAGATTATGAAAGTAAGCGGCCTCATTAAACTTCTGCCGTGCGGTTACAGGTACTCGAGCCATTCGACCGAACATTTGTACCATCGAAACCTTCCCCGGATTCGAACAAGTCAAGAAGCGGCATTAACATCAGAGCTGACCGGGCGCGGCGATTACATCCAACCTTCGTTTCAATCAATCAAGTTGCGAAACACGCTTCCTGATGCGCTCCGGTCCAACGACGTTATCTATGCCTAAAAATCGGAATCTATTTTTGGTAGATGAACTCACCCTTTCGCCGCGGCATTGCGGTTATGATTTTCTGGATCAAGAGGAAATCCGGAGACATGAAAGCGACCTTGTGGGGATCATAAAGACCTGCGCTTTGGAGCAATTCAGCTTCAGCATACAGCATCCTTTTGCGCTTGTAGGTATCCCGATTTGAAGGGCAGTATCCCGTGTCATTCTGATCATAGCCAATGCGTGAATAAACGTTACCTAAATCACGCGGATCACCCTTCGCCCGAGCCAAAACTTGTGCGGCAAAAATATCCGCCTGGCTCTCCATCTCATCATCGAATCGTAGCATGTAATTACCGTGAGGCGTTCTGCTGTAATCAACATAGCCTGGCACGCCCTTAACGAAAGTGGAGAGGATATTTATTTCGAGTGACTGCCAATCAATCTTTTCAGTTTCCGGTAATTTGGCTGTGTAATGTCGTAACGCAACATGGCTAATTCCATGAGCCATTAACGCTATCAACTCTCCCTCTCCAGCTACTTTCTCTACCGCACCACGACTGACGTAAATGGTTCCTCCGGGAATAGCAAACACCGCAATGCCAGAAAAGTCTATGATGTAGAAGTTGTACTTGAAATCATTGTATCGAAATTCCGGAGGCAGTCCGGCTTCCAGCCTCGTCGCCACTTTTTGTAAGTAGTTCGCAATCCGCTCGTCGCGGATTAGCGGTAGCTTACTGTGAATTTTGTCTTTAACTATTTCACTTATTCTTAAGTCGGTCTGGATGTTATGTCTATTTTCGGGTGCCCTCACAGGTGTTTGTGCCACCGCGGTCGTGACAAGAAAAAATATCGAATTGGTTAATAGTCCGACAGTTAATCTAACCATGATTTACCTATCAATAAGAACAACGATCGAATTCGCCGGGCGCGGGCGAAAACCATTCAAGCAACGATCTCACGAACAAGTTTGAGAAGCACGCCCCAGTGCAATGATTTGTCATGTTGCATCTTCAGGGTCAAGGACGCACTTTAATTTCAGATGCTCCAAAAGAACAGGACTTAAGTCATCCGCTTCCGCTTCCCAAGGTTGAGCTTCAGTGTATTTGGGGTCGTCAACAGAGAGGAGTACGTACTCTTGCGCCTTCCATATGGAGAAACCGAACAAGGGAACAAAGTCTCCTCTACAGATCTGCGCCAAATGGACCGCCTCATGAGCTATAACAAACATCAATCCATCGACGTTCAACTGCGGCAACAGATAAATAACTGGACGGTTGTTGCAGTCCAAAGAGGCAGCGCCTCCGAATCCCTTGCGTTGTAACTTCGCTGCATTGAATTCAACGTACCATTTGCCATTGACCTGTTGACGCTCAACCTTTTCCATCTCTACCAATTTCTGTAAGCAGAGACCCACGAATAACTCCGCGACTTCTTGCTTTGGGTCATTCAAGGTTGGGTCTTTTAATTTCATGGAAGCGATCCAGTTTTGATTAGGGAAGCAACGTAACATCCTAAGTACAAATCAGAAGTGCTCCATAATACTCAGAAACGCGGCGCTATGCATCATAGCGTCAGTGCGCCCCGTGGTACGTTGGGGGAAGAGATTTAGGGGAGATCCGGCTGACTACCAAGAGCGGAGTTATCTCTTCTTCTACTAGAATTTGTTATACTCAAGCGCTGTGCCAATTTAGCGTCGGACTCATAATCATTTGAACCTCAAACCGACCCATCAGCCTGTCAAAGAATTCTACAAGTCTCTGGAACAGTACGAAACGTTCGGCGTGACCCACGAGGGCGCCGTCAAAGTAGCGTTCCAAAATCTCCTTGAGTATTGCTGCAAGACCTCAGCCTTGACCCTAATTGCTGAGTGGAAATTTGATCGTCCTGGCCGACGGCCAGCTTTTGTGGATGGAGCTTGCGTAGACGAGTTTCGACTAGTCCATGGTTACTGGGAAGCCAAAGACGAAGAAGATGATCTAAAGAAGGAAATCAGAAAAAAGTTTGCCGAAAGTTACCCGAGGGACAATATCCTATTTCAAGCACCCACCCAGGCGATTCTCTACCAGAATGGCAAGGTTGTCCTCGATAGCAACATTACCCAACCCAACCGCCTAATTGAAGTTCTTGAGCGCTTCTTTGAGTACAGCCCCCCAGCATTTACAGAGTGGAGTAAGGCCGTAGAACAGTTCAAGGACAAAGTGCCAGACCTGGGAAACACTCTCCTCGCAATCATTGAAAAGGAACGACGCGAGAGCCGGAAATTCAGAGATGCGTTTTTGAGTTTCTATGAGATGTGTCAGCAAGCTATCAATCCCAATCTCTCCGAGAAATCCATTGAGGAAATGCTCATTCAGCACTTGCTGACGGAACGCATCTTCCGCAGAGTCTTCAATAATCCAGACTTTGCACGACGCAATATCATTGCGGCCGAAATCGAAAAGGTTATTGACGCCCTAACCGCCAGAGCGTTTAGCCGCGAAGCGTTCCTGGGAAGGCTTGATCACTTCTACAAGGCAATCGAGCAGACAGCAGCCACGATCAGTAACTATTCAGAGAAACAAGGCTTTCTCAATGTCGTTTATGAAAAATTCTTCCAAGGCTTCGCTGTCAAGGAAGCTGACACTCATGGCATTGTCTACACCCCTCAGCCTATCGTTGAATTTATGGTGAGGAGCGTTACGAAAATCGTCGAGGAGGAATTTGAAAAAACACTCAGCAGCAAAGATGTTCATATCCTTGACCCGTTCGTCGGTACAGGTAACTTCTTAATTCGCACAATTCGCGAGATTAAGAAGACAGCACTTCCCCATAAGTACGCGAACGAAATTCATTGTAATGAAGTGATGTTACTGCCTTATTACATTGCTTCAATGAACATCGAACATGAGTATCTGGAACTGACCGGAAACTACGAGCCTTTCGTAGGTATTTGTTTGGTTGATACTTTTGAGCTCGCAGAGAGCAAGCAAACAGCTTTTTCATACATGACTGCGGAGAATACAGAGAGGGTAGAGCGTCAAAAGAAGAGTCCGATTTTCGTCATTATTGGAAACCCGCCCTATAACGCCAAGCAGGTGAATGAGAACGACAACAACAAGAACCGTAAGTACAAGACCATGGATAAAAGGGTAAGCGAGACTTACGGGAAAGACTCCGCAGCAACTCTTCTAAATAAGCTTAATGACCCATACGTCAAGGCAATTAGATGGGCCAGTGACCGGATAAAAGGAGAGGGAATTGTCGCCCTCGTTACCAATAATAGTTTTGTTGATGACGGCCCCTTTGATGGCATGCGCAAGCATCTTGCACAAGACTTTGACAGCATCTATATCCTGGACTTGGGAGGAAACGTATGGAGGAATCCTAAACTCTCGGGAACAAAGCATAATGTTTTTGGGATTAGGCTTGGCGTAAGCATCAATTTTTTCATTAAGACAAAACCAGCCCCTCATTCTGCGGAAATTTACTATGCACGAGTTGATGAATACCTCGATAGAAATGAAAAGTATGAGTTTCTATTAGAGTCAGAGCATCGAGACAACATCCGATGGCAAAAGTTAACTCCCGACCAAAACAACAATTGGCTCACAGAAGGGCTAAGTTCGGCTTACGAGAAATTCATTCCCTTCGGAAGCAAACAAACCAAATCGGCAACATCGCTTAATGTTTCCACCATCTTCAAAACCTATTCTTTGGGTCCTTCTACGAATCGCGACAGCGTCGTTTATGATTTCAATGAAATAACATTACTTCAGAGGGTGGAGAAATTCTGTGACGACTACAATGCTGAACTCTTTCGTTATCAGAAGAAAGGAAAGCCGGACAATCTCGATGATTTCCTGAGGTACGACAAAATCAAGTGGAGCCGGAATTTAAAGCGCGACTTTAGAAATGAAATTTCACTTACATTTGAACCGAACAGAGTTCGATCTGTTATATATCGTACGTTTACCAGAAAGCTTTTATATTTGGCAGAAACGATCGTTGATGAGCCAGGTTCAAACCAGCATTTTTACCCAAATAAGGTGGCCGAGGCTGAAAATCTGACTATCGGCGTGTGCAATCATTCGCAAGCGCCTTTTTCCGTCCAGATGTTCCATCAAATTGCGGGACTTGATGTTAACGGACGGCCCACACAATTATTTCCCTTTTACACGTATAAATCGAATGGGGGCAGCAGACGCGAGAACATAACTGATTGGGCGTTATCACAATTCCGCACGCATTATAAAGACGATGCTCTTACCAAGTGGGATATTTTCTACTATGTGTACGCTATTTTGCATCACCCAACTTACCGAGCACGATATGCCCTCGATTTGAAAAAGAGGTTACCCAGAGTCCCGCTCGCAAAAGGATTTCGAAAGCTTGTCCAGGCGGGAAAGGAGTTGGCCCAGCTTCACGCGTACTATGAAGACGAACCGGCTTATCCGCTTACCAGAATTGAAAACAAGGAAGAGCCTCTTAATTGGAGAGTCGAAAGAATGTCGTTGGCTTCTGATAAGTCGTCAATTGTCTATAACGACTTTCTTACACTTGGCAACGTGCCCCCAGAGACATTTGAATACAAGATTGGTAACCGTTCGGCGCTGCATTGGGTAATGGATCAGTATCAAACTACCAAAGATGAGATCGGTACTGTGATTGAAGATCCCAACAACATCGACGATGAAGAGTATATCGTCCGTCTAATTGAAAAGGTGGTATACGTGAGCGTGCAGTCTGTCCGAATTACCAAATCACTCCCTCCGCTTAAGTTGCCTGAAAATTAGTGTCGGCGAGTCTAGTGCGAAGCCCTTTTCATGATTCCCTATGAGGATCGGCGTTGCCGCCGCGCTCAATTACGTCTCGAACGTCGGCCAAATCAAATTTCAAGCTAATCCTTACCGAAGGAATCAGGCGCCGGCTGGCGAGATTATGCTTAGCTCTACGAACACCGTCTGGTGTGGAAAGATCACAGCCCAAGAATCTCGCAACCTCAACAACCCCGACCAGCTGTTCGACTTCGTTCGCTGTGGGAATACCCACAGCGCGCATTAGTTCAGGTGTTTCTCTTCGACCTTTTGATCGACAATACGATCAATTTCAGCAACCAGATTTGTGACGATGCTTTCAATTGTGCCCATTGTGTTATTTGGCAATCGCGTCGTGAGCATCAGTCGATAATAGGTTAGCCAAGCCCCTTTCGACATGCCATGCCGCTTACGGTCGAGTACCACGTGGCGGACGCTTTGCTTCTTTTTCCTGGCGCTCGGCGAGGGCTACTACTTCCTCGAGAATGAAACGAATCTGACGCGTCCCGTTACGTATGCGTGTGAGTTCGTCTGTGCCGGCGCCGCCGTTGTGGACAGTCCTTTCTGCGCAACCGAGAATCTCCGCTACGCGCTTTGCGCTGACACGTGTCTTTCTGCGGATTAAGCTCATAGCTTCCCGATGACCGGTCACATAATTCAACCAGCTCGCGTGACTTCATGTGCCCTAAGCTGGGCATTCTTTATTGCGTCGGGTTTGAGCCTCGCGATGTTTTTCGAAGACTTCAACCTCACTTAGAACAAAGCGAACTGATCTTCCGAATCTAATAGCCGTCAAGGCATTCGAGCCGGCATTGCCATGGTGAATTGCGCTCTGTGAGACACTCCAACGAGTAGCTAACTCAGGGGCCGAGATGTATCTCTTCTCGAACATTCTGGATTTGTTTGCGCTACGCGTTTGTTCAATTCTCTTTAAGGGCATGGCTTCGTCCTGATCCACGAGAAAACCATTAACGGATTGCCTGCGAGGCCTTCCGTTCAGCTAGCGAGAGGTATTCTTGAAGGTGACCTTCGCCGATGAGTTTTCTCTTTCCGGACTGGTAATATCCTAACTGTTTGTTGTCGAGTAACAGTCTGACGCCGGACGGGCTAATGCCGATTGCCATCGCGGCTTGCGTGATGGAATATTTTTTCTCAGCCACTTTCGGCGTTGCTGCCACTTCAAGACCCTGATCCGAGCGACGTGCTGTCATACTTATTCATCCTTTACTCCATACATCTGCTTAGCGCCATCACTGTGCATGAACCACCAGCTATAGATGGCAACAGGCCAGCAGATCATGAAGAGCAACGGGGCGGCCCACAACGCTAGCTCCCTGCCTAAAGGCTTTTTGTTATGCATGGTGATCGCTGTGGAAACCATGAAAAGCGTCACAGCAAGCACAATGACAAAGATAATGACTGCGACCGGAATTTGGTCTTTGTGCCGGACAAGGTCCCGGGCAACCATCCACGGCGCAACCAACAGCACCAACGCGAGAAACGCACCAATCGCCAGGTGAATGCCGGCAAGTGTTTCGTTGTGGTCCTTTGTAGTCATGGCTAACCTCGAGCAACCGGCCTCTGCAAACCCGAGATAGGCGTTCGCGCGTCGACAGAGTATATCCCGTTTTGGGATAATCCCGAAAGAGGTTTATGAGTTTTAAGTTCGCCTTCCGCGAGCGTGAAACTCGTGACCAAATCCGTACACAACAAGAAGTACGCGCATTTCCTTGGTTTGTTGATTGACGCCAGGAGAAGCGCCGGCCTTACGCAGGTAGAGGTTGCTGCTCGTTTGACCCGACCGCAGTCGTATGTCTCGAAATATGAAAATGGAGAGAGGCGCCTGGACGTCGTCGAGTTTATCGAGATCGCCCAAGCCCTCAGCTTTGATCCGGTTACAGTAATCCGAAAACTCAGATCAGTCTAAACCGGCCGCGGTTCCGCCGCCCGTATTACCTGCTCGTATACCGCAGCAAGCCTGAAGACTAAAAGTTTTCTTTCGCTTATCTAAAGCCACTACTACAGTCGGACGTTTGTGGCTGAATACTCTTTTGGTCTCCAAGCGAAGGTAAAGAGTTGGTCTATATGGTCTCCTAAGTCTCCGTGTATTTGTTCGGGCAACCTATCATACAAGAGTTCCCAATACTTCAGAGTTAAGTCCTCCAAGTGCTTGATGCAATCTTGGAAAATAAGTCCCGTAGCTTTCGAACCGGTCATTCCTTTTCTGTCTTTGTGAGCAATCTCCTTATCAACCTGTTCCTTGATGGAGGCGCTAGCAGTCTTTAACAATTCAATATCTTCAAGCACCATAGCCTGGTCTAGATGCGCTCCGCCGTGCCCAAAGAGTTGGTCAAAAGTCTCTCCCGCTCTCTTCCATTTTTCTGCGTTGTGTAAAACGCCGCCGGGTCTGAACGCATGCATAGCTTGAAAGTCCTCTTTCGTGAAGCTCGCATGATCTCTTTCGATTTCTAGGAGAACGTTCATTAAAGAGATTGACCGAGTATCTCTGTCTAGCTGTCGTCGTAACGCCACCGAACCGGCTTCGATGTAAGAATTCTTGAACCAGTTAATCAAATGCCCGCCGGTTTCTAGTACCTTGGGGCTGTTGTTAAATGCATCGGCTATTTTCCAGAAGATGTCATGGTGCAGCCAAAGATTACTCACTTCATTTGCGACGGCAATCAAGTCTTTCTTTAGTTTTTCTCTAAGCGGTGTTGTCATGTTCCAAGAACCGAAAGGCCAGCTTTTCAGCCGGCCTCTCAAGGTTGGGCGGAAGCGTTCAGCCTTCAGCGATTCAGTGTCCTCACCCCACTAAATCTGACCCTTGTGGACGACATTCTTATTTAGTGTTGGCGTTGCCGTCAAGCATGATAGAATCCGCGCCGTCTGAGGAGCCACCTAAAATGAAAACTCTCATCTCTCGGATTGCAATCGCGCTTTTTCTTGTTGCGGGTATCGGTCAGAGTGCGGAGCGGCGTGGAACCTCCCAGCTAAACCCATTGACTCCCGTTCCATGCGACGAGAGTTTGTGGAGCCATGTTTATGCCGGCATATTCCATACAGCGAAGGACAGGCTGCAAGTGATTGACCCCTGTAAGACGGTTACCGGAACAATCGTGTTCGCGGGAGGAGAGCCGGATGCTGATATCCACATTCGCTTAAAGCTCAACCCCGGACAAGAGAGTTTATTAAACGGGAAGAATAAAGCGCCGCTTTCCAGTGGACAGGGTGGATTCTTAGTCGTTGAGCCTATATGCCAGAAGAACCCTACTCAAGCTGACACGGTGAAAGAAAAGGTCTGCGATGGTTTTCGACAGAATCTTCGGCAATGACGACCATCAAGGCCAATGTTAAGAAGAAAATTCCTACCAATGTTGAAGTAACCGGCGCTTTCATCAAGGACATGCAGCACGGTTGGAATGAGATTCACCCGGTGACTTCGATTGTCATTAAGTGAGTTCTAGTTTCTCAACCGCTATGACAGCTATCCTGCCTTTGAACTTTCCTCCTGTGCGCCGCACCGTGGCGATACCGTCTTCCACTCTTACGATAACCACGCTTTGACCGTCGGGAAGTTTCGCTTCCCTCCCAATTAGGTTTTCCATTACTCAACTCTATCAGCCGGATCAAGTAAGGAATTTTATCTAGGAAGGCTTGCCTAAAAAGCAAAAGTCCGGCGTCCACAATGTTCCGCCGGACCTAACAGAAAACAGACTGCCGGATATTTGGGCTTACCCTCCGGCGGGGACTAGCGTACATCGCATACTGTGATGGTGCCTGCATCACAACAAACGCCGTCGAATTATCCTTTTTCAAAAACCTCAAGCGCGGAATCAACGGAACGTATCCTTCGAAGCAGTGAGCCTCTGACGCCGTAAAGCTTTTACCTCCTGTTCGAGGCGGTTACGTTCTTCGACCGCTTCTAACGCCAACCTCTCGAGGTCTACATTTTTCATTTGTAACTCGACGATCTCAATGTCTTGAGCATTAACAACGCGCCTGCTCGCTTTAAGTCTTCCCCGAAGATCCTTGACCGTTACCCCTAGATCCCGGATTTTGCTCTTCAAAGAGTGTCGATCATTCTGACGGGTTGACTTGTCACGTAATGCGTTGAACCGCTCAACGGCGTCAGGAAAGCGATACTGTCCTTGTTGAGGGTGCCCTGGTCTAAAGCGAGAAAATGGAGTGTCTTCAGCAACGCTTGCCTCTTTGGCAAACGCTGCTCTGGTCAATCTTTGGGTTTTGGGAACCTGAATTACCTCTCCAGACTCAAAGCGATCCAACGCAGCATGTAATTGCTTACGCGTGCGCTCCGCTTGCCTTCGCTTCCAGTCGGCTAGCTCCTTTGCCCTTTTGCTTTTTCTGAGCATCGATCTCAGCTAATACACTTTCCAAAACTTGCATTTCTTCAGAAATACGATTCCGCAGCTCCGCGGTTTGCGAGAAGGTCCTGTCGGTGTTATTAACCGTCCCAGGTTGCTTTTGCAGTACGATCAATTTTTGGTAGTACAGACGCGCCAGCGGTTTTATCGCCGCGACATCGTTTCGTATTCTCTTAAGGACGAACAATCCAAAGGGACCTCTTTGCTCAGCACTTGTTAACTGTTGATATACCTTCCTGTTTTGGGAAATATTTCTGAGATAGAACGGTACATCTTCCAGCAATATGTGGCTGTTTTCACACTCGGTTGGATGACACTCATGTTCTTTTGGACCATCCTCCCCGCACTTCGCTACACCAGGTACATACAGACAGGTAGTAAAATCCGCACACTTGTACGCCAACACACCGTCACGACTCATTTGGTCAATTAGAGATTCGATTGGTGTCTCCCGCTTCCTGCCTCGAAAACTTTTAGGCAACTCTCCTAAGTCAGTCATCTTGGCTAACCGTTTCTGCAAAATAATGCCGCCTGGTCCTCCGCACTCCCCTGATAATATCTGTCGTAGGCGTGCCTGTGATGCTTCCAATTGTTCTTGATAAAACATTTCCATTAACTGACTGTCGGCACCAATGTAATAGTCCGTCATTAATAATGACCAATGTTTGAAATGCCGTTGCAAGGCTAAAATTGGAGTGTTTGTCCATCTAACGATATTACGCGCAAAGCTTCTTCTGAACTGATGCGGATGGATGTAGCCCACGGTTAGGCCCATTGTTTCGATAAACAAATTAATGCTTTTCTGAACTATAGCTCTCTCGTATATCGGGTGCGCCTCTAATGTGACTGCATCCCAGACATAGGTCCTAAAGAGGCTGTCAGGTTTTGAGATATTCACTCTCGTCTTTGTTACTGTCGTAGTTGGCAACACTGTATAGAGTTCTTCGAGAATCGTTACGGCCTTTGCCGCCAACTCCCCACAAAGCCAGGCAGCCGGTTCGCCACGTTTGTTAATCGAGGTCTTTGATAATATGGACTTCACCCAATAGAGAGGAACGCCACGCGTCTTGCGACGTAACAGACATCCCGGTTTGATAGCCAGTAACTCACCAAAGCGCATTCCAGTGGAGGTTGCAAGTATGATGAAACAGGCTATCTGAAGCATCCTTATCTTCGTGTTCCGATCATCACAATCCCAATGAACACTCTCCCCGCGACCTACCTTTCTGCGAGCATAAAGGCTTCTAAGCTGGCGATTCTCGCGCAAACACTTCGAAGCCTCACCTATGGTGGTGTTCGTCATCCGCGCGATTGTTCCTGGGGATAGAAGCGGAACGATCGTCCGCGTACGCCCCAGCTCTCGTTTCGTTGGTAGGAGTACTAACCTTATTCGCGCCGCAACTTTTGCTTGCCGTCGCCCACTTAGATCATCGTTAAGCATTTTGCTCAAAGCTTCATGCACTTCCAAGACATCTTGTCTCACAATGAACTTTCGTAATTCGCGGATCGCTTCCACAGCGTTCTCGTCCACAAAACGTATTGCTGCCGAAAGAAGATCCTGAAAATTCTGGTCTGGGATTGGATCCGTTTTTGATTCACCACTCTGGACATAATATGTTGAGTCATCCAGCAATGCCCGAAAGTCGTTCAAACCATCGCCAATGCGATGCCTGTAATGATATAGGCGAAGCAGTACGAGCGCGTGCCTTCGAACGGTACAAGGTGCTACACGCTCATTTGTACCAGTTACCCTCCGATGCACTCGCACCGTTGCTGGCCGCTGGCTAAGGTGCTCTAGATAGCGTTTAATATCTGAAGAGGTTACGTCGCTAAACCGTCTAATCGGAATAGATTGCGAAAGCATCCAGCAAACAAAACGTTTCAAAAACTGCACGATGTTATAGATCGTTGCCGCGCTCGCCTCCTCCTCAACGAGAATCAAATATGCCAAGCGCCTTACCTGAAGCATTAAGGAATCAAAATTTGCGCGATCCACCTCGGGTGTGTTGCCAGCTAAGGATTGCCAGTGAATCGACTTCTTTTCTGACAGTATCCAGACCAAATCAACAAAGTAAGACCACTGCGAAACCCGCTTCTCTTCAAAGCAGATATTCAGCTCTCTATCTTGTATCTTCAGCGTTTGTTCACGCCGTCTAATACTTATTAAAGGAGTCATGTGTTTGCACGTCGAAGCTGAACCTTCTTCTCAGCGCGTTCTCGAGCATTACTGGAAAACAATCTCACCACTTGGTTGAGTACGGCCCAAGCCTCTCCATACAATATCTGCCATCCTTCTGAACTTAACCGTTCGCGCTCGGCCCAGATCGCTTTGAGCCGAAGTAGCACTGTCGGCAGATCCTCCTCCAACACGGTTGCATTTGGGCAACTTAGGCATTTAAAAATACGCGTGCATAACTGACCGGCAGGCACGCCGAGAAAGGCAGGGGGCTCGTGTGGCCTGCGGCATCTGGCGACCAATGTCATCACACCAGACTCGTTGATCGCAGCAGCATCCGATTTGGTTAACAAGCTTCGCTTGTTATGTGTCTCGCTGGTGACAGGCTCGCTTTCCACAACTGTTGCCAGAATCGGAAGTCCTCTCTTCTTCGGTCCTCTGCTCGCACGCGCAGGTTCAGGCAATAGACGGCTGATCATCCGTTGTATTCCCTCAGCAATAGAAAGATCATGCTCTGCCGCCAAGATACGCCCACGAATGTACTGGTTAGTTGTTCGTATTGAACTGTGACCCAAGAACCGCTTAACTCGAAACATATCGCGTGTCGTCAAATACAAATACGTTGCAACGGCGGGTCGTAAATCGCTGACACAAAATTTTGGCAGTTCACGATGTTTTTTCAGGAACACTTCCAGCGGATATTGAAACGCCTCATACTTCGAAACAGCCTTAACTCGATGCTCGCCTACTGGGCCCCTGCCAACTCGAAAAAGAAACAAATGATCCGTCAGTTGTTCGGGAGCAACGGCTACTAACGGCTGCGTCCATTCCATGAGAAATCGAATTAGCTCGACCGGACCATTCTTAGCGCCATGCCTAGACGCCGGTTCAGAAGACGGAATCAATAGCGATTTTGATCGACGTGCTCCTGACCTAGGTTTGTCATACAGCAGTTTCTTGTATTGAGGAAGAGAGAAGTCTCCAAGGCAATCTCTCCTTAAAGTCGCAAGCGACGTTACATTCAAGCCGGTTTGAATAGAAAGCTGCAGCGCGAACGGCAGCAACGCTGCCTCGCCGATTGGAACATAAGCGCCCATGACTCTCGTCAAAGTTTTCCCCTGACGAACAAGACCCAGCCTTACTTTGTTATGGACTTTCCCAATCACGCTTTGCTCTCGAATTACTGTATGAATCACATTGTCCTTACTACTCCAATAACGGTACGGTCTCGGTTTGTTTAGCGAAACGATTGGCAAATGCGTAGTCTTCCGAAGCGACTCTTTGATCTGCTCATATCTCACGCGCACCTGTTTAATGTCAGCGCTAGCAACCTTGATGATCTTTTTCAAATCCCGCATTGATAAAACATCCGCGCTCTGATAAGTCCATGGTTGCGGCCTGCGCGTCCTCGGAAGTGCCGTCAAGATTAACGGAAACCATTCCGGTCGATAACGCCTTAGCCGATTGAGGAAAACAATGAACGCGTTGTATCTCATAGCTGCTGACACAGCTGACCGTTGGTTGACCTGCTTGGTTCCTTTTCGCTTAGGACCTCTCGCAGACGCTTTCCTCCGAAATGGTCGCGTTTGTAACCAGATTTTGAAATTGAAGAGAATCGGCCGATCAAGATCAGTAGTCTTTGTATATCGGACTGCACTGTCTTTTTCGTAGTCTTCCAAGAAATACACGAACTGCCGCGTTCCCTGGTACATTGAAAGCTTGGTTATGGACTCTACTTCTTGACCAATTAAGGCAAAGTACTCAAAAAACACTTGTTGCATTTGGGGCCGGTCATTCAGGAATGAAAAGTCAAGGACTGCTCTGTGACCGGGACTTAGCTCAAGAGTGATTGAAGGTACTCCACCGACAGGCGGCCGAGTTATTACCTGATCTAATCGGAGAGTGGCGTATCTATTGATAGGAGAACCGCGACGCATTCGTTAACCTTCACCAAGTTTTGATAACAAGAGCGCATTCAAATCTGCTTCCCTTGCTTCCTCTTGCGGAGAGATATCTCCATAGATCGACATCGTTGTCGCGACATTGCTATGTCCGAGGGCTATCTGAAGAATCTTTTCCGGGTTCGCGATTCCATCCTCATGAAGTTCCGTCCGCTTTTCCATAGCAAAAGAATGCCGCAAAACATGAGGCGTTACATCGGTTCCGCAACGCTCGGAGATATCTGTAAACATGTGGTTCAAAGTAATTGGCTGCAACGGATGCCCATCGCGCTCGGAAATCCAAACAAAACCATGGTCCTCACTTTCAGTTATTCCTCGCCTCTTCAAGATTCTCGGGCGCGCGAAATCGAGCCAATGTCTAAGCTGGGCGAAGATGCCTGGAGACACTCTAATTAACCGGTTCTTGCCACCCTTTCCTCGGATCTTGAACTGCACCCAAGACGCTTTATCCTCACAAGGTTGCTTCGGAATCTCATTTACGCGCCAAAGCACAATTTCCTCTCTGCGCATTCCCGTTTGGTATAGCAACAAGGCAATCAGCCTATCCCGATCGTTAGTTATGGAGATTATCCATGGCCAGACCTTTTCGTGAGTAAGAGACTTGGGTTGCGAGCGACCCGAAGAGTAGCGATAAGCCGCGATCGGCATTTCGCGCTCTTGCCTTCTTCCGAGGTGCGCGAGGAAATTAGTGTCAGATGGCCGGACTATCTGAACGACCTCAAACGTCAATTGGTCTGCCTTAATGTGTCCGGTCTTCATCGCATATTTATAGAACTTGGCAACCGTAAGAATGCGCAGTTGTATCGTCGTGCGAGCGAGCCGTCGCGTTCCTTTATGTTTCTTCTTGTGAGTACTTTGTATGGTCTCCTGACAACGCCGATAGGCAAGCAGTACATCATCAGTTACATCTTCCCACCCGATTCCTAAGCTCTCGATATATTGAAAGAAATCAAACAATGCATATGCATATGTTCTAAGGGTTTTTGGTGAACGTGTTTTTGCGACCTGACGCAACCACGCGTTAGCAACACTCATGGGTTTCTCTTCGCCATCGAGTAAAAAGGGGACCTCGTCCCAGTCTGCCAGTGGTGTTCGAAATGACTTGCCTAGCGGAAGACCCCGCCAAGCGCTTAGCAGCTCGACCATTTCCTTATTCTCAACTAGCTCGTTCGAATTTATACCGATTGCATCAGCAATTTTCGTATCGTCATCGAAATCCATTGGACGAGAGTCAGAGAGCAATAATGACAATTTGGCAAGTGTGAGATCACTAAAGGCGATGTGTGCGAACTGGATTATCACTGCTCCCCCGTAAAACGCAGCAGCCTAGTTACTTGTAGGGCGAGAAAAGATGAATTACTAATTACAAAATCTAGCGCAATTGTACAGCAAATGCGATGTTTTTTGTTTTATGGATCACTTTGCCACTTCACTCGAGGGCGCTACCTGCGTTAGGCCTCATCGCGTCACAATTTGCCATTGCTAATCAGCATCTGTTTTGATAAAGTCCGCGACGCCTGTTCGGAGGATAGGGCAACGCTGGAGAGCGACCCGAGCGCCGCAGCAGGTGAGTATACGGAGGGGCGGGGCTTCGGCTCCGCTCTTTCTTTTTCGCGCGGCACCGACTCAGAACCCACAAATCCACTGCACACCCTGACAAGCTAGAGCTTCAAAACTACCCACAAGTTAGCGTGTCAGGCACTTGCGTTCCTAATATAATGGAAGAATTGCCGGAATTTGATCGCAGCGTGCTGGAAGTTCTGCGCCAACCGCTCGAAGATCAGAAGGTGACTATCAGTCGCGCGGCGATGTCGCTGACTTTCCCGGCTTCGTTCATGCTGGCGGCCGCGATGAATCCATGTCCTTGCGGGTTCTGGAACGACCCTACCCGCGAATGCCGCTGCACGCCTTTGCAGATTCAACGTTACGTTGGGCGCATCTCCGGTCCGTTGTTGGACCGCATAGACATTCATGTTGACGTGCCCGCAGTGCGCTTTCGCGATTTGACCGGCGACACTCCACCAGATGCGGAAGACTCAGCCGCAATTCGACGGCGGGTAATCAATGCCCGTGAGCGTCAGGGGAAAAGACTGGGGTCCGACGGAATTTTCGCAAACGCCGCAATGACCCCGCGTCTGATTCGTCGTTATTGCCGGATTGACTCCGAAAGCGAGACGATGCTCGAACGCGCCATGTCGCGCCTGGGCTTGTCGGCCCGCGCCTATGACCGCATTCTCAAGGTCAGTCGCACGATCGCCGACCTGGAAAACTCTGACGAAATTCAATCGTCCCATGTGTCCGAAGCGGTTCATTATCGCTCGCTTGATCGCACTTACTGGACGTGAAGACCAACTCTTGTTTTGTCTGAGTGCTTCCCGGCTTGTCACTGCCCGCCTATGATCGGATACTAAAAAGCGTCGACTGAATACCTGAACATTTGAGGCCGGCAGGGCGACGACACGCAAAGCAGCGCAGCGGCAACGACTGAGTGCGGCGAGGCTTTGCTCAACACATCACAGGAACCAGTGGCTGCCAACGAAACCGAGACACCGCGAACCCCGGACTACGAATTGACGCAGCGGTCCGCCGGAGGCGACATGAAGGCCTTCGAAGAGCTTTACCAGCGCCACAACCGCCGCGTATATTCGCTGTGCTTGCGCATGACGGGCAACGTGACTGAGGCGGAAGATCTGGCGCAGGAAGTTTTCATTCAACTCTTTCGCAAGATTGGCAGTTTTCGCGGCGAGTCCGCATTCACGACCTGGCTGCATCGTTTGACTGTCAACCAGGTCCTGATGCACTTTCGCAAACGCGGCGTGCGGCTGGAGCAGACGACAGAAGACGGCGAGGCGCCGATTCAGATCGTCAAGGGAACAGAGAACCCTAACGCGATGCCGGTAGTCGACCGCATCGCACTGGATAGGGCAATTGTGCAATTGCCACCCGGGTATAAGATGGTTTTCACACTGCACGATATCGAAGGACACGAGCACGAGGAGATTGCCAGGATGCTTGGCTGCTCTGTAGGCACGTCGAAGTCCCAATTACACAAGGCCAGGATGAAATTACGGGGACTTCTCAGGCAACAGAACAAGCCTAAGTAGCAACCAAGAAACGGCCCTTTGAAAGTGGCGGACAGCCTGTCCGTGCTCCCAGGCGGGCCACTTTGACATTGCGGGCGAGAGACTTGCCCGCAGGAAAGCAAAGAAGGACGCAGTCTCCCCTTTATTGCTTTGAGACCGTGAGAGTCGCGCAGTCCGAGGCTTTGGCAGCGTGATGCGCGACGCATCAGAGGTTAGAACAATGAACTGCGAGAAGTACCAGGATTTTCTCAGCGATTTTATTGATGGATCACTGGCGCCCGAAGATCACAACAGCGTCGAAACGCACTTGAACGTTTGTATCGTCTGCAGTGAAGCGCGAAACGATTTGGGCGCCATTGTGGGGTTCTGTCTAGAACATCGGGGCGAGTACGATGCCGTGCCGAACGAACGCGCCCTGTGGTTGCGTATCAACAACATGATTGAGGTGGATTCGGCGAGCGCGCCGCGGACCGCGCTTCCGGCGAACGCAGGTTCTTGGGTTCGCCTAATGAACCGAAGCTGGCAACTGTCGTTTCCGCAACTTGCCGCGGCCGTCACTGTAATCATTATTGTTGTTTCGTTGTTTACCATCGTCGGTTTGCGGGGCTTCAGTTTCAGGGGCGGTTCAGGTGTTCAGTCGGCTAATTCGGTTCCCCCGGTTGGCGCCGTAGCCGTGAAGGAGCGTTTTCGCCAGCAGCAGCAAGTGATTGCTTACTGGAACGAGCGGGTCGAACTGAACAAAGCGCGTTGGAATCCGCAGATGCGCGAGACGTTCGAT
>CAAGKR010374032.1_pt1 | contig 27775 bp, 24 predicted proteins | sample 2556971 | NCBI WGS metagenome assembly CAAGKR01 (sample SAMEA5207829, study PRJEB30636) | soil metagenome | biome: forest; feature: boreal; material: soil | place: USA | collected 2011-09 | depth 1 m | reverse complement strand
CGGAGTATCGTAAGTTTCGGATTAAGACTGTGGAAGGTGCGAATGACGTGGCGTCGATGCGCGAAGCTGTACTGCGGCGCTATCGCCGCTTGTTGGAAGAGGGAAAACCCTTGCCCGATCTCATTATGATTGACGGTGGTAAAGGGCAACTCAATGCCGCGGCGGACGCGATGCGCGAATTGGATCTCGAAGCTGTGCCAATGGTGGGCGTAGTGAAACCTCCCCTGCGCCATAATCAGGTCTCTTATTTGCTCGTGAAAGGCCGTGAGCACGAGCCTATCTATCTCGACGCTCACTCGCTGATTCTTCGTTTGCTGCAAATGATTCGCGACGAAACCCACCGGTTCGCGCTAAGTTACCACCGCAAGCGACGCGAGTTGCGCGATTTCACTTCAGAACTCTCAGCGATTCCCGGCGTTGGAGAAAAGCGCAAGGGTAGGCTACTGAGACACTTTGGTTCCATCCAGCGCGTGGCCGCCGCCGCTGTTTCCGAGCTGACCCCATTTGTGGGAAAGAAAACCGCGCAGGAAATCGTGGACCACTTTGAACGCCAGCGCAGTCTTGCCGAAGCAGGGATGTGTATACCTACTGAGACGGAAAGCGCCGCAGATGCCGCGGCTTTAGTAACACCTGTAGTACGGTAAGACCCAGTTATGGCGAAGCCTATGAAATGGTCGTTCATTGCTACCCTCGTTATCACATTGCTTGCGTTCTCTGCCGGCGAAGCGTTCGCCTGCGATTGTGCTGGTACGCTTGTTCCGTGCCAGGCATACGGGGAAGCCTCTGCTGTTTTTGTGGGGACGGTCATTAATAGTCGCATCATCACCATCAAGCAAAGTGACTATGAAGCGCAAAGGCGTGTCGTGCGCTTCTCGATTGATACTCCTTTTCGCGGTGTAGAGGACGCGGAAGTTGAGGTATCGACGGGACTGGGTGGTGGTGATTGCGGGTTCGGCTTTGTGCAGACGCAACAATATCTCGTCTATGCGTATGAGTATGAGGGAAAACTTTCCACCAGCATCTGCACGAGAACAAGATCTATCTCCAAAGCTGAAGACGATCTCAGTTACATCCGCGGACTTGCTCGAGCCAAGCCGGGCGTAGTTATTCGCGGCGAGGTAGTCAGATACAGAAGGAACGAGCAAGGCAACCTGGACAATCTACCATTGACGGGCATAACCGTCACAATCGAAGGGCAAACGCGGAAAACAACCGAAACAGACGCAAAGGGGCAATACGTAGTTGAAGGATTGCCGGCAGGTGACTACGTGGTCAAGGTATCACTGCCGGAGGGGTTGTCTACCAGAGGAGAACCGGAACAAAAAGTGAACGTGGCTGATCGTGGTTGTGCTGTTGTAGGTTTTTGGCTGGAGCCTGACGGGCGACTAAGTGGCCGCGTTCTCAATCCTCAGGGTCTTCCCGTAAATAAGGCGGAGGTGTTTCTCATCGAGTTTGACAAAGAACGTTATCGCGGACATTGGGCGGCTGCCTATTCCGATGAAGAGGGCAGATATGCTTTCAAGCGAATTCCTCCAGGCCGTTATGTGTTGTCGATTAGGTTTGACGGTATGACCAGCCAGAATCGCCCCTTCCCTATGATTTATTATCCGGGAGTTAGCGATCGAGCTCAGGCCAAAGTAATCACCGTCGGAGAAGGGCAGAAAATTGCCGACTACAATCTGGAGATGCCGCCGCTACCTTTGGAACACGAGGTAGCCGGCAGCGTTGTCTGGTCCAACGGTAAGCCTGCCGTGGGCGCGCGTGTTGGATACATCGTCGTCGGCGACGCAGTGTTCTACGGTACAAAGGATGACGGCGGAGCGAACTTCAGTCTTAAAGCTTACGAAGGGCTAAGGCTAACAATGCGTGCATCCATCGAACCGGAAAAAGGTAAGTATGTGTATAGCGACTGGGTCGAGGTTACGGTGACGCCCGGCCTTCCATCAGTTAAGATCATTCTCCCGCAGCCATAGCAAATTCAGACGAAGTGGTTCGTCTTACAGGAAACCGCCCGGAGTTCAATTTGGAATCGGGCGGTGCTGTTTTAGTGGACCAGTTAGAGCTTCTACGTTGTCATCCTTGCGGCGGCTGCCCCTTCGCGCCGCTGAAGTCGTAAGTGATATGCAAACGCAGGAAACCATCTTGCACCTCAGCGCGCACATCTTTCACATGTGCCTTCACCGATCCGTTGCTTGCCTTCACTGGGATAAGTAACTGCAACTGCTGAGGTCGTAAGATCTCAAGCGGATTTACACGCTGATCGATTGCAGTGCGAACAAAGACCGTTACAAAATTATTTGCAAATGGTGCAACACCTTCTAGATTGACGCCTTCAACATTCACCCGTCCATAAACAGTCTGACTGGGCTGATCAAACGAGAGCTGGATACTCGTCTGGGCCCAGCCCTTAAACTGCATGCAATTTCCCAGCAGACTGTAGTTGCCGCTAAATACCAAAGGCGCGGTAATGTTGCCGCCGGCAAATTCCACATGCGTTTTCACATTGCTGCCTTCCGCCGCCACCGTCACGCTGTTTGTGCAGCCTCCCTGAAACGCTGCGTGTTCGATAGCCGCAACCCCCGGACCGGCATTGGTTGAGGAGAGAGTGAATGTTGGCGGCCCCAGATCCCGAAAGACCGTTCCCAATAGTTGATCAACAAAACTGTCGCTGAGCGAAACTACAACTGTCCCCGCCGGATCGCCGCCAGCCGGCGGGGCCTGAACAGTCACGCCGGGTATCGCTTTCGCGCGCGGGCTACCGAGAAAGAAAATGGACGCGGCGCCACCGATAACGAGTCCCAGAAGAAGAATAAGTAAGTATCTCATCGGTTTTCTTAGTACGTGGGTCTCGGGAACGTTGAAACTGATGGCGATGGTGACGCCGTGAGCACCGGAGACGCACCAGTGGCCGGAGCCGACGCATTCATATTGCTAAGTAGTGCCTTGATTAACGCCGCCACTGTGCCCGTGAACGCATCGATCTGCGAACGAACTTGCTCGGGTGGGACTTTGTTCAATCCCGCCGGAACCTGGAACAACGACTCATCGATGTTGGTGCTGATGTCGCGCATCTCCGCGACAATCCTTGCTCCTTTTACTCCCTGCACATTGCCGCTGGCCTCTGTGTAGAGCTCGGCTCTGAGCGGCAGGCCCGTATCCTTATCGACATATACGAAAGCTTCACTCTTGACCTGGCCCGCGGAAGTCGAGGTGTTTGTCGTGTTCGCATACCGATACTTATCCGCCGTCCGCCCATTTATGGTGTCGTCTCCGACTCGTTCGACCCCTTTCAATTTCTCGAGATATGAAACGAGTTGGCCCGGCGTCATGAGCTTTTGCAGCTGAAAACCTGTAGCTTCCGGTGTCAATTCCGCGTACTGTTTTCTGCCGGGAGCTATCACAATGTGTTTGTCCCCCTGCTCCAGATAGATCAGATCAGAGCCATCAGGCAGCTTAAACGAAACGCGGCGATCAGTGCCATTGCGTGCAACTTCCGCAGACAGCGTTGGAATTCCGACGGTCTTTTGTCCGCCTTCCGTTTCAGCGCTGAACACCAGCGTCGCACGATATTTTTCAGGCTCGCGCGCTGCTATTACTAACGCAGCTTCCGGCGAAAGATTCGCATTCGCGTTGATAGGAGATGTATTGGCATTAGCCGTCAGATTTGTATTTGCGTTGGTATCCACTTTCTGACAAGCGCTGAACGCCAGAAGCAGGCTAATCGTCAGAAGAGAGATCAATAGTTGCGTTTTGAAGACCGAGGTCCCCGCACGCGCAGCGCTGTTGGGATGGAAGGTGGCAGTTTTCATAAAAGTGTCTCCACAGAACTCGAGCGCCGTGGCGCCGTTACTAAAGGTGCTTCTAAAAGGGGGTTGTTGGAGGGGCGACCCGTAGGATACCACGCTCGGGCAGAGAGGCAAACAGGGGGCTCGCTGACGGTCAACCGAAAAGTTCAAACTAAAACTTCGCTTACACCACGCCCGGTTGTCATAACGGCTGGCGGGGGCGGCTACAAGCATTGACTTGGAACCCGGTTTTGGAATAGAAGCGCACTGCTCTTCCAGTTCCTCCTTGTGAGTGTGGCCCATGAAACAAATTCCAGTCCTTCTTGTTCTCGGACTTGCGCTTTCGCTTTGCAACCTAAGTAACAAACTAAAGAACACAGACAAATCGGGCCAACCCGGCAAGTCTTCATCGACTTCGAGTGATACCGGCATTGAGCACGCGACGCCTACCGCGGCTCAGACTGAAGCGCTGGCCGGGGGGCACAGACCGTCAAATGGGATCAGCAGGGAATGTCATGGACTGTGCCACCCAAGTGGATGCAGGCCGATAACGATTCGAAGATGCTCGTCTGGCGCTCGCCGGGTGGGGCGGACGCTGCTAACTTGATCGTCAACATCTCGACGATGGATGAAAGCTTTCCTACCGACATTAGCATCAAAGCGTTTTACGATGGCGCGAAGACGCGCTCTAAGAACGGCGAAGTAGACGAGCTGAAGTGGCTCGAGATCGACGGCCTGAAAGGGGTTGAGTTTCGCGAAGCTAATCCTGAGAAGCCAGACGGTATCCGGCGACTGCAGTGGATGGCTTACCGAAAGTATGCCGGACAAGTGCAATTCGTGAACTTGATGCTTTCGAGCAGCGGCAGTGGCTTTCCGAAACACCAGAACGCGATGTACGGAGTTTTGTATTCAACGAAGATTGTCCACTGAAGAACTTCTGGGGAAAAGGGGAATGGGTCAAGGGGAAGGGTTTTCTGAACCGTTCCCCTTCTCTTTCCGCTTCCCCTTTTCCCCTTTACCCGTTCCCCTAATTCTTCTTGATGTAGTTCTTGTGAATCCACGCGTCCTTCTGGGCACGATCGCGAGTTTCGAAGACGATGTTATTGTCGTCTTCGCGCGTGACTAATCCGACGCGCGCGCTCACTTCCTTCTCACTGGCTTTGGCCTTCTCACCGTCAGACAGGAATGTTTTCACGTTTTCCGCTTTGGGCGGATCAAATTTCTCTGATTGAACTTCAGCAATAGCCTCGATAGCATTTGCCTTGAGCAGCTTGGACCAGAGTTCCTTGAAGAGCGCGTTTGACGCATAAATATCAGCGCTGTTCACCTTGCCGTTTATCGCGAACACATAACCGATAACGTCGTCGCTTCCATTTACAATTTTAGACAGCGCTTTAATGTAGCTCTCAGCATTCTCCTGGACTTTACTATTTTCAACAGCGAGCTGAAGGCTCGATGCCGACACTGGAGAATTAACTCGCGTGCCCAAATTCTGGCTTAGCTTGTCCTGAGCCACAGTTACACTTTCCCAAACGCCGCCCTGCGAATTCGCACGTTTGGCGGCAAGTTTGATCTCTTTCGTGGCTACGGCGTCGGTGGAACTGCTGAAGACTGCGGCGCGTTCATTACCCCGTCCACTCCAACGTCCGTGCTCGACGCAAAAAGCCTCGATGGGCATCCTGCCCGATCGCGGCGGCACTATCAGATCTACCGCCAGCATTCGGTCTTGCTGTCCACCTTTTACTATGTCGCCTGACTGCACGTAAACGTCTTCGTTTGAGAGATTCTCAATGGAGAGTTCATTGACGTCTTTGGTTTCATAGACGACAACTTTCTTCTGTTCCAGTGCTTCCTGAAGTGTCAAGAAAGTTTTCCCTGACACCAGGTTTTTCCCATGAACAAGAAAGATGGTTAGGTTCTTGTGGGTGTAGGGTCCAGAGAGACGATACTCCCCGGCTTCGATTTGCGAATTGCCTGAGCCAGAATTCTTCTCCTGGGCATTGATTATCATTCCCACCGGTACCGCCATCGCCAACAAAACCACCCCGAGTGTTAGGACAAACGCATATGTCTTCATTGTCTTGTCTCCTTAGCGCAACCTTTGCGCGGATTTTTTTGCAGTCGTGGCGTAATTGGAAAGACCTGGCGAAAGCGCAACGGTTACGAATTCTGAGAACGCTTTACCCAAGCCGGCCCGCAATGCCCAACACTGCAATTGAAATTCTTACGGGGAGACCAGCTCGGGGAGACCCCTTTGACGTTGGGGAGCCCTGGGAAAAGTAAAATCTAACTGGATGGTAGAACGAGGACGGGAAGACTTCTTGCGTCTAAGACGCTGGGGCTTGCGAGAATCGTTGCCAGAGATTATTCCGCTTGAAGGCGCCGGCCTTCATGCGCGTCTATTCGGGGTGGACGGTGGGAGCATCGGCGTGGGGGACGAAGCAACGGCGGCAGCGGGCTTCGTACATGCCGACGGCGCCTACCGCCACGCGCTCTTCGGATTCGAAGATGCGTTGTGAATAGTTTGCCGGTTGGCCACACTTCATGCAGATAGCATGGGTCTTTGTGATGTACTCGGCTACTGCCAAAAGTTGTGGCATGGGTTCCCAGGGTTTGCCAGTGTAATCCTGGTCCAGACCCGCGATGATTACACGTACACCTCTCTTCGCGAGTTGAGTCGCGACATCCACCAGAGCGTTATCGAAGAATTGGCCCTCGTCGATACCGACGACTTCCGTGTCCGGCTCGACTTTTGCGAGCACCTCGGATGCGCTGCGAATATTTGCCGACTCATGGCGCATCTCTGAGTGCGAGACGATGTGGTCCTGCGAAAACCGCGAATCGATTTCGGGTTTGAATACCTGCACTTTCTGACGGGCAATCTTCGCGCGCCGCAGCCGACGGATCAGTTCCTCTGACTTTCCCGAAAACATCGAACCGGCAATCACTTCGATCCAGCCCGGCATCGTATGCAAGTGAGGCATCGGCTCATCGTTACCCTGGGCAATCATCTCTTCCATAACCCGATCCTTTTATGATTCATGTGTACATCTCTTTATTATAGAAGGGTGCGAAGGCCGCGATCAGCGCCAACTCAAAACTCAGCGAACGTGTGACCAGATCGCGAGAAAGAATGCCCCAGGCTCCCTGGCGACTGCGCGCGTCTAGCGTTCCCGCGAATTCATCAATCACGAGTCCAAGTTCTCTTCGCCCTTCAATAACTTTTTTCACAAGTGATGCTGGAACACTAATTGAAGGCGTGGCGCCAAACGTTCCGGCCTTTCCATCCGTGGCGTAAGCCCAGCCTCGCAAAAACGTATGCCACTCTCCTTCAATCGAGATTGAATGAAATCCGCCTTCCAGTCCAACGTAAATATCCGCCTCTAGTCGCTGGGCGCGAAGTTGATCGCGGATCGCCAATGCCCTCTCGCGCGCGCCCTGCATCAACTGCCAATCATTCAGTGGCATTGCCGGCACGTTTGTCACTACTGCCCGCGCAAGAACATTAGCTTCAGCCCATGAGGAATCTATCTCCGCAACCCGCGCAATGGCCGCGCGAACAGCCATAATCTTCGCGGCACGATCGGATCCTAACGCGATGGTCTTCACTTGAGCCGGAGATTGCTGCTTCAAACTAGAGAGAAGCGAACCGAAGACTTTAGTCGAGCAAGACGCGTCAGAGGCTATAACACAGCGACGGTTGGCGTCAAAAGCATGCGGCGGATTAAGTCACTTGACATTAACTACAACAGGTTGCTGTAATCAACTTCGAATTAAAGTTCAGAGTCAAGGCTGGATGCCCGGGCCTCCACAGCGACAACCAAAAGTTGAACTCTGAACCTTTAAGCTGCGAAGTGAAGCCGAGCGCTGGAGGTTTTTTTGAGTGTCCCTTGACGAATTAGTTTACGATTGGAACACAGTCGATCCTGCGTTCATTCCTCCCAATCGTCACATAGGATTTGACGACGAAACCTTGCGCGATGGTTTGCAATCGCCTTCCGTTAGCGAGCCACCCGTTGAACAGAAGATTGAACTGCTTCATCTGATGGACGCGCTGGGCATCGACACCGCTGATATAGGATTACCAGGGGCTGGCGGAACTCATGCCGCCGGCGTGGAGATGATGGCTCGGGAGATAGCTGAGAAGAGGTTGAGGATTCGGCCTAACTGCGCCGCGCGCACTCACCGGAATGATATTCTTCCAATTATCGAAATCTCGCGGCGTGTTGGTATTCCGATTGAAGCCTGCACTTTTATTGGTTCCTCCGCGATACGATTTTTCGCGGAAGATTGGACGCTGGATAAGCTGCTTAAGTTGACGGAAGAGGCCGTGACATTCGCTGTAAGTGAAGGCGTGCCCGTCATGTATGTCACCGAAGATACAACGCGCGCATACCCGGAAACTATTCGTGCGCTTTATACGACTGCCATCCAATGCGGAGCGACAGCCGTTTGCGTCTGCGACACCGTGGGCCATTCAACTCCGGACGGGGCGCGCTCTGTTGTTCAGTTCGTCAAAAACATCATCGAGGAGCAGGGGGGCAATATTCGTTTAGACTGGCATGGCCACCAGGATCGAGGTCTTGGTGTGATCAACTCGATAGCTGCGATTCAGGGAGGAGCGGATCAGGTTCACGGCTCGGCACTCGGCATGGGCGAGCGAGTCGGCAATACGCCGATGGATCAGTTGCTCGTCAATTTGAAGCTGATGGGATGGATTCAGAACGATCTATCTCGTCTGGGCGAGTACTGTGCAGTGGCGTCGAAGGCCTGTGGGTGGACGATACCTTACAACTATCCGGTCTTTGGTCGCGATGCTTTTCGCACGGCGACGGGCGTGCATGCCGCGGCTGTAATTAAGAGTTACAAGAAAGGTAATCGGCAGCTTGCCGATATGGTCTATTCGGGCGTTCCCGCCGGTTTGTTTGGCTTGGAACAAGTCGTAGAAATCGGCCCGATGAGTGGTAAGTCAAACGTTATCTACTGGCTCGAGAAGCGCGGGATTGAACCGAGCGAAGATCGCGTCACCCGAATTTATGATCGAGCCAAACAAGCATCTGCAGTCTTGGCAGACGACGAAATAATGCAGTTAGTCTGAACAAGTAGCCGGTTAAACCGAAGTGAACCCGAGGCCATCTCCGGTTTGCTCATCACAAACTTCCTGATGGTCTTGGGGCGAACGTTTTCCCCGACCACATTGGCATCAATGAAAAAGGGAACGGAGACATGCATGCCTCACCGTTCCCAGACTCTTTCCCTGTGGGTTGCTTAGTTTATCGGAATCGTAATAGTGGCAGAGCCCGCCTTTCCTGGCGGGAAGCGTTTCTGACGTGCAATCCGCAGCGCGGTTGCGTCGCCGCCCGATGCCTGAGTAACGCGACCCGACTCGTCGTAAGTAACCGTTACGGCAACTTTCCTTGGTCCAGACTTCGGTGCTTCAGCCGCCGCGTTCGCGACTGACGGTGTAGACGAATTGGCTGCGGGTTGATTCGGCGTAGCTGCCTTATCTTCACGCGCCCTGGCTTTTTCCTTCTCACGCTGTCGCTTCGCGGCGAGGGTTGCGTCGTTGCTGTGATCTCTCGGGTCGGCCGACTCTGAAGGCTGCGCAAGCTCGTTCTTTGGAACGTCGGCAACGCTTGAAGATGCGGAAGTAGATGCCGCGGTTGCGGGCTGACTTGCTGGCTGGCTGGTAATCGCCGTTGTCCGGGCGCGAACATACCAACCCGCGGGGACACCGATCGCGGCAACACTGGCGATTACAGAAACGGCCACCGCGGCTGCAATCACAATCTTTCGCCTCCCCATTGATTCTCCACTATTAAAGGAAAGAAATGGCGGCACGTGAATCTTCTCTGGCTCTAAGGAGGTCTCCTGCGGGCGCGGTTCTGGCAGGTTGCTCTCATTCGAGTAACCTGGCGGAAACGCGGCTGGAGGGACTACCCCTTCATCGAGACGGCGTAAACCTTCAAGCACTACCTGCGTCCACGGCTGATTGATCGTGCGCTCTATTGGTTCGTATGAACCGCCAAACTCAAACTTCGCATTTGGAAGCGTCAACGCGTAGTAGACGGCATCAATTCCCCGCAGCACTCCAATCCGAGCATCAACCACGGAGCCAGTCTGAAGATAGAAGTAGCCGTGACCTTGAGGATAAAGGACCTTAAGCTGTCCGGTCTTACGTTGGTTGCAGAAAAACTCAATTAATTCAGAAAGTGAAAGGTCGCTGAGGTGTCCGGTAAATGCCATCAGAATTAACTCCTGTTATGGTGAGCGATTCTTTGCAGAGGAATTAGAACGGGAGAGATACGCAGACCCAGTCTCTAATGTCATCAGGAATTACTGAGCGAGAGAGAATTTATAGTTGATCACACCCGATACCTTAAGAGGCTGGCCTGAAAGCTTCGTCGGCGAGAACCGCGCCCTTAGAGCGGCTTGAACAGCAACGTCTCGGAGTGCGGTCGGCCCGCTAGTGGCCTCTGCCGAGATTACCTTTCCTGTTTCATCCACAACGACCTCGACCGTGACCAAGCCTGAGATTCTTGCGCGTCTTGCGGATTCAGGATAGGTCGGTGTCGGTAAACTGAGTGCGGTGCCATTGAGTACACCACCCGAGACAGGTTTAAGGATCGGCCTTGGCCCAGGAGGAGGAGGTGGGGGCTCTGACTCGAGTCGGACCGTCGGGGGCTGTGAATTCGAGGTGGTCCGCGCATTTCCGACGTCAACCGATTCCATACTGTTCAGCTTCTCGGAAGTGATCATTAAGCCCGGTAGAGGCAAAGATTTTTGAGCCGAGACCGGGTTATTATTTACTGACGGCTTAGCTATGACAACCGCGCTCTTCGGGTCCGGCTTGGGGCCGGCAACGGTGTTTGGGGATATTGACGGTGACGAACCTGGATGCCCCAGCGGCTGCGCCATTTTCATCATGTTTTCGTCAAGGTAATACATGATGGAACGATAGGTTACTTCAGTTGGCTCAAACGACATTTTGCCTGCTTCGATCACCGCAACCGAAGTGGCCATCTTGTTCCAGTTTCCCGCGAAATCAAGCTCATAATTGTACACTTCTTTGCTCAACAACGAGCCATCGTCATTCACAAGAGTCATCTCACTGATGTTCCCCTTGTCGTCATATTTGTAAACCTCTTTGCCGGTGAGGTTTGCTCCGGCCATCGGAAAGTACTGGTTCTCGACTTTGTTCCCTTTAACATCATATGCCACAACCTCCAGGACGGCGTGCTTCCCTTCCAGGAGTTTTCCGCTCTCATTTAATAGTTTGGCAATCTCCGTCCTGACTCTTCGCACCGGTCCAACCAGCCCATCCCTGACGCGATCGCTTTCCACGACGGCGCTGGCAGGCTGCGGCTGAAGCACATTTGCTTTGGCTGTAAGGTTAGACTGCGCCAACGAGTTCGCACTCAAAACCGACCATGCAAGAACAGTTAAGGTGAACCTACCGATTCGGCTTGACATCTGATTTGCTCCTGACTTGAAGACGGTGAGACTATTCTCATACTTAATGGTGAGGCGGGCGAGGGGCTGCAATAGATTGGACTGGCTGCCATCCATTGCAATCGCAATAATAGCGGGTTCAACTGGGTTTGTCTAGAACCAACATTGACTGGCACCTGACAATTACTGAGATTTTTCTGCTTTTTCACTCGGAAAATTGGGAAAGGTGGCGAGAAGCCCGACAATTTGATCTATGAGCCGAGTGCTTTCAGATCGGCCGGTCTGGTCATTGCACATAATCGAGAAAGCCAAGAATTCGCCCTTCGACGTCCTCAAGTAGCCGGAAAGTGAATTGTCGTAGGTCAAAGAGCCGGTCTTAGCTTCCACTCGATCGGCCACTGTTTTTAGCCGACCGGCCAGCGTTCCATCCCGCCCTGAAATCGGCAACGACTGTCTAAAGACCTCGCCCGAGGCCGTTTTTGAAAGAGACTGTAGAAGACGCGCCGTCGATTCGGGTGTGACTAGATCTAGACGAGATAAACCGCAGCCGTCGTGAAAAGCGATGTGATCTGTCGAGATACCGGCCCGGGCTAGCCACAAGCGGATCACGGCCAAGCCAGCTTCATCGTCTCCCCGCTCTCTTCCAATCGGCTCCGCCATCTTTGCCATCTCGCCTCGCTCTCTGCCGAGTGTGCGGAGAATTAACTCAGCATTAAGATTGACACTCTCCTTGTTTGTTCTTCTTGCGATCTCACTGAAGGGCTGGCTTGTTACGGACGCGAGCTCAACAGCCTGCGCGGGATCAAACCTCTCACTCCGCGGCACACGCGAATCACGCGCCAGCACCTGACCCTCTACTCCTATGCCGCGTGACTTAAGAGCATCCAGGAACATCTTCGCCGCCCAGAGCGCGGGATTGTGCACTGAGAGACGAGCACCAAACCCCCTCGCACCAGGAGGAAATTCTCCCCACACCTGAATGCTGTTATCCGACAGTCCGCGGTGCACACCGATTGTCGGATGTACACCCCGCTCCCCAGTTACGACACGGTTTTGAACAGTTACATAACCTTGGGCATCGCTGGTCCTCACGACGGATGGTTCTTCGGTGCTGGCGGAAGGAACAACGTTAAGGTCAATCTCATTTCCGTTGACTGAAAGAGCGCTGGCTTCCGCTCCGAAGTACCATTGCATATCAGTCCACTGCCAACCATCTCCCAGAGGATCGCCCCGAAAATAACTTTCGTCTCCGATCACATTACCACTAATACTTCTGACTCCACGCGCATACAGATCGCTTGCGAGTTTTGCTAATGAGCCCGCGTTGTCGTCGTTACTGCGTGACACGAGATCAGGCGCACCGCGCCCGTAAAGTATGAGATCGCCTTGAATTCTCCCTTTGGCGTCGGGTTGAGCGTTTGCGTAAACAGAAGTCCGCCAGCGATAGTCCGCGCCCAAAAGATCCAGCGCCACTCCCGTCGTGTAGATTTTCATGTTGGAAGCAGGGGTAAAAAGTTTGTCGGCGTTGCGCTGGTAGAGCGTAGTCCCGTCAGACATTGAGATTACACATATTCCCCAGCGCGCATATGCAAAGTCACTGTCGTCGATTGCACTATCTATCCGTCTCGTCAACTCATTGGTCTGTGACGCTGCGGGTTTCGTATTGGAAGTTGTCCGCTGCTTCTGCTGTTCTTTCTGGACCTTATCTTCCGCTTTACCCGCGCCCAGAGGTCTGAGCAGCAGCAAACCGGGTACCGCAATAAGAAAGACTAAAAGGCTCTTTACCAGAAGGCTGGGACGTGTTCTATCAGTGCTATTCATTTTTCTTTAATGTTTGGGCGTAGCTTACCTGGGAGAGAAACCACAAAGTTATAACAGAACTATCGCAAGCTCAGCTTACGAAAAGCGCTGCCGTCCGAGCGGAGACAAGAATAGATCTGGTCGCAGCATAGACTTCATCGACAGTAATATCGCTGATGACGCTGTTGTATATCACTCGATGGCGGTCGCCTTGCGGCAGATAACTTTCGGGGGCACGCTTATCGAGTAGAAGCACCACCGGTGTGCCGACTGCCGAAGCAATGTGCATCGGGCCGGTATCGTTTGAAATGAAAGCTGCAAGCCGAGCCTGGGCCGCCGCCAGCTGCGGAATGGTGAGTTGATCGAGAACTACAATTGATGGGGGAAAGTGTTGACGAATTTCTTTGATGATGGCGCGTTCCTCTGGTCCGACAAAAACTAAAACCCTTACCTGGTCATTTCTGATCAGAAAATCTGCGAGACTGGCAAATTGCTGAAGTGGCCAGCGGCGGCTCGGGTGACCAGCACCCGGAAACAGTCCAACTAGCGGTGCGCCGGCATCAGCCTTTGCTTTTTTCAGAATTCGCTCAAAGACGGCAGCATCCGCTGCTCGAGTTTTAAGAGTGGGATGGCGGTCGGCGTTTTGAATCTCGAGGGGAATTAGTACGTCCAGATACCGGTCGATTAGATGTCGCTTGCGATGATCCGTTTCTACGGGCGGACGAGGGTGAAAGTTTGCCAGATAATCCAACGATCGTCCGGGACGACGCGAATAAAGCCGCTTCGGTGCACCAGAAAGAAAACCCAGAAGGTTGGTCTCAGAAAGGCTGTGGAGATCAATGACGAAGTCAAACTTCTTCCGTCTGACCTCTCTGACAATTTTGAAAACGCGAAAGACAGAAACGGGCGTGAAGCCGTCGCGTAGTGCCACGCGATCCACGATCAACGTATCATCCGCGTTTCCCGATAAATCAACCACCTCCGCTCCTGGCTTTCCAACCGCCACTGTGACGCGGGCTTTCGGAAATCGCTTTCGAATTGCCCGCAGAGCCGGCAAGCTGAGCACGACATCGCCGAGCTGACCAAAATCAATTACCAGAATGTTGCGAGGATCAAACACTTAAATCACAATATTTCCTCGTACACGCCCACTCGCGCCGGCAAGCCTCGTCAATCTAAATTCCTCAGGTCGCGCCCGGTCATCTCCACCGGTTTTTCGTTGCCGAGCAAACCAAGCAAAGTTGGCCCAACGTCTTCCAGCGCGCCACCTTCGCGTAATGTTGCTCCCTTTGACGCTTCGTCGATCAGGTGGAATGGAACGGGGTTAGTCGTGTGCGCGGTATGCGGCCCGCCAGACTTAGGATCAATCATTTGTTCTGCGTTGCCATGATCTGCGGTAATTATTGTAATGCCGCGGGCTTGTCTAATGCCTTTGGTGATCCAACCAAGACAAGTGTCAACATACTGGCAAGCTTCAATTGTCTTATCGAGTTTACCCGTATGGCCCACCATGTCAGGACTTGCGAAATTGACAATGAAGATGTCCGTTTCCCTTTCTTGAATACCGTACAGGACTTTCTCGGTGACCTTGAACGCGGACATCTCAGGCTGGAGGTCGTAAGTCGGAATCTTTGGCGACGAAACGAGCAGACGCCGTTCGCAGGCATGTTCCTTTTCGACGCCGCCGTTGAAGAAGTAAGTGACGTGGGCATACTTCTCTGTTTCGGCGAGACGATAATTGCGCACACAAATCTTTGCCCAAACCTCCGCCAAAACGTTTTTATGGTCATGTGGAGGAAAGGCAACGGCGAGCGGAAACGTTCGGTCGTAAACTGTGAAGCAAACAAGATCGATCTTAGGGCGACCGGATATGTCAAACTCACGAAAGTCGGCGATAGCCAATGCTCTGGTAAGTTGTCGAGCGCGATCGGGTCGGAAGTTGAAAAAAATAACAGCATCGCCCTCTTGAATGGTTGCTACCGGCTCGCCATTGGCGTCAACAATCAGGGTTGGTTCGACAAATTCGTCAGTAATACCCCGCTCGTAAGAGCGCCTGATTGCGGCAGCGGGATCGGTGTTTCCTTCGCCCCCGGCGTTGACCAACAGCTCGTAAGCACGCTGTGTTCTTTCCCAACGTTTGTCGCGGTCCATAGCGTAGTAGCGTCCGATAACGGAGGCGATTCGGCCGCAACCTATTTCCTCAATCTTCTCTTGAAGGGCGGTAATGTAATTAGCTGCCGATGAAGGAGGCGTGTCGCGCCCATCAAGAAAACAGTGTACAAAGACGCGCTCAATGCCGCGTTGGTTGGCAAGACGAAGAAGTGCGTAGAGATGCCCTTGTGATGAATGCACCTGACCGTCAGAGACAAGACCCATCAAATGGAGTGCCTTGCCTCTTCTTTTAACCCCGTCCATCGCTGCTATCAGGACTTCATTCCGGAAAAACTCACCGGTAGCGATGTCGTAATCAACTCGCGAAACGTCCATTCGAATGACGCGTCCGGCTCCGATGTTCAAATGGCCCACTTCGGAATTGCCCATGACGCCCGCAGGCAAACCTACACGCGTACCCGAAGCCTCGAGCAAAGTATGGGGGTAATTTTCTCTAAGCTCATCGTAGTAAGGCGTCGCGGCTAGCGCGATAGCATTCCCCTCGCGCTGCGGAGAATAACCCCAACCATCAATGATAAGTAACGCCAGAGGTCCTCGGCTATTAGTCAACGAATGCCTCCTGATCTCAAAGGTTCATCATGCATTTTCATCAAAGCGTTCCATCCATCTCTCCGGCTGGTGCATCTCGGTAAAGCCAAACTGCCGATATAGGCCGTGCGCATCCCGCTTCGCCAGCACCCACCGGCGCATGCCGCCGAGTGCCGGAGAAGCCATAATCACTTCCATCAGCCACTTGGAAAGACCGCGCCCGCGGTATTCACTCACGATGAACACATCGGCCAACCACGCGAACGTGCAGTAGTCTGTAACGACCCGCGCAAAGCCAATCTGCTGGTTGTTCGTATAGACTCCGAAGTTTAGAGAATTTTCGAGGGCGCGCTGGACCGTGTCCATCTTGCGACCCGGGGCCCAGTAAGACTGATTCGCGATGAAGTCGTGGATTAGGCGAATATCAAGGCGCTCGTCGTCAGCGCTGATTGTGTATTCGCCTCGCTGCCATTTTGGCGCTCCCGCTTCTGTCATTTAACGCGTTTCGCTCCGTTAGCTTTTTGCAGCGCGGACTTCTTTCGTGTGATTTGAAACAGCGGTTGCCAGTTGATGGAATGCCAAACTCCCAGGAAAGCGCGCGGCTTCGCCGAGATCTTCTTCAATGCGCACGAGTTGATTGTACTTGGCAATCCGATCAGTGCGGGAAAGCGAACCAGTCTTGATCTGGCCAACGTTAGTGGCTACAGCCAGGTCAGCAATGAAAGGATCTTCGGTCTCACCTGAGCGATGCGAGATTACCGCAGTGCGCCCGTTTGTTTTGGCAAGCTCAATGCAATCCAAAGTTTCAGTTAGAGTGCCAATTTGATTGACTTTGATCAGAATTGAATTTGCAACGCCCAACTCAATCCCCTTGCGCAAGAATTCGGTGTTAGTCACAAACAGATCATCGCCCACAAGTTGTACACGCTGGCCCAGTTCGTCTGTCAACGTCTTCCAGCCGCTCCAATCATTTTCGGCCATGCCATCTTCAACTGAGACGATCGGATACCTTTCAATCCATTCCTTCCAGAACCCGACCATTTCATCGCTCGACAATTTTCGCTTGTCACTTTTCTTGAATGTATATGACTCACCCTCATAAAACTCGCTAGCTGCTGGATCAAGCGCGAGCAGGCAATCTTTACCCTCAGAGTATCCAGCTTGAACAATCGCCTCAAGTATGGTCTCGATTGCTTCCTCGTTAGAGCGAAGATTCGGAGCAAAGCCGCCTTCATCTCCCACGCTGGTTGCGTATCCCTTCTTCTTCAATACGGCCTTTAAGGTGTGAAATATTTCAGCGCCTATGCGCAGACTCTCGCGAAAGCTCTCGGCGCCCACCGGCACGATCATGAACTCCTGAAAGTCGACATTGTTATCGGCATGCGCTCCACCGTTGATGATATTCATCATCGGAACGGGCAGCGTGCGCGCATTGGGGCCGCCGAGATATTTATAGAGAGGAATTTCCAGGTGATTTGCGGCCGCGCGTGCGGTAGCAAGTGAGACCGCCAGCAGCGCATTTGCGCCAAGCTTCGACTTCGTGGGCGTACCATCCAACTTAATAAGCGCACTGTCTATTTCAGCTTGATCGAGCGCATCCATGCCCTCGATCTCGGCTGCGATGATCTCGTTCACGTTTCCAACGGCCTTCATAACGCCTTTGCCGCCATAACGTTTCATGTCGCCATCGCGCAACTCGACAGCCTCATGCTCTCCCGTGGATGCTCCGGATGGCACTGCCGCGCGACCAACTTCACCGCCGACTAAAGTCACTTCCGCTTCAATCGTCGGGTTACCACGTGAATCCAGAATTTCTCGGGCGTGTATATCCTCAATCCAGCTCATCTCGTTTGGCTCCAGCTAGAAGATAAAATTTGGTCGGAATGGCCTATTCCAAGCGAGGCAACTTTATCATCTGCACTGTTGGAATCGAAATGTTAGGAGTTGGACTAGCGGATGATCAACCTGCAGCACGGGCGCTACCGCTCTGGATCTCAGAGATCGACTTCTTAGAATCTGCCGGCAATTGGAGCCGCACCCTAATCACCCGCCGGCGTTCTACGCGATCAACCTCAAAGAGAATTCCGTTATAGTTGATCGTTTCTCCTGGCTTAAGAACGTGGCCCGCTTCGGTCATGAGGAACCCGGCAATCGTCGTATAAGCTTCTGACTCAGGCAAGGAAAGCTTTAGGCGACGATTAAGGTCCCTGACCGCGAGTCCGCCTGCAAGAATGTATTTGTTATCACCGGCGGGAGTGATTTGTTCATTGACCTCTTCATCGTGTTCGTCAGAAATGTCACCTACGATCTCTTCGAGCAGATCTTCCAGCGTGATGATGCCTTCCAATCCTCCGTGCTCGTCTACCACAAAGCCAAAGTGGGGTTTCCCTTTTTGCATTTGCCGCAACACGTCTTCGAGCCGGGCAGTGTCAACCACATATAAAGGTGGTTGCAGAACATCTTCAAGCCGAAACTTTTCGGGGTACAAAAGGTACGGCATGACGTCTTTACTATGTATGAAGCCTATGACGTCATCCAGCGACTCCCGGTATACGGGTAATCTCGAATAGCGAAACTTATCGAAGGCCTTTGTGATCTGTTCAAGCGAGCTGTCACTGGAGATTGCCGCCATCTCAGTGCGCGGCACCATCGCCTCGCGCACCAAAGTGTCGGAAAACTCAAACACGCGATGAATCAAACGTCGTTCTTCAGCGCGTAAGTAGCCGCTCTCGCGCGCCACGTCGATTAGTTGGCGCAACTCTGTTTCTGTGTAGACCGAGGCGTGATCGAGGGCTGACTTCAGGCCGATGAGACGGCCCAGTGCCGTACCCACGGAGTTGAAGACCCACAAGGGTGCGCTAAACATTTTCGCAAAGAGCTCCAGAGGACGTGAACAAAAAAGCGCTATTCTTTCGGCGCGTTCGAGGGCAATCATCTTCGGCATTAACTCACCAAGGACTATATGCAGGAACGTGATTGCTGAGAAAGCGATGACGATCGCCATCACATGGGCCACGTATCCGGCGCGTCCTTCCGAAGTGATGCCTGAGGCGATTGGGTCAAGCAGTGAAGCTATCGTTGGTTCGCCAATCCATCCCAGGGCCAGTGAAGCGAGGGTAATACCAAATTGAACAGCAGAGATGAAGACAGTGGGATTACTAAGCAGACGAAGCGCGGCGCGAGCGTTTTTGCTTCCCGCAGCGGCCCGAGCTTCCAGCCGAGCGCTCCGCACTGAAACAAGAGCAAACTCAGACGCAACGAAAAACCCGTTCGTCGCGACGAGAAGAACGATCGCAAACAATTTCAGGAATGCCATCATAAAAGCAGCGCGGATGGTAAAGCTTTCTGCTGAAAAATATCGGTGAGATAACTGGCAGGTTCGTCCATTGGCAAAGCGTAAGCTAATTCAGTTTGGATTATAACATGTGAGAGGGTGGTGCTAAGAGAACACCACGCCGGGCGCTCATGGCAGCCGCATCGAAACCCACTAATCTGAGGGCTTGTTTGAGGTTGTTTCCCTGAAGCAAGTGTTCCAGTCAATGACCGGCGGAGGCCCCTGCTGCACGCGCACGCGCTGGCCGGCGATCATGCTTTGCACAGGCGCGAGTGAGAGCTTGTTCCACACGCGGCTCGATATTGCATTCCGGTTGACGGCAAACAGCGGCTAATTCGGAAATCACCAGATACCGTGCTCGCTCAAGCATCCGTTGCTCACGAAATGAAAGAGGCTTGAGTTGATTTAGATAGGTCAAGTGCTTTAGCACGTCTGCGGCTTCAAAGATATCTCCAGTCCGCATCTTCTCCGAGAATTCTTTGAAACGATCCTTCCAATCATTAGCCGGAAACGAGAAATCATCCGCTAATACTTTGAAAAGCATTTCGCATTCACCCGAAGAGATTGGTGATCGGAGACCGACTTCCGTGGCGTTTGAAACTGGCACCAATACCAGGGAGTTGTTGGTAGCAAGACGGAGCATATAGAAAGGAAGTGAATTAGCGCCTATTTGCTTCTGTTCAATCTGCTCGATGGTTCCTATACCGTGATTTGGATAAACGACTTTCTGGCCGACTTTGAAGCCCACGCAGCACCTCCATCGATTTGAAAAATCAGACTGCGCCGCACGCGCGGGTCTGGGGGAAATCCGAGCGACGCAATAAAGCGCCGGGCCCTAATTAGTAAGTGTTTGAAGTCTAACAACCGTCTTGCTAAGCGTCAAGCGTTTCACTGTATAACTCCGGCAAGTGAAAAGACGGACAAACAAATCGAATCTACGGCCTTGACTTTTAAGTATTAGCAGTGTTTGCGATGAAAAGTGTGGCAGCGCACATTGCCGGTAATATTGCCGCCGGACGAATACTTCTCGTCAAACTCGTAATCTGGGTTTAGTTGTCAGCCTAACTGTGTCCTGCTAGGATCGAACGCGAGCTATTGTAGAGTTGTCTTTTCCGGTCGCATTGCTTGCCTGATAGGTTGAAGTACTGGAACAATCCTGATTCTTTTTTATTCGCCATGGCACTCCTGAAAATTACCGATGCAAGTGGCCGCCAATGGCAATATAGTTTTCTACCCGGGGGCGTGTGCACCATAGGCCGCGCGCCTGACAACACGGTCGTACTTGATGACCCACGCGCTTCGCGCTATCACGCACATATCAAATCCTCTGAGGATGGCTCGTTCACGCTTGTGGACGGAGCGGTCATCAACGGACAACTCCGTCGAAGCGCAAACAAAGTCTTCGTTAACGGCGGACCACACACCGAATATCAGTTAAAAAACGGCGACCGCGTAACTATTGGCGCAAGCACGCTACGGTTTGAACAACCGGCGGAAGAGCGCACGACGGATGTGCGTTACGACGACAAGCCTCTAGGCCACACGCAACTGCTCATCTCTGCCAACGACGTAATGTCCACCGTCTTGCATTCAAAGCCGGGTGAAGCAATAGCGACTTTCCCAGTACCAACATCCCCAGCGAGAGACAAAGTTCTCGAAGCATTGCAACGAAAAGCAAACATACTGACGGCGCTTTATGAGATGAGCAAAACGTTAGGCTCGGTTTTCGATCTCGACGCAATATTTGCCAAAGCAACTGACATCATTTTCCGCTCAACTCCAGCCGATCGGGTTGTAGCTCTTCTGGCCGAGGGCAACGGCAGTGAAAATCCCGAGGATGTAAAGTTAAATCCGATTGCGATGCGCGCTCGTGATGAAAGTCTCAACAACCACGCTCGCAAGCTGACGATTGGGCGCACTATCACACGAAAAGTGATGAAGGATCGAGTAGCTTTGCTTTCGCAGGACGCGGCGTCAGACGAGCAGTTTGCAGGCGTGGATTCGATTGTCTCTCAGGGAGTTCGCTCGACCATCTGCGCTCCACTTGTCGGTGAGTCACGAGTACATGGTGCTATTTATGCGGATCGATTGGACCCTTTTGCGGCCTTTAAACCCGATGACCTCGAATTGATCAGCGCCGTCGCGGCACAAACAGCAATTGCAGTTGAGAATGCCAGGGCGCACGAGCGTCTCGCTCGAGAAGAAGTAGCTCGTGCAAATTACAGCCGGTTCCTTCCCGAATACGTCGTCAAACAAATGCTCGAGAATCCCGAGTCGTTCAAGCTCGGCGGTGTTAACCAGATAATTACCGTGCTCTTTGCCGACATCCGCGGTTTCACGAGCATTTCCGAGCATGCGCCTCCGGAAAGAATTGTTGGTCTGCTCAACAGGTATTTTTCCGCTATGACTGACATCATTTTTGCCCACGGCGGAACTCTCGATAAGTATCTCGGCGACGGTCTCATGTCACTGTTCGGCGCGCCTACTACAACTCCGGAAGATGCTTCTAATGCGCTTAATGCAGCCGTGGCGATGCAGCGTCGAATTCTTGGCATTAACATCGAATTGCGGCGAGAAGGACTATCAGAAATTGGTGTGGGCATTGGTTTGCACACAGGGGAAGCGACTGTCGGCTACATCGGCTCGGAGCGGCGTTCTGAATACACTGCAATCGGCGACACGGTAAATACCGCGTCGCGGCTGGAATCAAATGCGAGAGGCGGCGAGATTCTGGTTAGCGACGCTACTGCAAAAGCCGCTCGCAGCCGCTACAAGCTCCAACCACGTGATCCGATCACCGTCAAGAATCGCGAGCAACCAGTTATCTTGTGGGAAGTTGATTGGCAGCGGGTAAGCGGTGCATTTTGAACCTGGTCGTACATAAAAAGAAAACCTGCCGACTGCCGTAATCAAAGCGAAGCTGGTCATTTGGTGTGAATAGCTCCGGGAACGAAAAAGAACCACCGGCGTTTGTTCACCACTTGTTTTCGAGACGGCTATGCGTTTTGTCCGCTTATTCCAACGACGACTGACGATCGCTCGTGTCTATGGCATTCCTGTCCGCATAGACTATCGCTGGTTTGCTGTGGTGGCACTGAGCGTCTGGCTGATTGCGAGCAATCTGCAAAGCCACGCCATCCAGCTTGGGAATGTGCGCCTGCCGCCACTCGCTCCTGCGACCGCGTGGATTCTCGGCCTTATTACCACCGCAGGCCTTTTCCTCTCAGTCTTTGGACACGAGCTCTCGCACGCATTGATGGCAAGGTCAGAAGGAATTGAAATTGAAGAGATCGTTCTTCATCCCTTCGGCGGGCTAGCTCGTTTACGCACCGAACCCCAGAATCCGCGCGCCGAGTTACGAATTGCAGTTGCTGGTCCAGCGGCCAGCTTTTTGTTTGCCCTGCTCGCTTTTGGCGGCGCAAAGATTGCCGCGGTAGGAAATCATGTTGCTACGGTAGTCGTTTTCTTTTTGATCGCCTCAGGAAACCTACTTCTCGCGCTCTTCAATCTTTTCCCCGGTTATCCACTTGATGGCGGTCGCGTCTTGCGTGCCATTCTTTGGCGCAGAAGTGGAAATATCAAGGAAGCAACACGCCGGGCTGGCATTTGCGGCATGCTGATCGCGGGCACGCTTATTTTGTTTGGCACTTACATAATGATTGCGCCCAACTGGAGACCTTCGCAGCCTTATTTCATGGGAGGTTGGTCGATCCTTGTCGGACTCTTTCTGTTAGACACCGCCGCAAAAGTAGTTAAAGGCGCGCACGCCGCAAGGCTAGTGACGGTGGGCGAGGCAATGTCTCCACCGATCGCGATTGAGCCGGAACTAACTGTCAGCAGATTCATTCACGATATTCTTCCTCTGCACCGCCAAACAAGTTTTCCAGTGGCTATCAAGCGCCGACTGCATGGAATCTTAGCGCTCGAAGATCTTAAAGTCGTTCCACGCGAACGCTGGGCCGATACGCTTGTCGGAACGGTCATGCGTCCTGTCGGGCCGGGATTCTTTGTCGACCCTTCCTCGACGCTGGATTCAGCACGAGAGTTGATGAAGGAGAATGGCATCGGCTCAATCGCCGTAATAAATACTCATGGGGAACTCGTAGGCTTTCTGCAAAGCGGAAAAATCCGGCGCCGGCAAGAAACGGCAACCCACTCACGATAGGGTTCGGCCCCCCCTCCGGTTGAGTTACCTTCCCAGCCTCCACTAGAGCATTTACACGCGAATCCCCATTTGCCACAGTTCTATTTTTTCGCGATAATCCGACCGGAGCTATCATTTCGTAGCCGAAGGAAACCGTTGATGCTTGCAGTAGTGGGTGCGCTCCTTGCCAATGCTCTAATTGCAATTTTGAAGCTTGGGGCAGCCTTCATTACCGGATCTTCAAGCATGATGGCCGAAGCCCTCCACTCGGTTGCAGATACGACCAATCAGGTGTTTCTGCTTCTGGGATTGAGGTTCTTCAAACGCCCCGCTTCAAAGAAACATCCTTTTGGTTACGGGAAAGAGCGGTTCTTTTGGTCTTTCATAGCCGCCATCTTCATTTTTGGAGTTGGCTCGACGTATGCAATCTACGAAGGCGCAGTAAAACTACATCATCCGCATGCGCCGGAAAACCTTAAGTGGGCCTATTGGGTACTCGGTATTTCGTTTCTCTTGGAAGGCGCTTCAATTTGCCTGGCGATCTATCAGGAAACCAAAGAGGCACACCATGAGGGTTTAACGTTCTTTGCATACCTCCGCGAGTCGAAGGATCCAACCGCGAAGACGGTGATCTTTGAAGATTCGGCGGCACTGCTCGGTATTGTTATCGCAGCCACAGGGCTTATTCTCACCGAGCAGCACGCTGGGCCAGCGGATGGAACATACTGGGATGGACTGGCATCGATCCTCATTGGAGTCGTACTAGCGATAGTGGCCTTTATTCTGGCGCGAACTTCGCGAGGCTTATTACTCGGAGAGGCGGCGAGTCCCAAGGTCCGCCAGGCAATAACTAAAGCGATCGAGAGTCATCCAAACGTCGTCAAGGTTGTAGAGCTTCTAACGATGCATCTTGCCCCGAAGCAAATTTTGATTAATGCGCACGTAAACCTGCGAGACGAGCTCGTTACCGATGATATTGAGCGGACCAATGAAGAGATTGAGAGTTTGATCAGGAGAGCTGAACCGAAAGTAGAGATGATTTTCCTGGAAACGGCGCGCGCACGCTATAGTTCCAAGCGAGAGTGCGTTCCGGAGCACATTGGGTGAAGGTAGTAAATGTTTTCGAATACGGTTTGGTGAAACTAAAATTGCTGCCTCTGAATCGTAAATCGCAACTCCGGAATTTTAGACCAAGAGATGCTGTTAATACTGCCATACACGGAGTACCTGGGAAGGCTTAGTGAGCCGCGCAACATCGCGGACGTCATACTGGTCTTCTTGCTTGTGTATGCAGTTTTGAAGCTCGTTCGTGGAACCCGAGCTGCTCCCATGGCGGCCGCCATCGGAGCCTTTGCCCTCCTCTACTGGCTGGCAGTTAAACAAGACCTGGCAACGCTTGAATTTGTCTTACGCGGTGGCCTGCTCTACATAGGCGTAGCCATTATCGTTCTCTTCCAAAACGAGATTCGGCAGGCACTAATTACGTTTGGCAATCGATTTCGCATGCCGTTCACTCGAAGACACCTCGGGCAATTTGGGGAGGGTGTCTATGACGAGGTAATACTCGCTGCCACAACGTTATCGTCCACCAAGACGGGGGCGCTGATTGTGATCGAGCGCAACATAGGGCTTAAAAACATAATCGATGGTGGCGTGAAGTTGGATGCCGAACTCAGTTACGACCTGCTGATCAGTATTTTCAATCCCGAGTCGCCGCTTCACGACGGAGCCGTTGTAGTTCGCCGCCACCGCGTTGCCGCCGCTTCCTGCTTTTTGCCGTTAACTCTGAATCCGCGCTTGTCAAGAGACTTGGGTACACGCCACCGTGCAGCACTTGGTGTAACTGAAGACACGGACGCAGTCGCCGTAGTGGTTTCAGAAGAGTCGGGCCTCATTTCTATTGTTCAGCGGGGTGAAATAAGGCGTGGGTTAGACGCGCCCAAACTTAGAGCCGCGATCTCTCAAGCACTCGAGGTCTCGCCTAAGCGCGAAAAAACAAAACAGCCAGAGAAGCAGGGCGAACCCGAAGCTGAAACTGAAGAGGTGCCCTCAATCTGATTCTTATGCGGTGAACCTTCTGAATATTTGGCGTGCGGTATCGCGACTTAGAATAGGCCCAGACCGGTGGCCCAAGTTACATTATGCCTTTTCAAGACATAGAAGAAACAGCAACGACCTCGGTCCCGCGGTCACCAACTCCGATTGAGCGGTGGCTGCGCAAGGTATTCCTCGAAAACTGGAGTTTGAAGCTACTCGCCCTTGCGATCACGATCGTCCTCTGGTTGGCAGTTACCGGTCAGAACAAACCAGTGACGCTGCGCGTATCGGGTGTCCAACTTAATTTTCTTCGACCTGATGGATTGGAGATAAGCAATGAACCTCCCAGCAGCGTGGAAGTGGTTCTCACGGGAAGTCCAGATAAGCTCGATCGTATTGGACCACGCGACTTGGTGGCAACCGTCGATCTGAGTGATCAGAAACCAGGAGAACGCGTCGTTAGGCTGTCACTTGATCGCGTAAAAATGGATCTACGGGAAGACGTAAAGATTAAAGGTTTTCATCCAGCCTCGATTCCAATCCGACTTGAGCCAATCATCGAGATGCCGCTCGACGTAGAAGTTAAGTTTGAGGGGAAGTTGCCGGAAGGATATGAGGTCGTCGCTGTTAGCGCGAACCCTGCCACGGTTAGATTGCGTGGTCCTTCTGATCGGATCAAGGCTTTGCGCAAAGCTATGACGGAGACGGTATGGCTAGACGGCAAAAAGGAAAGCTTCAATCTTTCCCATGTCGAAATAAATATTCCTGACCCGAAGATCGATATTCTGGATCCCGCCGTAGATATCCATGTGGAAATTGCCGAGAAAAAGCGTCGCGAGGCCCGTCTTACATTTGCCACTACCGATAGGTCACCTTACTTAGCCAGCATAGTCACTTGGTCTCAGCGCCAGTAGTTCCAGCTACACCGGCTACTTACCAGTTTTAGCAATGAAAAAACTTTTCGGCACGGATGGGATGCGGGGTGAGGCAGGAAAATTTCCCCTGGATGCCGCGACAGTTGAAATTATCGGCGCTTCTCTGGCCAGTCGTCTAAAAGAGAAGTTAGGACATACTCCGGTGATCTTGATCGGTCGAGATACACGTGAGTCAGGAGAATGGCTCGAGCAGGCGTTGCTTTCAGGTGCAGTTGGGGCGGGCGCAAAGCCGAAATCAGCGGGCGTGATTACAACACCCGGCGTTGCTTTTCTTGCCCGGACGCTGCCTGCCGACGCGGGCGTAGTGATCAGCGCTTCTCACAACGCTTATCGGGACAATGGCGTCAAGATCTTCGCTCCTTCAGGGCGCAAACTTGACGAAGATACTGAGCGCCTTATCGAAGCAGACGTTTTCTTAAAAACAAAATCATTCACCAATGAAAGCCAATCCTCTATGTCTGCCAAAGTGGTCGCCGTTAATTACGACGGCGCCGCTCTCAAGACTCGCTATGTAGATTTCCTCGCGAACGAAATCGGCCAAAGCATGTCGCTAAGCGGGATCAGACTCGTACTCGATTGTGCAAATGGCGCGGCATCAAGCATTGCGCCAGAGCTCTTTGAGCGGCTGGGAGCAACCGTCATTACGATCAACAACAATCCTGACGGGCGGAATATTAATTTGGATTGTGGTTCTCTTCACACGGAAAGTCTACAGCATGAAGTCCTTAAGCAAAATGGGTTCCTTGGCGTGGCTTTCGACGGCGATGCAGATCGCGCTTTGTTTATTGACGCGACAGGTCGATTAATAAACGGTGATGCTAGTTTGTGGGTTTTCGCTAAATACCTCCACGCGCGCCAGAAACTGAATCACGACACCGTGGTTGCGACCGTGATGAGCAACATCGGCTTGGAACAGGCACTTCAGTCGCAGGGTTTACACTTAGTTCGAACGGATGTTGGCGACAAATATGTATTGGACGAGCTACTACGTACGGGGGCCAGCCTGGGTGGCGAACAGTCAGGCCACATTATCTTTCCCAAGTTGAGTCTTGCCGGTGATGGGTTGATCACGACGCTCTGTCTGCTACGGGCGATGACGGAGGAAGGAAAGTCTCTCCAGGAGCTAACCGAGGGCTTTCGGACTTTTCCGCAGATACTCGTGAACGTCGCGGTCAAAACCAAGCAACCGTTTGCCGAGATCGAGTCTATTCAAAGTGCTGCGCGGCATATAGAAGGTCAACTCGGCTCGCGAGGAAGGTTGCTCTTGCGCTATTCCGGGACTGAACCGCTGGCACGTGTAATGATTGAAGGGGAAAGCCAGAACGAAATCGAAAAATATGCGACAGAACTTGCAACGGCAATTCGAAAAGCACTGGGTAGTTCAGGTTAATGATCAGGGAAATTTTACCCTCCAAACTTGAAACTATTGCACGGTTCTCTTGCCCAAATCGGCCCCACTTTTTGAGCACCCAGCTACGGTCCTAGTGAGAATCATGGGGGAATTTAAGTCTGGTTATTCTCTCAGAAAGGCCTCTTGCACGGCATAAGCCTTGCGATGTATATTGTGGGGCAAGAGAGACGGTTGGTG
>CAAGKR010528148.1_pt1 | contig 27786 bp, 30 predicted proteins | sample 2556971 | NCBI WGS metagenome assembly CAAGKR01 (sample SAMEA5207829, study PRJEB30636) | soil metagenome | biome: forest; feature: boreal; material: soil | place: USA | collected 2011-09 | depth 1 m | reverse complement strand
GTGGGATGCACGCTTGGTCCGCCGCGGGATTGCCATTGGAAAGAGATGCCCGTGCGCCGTGGGCATTGGAGCGCCAAGTGCGGATAGCGGCGGGCGGGCTCGGGATGGTTTGTCCATCCCCTTTACTTTGGTCTGAGCGCCTTCATCGGCGCCGGCCTCGTCTTCGCGGGCGTGACCGATTGGTGCGGTATGGGCTTGCTTCTGGCGCGCGCCCCTTGGAATCGACGCGCGTCCTAGTTTGAGGCCGTTACCCCGTCTGACAAAAGCCCTTTTCACAACGGGTGGATTTTCGGACAGCCGTCGCCCGGGTGCCCCAAATGGAGCGCAATGGGACTCTGGGCCCCCTCGCCCGGGCGGGTCTGCCGAGAAAGGTTGCAAACGCCACACCGGGGCGGCCGAGGGCGGGGTACTCCCGGCATGCCCGGACCATGACGCTATGGTCGGAAGCGCTTCACCCGATGTTCTGCGAGGAAACTGCGGGTCTTTTCACACAGTGGAGAGCCCTTGAATCCTTCACACAGACCAAACCGCGCCCGAATATCGACGGGGAGTTGCGAGGATATAGTGGTCCTTCATGATGAAGAATCATTCCTGTAGGTCGGGAAAATAAGTGTAAGAAAAGTGAGAGAATGGCCGCAAATCGCTTAATATTGCCCGGTATTGAACGAACGGGTGGTCGATGTCTAGAAATGCAAAAGCCCCTGAAATTCAGGGGCTTTTGCTATCTAAATTGGGTGCAGGGGCTGGATTTGAACCGGCGACCTTCAGGTTATGAGCCTGACGTGTTTTCCCTATGAGAAGGCCCAGAAAACCCCCTGTTTTTGGGGGACTTATTGGGGGGCATATATCGCGCGCCGCTACGAGCGGTTATAACACAGACCGCGCGTTCGGCTGTCCGACGGCCTGCCCCGGAGTTGCTCATTTTACGGACTAAGCATTTTTCGATTGCGCCATACGGCAAATTGCCGGATAGTCGACTCATGGCAACTTTGACCGCAAAATCCACTCGTTTGCACGCGTCTCCTACGGCTCGGCTGGAAGCGAGGGTTTCCCGCGAGCTTAAGAAGACCCTCGTGCGTGCAGCCGCCGTCACTGGCCACCCGACCCTAACAAGCTTCATGATCTATTCTTTGCAGACTAGCGCGTGCAAGGCTATCGAGGAGTACCAGCAAGCCAAGCTGACGGCTGACGAGTCGGCAAGATTCGTGCAGATGTTGCTGGCTCCAGCCGCTCCCAACGAAGCCCTTCGTTCTGCCTTTGGGCGCTATACCCGGGAAGTCACGCCAGTGCCTGATGGCCTATCGGTTTGAGCCGCTGACCAAGCAGCATGACCGGTTGGGCTTTCATTGCGCGAGCCCGCCGCTCAATAGTTACCTCCAGCAACTCGCGCGGAAGGACACCGAGCGAAAGGTGGCCGCAAGCTTTGTCATGGTCGAAGAAATGGCTCCGGCAACCATTGTTGGCTACTATACATTGTCCGCGTTTACGATCGAGGTCGCGGAGTTGCCCGAGGAGATGCAGAAAAAACTTCCCCGCTACCCCAGGTTGCCGGCAACGCTTCTTGGCCGCCTCGCGCGAGACGAACGCTTTTCGGGCTCTGATTCCTTGCTTTTGATGGATGCGCTGACGCGAGCGCTCCGACAGTCGGCGCAAATTGCATCGCTGGCCGTTGTCGCTGATGCCAAGGACGAGAAAGCTCTGAAATTCTACCGGAAGTTTGGATTCACGTCTTTGGGGAACCATCCCAACCGGGTCTTTCTCCCGATGGGCACAATTGAACAATTGCCGCAGTCTCCGGCATGACGGGGTGGCCCTTCATTTGAGGGCCATGAACATGCTATACGAGGGTTTGAAGGAGAACGCCACAATCGTCATCGTTCTGAGCACCGCCGTCGAAAGCATGCAACTTGGCGGTCTCGCCGGATTAACGGCGCTCACCATGGGTTTGGGCCAGGAAGCGGCCGGCCGAAAGGAAATCGAGGCCAAGGCGCAGACTGCGCTCGCGGATCAGCCGCTTGGTGCAGTCTAGGGGGCCTGTTCGCAGACCTCAGCCTGTGCTTCTAGCCAATCGGCAAGATGGCTGCCTTCCGGGCGGCCTTTGCTCTCCCAAATAGAATAGGCTCGGTGGAGAATTTCCGCGCGCGCCGCGCAGTCCGCAACGTTAAGACCGCCGAAACCATCAAGGCACTCCTGCGCAGCGCCACCCGAAGGATCCCCGATGATTGGTTGCGTCGAATTGGAGATCGGAGCTTTCATTTTAGAATATCACGAATTACTAAACATGTTTCGTTTTCCTGAAGGTTGTCTGATCTCTTCTTCGATGCATTCAATGGCTAGTTCATCACCAACACCGCTGACCCTCGAAATGCCCCAGCGCGCAATTCCGCCAGAGCTAAATTGGCGTCCTCAAGTCGAAATGTCCGCACTTCGGTTCGCACGGGTATTTTAGGCGCGACGGCGAGGAATTCCTTGCCATCCTTCCGGGTTAGATTTGCCACTGAGCAGATCGTCCGCTCCTGCCAAAGAATGTCATAGGGGAACGAGGGAATGTCGCTCATATGGATTCCGCCGCAAACAACGCATCCGCCCCTGGCCGTTGCTGCTAACGCCGTGGGAACGAGCTCTCCAGCTGAAGCAAAAATTATCGCTGCATCCAGCTGCTCCGGAGGTAAGGCGGTGGAACTGCCGGCCCACGTTGCTCCCAACGACAATGCGAATTGCTGGGTCGCAGTGTCGCCCTCCCGTGTGAAGGCAAAGACTTTCCGGCCCTCGTGAAGGGCAATTTGAGCGACTATGTCAGCTGCTCCTCCAAAGCCATAAATGCCTACGTTCTCGGCTGTCCCGGTCTTTAGGAGACAACGATATCCAATTAGCCCAGCGCAAAGCAGCGGTGCGGCTTCTGCATCCGAGTATCCGATGGGAATCGGAAAGCAAAACCGCTCGTCGGCGACCGTGTATTCGGCGTAGCCGCCATCCAGCGTGTAGCCGGTAAACCGGGCTCGCTCACAGAGATTCTCGCGGCCAGACAGGCAATAGCGGCATTGACCGCAGGTCCAGCCCAGCCACGGAATACCTACCCGATCACCCGGTTTGAAACGCGCGGAGTCGGCTCCCACCGCAGCCACCAGCCCTACTATCTCGTGGCCAAGAATAAGTGGCAGTTTTGGATTTGGAAGCTCGCCATCCAACACGTGAAGATCCGTTCGGCAGACCGCGCATGCACCGATACGCACCAAAACCTGTCCGCTGCCTGCTTCAGGCACATTTACCTGCTCCTCGTGCAACGGTTGCCCGGCTGCCTTGAGGACCATCGCGCGCATGTTTTTGGGCAATCCCGATCGCGCCTGAACGATCGGCGAGTCGGGGCGGGGTCAATTCGCGGCCGCGCGATTGGTCATTAGACGACTTCTCGAGCGCCAGATCGGGCAACGCGTTCGACTTCGCTCTCCAGGAGGTCACAACGGCATGCGATCGTTCCCACGATTCCAACAAGATGTTTTATATTTTCGTCGGCTGTTGAAACGAGAAATTTGTTTGATGCCTCACGGAGGTCGGCAAAGTTATTTGGGGCAGGCAATGGGGAGATGATCATAGGGTTTAAATTGTCTTTAGGTTTCTGTGAGAATGGTTTCGTGAGAGCGCCGCCGTCGCTTTCGGGTCTGGGAGACCCGGAGGAGGCGGTGATCAGTCCTTCTTTTTGAAGGAGTTCTGATGCAGGCGGATATTACTTTCAGACTTTGGGATGCCCGAGCTGAGGCATGCCTTTGCTTCCAGCCAGTTGTCCAAGTCCCTGCCGGCTGCGAATCCACTCTGGTCATAAAGATGATAGGCATAGTCACGGATCGAGTCTTCACTCAGAAGACTTGAAGGGACGGATGTGTGAGCCGATTTGGTGCTCATGGTTTCGAGTTCCGTTGCTTTCTATTTAGGTTGGGAAGTTCTTTCCGGATAGTTGACCGATCTCGGGCAGTGTGCGCCTATTGCAGTAGCGAATCCATGGGGTGTAACCCTTCCGTGTTGGCGGATTCAGCGCTTTTTTGCCTCCGTACGGAGGCAAAACATTGAGATTTGGACGACCACCCTATTCTGTAATCTGAGGTATGCTCTGCGAATTCATGGGCTCATCAGGGCTGCCGGCTCGTGCACGCGCATACACGTGGGTGAATTCGGCCCCGAGGAGGAATATCTGCGCCGAGTAGTACACCCAGAGCAGGAAAACCGCGAGCGAGCCGATGGTTCCGAACGCGGAGATTGTCAGGCTGCGCCCCAGGTAGATCCCGATCGGCTGCTTTCCGAGCGAAAAGAGCATCGATGTGATGGGCGCCCCGATCCAGACGTCCCCCCAGACGATTTTTCTTCGCGGAACGATTTTATAGATGAACGCGAACATCACCGTGATGAAGCCGAAACTGAAGACGACGTTGACGAGCTGGCCTAATCGGGCTTCAGATTTGCGCTTCGGGGCGCTTGTGACCATTTATAGGCATGTCCATCGTTCTCGGTTTGAGAAGCCCCTATGCCAAGGTTGAGCGGCTGGTCTATTTCGGCCGGATGCTTGACAAGATCCGTTTGCATGGCGCCGGAAAATTGCCGGCTGACGAGTATGTTGCCAACTTGGGCAAGGGCTTCGACAAGCGCTGCTGCGGCTTCTTGAGGGTGAGCTATGATGAGCTAGAGGCTCGCGTCATGGCGGGGACCGACTCGGACGCGTCGCTACAAGCCTGGGCCGAAGAGCGGGGCGGACGCAGATCGGACGAGGACTGCGAGTTGTGGAATTCGTTCATGATGAAACGTGGTTTCCGCGACGAGGCGTCGACGATACTCGCGAAGCGCATCCAGGAGAGCGGCTTCGAGGGGAAACCCATCGTGACGATGTTCGATTACCTCGACTTTGACGAAGGTCGTGATCCGGTGAGCGCAAAATCCTGGGAAGGATAACGGCAGCGCCAGATAGCTGTCCTAGGGCTCGGACGTGTCCCAGACCGCACCAAATTTCCCGTTACGTTGCGTCTTTAGTAATTGGTTTTTGTTGTAACAAATCCGAAGCTTCCTGATACGGTGGCGCGCGTCAGTTGTCTTGTCGGCCACTACTCGCCCAGCCGCAAAATAAATGGCGACTTTGGGGGACTTATTGGGGGGCAACCGCTATAAACCGCTAGACGCCGGTAGTCGTGGGTCCCGAGGTCAAATATCACATAAAGTGGCCACAAAAAGGCCCTTGGAGGTGGTCCAAGGGCTTGAAATTGGGTGCAGGGGCTGGATTTGAACCAGCGACCTTCAGGTTATGAGCCTGACGAGCTACCAGGCTGCTCCACCCTGCAACAGGGAACGGCAACGTGCAACCCGTCAGCGGCCCTGTCAACGCCTTTCCCTATCTCAGCCGGACCTTCATTTCGGCTTTTCCGGCCTCCGGGTCGTCGAGGGCGATCGTCACAAAGGTGGTCGAGAGGTTCTTGATCCGAATGAGCACCAGCCTGGAACGCACTTTCACGGTAAAGACATCACCTTCCTTATGGAGCTGACCATCCACGTTGAGTTGCGTCGTGTCATTCATGACTACGACTCCGCCCAGTCGCGTCACGGAAAGCGCATGGGCCAGGAGGGCATCTCCGAACTCCTCTGGAGCGGAACTTGGGACCTGTTCCGCCGATTTTGACCCGGCTGCCGGCTGCTGCTCCGCGCTCGCCAACCCCATTCCCGCGCTTAGCCGGAAAGGGTTTGCCGACGAATCGAAAGGGATCGGCTTAATCCGGAAATGGTAAAGGCCGTCCATCTCGGCACGGACCCTGTGGAACCTGGCCTTCAGGGGGTTATTCTGCTGGGCCGCCCTTGCCTCCAGCGTCTTTATTGCCGACGAGGTGGGGGCGACAACCCGGTTATAGCGATAGCTTATGCCCGTCGCGACAATGAGAACGCCAAGCGCGATCAGGTTTTTTGTTTGCTTGGTCATTTCTTGCCGAGTAGCTCCACGTTGAACTCCAGAATGACCTGCATGCCCCTGGGATCCGCCCGCCGGTATGAGAGGGAGGTGATGTTGGAAAGGCGCGGCCCGGTCTCGATTGCGTAAAGGAATGCGCCCGTCTGCTCGTAGCTGCCCGTCACCCTCACCGAAAAAGGAACCCGCCTGTAATAGGCCTTCGAGTCGGAAATCAGCGAGTTGAGCGAACGGAGCTCGGCGATGTGGGCCTTGGTCTGCTGCTCCACTTTGTAGAAGTACCACAGGTTCTCGGCCAAATTGTCCTCCACGACGAGGTTATCCTCAATCCGGTGGGTGACCTCGAGCGCGGCCAGACGCTCCTGACGAACGGACGGACCGGAGATCAGCGATGCCATGTCCAGGTCGCTGTCCTGGAGCACCTGCTTATGCTCGATCTCGAGCCACTTCATGTTGCCGTTGATATACCAGCAGGTTATGATGCAGAGGACGCAGATGGAGCCGCAGAGCGCGCTGAGCGGATGCCGGCGCAACGTGGCGATCCATTGCATGAAATCGGATACGCTCATGGGGTCTTCGGTTTCATGCGAAACGTGAGCGCGTAAACCATCATCTGGTCATCATCCGTCGAGCGGTCGAGGTCGGTGACGTTGACCGAGATGAAATGGGGGCCGACCTCAGGGTCGGCGCGAAGTTTGTCGAGGTACTTGCCAAGGAGGATGCTGGCGGCCTCGGAAGACTCCCGCATGCGCCCCCGCATCACGATCTTGCCATCCGCGAAATCAATCGTGTCGATGGCCATCCGTTCGGGGAGGGTGTGTCCGACTTCGGCCGTGAATCCGGAAAGGAGGATCGGGTTCTTCATCTCCGAGAAGGCGCTCTCGATCTTCTTGCTCTCGACCTCGTAGAAGTGCTGCAGCCGCCTGATCTCTATCACATCCCACCGGTCGTCCTCCAGGCGCTGGGAGGCGTCCTGAATCTGGCGCCTGAGGCTTATGTCAGCGTAGGCGTACCAACCCGTGAAAAGAACCGCGGCAATCGCAATCGCGCACGAGACGGCGTACGTGATGAAGCGAATGCCGACGACGCTGTCTTCGGGAAGTTCCGCGACAAGGCGGCAGTCCACGTGCCAGTGCTGGGTGATGAAAAGGCGGTCGCGCGGGCTGCTCATTGGGGTATGGCGGCCGTCGGCGTCGGCGCCGGCGCGGGCGCCGGCGCCAGCTGAGCGACGAGGGACAATGGCTGGATCCATGAGGGCCCGAGTAGGGTGTGGGCCGGGGCGTCAAGGCCGACGGACGGCAGCCAACGACTGTAGTCGGGAGAAAAGTATTCCAGGTCCACTGCGGTCGCTAGGGCCTCCTCGAGCCAGGCTAGCCGCTCGGGCAGGTGGGCGCAGAAAAGGGCCCCGATGCGCTGGCCCGTCTGCATCTCGAAATAATCGACGGCCGGCCTGAGATGGCGCGACAGCATCCTGATGAGACGCCGCCCATGGTGCTTGAGTTCGTCGGTCGGCTGCTCGAGAAGCTTTCGCGCGGCCGCCGCATCAGGCGCCGAGAGTTCCTTCATCGCGGCCTCCTCTATCGACAGCAGTCCATGGGGGAGCGGCGGCGGCGTATGCACGCCGTCCTTTCCGATCAGGTAGAGGTGCGTCTGGTTGCGGTAGATCTCGCAGGCGGCGATCAGGTGCGGGTACCCAGTAAGGCTTGCGTAACGGCTGAGGCCGCCGAGCAGAACGGGTGTGCCAAGCTCAAGCCGGCGGGGACGCACGCCCCAGTCGCGCAGCCGCACCTGAGTGTCCCGCGAGGCTGACCATGGAACTCCGAGTAGAAGCGCGGTTCTGCTGTTGGAATCGGCCGTCAGCGGCATCCCGTCACTTGGGTTCAGCGCTGCGACATGCCAGGCCTTCGCAGAAACGATCTTCGCCTGCTCGGCGATGGCGTTGAACAGGAACTCGCGGTCGTTCAGCCGCCGGACGTTGATGGCGTCCCTTTGGAAGATGCGCTCGGAAGGGTGAAACCCGCAGTACGCGGAGATGAAGTGGCCTGCGCGGTCGCCAAAATTGACGTCAAGCCAGCGCGCGACCGAACCGGTGTCGGAAACAGGGACTTCCGCAAAGGTGTCCACGGTGAGCGGGCGAACATCGAGGCGCCCCAGCCGGGCCAGTTGCACACAATGGTCCGTGAGGTTTATCAGAACACCGTGGCGTTCCTTGCGATTGAACATGCGCAGCACAATAAGGCAAAAGCCACCCTTGCCTGTCAATCGGCGTCGGACGCCGGAGCCGGTTAGGGAGCGCCCGACGACGCTACAACCCCGCTCACAACCATGGGCGCATTGAGGTTGGCAAACGCGGCGTCGCCGGGAGTCAAGTCCGGCGAACGCAGCGCCACGTCATAGTGAATCGTTGGATTGCCCGTGAACAAGACCGACCCGCCCACGATGGAGCCGTAGATCACCGCATCGCTTTGCACCTGGATGACCTGAAAGGGAAGGTAGATGACTCCGTAGAACGGGACGGTCGGGGGAGGTGAGAATTTGATCGTGTGGGTATTCGTATTGTTCGTACTGAGTATCGAGAAACGCTTGGCCATCGGCACCGGATTGAGGTTCGCTATGCCTTGGCCGCTAATATTCATGTTGCCGTCCAAGAATATCTGGAGCGAGCTGAACTGGTTGCTTAGCTGGATCTGTCCGCTTCCCGCGACGATGACGTTGCCGGACACGACCAGCACGACGGGCCCCACGATGTTGAGGATCGCGTTGTTGAGCACGATTCCGTTGGCGTTGTAAACAACAGGGGGGGTGGTTGCCGTGGCCGCCGGATTGCCGAGGGTGCAGCTGATGTCCATGACGTTTGTCCCCATAATCCCGTCATAGGTCGAGGTCGGCAGATTTCCCGACCAGGCGGGCCGGTTCTCGAAGAACAACGGCTGGTAGGGCTGCGGGCTATTCAGGATCCGGCTGGAGTCCACGAAGTTCGAAGGGGATGAGTTGGGCCCGATGATCTTCCCGTTGCTCGCATACGAGAGCCAATTGCTGCTGCTCGGGGATGACGGCGAATACCCGACGGCGTACCCGCTCACAACGGCGTTGTTCAGGAGCACGGTCGAGGCCACGGAATTGGTGTTCTGGGAGGTTATCACCGCGGAAAAGCCGGTATTCGTGGGGGCGCTATAGATGCCCGGTGCGAGGTTTGAATTATAGCTGTCCACCGTCCCCGCCGAGGTGAAGGTCACGGTTCCACTGAGCGCCGCAACGGCGTTCACGAACAGCGGCGCGGTCGTCGGCTGGATGACCGAGTTTGACGGGTCGTGGGTGGGCGACTGGCTCGGATCAAAGATCATCGTCTGGGCGACCGCGGGGCTGCCGTCAGGAAGCGCGACCTGGCCCGTCGATGAAACCTTCACCGTGCCTGCATTGCTCTCGTCGACCGCGATATTGACCGTCCCCGTGGTTCCGTTCCCAAGGTTCATCGGTGTCGGCCCGGAGCTGGTCGCCACGAGCCCCGAGGCGGTCATGGTCATGCTGATCGAGTAGACATTGCCGCTGAAGGTCCATCCGGTCCAATCACCGGTGCTGCGGGCGTAGAGGGCCTGCTCAATGCCGGTCTCGGCAAGCTCGGAGCCGTGCTCGTTCATCAGGCCGCGCGTGCTCATCTTCAGTGACGTGTAGCAGAGGGCGATATAGCTCGAAAGGGAGATGGCGAAAACCATCGCCAGGCAAAGAGCCGCAAGCATGGCTGCGCCGCGCTCATCCTTCGGAATGGGTTGGGTCTGTCCGGCGATCATGGATGGGGGTCGGCCGGATCGGTAAGCAGGGTCTTGTTCTTCATGACCACTACGGGTGAAACCACCGTGTACTGCGACTGCGCGCCGCTGGTCGCATAGCCGGCCAGCGATGTGTACGCCATGTAGACTTGCTTGATGTTGATCTGAGGCGAGAGAGGCGGGCTGTTCGGGGCAACGACCGGAGTTCCGGTCAGGTCGTAGTAGCCAAAGCTGAAATTCGAGAGATTCGTCAGCAGGACCAGGGGGGTTCCGCTGTCGACCTGCCGTTGAAGCACACCCAGGGTAGGCCCCTGGCTCCAATCGCACGCATAGGTGACCGTGTGGACCTGCGACGTGTTTGAACTTGGATCGTAGATGGGCACACTGAGCACGAACTGAGTGCCGGTTGTGTTCGTGCCGGGGTTTTCGGCCGAGATTGAGAACGCGGTTGAAACGTCCTGGGTGACCCAGAAGAGAGCCAGCCGGCCGCGGGATTCCAGGCTTTCCTCGTTGGCCTCGCGCGCCAGGCCGCGGCCAAGGAAAATATATGCGGAAAGCACGCCGGCGAAGACAAACGAAGAGATGAACGTTACCATCATCACTTCCAGCAGCGTGAAGCCGCTCTTTTCCGACCCCTTCAGGTTATGACTTCTGGTATGCAAGGGAGAGGCCATTCAAGCCCACATAGGTTGCGCTCGCGCGGGTGTAGCTGTGACCGGTGACTCCGGTCCATGTGATTGTAAAAGTCACAAGAATGAGAAGGGGCGGACTGGGATATGGGGAAGGGTTTGAATTCGCCTGGACGGGTTCCAAACAGGATACTGTCCGGGTGAGAGTGAAGATGTTGGCTGCAGGGGGATACTGCGCGATAAACATCGAGAACGACGGGTCATTTGAACCTGTGAGCGGAGTGGGACCGGACGGGTACCCGTTTCCGGGCTGGGCCGGGAAGGCTGCGTTTCCTGGATTGTAGCCGGAAACTGTGGACCAGCTTTGCACGCGCAGCTGGTCTATCTCGCTGTGGAGAATTTGAGCCGCTAACGTCTGCTTGCGTGAAAGATCGAGCATTTGCGTCCCCGATTCGATTGCCCCGATCATACCCACCAGCGTGAGCGCCAAAACAGTCGCTGCCAGCGCCACCTCCATGATGGTGAAGCCTCTCGAACCGGTGTTTTTGCGTGTTGGGGGCAATGGCAGCAGCCCCCGCCTTTCGCGGCGGGAAAGCCGGAAGATGAAACTGATTTGCTTTGGAATCGAAGCCAATCGAAATGTTTAACATGGAGCGCCCGGAAATGAGCCCATTGCCGGACACCAACGGCCGTAGATTTCGAGCAATTGAACGGCCATGTCTCATAAGACCAATCTTGGGCCATAAATCAGTGGAAGTTAATGGGTATTAATACGTAGTCCGATTATTTTATTCAGACACCCGCTCCGCTCAAATCGGCCCCGAATTGAGATTCGTCAATTCGCGCTTGCCAGAGGCGGCTTGGGACGGTCTTTTGGACGTTCGGTCAGTCAAAAACAACAAACGTCAACGTCAGTTTAACCACGATCGCAAGGCGGCCCTCTTTGGCCGGCCTGTGTAGCCGCAAGATACATTAGATCCCTATGAGCATTAGCATCACTCCGAAAGACCTGCTCGACGCAGGTGTTCACTTCGGGCACCAGACCAAGCGCTGGAACCCGCGATCGAAGCCTTTCATCTTCGAGCATCGCCAAGGGGTCACGATCATCGACCTCGCCAAGACCCACGAGAACCTGGAGAAGGCCTGCGCGTTCATCGAGAACACGGTCGGAAACGGTGGAAACATCCTCCTCGTCGGCACGAAGCGCCAGGCTAAGGACATAGTCCGCGAGGCCGCCGCCGCAACGGGAATGCCCTTTTCAGTCGACCGCTGGCTCGGCGGAACGCTGACCAACTACGAGACCGTAAAGAAATCCATCGCGAAGTACAAAAGGTACCAGCAGATGGAGACGAGTGGCGAGATGTCCAAGCTCCCCCGCAAGGAGGAGTCCGCCATCAAGCGCGAGATGAGCCGTATGCAGCGCAATTTCAACGGAATCGCGGAAATGGGCGGCCTTCCCTCCGCCCTTTTCATCGTCGATGTCGGCCATGAGGCCATCGCCGTCGCTGAGGCTGCCCGTTGCGGGATTCCCTCGATCGCGCTCGTGGACACGAATTCGGACCCGTCGCTGATCACCTACCCGATTCCCGGCAATGACGATGCGGTCAAATCCGTGCGCATCATCGTCGAGACAATCGTCGCCGCGATACAGGCTGGCCTTTCCCAGCGCGACTCGCGCCGCGCGCAGCGCGGAGCGGACGCGAAGGCGGCCGCCCAGGCGGTCAGCGAGCCGGTCGCGCCCGAACTGGCCGCCGGAGAGGTGGACCTTTCGAAGATCGACATCCCGATCGACCTGGCGGCCGTGGACGCCGACCTGGTTGCAAAGAAGAAGCCTGTCCGCCCCCGCAGGGCGCCGGTGAAGGCTGAATGACATGAGCACTCCGATCACTGCTAAAGCCGTCAACGACCTCCGCATCCAGACGGGTGCAGGCCTTCTTGACTGCAAGAAGGCCCTCGTCGAGGCCAATGGAAACGTCGAGGAGGCCATCACGATCCTCCGCAAGAAGGGCGCCGCGTCCGCAGCCAAGAAGGCGGACCGTACGACCAAGGAGGGCCTGATCGAGAGCTACATCCATGTTGGCGGGAAGGTGGGCGTCATGATCGAGGTCAACTGCGAGACGGACTTTGTTGCCCGCAATGACGGTTTTAAGGCCTTCGTGAGGGACCTCTGCCTGCAGATTGCCGCCACCAGCCCGCTTTATGTATCGCGCGAGCAGGTGCCGGAGGCGGAAATCGCCAAGGAGCGCGACATCGCAGCCGCGCAGGTCCAGGGCAAGCCACCCGCAGCCGCGCATAAGATCGTCGATGGCAAACTCGAGAAGTACTTCTCGACGATCTGCCTCATCGACCAGTCATTCGTGAAGCTCCCCGAGAAGACCGTTAAGGAAATTCTCACCGAGACGATCGCCAAGATCGGCGAGAACATCCAGGTCCGCAGGTTCGTTCGCTTCCAGCTGGGATCCTGAGGGCGGGGCTGGGGTTCATCCCATGAAGGTCACCCGGCTCCAAGTGGTCTCCCGCGGCCTTCGCAACCGGTGTCCGAACTGCGGAGGCGCCACTCTGTTCCGGAAGGGCATGTGGTTCCAGTTGAACAAGGCCTGCCCGAGCTGCGGACTGCAGTTCGAGCGCGACGAGGGGTTTTTCATTGGATCGATGTCGCTCAATTACGGCGTCACCCTTGTCTGCTTCGTGACGCCGGTGATCGTGCTCGCCTACAGGGACGTGATCGGCACGACGACCGCCACCGTGCTCGCGGGCGTCGGCGCGATAGGTTTCCCGATCTTGTTCTATCGCTCGTCAAGGAGCTGGTGGCTCATGCAATACTATGCCCTGTTTCCCCTCCACCTGCCGGCGAACAAGGGCACGGGACTGGAGGCGGCGGGGGATCACAACACCTGAGGATTCAGGGTACTCCGGCCGAATCGCTGGTGCCGGTCGGTGCCGCGTGGGGGTGGTAGGGCCTGCAGGCGGCGTTTCAGAGGTGAATCGCGCAATGCGCGGCTCAGAATTTAACCGTGAAATCTCCGCCGAGCGTCCGCGGAACCCCTGGCGAGGCGCTACTGACGCCGGGAACGATCAGGGCGTAGTAGCCCTTGTCCGCGGCGTTCCGGATGTAGAGGGAAATCTTCCAGCGCGTTGCTTCGTATCCGATCCGGGCATCGATCACCGCGTACGCCGCCTGGGCGTACCGCGGGTCCTCCGACTCGACGTAAAAGGTTTTCCCCGTCGCCTCAATTTGAGCCGTGGCGAAGATGCCGGCACGGGACGTGTAGGCGGCATTCACGCCCGAGGTGAACGCGGGCGCGTAGGGCGCGCGGTCCCCGTTGAGGCTTTGGCCAGTAATGGGGTTGCGGAACTCGGTCAACGCGACGTCCGTCAGCCCCGCGACGATGACGATGGACCACGCGTTCGACGGCCTCCAGGATGCGTCCAGTTCCGCGCCCTGCGAGCGCGCGCGGGGCGCCGTTGCGACAAAGTAGTCGGCCGCGCTGAAGGACCGCTCAATCTGGTAGTTTTCGATGGCGTACAAGAACGCCCGCGCGCCGATTGAGACCGTGCGATCGGCAAACGGGTGATCGATCCCGGCTTCGTAGGCGACGAGGTGCTCGGCCTTGAACGGGATGTAGGCGGGGTTGTCGGTGTACGGCGAAAACCCGCCGGGCCTCGCACCGCAGGACACACTTGCATAGGCCGAAGCGCCCTCCCCAATCTCGTGCGTGAGGATAGCCTTGGGCAGCAGGACATCGTAGGATGTGATGGAGTGGAAATTCAGTCCTGGTGTGGGCACCTGCTCCGCCTGGTGATAGTTCTTCTCCGTGCGCTCCGCCCGGGCGCCCACGGAGAGCTTCCAGTCGGGAACCGGCGTGAACACCGTCTGCCCGAAAAGGGCGTAGTCGTGCGCGTTGGTAATGAAGGTCGAGGCATCCAGGGGGATAAATCCCTTGATGTTTCTTTGGACGCCGCCATCCGTCACCGCGTCCGAGACCCAGGCCCCGCCGTCCCAGGAGAACCGGCTGCTGCGCCTCGAGGCGAAGCGGAGCTCCTCGTTCCATGCGGTCTGACTCTGGGTCAGATGCGAGGCGAGGGGAGGGGGCAGCACGAGCCAATCCTCATACGGATCCAACCTCCAGTTTGTGAAGCTGGTGTCCGCAGAAAGCTGGCCGACGGGCGTTTCCCAGACGCCCTTGAGGGCGGCTCCGACCATGGATGAGTCGGTTTCGCCCTCCTGGCTCCGTATCACGGTGTAACGGGGCCCGTTCAAGGGAACGAGCGGCGCGGCGCCGTCGCGGTGGCGATCCCCGATCGCCTCCAGGGTCAGCTCGGAAGATGCCGTGGGCCGGAAACGCTCGCGGACAAAGGCGGAAAGCGCACGTTCGCTGTCTACGGACTGGCCGAGCTGCGTGTTGTAGACATAGCCGTCCCGCTGGGAGCTGGCCACCGCGACGTCGGCGTCCGCGCTCCGGCCCTCCGAACCCGCCCAATTGAGCGCGACCGTGCGCATATCGTAGTCCCCGATTTCGGCGGTGAGCTCGTTTGCGGCGGGACCAGAGGGGTTCGGCGGCGCAAGGACGATGACTCCCCCGTCGCCCGCCCTGCCGAATCCCGTGGGCTGGGGGCCCTTGTAGACGGCGGCGGATCCAAATCCGAAAAGGTCGCTCGGGTAGGAAAAGCTCCCTCCTAGCGGAATGTCGTCGAAATAGAGAGCGACGGCTGGATCGCTGAAATACGGGGTGTTCGCCAATCCCCGAAGCGTGTAGACGGCGCCGAAGGAATTGGTGCCGGCCGCCTCGACCTGGAGGTTGGAAACCTCGGATACCACGCGATCCCACGTCTGCTCCGAGGGTGACCCGCCCGTCTCAAACACCTCGGGTTCGGATTGGTCGCCCACGGGGCTGACCACTACCACGACCTTGTCCGCCTTGACAATCGGAGCGTCGGGGGCGCCCTGAGCTAACACCTGAGGTGCGAGTGCAAGAGACAACAGGCACGCCGTCCATGCTGCGGCGCGGGTGGCTGGGATTTTCAAGACGGTGAGGACGCGGAATCTTGAACGAGACGGAATGACCGGATGCAAGCCCCTTAATGACCCAGTCCGTGAGGGAAACCCGACGCGCAGGCGCGGCGCCGGCGAACGGCGCCTCTACTGTATGGTGTTCAGCGTAGCGACCACCCGGGCGACAGCTTGGTCGAAGTCCGACGTGTGAAAATCAATGTAGTGAAGCTTGGAGAGCCGGTAGGGAACCTTGCACGGTTCGAGAAGGATCGAGACCGCAGGCTTCTTCCGGTCCAAGAAGTAATTCCACTCATCCTCGACGTTTTCGGAAGCCACGCTTGTCGGCGAAAGGATGAGGAGCATCACCTCGCAGGTGTCCAGGGCCTCACCTATCTGACGCGCCCAGCTTTTCCCGGGATCCACGCGGTAGATATCAAGCCATAGGTCCACATTGTATTTTAAGAGATTGTTCGACAAGCGCGTAGCGAATTCTCGATCCCCGCTCGCGTAGCTCAGGAACACCTTCGCCGGAGCGGAATCCTTCTTCTTCAACCGTGCGATCTCGGTCAGCTGCTTTTCCTCCTGAAGCAGGAAGCGCCGGATCACCATCTGGGACAGTGCGACGAGGATGTCGGCGTTCGCGTGAATGAGCTGGTTGAACGTCGACCGGTCGATACTCAGGATCTCCGTGCGCTCGGCCGTGACGATGCTCGCCGACCGGGGTTGGTCCAAGAGCAGCGCAATATCGCCGAAATGGGTTCCCGCATTAAGCGAATTGACGAGCAGGCGCTGGCCCTCGAGCACTTTGTAGACATCCACCCGGCCCGAAAGCACCACGTAAAAGCAGTCCTCCACCTTGCCCTCGTCGCAAATGGTGACCTGGGCGGGATGGACCATGCGTTGCCCGGAACGAATTATGCTCTGAACGGCCTCCGCGGAGAGCCGTGGGAATAGCTCAGAAAGAATTTGGATCGCCTGGTCAGGCATGAGCCCCTCCGGTTCTGAGCAGTAACCTTTCCACCTCAAGCTCCGTTTAAGCTACTCTCGAATGGGAATCGAACCGGGTTACATATGCGGAAGCGATTCATTTTCATTTAAGCATGTCGATAATTTGTGCATTGCGTAAGCTTATACACGTTATTCGATGGCATACTATGCAGGTCGAAACCCGGTTGCCCAAGGAAATCGGTCCGCGCTCCTTGTTTCTTGGCGAACGCATCGTTCGATCCGGTGCTGTATCGTAGGCTGCTAGCCGCAAAAAGACACCATTTTTGAATGAAGAATCATACGACAGATGCCGCCGACGTTCCCCCGTGCTGCGTCGTGTCTTCACGCCGGCCGCCGGTGTGCGGGTGGCTATGTGTCCCAATGCTGATGCTTTCCATAGAGTTCCTCCAGCCGCTTCATGCACTTGAGGCGAACCCGGCGGCAACGGCCGTCCCCTCGTCATGGACCCTGGCGGGCGGCGGACCCGTTGATCCCCGGGCATCGGGAGCGGCACCCGCGATATCCAATACCGGCAACTTTGCGCTCCGGATGTTCGTGTTCCTAAACTGGCCCGCGCTTCCCGGCATGCGGGGTGTACCCGATCCCAGTGGCCGGCTTGGGCAGTCGGCTCCGACCGTTTGGGAAACGTTCAAGAACGCGTCGGAGATCTACCTGCCCAATGGGCAGGTCCCGTCCACGTGGCCGGCGATGAGCGAACTGCCGGCCGGGGTCGTTGCCCCGTCGCTTCAGCAGCTGCAGGAGCGTTTCGGGGTCACCGATTCCCCGTGGATCCACTATCTTGCCGAGGACATTATGATCGACGGAAATCGGATCTGCGACGCGAACGCCGTGCAGATCCGTTACGAAGTGCGATGCAATCGCGACAATTTCGGCTACGTCGTCTCGAATCCGTCGGGCTACCCCCTCTACACGCTTGAGGGCCAGGAGCAGGCTCTGGCGGATCCCCGTTTCCAATTCCTCTTCCCGAGCACGTCGGTCGAGGTCAAGGCATCCTGGCGGATCCTGGGACCCAATGACGACGACAGCCGTTACTGGACGGCCTTCGGCGCATACAGGGACCCCGTTCAGGGCAAGGTGCTCTTCGCGAAGATCGGGCTGACCGCCTTCCACTTTGCGAGCAACCTTTCCCCCGGCGGCGTTTGGCTGACCTATGAGCAGGCCGACAACTCGACAAGTACGTTCCTCTTCCTGTTCCTGAGGCAGGGAAAACCCGTCGGCCCCAACGCCACCGTCAATCCCGCGGCGGCGCCCTACAATCAGGCGCTGCGGGCCGGAACCGCCGGAACAAAGTGGCAGTACTACAACATCATCGGATGGCAGGCGTCGGAGACCACGAGCACCGGAGACCCCTTCATCCTGACGAACAGCAATATCGAGACTTATTTCGAGCAGAGCTCGTCGTGCATGAGCTGCCATGCCATGGCCAATATCGGGCCGCGTGGGGGGGCGCCGGGGACGCAGCGCCTCGACTTCTGGATCTATCCCAACGGCGGCATCACGGGGAGAGTGGGCCTGATCGACTTCCAGGCCATTGCCAAGAAGGCCTTCCCGAACATTGTGTTCAAGCAGATGGACTCGGTCTGGTCCCTAAAAGAGGCGCAATCGACCCAGGCCGCGGCCCCTTAGGCACGAGCGGTCCGAGCCGTCCCGATCCTCACTTCCCAAGCGAGCCCCCAGATTCCCATGAGCTACCTTTCGCTCCCGCGCCTCACCTTCTCGGGCCAATCCTACGCGAACGCCTCAACCGCCAACAACAACGACGTCGCGGATGTATACGACATAGACACCATGACGTTCAAGCCGAGCATTTCCGTCCTGCCGGGCGGCACGTCCATCCACCCGCCCCCGCCCGGCGGAAACTCGACGACGTGGAAAGGGCCAGCCGACAACCCCCAGCTGCGCCAATGGCTCATGGGTCTCGTGCAGGGCGAGGGCCTTGACGCGCCGTCTGGTTCGATGGGCTACGCCCAGATGGCGCACTGGAACTACTACGGGGACCACGGGATGGAATTCCGCGACGCGTACGTGACGAACTGTGTCACGAGCGCGGGCCAGGCACCGTCGGACGACCCGCTCAACAGAGTCCAGGTGCAGCTCCTTGGAAACGTGTTTTACCAGATGCGCCGCGGCGGGGTTCTGGTCGATGTAGACCCCTATGCCCTCAACACGAGCCAGGTCTTTGCGGGGCGCTTCCAGGTCTCCTTCAACCTGAGCGAAAACCAGTCGATCCCGATCATTACTGCGGACAACCCCACCGTCGCCTACTCGTACTTCATCAACGCCAATAAGAACCTCAATCCGAGCGCCACGGGATTCGAGCCCGTCTCCGCCGTGTTCCAGTTCGGGCTCCCGCTTCAGGGGATCTCGTTCTACTCGGGAAGCGATTTTGCGTCGCAGGCGTTTTCCGAGCTCAAGGCCCGGGCCGCGGCTGGCAAGGGCCTGGTGGTGAGGTACTGCCTGTACGACGCGATATTCAAGATCGGCGCGGAGGATCTCTACAGCCAGTACGCGGCCGGAAACTACGTCTCGAATCCCTACCAGGGCCGCGTGCTCGGAACGATCGGCGTCTGGGACCAGGGCGAGCTGGCGAGTGCGCCACCCGGAAGGAAGCTTAGGGTGCAGATTCCGTACACGTACACGCAGCCACCACCGGACCTGAATCCGACCGAAACGGCCGTGAAGGCAAACCGCATGTCGTCCGTCGCGAAATACCGCAAGCCCACCAGGGCCGAAAACGCCGCCACGAAGCAGGCGTCCCTCGGCGTCACCCTCGCCGTTGTCGACGCCGCAAACCAGGTTGTCTCGCTCGACTGCATCAGTACCTTTCCGGAGGCCAGCATCGTGACCCGGGAGAAGTACGACCTGGGGGTCGTCAACCTCGTCTTGCTCTACGGGATTCCGCCCGCAGGCGGGATTCCGCCCGAAATGGTCGTGATCGGGTCCATTCCCAACAACAAGACGACCTATGAGGCGGGAGGCGGCATCGTTGAAATCTCCTACGCTAACCACCCTAAGCTCGCGGTGATCGAGGCCAACATCGCAACGGGCCGGCTCGCGATAAATTTTGCTTCCACCGGGAAGACCCACCTTATCGAGACGCCGGGGACCGACACCCAGACCGACACCCGCGCGGTCTACTTTGACGCCGCGGTGGGCAACGCACCGAACCCGACCCCGGGTACCGCACAGATCCCGATCCAGGTCTACAGGCGCGGGATCCCGGTTGCGGAGCCCACGACGCTCAACCTGGAGTATTGGATGTGCCAGAAGGACCTCATCAACCCCGACAAGACACAGGTTCCCGTGGTCAACCCCTACTTTTCCGTTGCCGGCGCGACGACGATTTCACCGACAAGGTACACGCTCCCATACCTGGGGGGGCAGACCGTCAGCGTGATCACCCAGCGGGTCCAGGTCCCGGCGGGCGGGCAGCTGACGCTCACGCTCACCGCGCTCCGGCCGGGCGTGAGTTCGGTCCGCTTTGTTGACCCGACGCCGACGCCGGGCATCGATCCGATTGTAATCTTGCCAACCGCGCCGAATTTCGCGTGGGACAACTGCGACTACTCGGTGGTGCGCATCCTGCCCTTCGACGACTACAGCGTATTCACCGACCAGCAGATCAACAACTGGAGCTTCATCTACGACAATTTCTTCGGCTTCTACTCCGTCCTGTACCCGATCATGTCGACCGTCATCCCCTGGGGTCCGGACGGCGCCCCGAACGACCCGAACGCCGTGAAGCAATTCGCCAACCAGATGCTCTCGATGACCAGCCCAGACATGTGGTACTCGACGATATACATGCCGATCACTAGGGATCTCTCTGGCGGAAAGCGTGAGCTGCTGAGGCGCTGGTGCAACCTCCAACTCTGACACCCTCCTGAGATCCAGCCCGGGCGGCGCTCCGCGCGTGCCGGGAAACGACGCCCCTACACGACCTCCCTATGCAGGACAACGACCCCCGGACCGAAGCCGCCCGAGCAGGCAGCCCACAGGGCGTTTCGCGCCGGCAGATGACGGTGCTCTTCTGCGACCTGGTCGGGTCAACGTCCCTCTCCGACAGGCTCGATCCGGAGGACCTGCTGGATGCGCTCTCCGCGTACCAGGCCGTCGTCAGGAAAGTGGCGGCGCGCTTCAGCGGATTTGTCGCGAGGATCACGGGGGACGGCGTGGACCTCTATTTCGGATACCCCGTGGCCGGAGAGGACGATGCGGTGCGGGCGGTGCATGCAGGCCTCGCGATCGTCGAGGCTGTTGGCAATATGGCCAAGATTGAAGGCGAGAGCGAGGCCATGAGCGTCCGCGTCGGCATCGCCACCGGGCTCGTGGCCGTCAGCACGCGCGATTCGGTGTCGATCGCGGGCACGACGCCGAATCTGGCGGCCCGCGTTCAGGCCACGGTCGACCCGGGGCAGGTGGGCGTGGCCCCGAGCACGAGGCGCATCGCCGGCGCGCAGTTCGTCTACGAGGACAAGGGATCCTTTGAGCTCAAGGGATTCGAGGGGGCCGTCCGCATCTCGGTGGTGAAGGGGGCGCTTTCCCTCGCCAGTCGTTCGGCGTGGCGCATGCGCGGGATTGCGGCGCCGATTGTCGGCAGGCAGGCAGAAATCGCCGCCCTCCTCGCAGGCTGGAAGCATGCCCTAGCGGGATCCGTAGTGGGCGTCGTCGTGAGCGGCGAGGCGGGCCTCGGAAAGTCGAGGATCACGGCCGCGCTCGAGCACGAGCTCGAGCACGAGGCGCACACCAACATCCGCCTCCAGTGCTCGCCGTTTCACACGAACACGGCGCTTCATCCCTTCTCGGTTCACCTCTCGGAGGCTTCGGGCTTTGGGGCGCACGATTCCGCGCTTACGAGCCTCGAAAAGCTTGAGGCCCAGCTGGCCATCGCGGGCCTGACCACCGAGCGCGACATCTGCCTGCTTGCGGCACTCCTGGACGTCGATGTCTCACACCGCTACCCGCCGCTCGGTCTGCCTCCCCCGCTGCAGCTGCAGATGACCAAGGAGGTCCTGAGCCGCTATTACGTCGGACTCGCGGCGAGCGGGCCCGTACTCCTCACGTTCGAGGACCTGCACTGGGTCGACCCTACGTCGCTCGAGGTCGTCGACCTGATCCTGTCACTCACGCAATCCGCCCGGATCCTCGTGGTGATGACGGCGCGACCCGAGTTCCAGCCGGCCTTCGACCCGGCACTGCAGGTCGCGATCCTCGTGATATCGAAGCTCGACCCGGCGGCGGCGCGCCAGGTTACGCGAAACCTCGCAACGGAGATCGCACTGCCTGAATCCTCGATTGAGATGATTGTGGCGAAGACGGATGGCGTTCCGCTCTTCATCGAGGAGATGACCCGCATGATCCTGGACGCCCGGAGCGAGCGCAGCTCTTCGGGTGCCGATGCACCGGCAGAAATTCCCGACACTCTGCTCGACCTGCTGATGGAGCGCCTCGACCGCCTCGGAAGCGCCAAGTGGCTGGCCCAGGTCGGATCGGTGATCGGCCGGGAATTCACCATAGACCTTCTTGGAGCCGTGGCCGACCTCGAGACGGCGGCTTTTGACCAGGCTTTGAAGGCCATGCTGGGATCCGGGCTCGTGCAGCCCGCGGACAGCTCGGGCAACCGCCTCATCTTCAAGCACGCCCTGGTGGAGGACACAGCCTACGCCTCAATCCCGCTCAAGACCCGTTCGGGTCTGCACAGCCGCGTGGTCGACGTGCTGATCCGCGACCACGCGGGCTCCGTCGAGCGAAATCCCGTCGTGGCCGCCCGCCACCTGGCACGTGCGCGCCGGTACCTGGAGTCGAGCCGCTACTGGCTGGCTTCGGGTCGCCAGGCGCTCGGACGTGGGGCCCCGCGCGAGGCCGCCGCCCACCTGAGGGAGGGCGTGACGACCCTGGCGGACGTTGCCGCGAGCCAGGAGAGGTCGCAGTCTGAGCTCGCCCTCCTCTCGATGCTCGGCCCCACGACGATGGTCCTCCGGGGTCCGGGCAGCCTCGAATTCGGCGATGTCCAGAAGCGCGCCTACCAGCTGTGCAACCAGCTGCCGGGCGCGCCGCGCAAGTTCCCTATCACCTACGGCCTGTGCCTTTTCCATTGGGGACGCGCCGAGCTCGCAACCGCGTTCACGCTCTCCAGGGAACTCCTTGAGGCCGCCGATGCCTCCCCCGACAGCGACGAACTCGTGATGGCCGCGAACAACATGTGCGGAATGATCGCGTTTCACATGGGCGATCCCTGCTCCGCCAGGGCCCACCTGGAGCGCTCGGTGGGGCGCTACAAGGCCGAGCGCGACGCGGCGCTCTACCCGGTTTACCTCATGGACTTCGGGGTTTTCGGTCGGTTCTACCTGGCCCTCGCGACCTTCGTCACCGGAAATTCCGACGCCGCCCGCGACCTCGCGAGGGAGGCGCTCGAGCTGGCGGGCAGCCTGAACCAGCCCCACACGTTCGGGTTCTCGCTGCTGGCCAATTTCAACATCGCGACTTTCCGGGGCGAGCCGGCGGTGGCGCGCCAGTTCGCGGAGCAGTGCGTCGAGTTCTCGTCGCAACAAGGATTCCCCGAGTTTGTCGCCATGGCGCGCATCGTGCGGGGTTGGGCGGCCACGCGCGATGGCGACCACGATGCAGGCATCTGCGACATGGAGGTGGGCATCGATCTGTGGAAAGCCACCGGATTCGAGAACTGGCAGACCTGGTTCGCCTGCCTGCTCGCCGAGGGCCTCGTGCTCGCCGACCGGTCGGACGACGCGGTCGTCGAAATAGACCGACAGCTTTGCAGGATCCAGGCAAACGGGGAGAAGCAGTTCCAGAGCGTGCTTTTGGCGACAAAGGCCGCCATTCTTGCAGCGGCTCACAGCGGTGCGGAGCAGGCCCGGGTCTTGTTTGACGAGGCCGCGTCCATTGCGGAGGTCCAGGGTGCAAGCGCCTGGAGGGAGCTGGTCGAGAAGAGGCGCAGCACGCCCCTTGCGGCGGCGGCTGGATAACCGTCAAATGGCTGACCGGGCTGGGTTCGAACCGGGGCCAGCGATTTGGCCTTCATCGAATATCTGCGTTCAAGTAGATGCTTATGGAAGTCTTGATTGGCGACTTGCGGCATTTGGGGTGTTCCGAGCGGCGAACGGTCCAGCGACGATGCAACGTGTGACGTGGCCATTTCTATCGCCAAGGCTCATGCACCGAAGCGTGAGCAGGCATACTTTAGCCCTATCTTCCCACCGCATGCGCACATTGGAAGTCCAACACCTCGCCGATGGTGGCGTAAGCTGCGGTGGATGGAGCACGCACGCCGTCGAAGAACACTCTCTTTGCGTCCTCGATCGTCTTCCCGTCCCGGCGGAAATAATTCTTGATGTCGTCCACCAAGTCTGTGCTCCTTTTCTTTCCCTCAAACAGGGGCAGGTAGGTGACCTTGCCGCCTCGGTGCAGTTTGAGATACCAGTTCTTTGTGAAGTGAGTCTTGGCCCCGTGCCTTCGGCCAATCCGGACGATCCGGTTGCAGAGCGGGGTCTTTTCGATAACGTCGTTTCCGCGAGAGCGTTTCCGGGGCATCCCGGGCACTCTTGTCGGTATTTCGAGGTCAAAATGACAAGAATTCACTATTTTACGATCCCCTAAAAAGAGGGTCATTTAATGTTTTAAATTATTGTTGTCGAGTATTATACGGAGAGGTGGCAGAGTGGTCGATTGCGCCTGACTCGAAATCAGGTGTGCCGCAAGGTACCGGGGGTTCGAATCCCTCCCTCTCCGCCACTTTCATATTCTCCGAACTTGGGACAGCCTTGGCCAAAGGCACCATTTCTCCTCTGGAGGGAAAGAGTCTTGGGTTCTTGAGCTCGAACTCGTCTTGGACAGGTTTGCCCACGTTTGGACGGGATTTGCCAGATTTTGGGGAAGCTACTGGGGAAGGTACCTTGCCCATCTCGCTCAAAAGGGGAATAAACGTGGTGTCCATGTAGGTCTTCGCAGATATCGTCTACATGACATGATCATTGGGTCCCGTTCCCACGGCGTGGGCGCGAGGGCAATTGAAGGACCAGTCTGTAACTCGATCGCGCACTTGGGCCCCATTTGTTTCATCCCAAAGGACGACGCTTATTGCTTGGTCTTCGAAGCCTGCTGTGAGCCGATATACATGCCCGGCTTCAAGGGACGCAAAAATTTCGGCTATGGAAGTCGCCTTATTTTCTCCGACGCCGGCAATTGAACCCTGATCACCCGTTCCCTGAGGGCTCGGACGCCGAGGGCCGCTCCCTCCCACTTCCGCGAAAGATTCCGCGTAAGAAATATTCAATTCGAGCTTATGCTTGGTGGGCGCAAGCAACAATGGTTTAACTTTACCAAACTCATGCCAATTTGGACCTTCGTGGCTAGCTGTAAAATCGCTGTTCAGCCCGTCAACTTGCACAACTATAATCGAGCAGTTTCCGTTTTCGGGTCCTTGTATGGGAACTACTGGTCCCTCGAGACTCGCTGCATTCGATTGCGGCGCATCCGTAAAAGCTGGTCCGGAAGAGCACGCAACAAATAACAACGCCGATATTGTTAGTAAAACGAACTTCGACTTACTGTTCATTCTTACCGGGACTAGAAGCTCGCAGTTCACGGATGTCGATAGCCTTCGCCCACTCTGCGCAAACGAGCACTGAAAGCGAATACTCCTTCTCGTCCAGCTTGAGAGACGCGTTTTGAGTCATAACTTCGGCAACCATGGCTAATTTGAGATTGTATCCAATTTAGCAAACGGTGACAGGCTGGATGCCTTCGATTCAAATTATAAATTGGATCCGCCCGTGTAAACGAATGTGAAACGCTTAAGGCCTGAGAGGGTCTTCCTCATCCTCGCCTGTTCATTCGGCGTGGCCGTGCTTGTTGCAAATGCACCCTTTCAGGCGCCGGACGAGAATGACCACTTCGCTCGCGTGTTTCAACTTAGCGAACGAACCCTGATAGGCGAAAAGCTTAGCAACTCTGCCGGAGGCGACCAGGATTACGACGAGCACGGAAGTCCGGGGACCGAACGGCCTCCGTTCTCCAGCGTTCTTCATAGTCAAGCCTCGCGCATGAGGCACACGCACATGTGTTCATCGAGGCGAGTGCGGTCCGCGGCAATCAGCTTCTCTTGATTGCCTCTTTCATCTTTCCCACGTTCGAGCCTTCTCCGGCCCCCTCGTAAATGGAGAGGTCCTCGTCGATTCCAACTAACTTGAAGCATTGACCTCCTGGAGCCTGGAAGTAAAAGTGAGCGTCGGGCAACTCAAGTTTCATGGCGAGACCGGATTCGAGGATTTTTCGGCTCATTTCGTCCACGTTGTCGGACTTAATCGCCAGCCAAATCGATCTGGCGCTTCGTAAGAACTCGCTCTCGTCAGCGACATCCCCGTAGAGAAACACGATGTAAAAGTCTTCTCCCAGACGAAGGAAGTCCCTATCGCTTTCCGCCTTTGTGATTTTCCCGCCGAGGACATCGCGATAAAATTCGCAAATGCTGTCTCGATCCTGCCGCGGAACTATTACCGCCGTATGATTTCCAAAGATTACCTTTGTCATGATTGTTCCTTATTTGACGGTTTCACTAGCATTTACTTGATTTTCGATGCGTTCATGGAACTGCCGAACTACTTCTTCTTTTGAGAGGCACCCATGAATTGCCCGGGGAAAATTCCCAAAAAATAGTTCCAACCTTTGTCGTGCGATCTTCCACCCGCCGTATCAGGAAGGTCGGAATGCACGAGGGTCATCAGGGTGTCTTTTCCCTGTTTCTTAAAGGTCACCGTTACCGTCGACTCCAGCCCTGAAGTATTCGGTGACATCCAGGTGTGCTGAATTCGACCCGGTCGCTTTATCTCCGTAAATCTCCCGTAATGGGGAGTCCCTTGCACGGCCCAGTAAAAGAACCCGTCGACTTTTGGATCCAAGATCAGCTTTTCAGCCATGTTCCAGGGATTGCCCGGTATCTTTGGATTCAGCCATGCATCGAACACCTCACCCGCAGGAGCAGGGATTGTCCGCTCAACGTTAACTTCAATCGTCTTCTTTGATTTATTCATCTCTTCTTCTCCTTATTTTTTGTGGCTATTTTTTTCTGAAAAAACTGCTCAAACTGGTCAAGGCGTTCATTCCAGAACCGCTCGTACTCATGTACCCAACCCGCCACTTCCCTAAGTGGTTCGCCTCGAAAAGAAATGATGACTTCGCGGCCCTGCTTTCTGCGTTCAATAAGGCCCGCCCGATCTAGGAGCTTCAGGTGTTTGGTCACTGCGTTTAGCGCCGTGTCGAACGGCTTTGCGATATCCAGGAATCGAGCGGGCCCGTTTGCCAGCTGCCCGATAATAGCCCGCCGGGTCGGATGAGAAAGGGCGTTAAACACATCGGTCAATTGAGCCATGCAAACATTACACCACAGGGTGTAATGTGATACAAGCTATTTTTCACTATTTGGTTTCCTGCTCTGAAGATAAACCCAAAATTTCCGTTAAGCGTGGCAAGCGCGCGCGTCTTCGGGCAGCAAATCGTTCCTACATCCGTTTGCCCAAATTCTCCTTATTCTTGCTGTCCTCGACCCGGTTAGCATGGCAGGCCAGACTCCGTTTGCGGGAGATTCCAATCGGGGAAAGAGGACTCAGCAAAGATGCGCTGATCCGAAAGCAGATGCTCGGGAAGATGCAGCGGAGCGAATACATTAACGGCCGCAACGTAGTCCCTATCCACTGAGGAAATTTCCGATCATCCCGGCGAACATCCAGCACATCCCCAAAAAACAGCAGTCGGAAACCTTGTGCTCTGATCCAAGCGGTAGGGTCCCTCCTGATATAGAAATGAAGTCTATTTCGTAAGTGAAGCCGCGAAGTATCGTCGTTGACCAGGCCTGAACCCGGCTCACGGCTTGCCGCAGAATGCACTCAGCGCGCTTACTATCAGTTATTTGCAAACATCCGAGTGGCCAGCCTCACGAGAAAATCAACGACCAACCGCGTTAACCCAGTGCAATTCGGATATATATCTCGCTTTGGTTGCCGATATCTATCACGCCCGTCCTTGATAACACACGACCCGCTCGGAGTCTCATCATCGGTGAGCCAAGAGCGTGAGTCCGGCCTGGAGCGTAAGCATTTACCTGCGCTGGCGGAGCATCTGAGGATCCACTTGACCCCTATTGGATCCATGAAACTACCACAGCTATTCCGTAGAAAAGCCGAACCTCTGGCTGCCGGCACAGTGGAGGTCATTACCGAAGTCCGAAGCCAAGAGGCGCTGCTCGCGGCGGGAGCGCTGCAGCGCGCGATCTTCAATAGCGCCAATTTCTCGAGCATCGCCACTGACGCGAAGGGCGTCATCCAGATTTTCAACGTCGGCGCCGAACGGATGCTCGGCTACACGGCCGCCGAAGTGATGAACAAGATCACGCCGGCCGACATTTCCGATCCGCAGGAAGTGATCGTGCGCGCCAAAGCGCTC
>CAAGKR010411139.1_pt1 | contig 27787 bp, 39 predicted proteins | sample 2556971 | NCBI WGS metagenome assembly CAAGKR01 (sample SAMEA5207829, study PRJEB30636) | soil metagenome | biome: forest; feature: boreal; material: soil | place: USA | collected 2011-09 | depth 1 m | reverse complement strand
GACGGTGTCAGACATCGTGACCGTGCCATGCACGACCCCATTCTCCGTCGCCTCGGTGCGGCCGACCTGATTCCCTACGCGCGCGCCCGCAGCGGTGTAGCCAGCGAAGCCGGAATCGCTACCAGTGCTCTCGGTCGTGATCGCGACATCGGTCGGGGCTGCGCCGCGCTGTACAGCCTCTCCGGGCCGAGTCGAGAGTGTCGCGAACTCATCCGACTTGGCAGATTCGAGTCCAGTGGTGTCGGGAGCGCCGACAGTCGCGGTCACGGTGACCTCATACTTCGTCGCAGGGTCAAGGATGATCTTCTGAGTCGTCGAGCCCGTCCCCGCCACGCGGATCACGGTTGTGTCGAGCGCCGCCACATGAGTGTCGCCTGCCGTTGTGACGGACTCATACACGGTGATCTTGTACGAGGTGCCAAGAGCGACCTGCGTGAACGTCACAACCGCGCTACCGGAACCCGGTACGACGGTCGGCTTATTGACGGTCGCCAGTGCTGTCATGCCTTACATCCTAGACGAAACGGCCCGCGCATGTGCAACGGGCCGTTTCTGGTGGTCGATTAGTGGGCTACGCCGGACTTGTCCACGTAGGACTTCGTGTTGTCGATCTCGTGCAAGAGACGGTCCGTTCGCACGGTGTTTGCGTCGAACCCGCGTGTGACCTGCTCTGTGCCGGTGATCGGTGTCATCGCGCCCGTGACGGGGTTGACAATGACGGACGAGGCCGTGGTCGGATCGGTCGGGGTGACAACGATGTCACTGACGAGAGTCGTGCCGCCACCTTCTACTCCGGCAGAAGTGGACGTGTTGCCCTCATCCCTGATGATGGTCTGCTGCATGTCGGTGTTCGGGAGGTCTGCGGTGTCGCGCGCTGCGGCAGTCGCACCCTCTAAGCTCGTCGCGTCGTCGTACGTCGCTGATGGGAGGCCGTTGACGCGCGAGTAGGTCACCTGACCCTTGGTCTGAGCGGCGCTAACGTAGGCCGCTCCCGTGAACTCGTTGGTCGTGCGGTGCGCGACTTCGCCGGACGTTCCGGCTACCGCGCCGAGCGGCTCCGCGATGGCGAATGCGACGGATGCGGTTGACTCCGCTGCGGAATCGGTCGAAACGGCTGTGCTGTCGTGAGCCAAGATCGAAACCACGAACTTCTTGTCCGTGTTCACGCCCGAGGCCACGAGGTTGATCTTTTGAACGGTCGAGCCGGTGCCGGGCACGCGGGTGATCACCACTTCCTGCGCGTCGTCCTCTACGTTGTAGGTGGCCGTTGCCGCACCAGTCTCAGGGAAGACGCTGATGTGGTACGTGTCAGCGCCCGCCACCTGTGTGAATGTGACGAACTGACCTTCTGGCTCAACCTCGACGGTTGGCTGGGCTACTGTTCCTAGTGCTGCCATGTTGCTCTCAACTCCTTACGGTTGATCTTAGTCCACAGACCTCGGCCCCGCATTTCTGCGGAGCCTTGGCCTGCGGCTGGGGGAGGGGGTGGCTGTCGGTTACGGCATGTCCGAGACGCCGTACAGAGCCGACGGCTGCCGAGCCGCCGTGAATCCGAGGCGCTCTTCGCCACGGAACCAAGTCTGGTTCTGCTCGAACGATGTTCCAGCTTCGGACGACACATCGAGGGTCACTCCGGTGCGCTCCAAGACGTAGCACTCCGAGAATGCGCCGACGATCATGTTGCCCTGCGCTGCGGTCGTGTCGAGGTTCGCGTCCGCGTAGACGGGGAGACCCCACACGGTTCCCTGTGGCCCGCCCTGTGACGGCATGTTCGAGTATCCGCCTCCGAGGGTGCCGGGGTTGTCCTGGAACGCACGGTTCGCAGGCGAGGCTGCGGCGAAGAAGGTCGGCTCGAAGATGTATCGGCCAACGGTGTCCTTCGCGGTGCGGAGCAGGTTGAGGTGGATGGGGTGGATCAGGATCGCTTCGGGGTCTCCGAAGTAATTGGCCTGAATTGCAGTGATGGCTCCGGCGAGCGCGTCCGCGACGGACTGCGAGCCGAGGTCTCCACCGAGGACGTTGGACGTGTTGAGGATGCCAGTCGGCATACCCGCCCCGGTGCCCGCCAAGAACGCGATGTCCTCAGCCTGACCGAGCAGACGACCCAAGTCCTTCCGGACGATCATGTCCACGGCCGGGCTGGAGTCTTCCAGCAACTGCCGCGAAACCTTGCTGATGCCAGCGAGGGTGAAAATGTTCACCGCAATCTGGCCGAAGGTCTGGTCGGTCGAGACCTTCGTGGCGGACTCAGCGGTCCAACCAACGGACGCGATGCCCGTCTCACGGGGCATGTAGACGAGGTTGGTCGCGATGCCCGGAATGACCGTGCAAAGCTGACGGACCTTCGCGGCTGCGAGCCGGAATTCCGCAATGCCCTGCTGCCAGTACACGGGCGGGACGAGGAATCCGGCGGACCCGGAACCTTCTCCCAGTGCCTTGATGCCGTAGTCGGCCGCTGCCTTCTGAGACATCTCGACGAGCTTCTCGCGAGCCTCGGTGTCGCCGTTCGCCTTCCGGTAGAGTAGATGAATCATGGACTCATCCGGTCCGCCCTTGGCTCCGGCCGTCGCGCTCGCCCCCTCGAAGGGGATGACGTTCTTCCGCCCGCTGCGGAAGGTCGCGAGCTTGACATCGACGAGGTCGTTCACTCGCTTGTCATCGGCTGCCTTGGTCTCGGCTGCCGTCTTGGCTGCCTTGTCCTCGGACACGATTCGGGCGTTGGCTTCCGCCTCTGCCTTCTTCTCGATCTCGGCTTCCTTCTGAGAAGCTTCAAACCGAGCGAGCCGATCGCTCAGTTCCGAGAATTCCTTCGCCGAAAGCTTGACTTCGCCCTCGGCCGCTGCCTTTGTCTCTGCGTCACCCATAGTGATTGCCGCCTCCTTGGCGGTGAATTCGGTTGCTGCCGGGGGGAGGGCTGATTTGGTTTCCAGTGGACCCATGCCCTTCTCAGCGATGACGCTGAAGAGAGACTTCGGGTTCGAGGGAACGGCGATGTTGCTGATCTCGTACAACGAGATTTCGTAGATGGTCTTGAAGGCGTCCTTGCCGCGCGTAAACACCCCACCGATCGACAGCGCCCGGCGCAGGCCGCGCTTGATGTCGTTGTAGGTGGTGAGCTTCCACGAGTCCTCGCCCGTCTCGGGCTTCGGAACTTCGGCGCGCACCTTCAGCCCGATGTCGTCAGTCGCGGCCTTCGTCACCATGCCGAGGACCTGATGCCGATCGTGATCCTTCAGGAGGACAGGGTTGTCGATGAGGTAGTCGGAGAGCGACTTGTCGAACGCCGTGCGAACGATCTCGTCACCATCGCGATCCTTCGCCCACGTGGAGGCGTATCCCTCGATGATCAGAGTACCGTTGCTCAGTTCCTTGACTTCCCACTGCGCCGCCTTCTCGTTGAAGGTTGCGTCCCAGTGAAGAGCCTTGACGAGCGGCTCGGTCCACCCGCACGAAGGGCACTCTGCCTTCCCGCTGGCGTGCTCCTTGAGCGCAGCACCGCACTTCGGGCACTTCGCGCCCGCGCCGTACTGTGGAGGGACCATCGCCCCTGCCGCTCCTGCTTCTGCCATTGCCATTTTCTTTTCCTCACAAACGAAGGGCGGGGCGTCGTCGCCCGGCCCGGATACTGGACCGATCGATGTTCGCCCCGCCCCGATGACAGCTTTTAGACCGTCACACTGTGCAGTTTGCTTCGGATTCCGACTATAGCATATGTGAGCCTGCCGTTGTCAAGTGGTCCTTATTTCTGAGCACGGAACTCGGCCATCTTCCGCTGAACGAGTTCCTCGAAAGCCTTGTCCTCGACCTCATCGATCGCCTTCGCTTCGACAGTCTTCGGCTTCGGCTTAACGATCACAATTTCATCCGCTTGCCACGTAAATCTATCAGCCATTCTCTACCCTCGCGTGAACCACGTAGACCTGAAATTCCTTACCAGTGTATCGATTCTGAGGGTCATCGCCCCCGAGATCATGACGAGTCGCAATCGAGACTCCCGTGATGCGAAAACTAAGGTCTCGCTGCAAGAGAACCTCCTTCTCTGACCGAAATGCAGTATCCCCCATCTTCGAGTTCATGTCGATTCCCTTGATCCCAACCGGAACGTCCAACTCGACTTCTACGCGGCCATAAGTACCACGAATTCCAGCGAAATTCTCATCACGAGAAGTGGAGACAAAGCCTTTGTCCATGAAGGAGGTGCCTTCAAGATCGCGGAGAGCTTCTCCCAGTCCCTCCATAGACATTGCCTCAATCTTCGCGTACGTTGAACCGCTCTCTGAGCCGGTACTGGGCATGCCCAAAAGAGCCCCGACGGCCGAGGGGTCCAAGCCACGGAAGAGGGTGGAGGCCGGAAGGGGTTCCATTATGGAGTCGATGCCTGCAATATAATTTGCAACATTCTTCGCGTCTTCATCCACCTGTGGATCGCCGATCGACTCGACCGCAATGCCACGGAGAGTGGCGTTGATCACCGAGTAACCGCCACGTTGATAGCGACTGAGCCCCATTCCGGCATCCGCCTGCGACACCCGCTGCTGGCCCCCGCCGCCACCACTTCCGCCAACCTCACCGGGACGACCCTCGTGGCCGAAATTTCCTGAACCCGATCCGCCCTTCGCATCTTTGCGTCCCATCTCAAACCCGCGATTAATGGCGTCATACTCCTCGGGCGACAGGAGCCCGTAGTTTCGCGCGCGCAGAACCTCATCCCACGACCCGTCCGTGTAGTACGGCTGCTCGTCCAGCCATGCACCGCGCTCGAAGATGTCAGTCGGGCCGCCCTGCATACGCGCAGGAGTGGCGTAGTGATAATCCGCGAGCTTCGCCACAAGTTGATCTAGCGTGATCGCGTCCGCGCGATAAGCCTCGATCATGTCAGTGATTAGGCTCATCTGATACTCACCACCTGACGCTGTCGCTGCTCGTTGTCGATCACAATTGCACGGTCGAAGACGCCATCCTTCGTGAGTGAGTCGAACACAAGCCGGTTCTTGGAGTAAGCCTCGGTTCCGTCGCGACCCTGCTCGATCAGGCTGGGCGGAACGTAGCGCCCACCATAGCCCTTGCCTGCCGCGTGGTCATCAACGCCCCGCTGGTAGCGCCCAAGCGCAGCCTCGATGGAGTGATCCACAGACACATCAACGAAGACGCCAGTCACGTGGTAGCCCTGAGCCTTGAGTTGGGCGACGCGCTCCGAGCCCGAGTTACGCGAGCCGAGGGTCACGTCCCAGATCATGTTCTGTCCGTTCGCAATGACCCGATCAGCAAGTTCGTGGCTCATCTGACTGGCCTCCTCGTGCGCGAGATAGGAGAGTTCCATCGGCGCGAGATGATCGACCAATGGCATCATCCCGGCGGCTGCCATCCGCTCCGTGAGGTCATCGGCATTCACATTGATCGCATTCGCGAAGCGCCCGCCAGGACCCGTCTCGATACCGAAGAGGGCCGCAGCAGTCGTCGTCGAGCCGTCAGGCATAGTGATCAGGTTAGTCTCGTTCGAGGTTCCGGCCGCGCCTGCGGTCAGAAGGGTCGTCTTGCCCGCACCACCGAGTCCACCCATGATCCAAGCTTGCCGCCCCTCTGGGACACCCTTGTTTTCGTCGAGGATCGCATTGATAATCTTGTCGTGCTGCGCCTGCCGCTCCGGCGAGTACCGGCCCATCGATCGCGGATCATGCTCGTTCGGCGGCATGTTGGTCGCGAGACCAGCCCGGTCCGCCTTGAGGACTTCAGCCATCACCTTCGTAGCGCGAGCCGCGATCTCGGGCCGAAGGCCAGTCGTCAATTCAAGGCGATCACTGATTGGAGGGAGAGTGCCACCCCCGGGACCACTCCCACCAACCTCACCGGGTCGTCCAGCGTGGCCGAAGTTGCCTGAAGTCGGGCCGCCCTTCGTACCGGGCTTAGTGATCACAAAGTCATCTGCCTCCCACACGAAGCGCTTGGGATCGGCGATGCGAGCGGCCTTACCCGGGGCGAAGGCCGAAGTTGATGCCACGACGGTGAGGTGTACTGCGTAGGTGATATGTCCCGGCCAATCGACCGGAGCGGGACGTTCCGAAATGCTATCAACGCGGAAGCTCTGCCCTCGCGCGAGAAGACATTCTTTCTCAACGTCGTACTCTGCGTTTCCCGTCGCAATATCGACCGCGAGAGTTCCAGCCGGAACAGAAATTTCTGCCAGCACGGACGTGACCTCCCTCGCTTCGACGACATCGTTTGCGTCCGTGCTCGTCGAGACAAAGCCCTTGTCCGAGATGATGGTCCCAATGGGAAGCTTTGAAGTTTCGAGAAGGTTGTTACCGGCCACATCCTCGATCGATGCACCCGGAAAGAGGGCCTCGACGCCCGTCTTTCCGATCGAACGAAAGACAGTGCGTCCCTCAGAGAGCGGCTTCATCGCAGCATCAATAGCTAACACGGACGCGGAGATGTCAGGGAAGAAGCCGCCTCGCCCGGGATGTGCGAGGTTAACTTCGCCACGCCGCAGTGACCCATTGATAGGGCCATAGCCCCTGCCTTGGTAATACCCGATCGCCTTCATCTTCGCTGTCTCGTCGAGGACTGTTCCGCCATGACCCCACACGGGTTGCGGCTTGACTTCGCCACCCTCTCCGCTACCACCGACCTCACCCGGGCGGCCTGAGTGCTCGAAGTTACCTGAGCCGGGGCCGCCCTTCGTGGAGTCAACGAATCTGACAGACTCAGGCTTGAATGCGACGACCCAGTCGGCATTGTTCGCCCAACTGACGTTATGCACGATGAACCCGTCGTAATCCTTCAACATGGCCTGTCGCAGTTTCTCGGGTGAACCGTTCGGATCGCGTTGTGAGGCGGCGAGCATCTTGTCGTAGTAGTGTTGGATCACAGTTGAAGAGCCGACTAGCGGATGCTCCAGTCGCACCGCGACCTGTAGCTCCCTCGTCGCACCGTGACTGAGACTCTCGCTTCCCGACTTGCTTGAGGTATAGAAACCCGGCCCAAGCGCGCCCATCCCCATCCTCGTTACGCCGCCCTTAAGTAAGCTCCTCGCGCCCGCATCGTCAGTGACGTGATAAGTGATCACCTTGTTCTTGGAGTCGGCGAGCCACGCCTCGACCTCACTCTTGCCAATAGCCGAGCCGCCTTCCGCCGATCCGCCCACCTCGCCAGCACGCCCAGCATGCCCGAAGTTGCCCGATCCAGAGCCGCCCTTCGTCTCACCCGTCGGCGCAGCGTCCTCGGTATCGACTCCAGCTTCAGAGTCAGTCGGCATCTCGTCCGCCTCGATCGCAGCCTCGTACTCCTCGTCAGTCATCGTCTCAATCGCGTCAAGCGCCATCGAGCCATAATCCACGGGCAGAGGCCAATTAGCATCATCCTCAATCGCCTTGAACGAAAACTTCTTCGTGCCCTTGTATCCAGCCGTGCCGATGAAGGCATGGCCCAGCAAGCTCGTGACAAGCGGCATCTTCATCTGTGTCATCGTCCTGCCTGTAGAGCGCGGCCAATTCGGTGGAGTCTGATCTTGAACGACGATCCAATATGCAGCCTGCACCGTATCGGGTGAAACGCCAAGGGCTACCGCCGCAATGCGCGTGCCTGCGGCAACAGTAACGTAACCCGGCCCGGCGGCTGCCTGCACGCTCTTCCCCTCGAAGAAGTTTGTGACCGTCCTATCACGGGGCAAGCCATTTTCCTCTGCGGAGGCAGGGTCTTTCGGTAGGGGGGGTGGAGCACACGAGTAGGAGATCGATTTCTGCATCTGCACGTCTACGGTCACGTCCTCGGTCTGCCCAGGGAGCATGATGTTGTTCGCGAAACTACGCTGCTTCGGAGAGGTCAATGATTCCTCAATGGTCTTCTCCCCGTTGAGCACGGCCGCGCCATCAGCTACAAGGTTGTTCATCATCGCGAGCTTGGAGTTGATGGTGCCGCCGGACCCGAGAGTCTTTCCACCCCATCCCTGCGCCTGCCATTCCATCTTGAATGCGAGAGCAGCCGCATCACTCTTCATGCCGTCGCCCTTGCCGGACGCCATCCACTGCGAAAGGTGCGCCGCAACCTCCGCGTTCGTTTCCCATGGAGTCTGAGGCGAGAGTCTTGCGATTGCAGTCGCAACCTGCTCGGGCGTCACCGGATGGGACATGCCCTTCGTCGAATCCGCAATCTTCACAGTCAACTCGTGCGCCATCGGATACCATTTCGCACCCTCGGCGAGGAGTGCCTTGTTCGGCGAGCCATCCGGCAGGGAGAGGCGAGTCTTAACTTCGCTCGCGATACGGTCCGCGCTGACCCCAAACTTCGCGCACGCGTTCTTCACAAACTCCTGCCCCTTCGGGCTGAGCGCACGAAAATACTGATCGCCATGCGGGTTGAACGGCAAGTTGCCAGAGCCCTCACTACCTCCGACCAGTCCGGGTCGGCCGCCATGACCGAAGTTCCCTGAAGTCGGGCCGCCCTTCTCAAGGAGTACCGCGATGAACTTCTCGGAGACGGCGACATACTCCGCAATAGCCGCGAGAACCTCGCGCTCCATTACGGCTTCCTGACCGGAATCTCAACTCCGTTCAAGAAATCGAAGATTTTCTCCTGGTTCGCGCGTGCGCCGATCGCATGGGCCTCGTCCAGGGACGGCGTCACAATTGACACGTCGAGGACGGCCTTACCATCACCATTCTTCCAGCCGCCCAAGTTGTGGCCCGACTTAGAGAGGAGGTCGGCATTCGCCTTCGCATAGGCATTGAGATCGGCCCTGGTGATCGGCTGATCGTAAGTCTTCTCGCGATCCTTGTAGGGGGAGACGCCGAAGACACGGGGGCCTGGCTGCGAGGGGCTTCCAGCAGGGGTGAAGGTCTGCTTGCTGACCGAGTACGTGAATCCGCCGGTCGTCTTCAAGAGATCGAGCGCGTCTCCAGCGTGGTCGTGGAACTCCGAATTACCATAGTCCTGCTGCGCGACGTGACCACTGATGCCCGAACCCTCACCCCACCGACCGGAATCGTCGCGTGGCTGACTCTCGCTGTATTTGGTCGCGAGGACCGCGAGCCCCGCAGTCGCCTGCTTCAGGGCCGCAATGATGTCTCCCTCGGCATTACCAACGAACTTCGCTTCGGCCTTGCCAGCCTCGCGCTGCGCGAGAACTGGAGACGGCATGCGGAACGGAACCACTGCATCGGCTGGCATCTTCGACCAGCGGTGACCATGCGCGTCATGCCCGTCATCGTGTGCATGAATTACTCCGTTGCGGTGCTTGTGATAGCGGGCCGCCTGAGAGGCACCGATGACGGCAGCCTTGCCCTCCCACTCGGCGCTGAGAGCTTCAACGTCGAGCGCACCTGAGTCGATGAGATCGCTGAGGTTGCCAGTGGGGATGAATGCAAGAGTGCCGTTAGGGTGGTCCCTCACGGGATCGCCGGAGTCATCGACTGCAAGGCCGGTATCCGGGTCGATGTCATACACGGTGCCGTCGCGCTCGGCGCAGGCCGGATCGTCCGCGCCGTCGAGCGCCTCTTCTTGCGTCGCACCGGAGTCGAGGAGCGCGCTGCCCTGACCCCAGTTGTACGCGAGCATGGACTCAGTGCGCGCGATCCGCTCGGCATCGTACGAGTCGCCCTCGAAGATCGATGAAACGCCGCCGTAGTTCTCGTCAGCAACGCCGTTGGCGATCTGGAGCGCCGAGTACGCACGCGACAGGCCGAGAGTGATACTGGCTTGAACGTCCGCCATCATGCGATCGGTGATCTGCTTGGCATTCGGCGCAAGCGCGCGATTGTACCGCTGCTTGAGGAATGGCGAGGTGAGGGTCGCGGCCTTCGTCTCGACAGTCGCGGCCTTCGGCGCGAAGCCCAGCGTGCGCTTCCCGACGGCCCAGCCATCATTGGCCCCTTCGGTGTGTAGCTCAGCGACCGTCTCGATGATGGGCGTGAAACTCAAATTTTCCTTGAGGTACGCGTGACGCTCGGCAGCGTCCTTGATTTTCAGAGCCTTAGCGACGACGGGAGTCATCGCGCGCCGAGTTTGAATCCCCGCTTCGCGGAGTTTAGGTCCGTACCTCACAGTCAAGATGTCGCGGGTCCGGCGCGCCGTAGTGGTGACCAGTGCAGCGATCGCAGGTCGGTGAGACGGGACGCTCTGCACCATTTTCATCTCGACATCCGCAGCGCGTTTTACGCCGTACTCGACTACGCGGCTGAAGCCCTTCACCCGGGCGACGCGGGCATTGAGTCCACGCCTCCGCATATTGCGCTGCACCTCGCGAGCACCCTTGATCTGACGGTCATAGTCCTCGATCAGCACGGCCTTCTCGTCGTCGTCAAGTTGATCGAATGCCGCGTACTTCGCTGCCGGAGCAGCGGGCTTCGGATTCGTGTTCGCACTCGGATTGTCAGCACGATGCCCAGTAGCGTCGGTGCCGGACTGGCGGCCAGTCTGGTTCTGACCTGCGATCGCAGGCTGCCCCGCGATTGGGTTCGTGCCTGCGGAAGGATGCGGTGCGGGCTTCGGATGTGCAGCCGCAAGAACCTTCGGGTCGTCAGGTGGCTTAGTCGGCGGTGGCCCGCCTCCCGCCACGCCTGCCGCCTGCGCCTTATCCATCGCGTCCAGTTCGACAACCACGTCGGTCTGCTGGAGGATAACGGAGTTGCCCGCCTTGCCCGGAAGCTCGGGGACGCTGAGATACACGCGAATCTCGTTCTGCGTGAAGACCTTAAGGTTTCGCATCATCTGCGCGTTGTTCATCTTGACGGTGTCATCCTCGAAGTTCTTACGCTCGTACTTCCAGAGGTAGTCGCCGTCGGGATGATAGAGATCGACGAGGGGAACAAGGTGATCCTCTGCGCGCGAGAGACGCGGTTCCATCGTCTCCGACCAGAAGAAGCGGTCCGCCTCGTCACTCTTGTACTGCGCGTCCTCGATGATGCCCAACTTGTTCTTGGGAACACCGAAATTCGCGAGCACGAAGTCGCGCTTCGCGAGGTCGAGTTTCGAGTAGTCGAGACCCTTGAATCCCTCGGAGATCGGGCTGTACTTCAAACCCTGCTCAAGGATCGCGGTCTTGAAGCGCAGTTGCTTGTCGGCGCTAAACTGACGCCAGCGGTTCGTGAGTCGCTCGAACGTGTCGTTGTCTACCTGAAGATCGGTTTCGAGAACGCCCGTGATACGGCCGCCGGACTTCCAGTACGACAACTCGTTTTGAGTCATCGCGACCATCGTGTCCATCGTGACTTCCATCGCCTCGATATTCCCGAGACCGTGCAACATGTTCAGAGGGTTGGCGACCTTGATGTGGATGACCTCGCTAGCCGCATACGGAATGAAGCTCGGAAGGTAGCGACCATTCTGGTAGCCACTCGTGTCGTACGCATACCCTTCGACCTCTCCAGTCCGCTTGTCCTGCACCACGCGCATGCGCGCGGGCGAGGGCAGGTAAAGCTCCGACGGCACGCCATTCGCGTCCATGTTTTCGAGAGTGATGTACGCCTCACCGGCAAGCTCGATGAACATGCCCATGAGTTCCTTGAAGACCATGCCGGACTGGAATTTGTTCGGCTTGCTCCAGACTTGTAGGAACGGATCGTTCGCGTCTTCGACGACCTCATCATTCTCGTCATAGAGATCGCCGGGCGCGGTCGCAAAACTGTATGAGAGCAACGACACACAGGCGAAGACCCACGGCACGGTCTTGATGGCTTCGAGGTAGGACTGGTAGTCCTTGAACTTTGACTCAGCGGACGATGCCCCGGAGAGCACGCCGCTGTAGCGGGTCGCACTGAGATCGATGCGACCTGACTGCGAGCGATCCTCCTTCTGCTCGAACGCAGAGTTCGGACGCCAAATCCCGTCTACAGTCTTGCCCCGGACTGGCGCGTTGAAGTCCACGGCGTTACCCCTGTCGAGGCGTTCGCTCGCGAGCGATAAACCTTCCAATCGCGATCAGAATCGTCTGAAGCGCCACGAGGAACGCTTGCGACGCTCCAAAGGGTGGCGGGGGCGTGGGCAGTGGAAGCGGATCGCCCGGCGGTGGCATGGGCGGCGGAATCGGTGCAGAGACCGGAACGACCGGAGCAGGGACCGGAACGGGGGCCGGAACGGGGACCGGAACGGGGACCGGAACGGGCGCGGGCTTCGGTGCTGGCGCGGGTGTTGGCACAGGCTTCGGGGCGGGAACGGGCGCAGGCTTCGGTGCGGGCGCGGGTGCTGGCTTCGGTGCTGGCTGCGCGAGCTTCTTCACGAAGATCATCTTGTGGACAGCAGCCGGGCCGCCGTACCCGGACAGGGTTCCGAACTTCCCGTACCACGGATCGATGATCGAATTGCCTCCGGCCGCAATGACAAAGTGCGTCGGCACGGATGCGGTGCTGATCCAAAGTTTCACGAACGTATCGGGTGACGCAACCGCCTTAGCAATCAGCGCGGCGTTGTAGCCCCACACAACCGTGACTTGGAATCGCGCAGGCCACACACGGGCGAGCGAGTTGTCGAGAAGAAGGTCGTAGTCTCCACTGCCATCGTAGACGTAGGTCTTGTGAGAGATGTAGATACTGTTGAGGGCGCGAGGGTTGAAGTGCATGTCCGCAAACGAGTTCCATCCGATCATCGAATCGCACGTCTCGTCACAGCCGTACTTTCCGATCGTTGAGCCTGGAGGCCCCCAACCGAGTTCGACGTTCGCGTATGACGGGTCTCGCTGAGAGAAAAGTTGCATCTTAATTTACCTGTCCATGTAGGGTCATCATACTGCCGTCGGGCTGCCTCGTCGGTGCGGTCAAGACGCGCTCGATCTGCATCGGTGTCGGCACAGGCCACCCTAGCGGCCAGTCCATCTTACGGCGAATGATCTCGGTGAATGCCATCACGAGACTGATCTCGACCAGTTCGGGAAGCTCGTGAACGATGTCCTGCCTAGTCCTCACGATCCCGTTCGTCAGCCGATACTCCGTCGTCAGAAGCGGTCCCTTCTTCGGGTCGTTGACCCGCAACGGATACCGTATGCGAAAGATCAAATCTGTCCCGGCGCGCTGGATTTGGAGCGAGCACGACGGGATACCCAACGCCCGATCCACTCGACCTTGAAGCTCTCGAATGTTCGGCCCGCTCACGCATATTCCCCAGCACTGGACATGTCGCGAGCTTAGCACGATCGTGCATGTCTAGTAGAATCCGCGTGCTCCGGCGGGAGGTCTCGAACCTCCGACCATCGGATTAACAGTCCGACGCTCTACCGGCTGAGCTACACCGGAGCACAAGGTCGGGGCGGTAGGTCTCGAACCTACAACCTCGCGGTTCCAGGCCGCGCCATCTGCCAATTGATCTTACGCCCCGACCTTAAGCTCCGGCGGCAGGACTCGAACCCGCAATCTCCTGGTTCAGGGCCAGTCGTCTTCCTACCGTTCGACCACACCGGAGGCCCTTAGTTTACCGCGCGCTCGACGAAGTGGCTTCGATCCACTGACCTTCCGTGTTTCGGGCGGATGCTCTACCGGACTGAGCTACCGCCGAGTGCGAGGTTTCTTAGGGGCGCGCGCTGATGGCGCGCTCGATAAATTCCCGCGCATGAGTGATGTAAAACGGATGCGAGACGCGTGCCTCCAATCGGATGTCGGTCAGAGCTTGGTCGAGCCAGTAGCTTGCCTCGTGAAGAGACTTCTGCTCAGGCGCTTCGGTCGGCAACCCGACCTCATGACCCGCCCGTTGATTCTGTGCGAGGGCACGAGAGACATACACGCGGGCAGACTTCACGTCGCCCGCCTCCAACGCGGCCCGCGCCCCTTCGAGATGATCAGAGATCGATGTCGGCCGGATGCCATCGTTGCCTGACCATTCCGCCCGGTGCTTACCCGGCTCGTCCCCTGGCATGAATCGCGCGCGCTGTAGCGTCATGTCCTGAGTCTACACATGAAAGCGGCTCCGGGTTCGAGGCCGGAGCCGCACGACGCACGCTGGCGTGGTGAGCTAGAGTCTACGCGCGATTAGCCGCGAAAGTCGGTTCCCGACGATCGATCGCCGTGATCCGCCACGAGCGCGTGGCCTCGACTGCGGAAATGCCGACCGGGGCAACATTCCTCGCACGGGTGGGCGAGTAACTCAGATCAGGCACCGCCTCATGCTTGCGCTCGGCCCGACTACCTCGCCGCAGAATGGTCGCGAGCGACGCATCGTGGAACCAGACGACGGTCCGGCCACGGGACGCAGCGCGGCCACGAGTCGAGGCTCCGATACGGACGTGAGCGGCGTGGATGGTCGTACGGCAGACGGAACAGACTGACGGCAACGGAAGCTTACCTCTCAATTTCTTCTCCCTTTCCCCCTATTTTGGGGCCGTAAATTCCCACTGCTTGAAGACTATAGTCTTCGGTTACCTCTTGTCAAATAAGGATTCGGGCCGCTGTCAAGCGCCTTGCGACGCGATCTTCGTGGGATTGATGGCGAACCACGCCATGAGTCTTCCGGTACCAATCGCGCTTGTAGGCGCGCCGGGCTGTCAACACGGCTGTATCGCGATGCGGCCGGGCTAGCCAAGTTGCCAGAGCTATACGAGCTTGATCCCGTTTGGGTTCGGAGAGAAACGTCCAGAGTGCAGCGACGACTGCCTGAACCTCTTCAAAATTCTGCACAGACCAAGTCCAGTAGGGCTTGCGATTAGGGTATTGAGGACGACTGTAGGGGCCTAGAATGATCCCACATCCAAAGACGGCCTTCTGAAATCTTTCAAGGGGGCGCTTGTCCGTTTGACTAAGGTGTGCCTGCGGCGCTGGACGCTTGCCAGTCTTTACCCCAGTCGTCCCCTCACCATCAAAGAATCCCGCCGCCCACGCAAGCTCTTCGCGATTTACGATCACGCGCGCGGCTTATCCAGATTAACGTAGTAGCGCGCGGCAAGGCCATGCGCCGGATGTACGAAGCCCATGAACTGCTGGGGCCTCGTAAAGGACTCAAGGGCCTGTACGCTGAAGTCGGTGGTTCCGACCACCGAACCATTGATGATCGACTCAACGCCCGCAAAAGGTAGTGAGGCCATCTGGTGGAGATGTCCCGAAGCGGCGTAGTCCAGTTTCTTGTTCTCGCGTGCAAGAATCGCAATCCATCGTCCGACGCTGCGCTGAAGTCCGTAGAACGGAATGCCCAGCGAGTTACCGCCGGGGATCGCGTCACCATGTCGCAGGAGCCACGTGAAGCCCTCGATATCCACGATCAGGAACGGAGACTTCGGAATCGCAAATGTGATGCGATCCTTGTATGGGGCAAGCTTCATTTCAAGAACCTTGCAGATTAGATAGTCCCAATTCAAATGCTTCTTGTGTGCGCCCTTGTCTCCGATGCGCCCGTGATTGCCGACAACGCACGGGACGAAGATCGTCTGAAATGTATCGAGCAGGCCCAGCAAGTACGCAGAGAGATCCTCAATAGCCGCAAGCACCTGGGCCATGAGGTCCAGGTCAACCTGCTCGGGTTGCGACTTAAAGATCACCACGTTTTCGACAAGGTCGCCCAGGATGGGGAGGACTAGATGGTCAACCGGATGACTCTTGCGGTGATGCGCGGTGATAGAACGCACCCCGCTCTGCAAAATGCCCATGCGTTCGCGGAAGATCGCGTATGAATACTCACCAAGTCCGCCGACTTCTTCGGGATCAACATGCGCTCCAATATGAAGGTCGGAGAGGAGGGAGATCGCCGTCTGTGGCCTACTTTCAGAGGCCGGGGCCTTAAGGCGCGGGATAGTTGCTTTGGGAATCGTCGGCGCGATCTCGTAAAGGGCTTCAAGAATGCGATCAGTCTGTGCCGCCTCGCGGGAGAATTGCCGGAGCGCCTTCTTGTCGAACTCCCGTTCCATCTTCTCGCGAGTCTCTCGACTGATTTTGGCAAGGTCCGGCTCGGCCGGAACCGGCGACTCGGCCTTAACTGGAATATAGACGCCGCCAGTCTTCACGCGGCGGACGAGGTGATCAACCGCGTCGTAGGTTGGCCGATCGGCGCTACCGGGACCGCCGGGCCAGTTCCCGAATATGTCCTTGATGGACTTGCCATCCTTGACCGCGCTCGTAACGTAGTCATAGTCGGCTGCGCTGTGCTTTCCTGCCACGACGTTAATTCTACCGGAAAGAAGTAGCCGCCGCCGCCGGAAGTCGCCGCCGCTACATGATGCGGATGCTATCCCCGTTTAGCGAGTTCCCGCCAGCGGTCACGATCGCCGCCATCGACACGATATCGACTTGGTCGTCATGGCTGCCCGCCCACGGGTAGCTAAGCATCTCGTCTTCAAGATCAGGCAGCCACGGAGCGCGGGCCGGAAAGAGAATTCCCTGCGCCTCAAAGCGGGACGACGCGGTGAGAGCGCGCCCGTACTTGTCCCCGTGATCCTTCGGCTTGAATTCCTGCACTGGCAGGCCACGCCTCCGCATCGCCTGCACGAAGGTGAGTTGATACTGCACCGACTCGATATAGACCACGGGCACCGGCTTGCTCATCGCATAAAACGCTTCGAGCACATCCTCCTGCTCAGGCCCTTCCATCTTCCGCCGGATGAGATCGAGCAAGAGAAGTCGGTTCGATGGAGTGACACCCCACAGCGCGAAGACGGTGTAATCCGCCTTCGTCTTCATCGACGCCGCAAGGTCAGCAGTGATGAACTTGCGGATATTGCTGGTTGGCACTATCTCAATAGGCGAGTCCTGAAGTGCGAGTCGAAAATTCTGCCCATACGTTTCGTAGTAACGGAACTTCTCTCGCGAGAAGAGCGACCCCTCCGGCATCGCAGGTCTCTGCTGATACTGTGCGGCCCACCAGAATGCCGCCGTCGTGCGCTGCTTCTCGGCAAGCTCCTTGTCCGTGTATCGGCCCGGCCAGAGATACTCGCCAAGGTCACGTCCCATAGGATCGGCTAGCGAACCGACAAGGCCGGGGATGTGGATACGCGTAAGCGGCTCCGCGCGCAAGGGGAGGATGATCGGCGTCCACGCGCCACCGTTGTAGATGGTGCCCTCCTCGCGCATGAGACGCCCCGCGAGATCATCCTCATGCCATCGCTGCATCACAATCACGATCACTCCACCGGGTTCGAGTCGAGTCTTCGCAGTCGTCTGAAACCAATCGTACTGACTATCGCGAATGGTCTTACTCAGCGCCTCCTGAGAGTTCTTCAATGGATCATCTATCGAGATCATGTTGAAGCCCTTGCCCATCGCAGCACCGCCGATACCGAAGGCCCTCATCGTGCCGCCAAGCGTTCGGCGCGGATTCCGTGCATCGACGGTCGCCCACCAGTCTGCGGCGGACGACCTGGGATCGACCCCTACCCCCCAAACTGGCGATCCATACGTCTCCAGAATGTTGCGAGCCTTTCGACCGAAGCCCTCCGAGAACGTCGCCTCGTATGTGATGACGCCAACATTCAACGCAGGCCAATTTCCGAGGAACCAAACAGGCCCGAAGACGCTGAATATCTCCGACTTACCCATGCGAGGTGGGAGTGCAATGATCACACGCCGCCACTGTTCAAGCGATGCGTCGGCCGGATTCGTGGCAGCCGCAGCCATGTTCAAGTAGACGGTGTTCAGAAGTTGATGAACGGGGTGTGCGATATACCTGATACCACCAGAGGTCACGAGATGTGCGAGACCAATCGGCGACATTCGCGCGCGGTCGTACGGAGTCAGATTCTTAGGATCGAAGTCCCCCATGATTCGCGGAGCCTACCACAGTCAGATTGCTTACTTGCCCTTGCGACGTGGCCTTGGTTCGTCTAGTAGAAACGCAACGAGGTCAAATTCAGGCCGGTGCGATACGCGATCGCGGATGCTTCTGCCAAGCGGGAGCGATGAACTGCCCGAGGCGCGCCATTCCACGCCGCCATGTGTCGTCGTGTCCGTGTCCCGTGATGACATGTGCTAACTCGTGCATGAGTGTACCGCTGACACGATGCTTGCGCCCAAGGTCTTCGATCTCTCGCACGCAAATCCATCCCCGATACTGGCCGTCCCCCTCACTCACGTGGGCATGAGCGTGCTCGTGATGGCCGACACCTAGTTCTCGCGCATTCTTGCGATCATCCCACTCGTCGCCGCGCACGCAATAGGCGATCGCGATGCCTTTGACGGCGGGTTCACCGTCCTTCCCGAGGAATGCCTTGAACTCCTTCAGACTCAGGTTCATTACGCACCGACAGCCTTCCCGCGCTTCAGATCGAGTTGCTGCGCCTCGCGAACGAGCGTCTTCGCACTCGCACCTCGTGAGAGTCGCCGGGCCGCCTTCTTGTGTGCCTTCATCTTCGGCTGCTTCATAGTCCTTGCACCTCCACGAGATACGCTCTGAACTGGGGATGCGGCTCGTACTTCGGATCGAATTCCTCTTCGACCGCCGCATGTACCCGACCCTCAAAGTCTAGGTCAGGTCGCATTTCCTTGAGCAACTTGATCTTGTACTGGATGCGCCGCTCACGCTCCAATTCAGGGTGTCCGACTGGAAAACTGGGCTTGAGCTTGCACTTCTTGCAGATGTCGAAAAGCTTCTCTTGGAAGTCATCCTTCTCACCTTGCGTTCCCGTCCTCTGACCAGAGTGCGGGTCCACATCATTGACCACCTTCTGCGAGCGGGCGAACCCCTTGACGAGATCGCCGGTCACGAGCAAGTCCTCAACGTATCGCTCGTTCATCTCCATCGTTCGGCTACAGTCCTGACAAGTCACGGTGATCATGTCACGAGCTTACGCTGTCGGAGCCAGAGCTTCCTCGATTGTGAATACGGGGAGGCTTAGCGCACGCGCGAGTGCGACCTCGGCCTGGGCACCCTTCGAGTTTTCCCATCCGGGCAGCACCACGACCGCGTCGGCCGTCATCGCGATCCACTGCGTGTCGGCTGCGAGGGCGGCGCGGAGATCGAACCCGCTCGCCTTAACCTTGGGATCATCAAGGTCGCCAGTCGCAGAATCGTTGACCTTGTCGCCATGAACCTTGATGTCGCGCTCGGCTGGACTGAAGACCTCAAACCCCCTCGCGCGCAGGCCCACGGTTCCCGCCTCGAATGCAGGAAAGTTGAAGTCGGGAATGCCACGCATCGGCCCAGCAAGATAGACGGCCGCCACGCCAGGGAACCAAAGGTCTCCCTCTTTCGCATCGATCGGCTGAGTCTTCTGTACGAAAACTGTCACAGCTTCTTCTCCGTGAATCGCGCGGCCCGGCGCGGAAACATTTTCTGGAGGTGAGCCACCTTCGCCTCGAACCTGTCATACAGGCTGCTCGACTGCTTCGGCGGACGATCGTCTACGAGTTTGCCCGACTCGATCGCATCGATCAGGATAGCGATACATGCGATGGCATTCGCTAGGTGCGGAACCAACGTCTTCAGGTCTTCCTCTTCGCCGTTCCACCACTTGTCGAGATGACGCTTGCCTGCGGCGATATACACGGACGCCAATACCCCAGCCACGCGCCAGTTGAACTCGCCATACTTCAGGCCGCCCTCGACGTACGCGAGCGCGCCATAGGCTACAGCCGATGTCGGGAAGCTTGAGAGATCGATCCGTGTTGTCGCGGCCTGATCCTTCGGGTTGGAAGCTTTCCAATCCTCTTTCGTGCTCGGTCGAATATCGAACACTGCGTCCCTGGCGTCACCCACGCGGTGGCCTCGTTCCCCAGAGCACCTCTGGCCTCACGTTCTCAGGCCAACACTCCCACGCGAATGTATCAGCGGTCCCGTCAGGCTTCGTCCACATCACGACGCGCCATCCGCCGGTCAACTTCTCTAGTACAGAGTGGAAGACCTCGGGCACCTTCCAGAAGAGACGCGCAGTGAGACGCGCGCGCGGGTGATCGAGATAGGTGTAGGTGCTCATCGCTCGATCCTCCAGATGCCTACGTTTGCCCCCGCAACGTCGTGAAAGTCCGAGTCTGACGGTTCGGGGTCAGGCGATTCGGCAGGAGAGGGCCTTCCCTCCTGACCCCTGGCGTTGTACTCGTAGCCTGCGATCTCGGCGCGATACTGGCGAATGAGGGAGAGAGCCGTCTCGCTCGGTTGCTGCAACGTGATCAGGAACGCGAGCATCTTCCTTGTGTGCTCGATCGAGCCAATCAGGTTCTCTCGCCCCCCTTCCGCCATGAGTCTTAGCTTAGCGGCGCGGACGGTCGGTTCCCGCCGGAAGTCTTTAGTAGGAACCGGCCGAGTAGGTTCACCCCTTCATGGCTCGTGCGCTTCGTGCGACGCGCGACCCGGAGTGACCTTGCCCGGCCGGGGCCTGACCAGAGGCGACACGCCGCGTCGGCCAGGAGAAATACGCGCTTACGGGGCTACGGGCGGATTGGCTGCCGCGTCGGCTGCCTGAGCCGCGAGGTCCGCGTGTGCAGTCGTGAGTCCGGCCACTGCGGCGTCAAGCGCGACCTGATCTGCTGGCGTGAAACCGGCTGCCTGGGCCGCGTTGTACGCGGTCACGAGCGTGTCGATCGCGGTCTTGAGGGCCGAGTCGTCCGCTGCGATCTCCGTGGCTACTGCCGTGAGGTCTGCGATGTTTGCCATAGTTTGCACTCCTTGTGCTGTGACGGCTCCAAGAGCCATCGTATTCCGATCCAACGCGGCGCGAAGGTCTGCGAGAAGAGTCGATCCTGTCGAATCGAGTGACCCTGTGATCGTGACATTTACGCCCATCCCCTTAGCCTACCCCTTTTGGATTTGCGCGCGCCTGTTGCTGCGCCCATCCGGCTGAAGTTCCTTGCAGCAATGCGATGTACGAGCCGTGGGGTAAAAGTTCCAGCGCCTTGGTCAACTTCTTTCCGAAGTCGAACGGCCCCGTCGTATTCGAGGGATCAAACCATGCGGGCAGAACGAAGTTCGAGACCTGCACTCCGTTGACCATGTACGAGTCCTGCTCAACCGCGTCGCAGACCTCGGCCATATACAGCGTGAACGCCTTGCCATCGCCGACCGCATCCTCCATGACCACCCGAGTCGTTAGCGGGTCGGCGATCATTTCGAGCACCTCATGCGACAACACGGACGAGACGGAGATTCCGGCGTCCTTCGTCGTCTTGCAGAGGATGTGTGAGACCGGCACGTCGCCTTCGAGGTCGTGATAGCCGAGAGCGCCCGGTACGTTTGGGTCTTCGTCGATAAAGTCGAGCTTGTACGTGGTCGGCGCAGGGGAGCCCCACGCAGGGATGAAGTCCATCGCGACCTGCGTCTGGACTGCCGCGATCGCTGCGTTGATCTCATCGGCGGTCACGACTGTCGCACGATTGTCCACGGTGAAGACGAGTGGACCGACTGGCGGGCGCGGGACTGGAACGGGGATCGGAGCGGTTGGAGTCTGTGACATTTGATGCACCATCCATATCGCCGCAAGGGCGAAAATTACAGAGCAGACGGCAATGAGGATTTGGAATGCCATTGCCCCGAGTCTACCTCATCGGGTTGGAGTGGTGGAGCGGGCCGGAGTCGAACCGGCGTCCAAAGCCACAATGGCTTCGTCGATAGCCCAACCGCCCCATCTAGCACGTGATCGCGAGCATTGTAATCTATTTCGCCTGGATGCCCATGATCGCGAGCATCATACGAAATCGAAGCGTCGATCCACGCCTGCGTAGAAGAGTTGCTCGGCAACGTTCTGTCCAACGAAAAGCATCGGCCGCCTGATCTGGAATGTCCGATCGTCACGAGCCTGCTCGGCGATGAGACGATCAAGCTCAGTGGCATACTCAGGCCGCCTGGGACGCCTGCTGAGCCGCCATCGCGCCTCAACGGCCCTACCCTTCACAGAATGCCTGTAGCGGGTTCTGGCAGCCGCACGGGCGGGCGAGCGGTCATAGGCCCGATGTATCGCAAGCCCGCCGGGAGACTTGTCGTACCGCGCGTTCGCAGCCCGGCCTTTGACTGATTGTCGATACCGGCGCTTGGCTTCTGGACTGACCCTTCCGCTCACAATTTGCTAACCCCGATAAGCGCCACGCCACACCTCCGGGTTCTTTCCGTCGAGTACGACGACGCAATACTCGTGGTAGCTGATCGCCTTATTGATGTCGTCGAGCGTGCCATGAGACTTGCCGTCCCAAAACGCGACAACGATGTCTCCGGCCTGCACGATGACGGTGTTTCGCGCGAAGTAACCCGACCTCTGGTAGATGCCCTTATTCGACGGGCGCACGACCGCACACGCCATCCCGCGCTCGACGGCGATGTCTTCGGCCCACGTATCGACGCCCGGTGCCCCGCCGGTCACGATAACGGTGTCGAGGTCGAGCTTGCCGATGAGCTTCCATACGCGCTCGCGCAGGGTGATCGGCGCAAACCGCGAGCCGACAATGGCGACGATTGGCGCGTGCCAGAGATAGGCGAAGACCTCCTCGTCAGACATGCTCATCCCGGCGGACTGTAGTGACGGCCACGATGGAACTCGTCATTCATCTCGTGCGCCGTCGCGACCGGAATGCCATATGCAAGCGCCCGCATCATCTGAGTCGTCCGCCGACTTGGAGCCTTCGTGAGGAAACCCTTTCCCTTGGCCTTCGAGTAGTTGGGCTCTTTCGCGCCGTGCAAGCTGACGAAGACCGCTGCGACCGGGTCAAGGATTATGCCCGTCTCGTGCTGAAGGAACCAATGCGAATCACCGGCCCAGCGCATAAACATCGGCTTCCATCCGGCCGCCTTGCCGCCCATGAGGTGAAACAACGCCTCAGCCGTGACGTAGCAGTTGCCGCGTGGAAGATCGGGGAGCGGTGGAATGCCTACATGCTTTTGCTTCCGCTCTTTCGTCGTTGGGCGCTTACGCGCGGACGCGGCCCCGACCTTCATCGCAACCCTGCTCGCTCTGCCCGCCGGTCAGCCCACCGCTGGGCCTGCCGGGCTTCGAGCCTGTACAGACGACGCCACGACCACGCAGAGCGCCACGCGAGTCTCACGCCGTGCCAGAAGTCGCGGAGCCACGATCCCTGCCGGGTCATGGCTTAAACGGCTCGGAGAGGATGGCGACCTTCAGCGCGCCAAATTTGGCCGAGATGTTGGCGGCGTCCCTCTCACATCGGTCGATTGCTCGGAGCCACACGAGCGAGTTCGGAGCCTTGCCTAGCGACGCGTAGTCAGCCGAGAGTTCGTTAATCGCCTCGCGTAGATCGAGCGATGCGCGCCGAAGGTCTTCGGACAACGCATTGAAATCAGCCGCCTTCTCCTCTTCGCTTCTCTCATCCTCAGCCACCCCAATCCTCCTCCATTGAGTCGCGAAGTTGCTCGGCTAATTGCCGGAACTTGCGACGAACGCTTTGATAATGCTCAGCCACCGGCTCGTAGTACAGCGCAAGTGCAGCCTTGCCATGAACGAACACAACCTCATCGGCATGGCGATGCTTCTCGTTCCACTCGCGAGCAATCGCGTGATCGCGGGGATCGTTGTACTCGACCTCACCGGCCCACGGATAGTCCATGTCCAGCGCCGCGCGCGCGATGCGATCGATCTCCATGAAGACCTTACTCGGCTCGTGCCAGCCGGTGCGCGTGACGCGCTCCATGTCCACGATGCGCCTGAGCGCGGCTTCGAGAAGCTCGGCCCGGTTGAACGTCCCCGACTTCAGGTTGGGCATCAGTCGTATCCCGGTCCGTGGCCGTCCAGACTGTGTCCGCTGTCCCGAAAACCATCTTGGCGAGGTGGGTCTTCGCTCGTCTGCCGTAACGGCGACGTGATGACACCGTTCTCTGCGTAGAACTTCAACTCTGCGATCGAGTCTTCGAGGTCCGGGAGCGCACGGTGTAACTTGCGACCCTTGAACTCTGGCAGGTCGGGCACCCACATGCGCGCGAGGTTCTTCACCGTACTCACGTCGATGTTCCGGTAATGAAACCGTGCGAAGACGCCGGGCAAGTGTGCCTCGATCCATCGCCGGTCGAATCCAACGGTCGAGCCAGCCATTGGCAGCTTCACATTGCTACCGATCCGTGAATCCATCCATCGCAAGATGTCGCGTTGAGTAGCAGCGGGTGCCTGGCGAATACCGTAACACTCGAAGAGCAGACCGGACGCCAGGTGCATCTTGAGCGCCTCATCCTCAAATATCGGCAGGTCATCGCGGGTGATCTGAAACGCCCATGCTGCACGCGAGACCGGTTCGAGAAGCTCGGTGGTGATAATCATGCCGACCTCCAAGAGCTTGCCGTCGGCCGCTTTCTTCGGAAGTTCGTTGAGGCCCGAGGTCTCGACATCAAGCCATACCATGTTGGCGCTCATCGCTCACTCTCCTCCAGTTTCCGTTCGAGTAGCAGGGCATCCGCGACCGTCATATAAGCGCCGGGGGCGATTAGTCGCTCCGCGACCTCCTGGGCGTGGATGACGCCAGCCTCAAACCCCGCCTCGAAGAACTCCCCCGCGCACTTATTGAAGACCATGATCTTCAACAGGGAACCGACTCCGTCGTCAAGACGATCGAGTTCTTCCTTGAGGTCACTCGCGCCATAGAACTTTGCGTACGCCGTATTCAGATCGCTCATAGCAGCACCACGTGGGGGATGTGGACGACGTTCTCTTCGCCCTGGTGGTTTCCGGCGGTCACAACGTGCGAGCGGGAGTGATAGCCGCCAGGGGCGCGCTCCTCGTTGCAGAAGGGACAGCCGTAGAGATAGGGCGAGCCATGAGGCCCACCATCCTCCCACTGCGAGCGTGACAATGAAGTCCGCGCCTGCAACATCGTGAGGGGTACGAGTCGGCCGCGATCGTGAAAGCAGCGTCCACAGTACCCCGTCTTGGGAACGATCGCTTCGGTCACGACTTCGTCAGCCATATTCGTGCCTCCTCTCTGAGCAACCGAATGATCGAGTGGACAATGCCACGTCCCCCGAGAAACCAGAAGTACCACGCACAGACCAGGAGTACGAAGCCCGTGCCGATCCAATTCGCGATCAGCGCCGTCATGCCTTCGCTGCAAATGCAGCAACCTTCTTCGAGGCTTCATCTCGCGCGGAGAGCGCATTCGTAAGCTCCTGCTTTGCCCTGTCGAGTCGGTCAAATTCACTTTGGGCCGGACGGTAGCTGTATCGAGCGATCCGATCGCGTCTGTACTCGACCTCGGCGTAAGCAGCCGTGACCCGCGCCGCACATGTCGCCAGGGATGCCCGTGCGTTCCGCTCGTAACTCGACGAAGTCGTCGAGGGGCCAGTGACAGTCAGAGTGACCTTCACGTGCCCGCTCGGCTCCACCACGACGTTCTGCGTCGCCGGGTAAGTGCCCGGCTCGACCGCGAAGTCGTGTGGATCGGTGACGGTCGTATCTATCGCGGTGCGCTGCACGCCGACCCGAGACTGACCATGAATCGGAAGACCGACCACCCGTCCAGGCCGGGGCGGACCGCCGCAATATGGACACCCGTAGTGCCCGCAGTGCCCATCGTGGTCGTTGTCGTAGGGACATACCCATGCGATGTCTGATGGGTGCATTCGGTTGAAGGTCGCCGTACACGCCATACACGGCGTGAAGGGAACGAACTGGCCCTTATAGCCAGGATGCTCGTAACAGCATGTCGTCGCGGGCTGCGCCGGATACCGACCGACGATCTGCTCGATCTCGTGCGCAATCTCGGACTGCTCACGATTTGTCTCGGATGACAATGCGACCGTGCCGCCGAAGATGCCAACGAGTCGCCGCACCGCTCCCGCGATATTCGCATCACTGCCGCGCCGAATGTAATCTCCAAAACTCACGTCAGTCTCCCTCCATCAATCCCACCATGTTTCGCCGCAGTTCAGACAGCGGCAGAACTCTTGTGAGCCCTCGTACATCGTTCGCTTGACATCCTGATGGACGTGAGCGGACCGGGGCTGAACCTTCACCGTACTGTGGCGGGTCTTTCCCTTTGCCCCGGCCGTTCCGGGCACTAGACGGTTCTTCATGTTCGCCCCGAGTCCGCTCGTCGGATGATGCGCTTCGGAGTCCAAAGCTTCTTCTTCAGAGTCTTGAACATCGTCAGGGACATGATGCCCCTTGCGGCCAATTCAAGATTCTTCTCGCGCCTCCGGCGACGCTTTACCTCAGCCGCGCGCATGACGGGAAAGTTCTGGTCGGTCTTCCTGCGGTAGGTCATAGTAAAAACCTCTCGCGCCGGATGAAGAGTTCGATGCGAACCATCGCACGAACGATCCACGGCTGCGCGCGGTACTGAGCGTGAAGCTCGTCGTACTCGCACTGGCGTGCGCTGAGACGGTCGCCATAGGTCGGGTGCTCACCGTAGCGGCTCATTTGACGATCGGCACCGAGAAGTGAATCGCCAAGATCACGAAGAGCGAGAGAACTGACCCGAGGATTGTCCCGCGCACGAGAAGGTTCCGGTGTGCGGTGTAGCTGATCGTGTGCCAGCCCGGCAAGATGATGCCACACGCCTCGTAGGCTGCGCCACAGAGGAACGTGAAGACCACGGCCGCGAGCGTGAGGAGATCGGTGGGCGAAAGGGTAGTGGTGATCATATCTCGTCAGACTCCCCCGCCTTCTGCCACGACTTCACGGCCCATTCGCCGACCGCGTTCCCGAGAACGCCCGCAGCCAAGGTCACGATCCATGCCCATATGTTCGTCCAGTCCCCGTTGAGAAACGTCCATGCGATCCACATGTAGATCAGGCCCATAACGAAGCCCCCGATCCACTGCCAGCGTCGCGGTGTCATGGATTCATCCCCGTCCGCAGCTTGTACTCGCGTCGAGTCTCTCCAGGCTGACGTGCGCGCCACGCCGACATGCACTCGTCACAGAGACAGTCCTTCGAGTGCGGCTCGGGGTCGGGCGCGGGTTCGTCGGCCGCCGCCTCACGCAGGAGGTCGCAGCCGAGACACATGCACCCGGACTCGCAATCCTCGTCCCACTCCTTGAAGCGGACGAGAAGCTCGAACATCGTCATGCCTTCACGCCCTTCTTGTAGCTACTGTCGAACTCACTCGGACGGAGCAAGATGTTACGCGCGGACTTCGATGCTTTCGCTTCGAGGAGCTTCTCGCGCACGCGATCGCGCCGCAGACTTAACTCAAACGTGTTCGATGCCTGCATGTTGATCACGGCGGTGTCGCTGCCCATGATGTAGAGGCCGGTGTTGTCGTCGGTAAATCGCACCGTGAAGTCCGCACCATCCCCGAAATGGAACGCGACTTTGTCGCCCTCGGGAATCTCGATCTCGCGCTCCCAATCACCATACGAGATGTGGCCGCGCGCCGGATATTCATGAAGCGGTTCGAGCACGTGGCCCAACTCCGCGAAACGGGCGATGGCCTTATCGCGCTCGCGAATGAGAGAGATGATCCGACTCTGCGCCCACTTCGGGAGCTTGAGAACTGCGGCAGCCTCGTCGCGAGGCGTCCCCTTCACTCCCCAGTGGCTCCGTTGGTCTCCACGAGGTCATCGCCCTCGACTGCGAGTACCCCAGCAAGAACGCCGATCGAGTTCTCCGCGAACGCGCTGACACTGACCAACGCGTCAGGGAAGTTTTCCCAATCCTCGCCATCGACGACTGGCTCGCCCGTCTTCGGGTTGAGTGTAGTAATCTCGACGCGGGTCGGTCCTATGAGCCGCCCCGTGATGCGGATCGTCATGTCAACCTTCGGCCCCTGCTCGATGTACTCAGGAGAGGTCTGGTCCTCGCTCATGTGAGGATGAACCCGATCGCGAGCTTGATAATGGCGACCGCGCCGAAGCCGATCGCCGCAACACACAACACGCCGACCACAATCGCGATACAGCCGATCACGACCGCGCATCCGTCCGGTAGCTGCTTATCCATGCTCATAGCGTAGCGGACGCCGTGGCGATTTCTTGCCGGAAGTATTCGTATGCCGTCTTCTGCTTGAAAAAAAAAAAAGAAGAG
>CAAGKR010390966.1_pt1 | contig 27824 bp, 16 predicted proteins | sample 2556971 | NCBI WGS metagenome assembly CAAGKR01 (sample SAMEA5207829, study PRJEB30636) | soil metagenome | biome: forest; feature: boreal; material: soil | place: USA | collected 2011-09 | depth 1 m | reverse complement strand
TACAAACCTTCTGATCCCGAGAATTTCTTAAAACAATGGGTTGATGGAACCATCCCGGCGGGAACGGAAAATGACCCTGTGACTTTTGTTTCCTATGAAGATGCTCAGGCTTATGCGAAATGGGCTAAAAAGAGACTTCCAACCGAGAAGGAATGGCAATATGCAGCTCAGGGAGAAAAAGAATGGCTTTATCCTTGGGGCAATAAACTCGATTCATCAAAATGTAACCCTGGAAATGGAATAATTGACACAATTGGCAAATACCCGCTAGGAGCAAATGAAAAAGGCATCGAAGATCTTACCGGATCAGTGTGGCAAATGTCAAATGATTTATATAAAAGTGGTACAAGCGCCTTTGTAATACTCAAAGGTGGATCGTATTTCACTACAAAATCAAGTTGGTGGTATGTCACCGGAGGTGCTCTGGATCTGACATGTCGTCAACAATGGTTGCGTGTATCACAGGGATATGAAAGAAATGCGACCGTTGGCTTCCGATTGGTAAAAGATTTATACTAATTTATAATGACAAGAATTCTTAAGGTCCTAATATTAAGTTTGTTTTGTATGAACAGCTATACTTCAAACTCCCAGTCAAAGTCATCTAATTACCAGAATAACAGATCTCCACTGAGGATCAATCCATTTATTAAACTTCCCTTGGGGGCCATTAAACCCAAAGGCTGGCTACTCGAAATGCTTGAAAGGCAGCGTTCCGGCATCTCTTCAAACTTAGATGAGCTTTATCCTGAAGTTTTGGGCTCTCGCAATGGTTGGCTGGGCGGTGATGGCGATCAGTGGGAACGCGGGCCTTACTGGATCGATGGATTATTGCCATTAGCCTATATTCTCGACAATAACAATTTGAAAAAGAAGGTACAACCCTGGATTGAATGGGCATTAAAAAGCCAGCGAGAAGATGGATTCTTTGGTCCGGCAATTAATTATCCTCCTGAAAAAGGACTTCAACGGAATAACTCGGAAGATTGGTGGCCCCGAATGGTTGTTCTCAAATACCTGAAACAATATTTTATGGCTACAGGAGACCAACGTATCATTAATTTTATGTCGCGTTATTTCCAATATCAACTGAAAGTACTTCCAAAAATACCTCTGGGTAATTGGACTTTCTGGGCTGAATATCGTGCATGCGACAACCTTCAGATGGTCTATTGGCTGTATAAAATTACGGGCGAAAAATCACTTCTGGATTTGGCGCACCTACTGCACAAACAGAGTTGCGACTATGTGGATATGTTTTTAAACCGGGATGATTTAACAAAGCTCAACTCGATTCATGGAGTAAATCTGGCCCAAGGAATTAAAGAACCCATCATTTATTACCAACAGGATTCGGATGCCAGATATCTTACGGTTGTAAAAAAGGCATTTGCCGATATTCGCCAGTTTAATGGTCAACCCGAAGGAATGTATGGTGCCGATGAATCTTTGCATGGGAATAATCCGACTCAGGGTACAGAACTTTGTTCTGTGGTGGAGATGATGTTTTCACTCGAAGAAATGTCGCAAATCACAGGAGATGTATAGTTTATGGATCACTTGGAACCCATTGCCTTCAATGCACTGCCTACACAAATTTCTGATGATTTTAAGGAACATCAGTATTTTCAACAACCAAATCAGGTGATGATATCGAAATGTTTACATAATTTCGATATCAATCATGGTAATACCGATCTTGTTTATGGCTTGTTGACTGGCTATCCTTGTTGTACCTGCAACCTTCATCTGGGATGGCCCAAATTTACGCAAAACCTCTGGTATGCCACCCAGGACAATGGTTTAGCCGCCTTGATATACTCGCCCTCCGAAGTGACCGTCAAAGTTGCAAGTGGAGTGACCGTTAAAATGACCGAAGAAACCACCTATCCAATGGATGGCAAGATCCTTTTCACTTGTAACTTGTTGGATAAAAATCAAAAAAGTGTAAAATTCCCGTTCCATCTCCGCATTCCAGTTTGGTGCAAATCGGCTAAAATTACCATCAATGGTGAACTCTACAAGGAATGCGAAGGAAACAGCATTGCATCCGTTAATCGGGTTTGGAAGAGTGGGGATATTCTGGAACTTGAGCTGCCGATGCACATTCAGACTCAAACATGGTACGAGAATTCTGTCTCAATCGAACGTGGTCCTTTAGTGTATGCCCTTAAAATAAAAGAGCGCTGGGAAAATCACACCTTCGAAGATCCTAAAAGTATCTATGGAAAAACTTACTCTGAGGTTTATCCAATGTCGAAATGGAATTATGGATTGTTAGATACTGATCTTAAAAATCTTGATGAATCATTTGAAGTTGTTATTAATAAAGAAAAGCTTTCGTTAAATAATCCATGGAACACGGAGAATGCCCCAATTGAGCTGAAAGCCAAGGCAAAAGAAATTCCATCATGGAAATTATACAACGGAATGGCAGGACCACTTCCTTATAGCGGAATGATCTATGGACCCGATAACAAGACATTACCTGAGGAAACAATAACATTGATTCCGTATGGATGTACCACCCTGCGAATTTCTGAATTTCCTGTTATCAATACGCTTTATTGAGAAAGTAATAAGGTTCAGTGCAATTAAAAATCAAATGTTGGAATTTAACCTGTTTGCATTTATGGTGCCACGTATGGCTAATTTTATTTATGTACTATGAGTATTTGCAACAAGCCGTTAGCCGAGGATGAATATTGCATCTATGGAATTTCCTATCACTGTCCGGTTCTTGAACGAAGAGAAGACTGTCCGTTAAAGGAGATCGATTCTTTATCGTTTTACGAAAAATTAAAATGGATCGAAGGATTAAGTCTTGAACGGAAGGAGTGGATCTTGAAGCATCGTAAGGATTGTTCCGGGAATAGATAAAGTAAATACCCATAATCTTGCGGAACCTGAGCGCTTTAAAAATTGCGCTGTGACACCAAGTGTTTCTAAGTTTGAAATTAGAGGATTAACTTTGAAGATCCGGATTTTGTATCTGATAACAGGTTTATTTTTTATTCAAATTACTAGAATCCAGCTGGTTCAAATTTCTGAACTTTATAATCGTTTGACTTCATGAATGGTAGGTCCTCGTCAGTATTAGCAATATAAACCCACCAATTATTATATCCCCATTTTGTATATCCAGGTCGCGATGGAATGTGAAACATAAACCATTCCTGGTAGCCTTCCTGGGTGTTTCCGTATATACTGCTGTCAAATTGCCGGGGCTTACAATCTTTCATGTTAGGATAATGTGTCGGCCAGGCATCAGCGTAAGTCAATACCGAACCTTTGGGTTTATAGTCATATCCGAATTTCCCATTGGATGGAATGTGAGTATTTCCAACCTGGGACGGCTTATCCGGAAAATCTAAATTCAACATGGTGAATGTATTGAATGGATCTTTTCCGACCAAACTCTTATCCCATACTCCATGAGAAAAAACCAGGGCTATCATACTTTCTACCCGATGATTGTATGAGTGGATCATATTTCCTGTGCCAACTTCATAGTTGAACCCCATTACCCAGACAGTATGTCCAATTTCGGGAGGAATTTCATAGGGCCTGTAAAACCAAGGGTTTTCTGTTGGGGCAAAACGGGCATATCGATTTGGAATATACATGGCCAATTCGTCAAATCCCATTCCTCCGGCACCCCATATCCATATTTCCGAGATATTTTCCCTTTTACAGCGTTCGATAAGATTACTATCCTCAAAGATCTTCCGGTAGTCTGAGCGGTCGGGGCTGCGATAAGAGCTTTTTTTGCGTGCATTTAAAAGTGAATCGGTTGTATATTGAAATCCATCAGTTTTTATAGGAATTTTGTTTAACTCAACATAATCAACAATTTCATAATTTACATAGCCATTGCTTGCACGATTGATTACATCTGCCAATATATTTGAATATTCTTTGGGATCATGAGCCTTCAAAAAATCAATCAATTTAACATTTCCTTTTGATTTTAGGGTAGGGTTATAAATCACTACAATGATTTTCGATTTGAAAGGTCTTACCGCAACATCCTGATTGTAAATAAAAGGAGGTTGCTTCCATTTGGATTTCTCAGGATTCATCAAATAACACTTTAGATTATCATCCTGTTGTCCCTCCGGATTCATGATGGGTAATGATTTCCAACCTGGTTTCTGGGGTTTCTCTGCATTCACCAATGTTGAACTCATTGATAATAAAAATGCAATTAGTACATAGATTATTTTATTCATTTCAATTTTTTTATAAGTTAGTTGAATCCGATACAATCGATTCCTACAAGTGTCTCATTTTTCCCTTTTGAAGGGAGGGAGGTGATTGTTATCGTATTTTCCCCTTTAACAAGATGAATATGTTTGACAATCAGTTTACTTAACATTGTTTTCGGATTATTAGCATCAACATTAACATCATCAGCTTTATTGAAAGAAATTTCATATCGTCCATACTCTTTACCTTCCGAATAAGTTACCGTTGCATCAACCGATTTTTCTTCTTTCGAGATAAAAGAGAGAGTCAGTTTATCGGAGGGTTTTGCTCCTTCCCAAGCCATTTGCATATTTCCACTCCAACCTTTGTGTATATTATTTGCATAATAGAAATCGCCTCCGGTTTTGTTTTCCAGGATTAGGTTTTCAGCTTCTATCGTATCGTTTGTTACAACCGGACTAACAATGTCTTCACGTTTTAAAGCGACTGGTTCAGTTGCATCTTTTAAATCAGAAGGAGATTCAATTGCATAAACAGGCTTGATATACCAATAATTTACATGAGAGAAATTTATTATTGCCCGTGTCCAATGCCACATTTCCATGTCAAAACGCAGTGCCTGACTAAATGAAACTCCATCCAATCCTCTTAATCTTATGTTGACAGAATATCCGGGCACGAAGTTTCCGCTTCCATCAGGTTGTGCAATAAAAGGATGATTACTGAATTTTTCTGGACGACACCAGGCATACCCGTAATAATCTTCAGTCCCGGTTCCAATAAAAGATGGAAATTTCTCATTGTCAACATAGATCTTTTCATCTCCTTCGCCCCACCAGGCATAAACTGTATTAAATATGCAAATTCCATCGCCCATATAAACACCTTTCCCTTTCAAATCCAAGTAGTGCATATCGAAAGGTCCACCATTGCCTTCCTGGTTCTTCATTTCGCCGGTGGCGAGATGAGTATATTGTTTCCATGCTGCTGAAAAATACATCGTGTTACTGTCCCAATGATATGGAGCGATTGTTATTTCACCTTTTGTGATTTCGACAAGCTGATTCCCAAGATTAACTAGTTTGATTTTACATTCTTTTTTAAATGGCATTACCCAAAAACAAGAAAATAGGCTGTCATTTGTAACTTTCGTGTAATATGTATTTGTAAATCGAACTTTATAACCGGCACCAAAGAAATCACCAATAGGGCATTTTATAGTCGTTTTTCCATCGAAAGTGATCTCTAAAACAGTACTTCGAAGAGCTTGTTCTAAATTTGTTGCTTTAACTTTGAAAGTCAATCCACGAATAGCCCCGGATCGTTCATTAATACTCAGCTCCAGGCTTTTCCCGGCTCCGATTTTTCCTTTCAAAGCAGATCGTTTTGAATCTTTAGGTAGATCAACTGTTCTATTTTCGAGTTTATCTTGTGTGATTTGCAGAATATTTTTATACTTCTCCAATTCTAAGGGCGAGTATGTGATAACATTTGTTCCTTTTTGGTAGGTGCGATAATCGATGTTGTAATATACCGCTTCACCACCAGTTTTAGCGCCTGGATCTTTGATGTTATCACTCTGATATACTATTTTACAATGTTTTTTATAAGAGAGAGGAAGGTATAAATTGTGTCCTCTCATGGCAAACTGTGTACTGTCCGAAACAGATGTAGAAAGAGGAGATCCCACCAATGCACCCCTGCTCAGAATATCAAATGGATTACCTTCTATAGTTGGAACTGATTCATTATCAAAATAGATTCTCAAAATGCCTTTGCCAGAATTTTCCCCGCCAAAAGTCATCCAAAAACGAACAATGGCTCCCGGTCCATCCGTATCCATCAGGACATATTCCTTTTTCCCTTTGATCGTGTCAATCCGAACAAACATGGATCGATCCCAGTTTGCAAACCAGGATTTGTTATTCGGGGAAACCGTTGCGCGATCGTAACTGCTAAATTGCTTGCATGTAAAATATGGAGATGGATACTCTGACTTAAGATCTCTGTTTGTCATTTCTTCCAGCAGACTTCCCAGAGTGACTGTTTTAGATTTTTTACACGAGGAAATTAATGAAATCAGTAGTAGCAAAAATAAACACTTAAATACCGTTTTCATGTTTCATTTGTCTCCTTAATTTATTTTGTGTTAACATTTAATTCAATAAAACAAAGGTAATAGATCATCAGTCAGGATAATAAAGGATAATAGTAATATCATCTCAAAATAGAGGAGTATTGTATCATCTTGAATATGCCAAAATAAAATTAGCATTCAAACTTTGGTATCCGTGATTTGATTTAAATAACTTTGTGTCCAACTAGAAATGTTGGTATGAATTATTCCGAAATCAGAAAGCCTTTGATTTTTTGGCTTCTTGTCCTATTTAATCTTCTTTCCACCTATATATATGGTAATTCCCATAACAATTTTTATTTCAGGAGTTTTGAAGTAGAGGATGGTCTTTCCCAAAACATGGTATATTCTATTCTACAGGACAAGCAAGGCTTTATGTGGTTTGGAACCCAAGATGGGCTAAACCGGTACGATGGTGAAAATTTCAGAATTTATAAGAAGGTTGCTAGCGATCCAACATCAATTGGGAGCAATGCCATATTTTCACTGATGCAAAATACAAGTGGAACCATTTGGGTAGGAACATTGAATGGAGTTTCCCTGTACAATCCTCGCTGCGATCGTTTTACTCATCTCGATTTGAAAACTTCTGAAGGGGAAAATATTGATGGTATAATACGTGACATGAAGGAAGACAAAGACGGTAATATTTGGTTGGTCGATTCAAACAAGGGTATATTTTGTGTGTTCCCCAACAAAAAACTGAAATTTTTCCCTATTAAAAATCCCACTACTGCGATTAATGTCAATGTCAGAAAAATAGCATTTGACGCATCAGGCAATTTGTGGATTGCCACCAGTCAGGATGGATTATTCAAACTAAATATAAAAACAGGGGAGACCAATCAATTTGTAATAAATAAGGATCTCTCGGTTGATGCAATTTATGATCTTTTTTTACTAAATGCTGAAACACTCCTGGTAGGAACAGAAAACAGGGGCTTGCAGTCATTTAGTCTATCCAGGCACACATTTAGTCCTTTATTGGAGAAAGGAAGCGATGGAAAATCACTTTTTGTCAGACATATTTTCAGGGACAAAAGCGAAAGATTGTGGCTTGGCACTGAATCAGGTATATACATTTATAATTTGCAGACAAAGCAGATTGAGACCATTCAGCATGTTTTTAATGATCCATATTCGATTTCGGACAACGCCATTTATTCTATATATCAGGATCGGGAGGGAGGAATGTGGATTGGAACCTACTTTGGTGGAGTGAACTATTTTACAGAATCCTATGCTCAATTTGAAAAATTTTACCCGCTCAAGGGTGCAAATTCAATCAGTGGAAAGTGTATTAGTGAATTTTGTCAGGATGAACAACAGAACATCTGGATAGGAACAGAAGATGCAGGGCTAAATCGGTTTAACCTACGGGAAAAAAGTTTTGAACAGGGATTCGTCCCGGCAAGTAATATTCATGCTTTGTTAATTGATAACAATGAGTTATGGGTAGGTACATTTAGCTCTGGTCTTTATGTAATCGATCTTAAAACTAAAAAAGTTCGTTCGTATAAAAGTTCTCTGGAAGATAATTCACTTAATAGCAATGATATTTATTCAATTTACCGTGATTATTCCGGTACCATGTGGGTGGGTACCACTTTAGGGCTAAATATTTACGACGAAGATAATAATTGTTTTAAACGGATAAAGAAATCGTCGATCAACAGGCAAGTAAATGATATTCTCGAAGATAACAAAGGTATTCTGTGGTTTGCAACACTTGGTAACGGACTTTTCACCTTCGATAAATTAAATAATAAGTGGGTTAATTATAAATCACCTATCGAAAAAGATAATGTGAACGGAGAAATGATAACCTGTCTGTTAGAAGATGCCAACCATCAGGTTTGGATTGCGACTGAAGGTGCAGGCCTTTGCATGTATAATAGAGATTCCAATTCATTTACAAATATATACAACACCGAAAATGGGTTACCTAACAATGTAATTTATAAGTTGATCGAAGATGAAAATGGAGACATTTGGGGAAGTACAAATAAAGGGCTTTTCAAATTGAATCCTAAGACTGGGAATATCCTGACATACACGCATTATGATGGTTTACCAGGCGATCAGTTCAATTACAAGTCGGGATTTAAAAGTAACGACGGCAAAATCTATTTTGGGTTAACCAAAGGGTTTATATCCTTTTACCCGAATCGTATTCAAGCAAATACTCCTCCGGCAAGTATTGTAATCAGCAGCTTTCAAATATTTAACAAAGAGGTGATCCCTGGGGCAAAAGATTCATTACTCCGTCAATCAATTACCTATACCAAAGAAATCAATTTACCTTATAATCTCTCCGTTTTTAGTTTGGGGTTTTCAGTCTTAAACTATGCATCGTCAAAAAAATATTTATGTGCGTACAAACTTGAAGGCAGAGACAAAGATTGGATTAACACGGAGCAGTTACACCGAATAACTTATTCAGGTTTATCCCCGGGGGAATATATATTTCAAATAAAAGTATCTAATGGGAAAAGGGGCTGGAGTAATAATGATTCTTTATTGAAGATCAATGTATTGCCTCCATTATACAGGACAAATTTAGCATACTCCTTGTACATCATACTAATAGGATTGTTCATATTTTTCTCATTCAAAACATATTTAGAGCGATTGAAACGGCGGAATAATCAAATATTGCACAACCTCGAGGAAAGAAAAGAGAAGGAATTGTATCATTCTAAGATTGAATTCTTTACAAACATCACTCACGAAATACGGACACCTCTTAGCCTGATAAAAGCTCCTCTCGAAGAAGTGATAAAGAAGTTGAGTCATGTTGACCCTAATTGGGAAAATCTGTCAATTATACAACGAAACACAAATCGATTGCTCAAATTAGTGAATGAATTGCTTGATTTCAGAAAAACTGAATCGAAAGGGTTAAGTCTCAACTTTATAAATATAGATGTGATTGCTATTATAAAGGAAACTGTTAGTCGATTTATTCCATCTGCCCAACTAAAAGAAATCGATATTAAACTGGAATTGGATAAAGATGAATTCTTTGCAGATGTTGATCCCGAAATATTTACTAAAATTTTGAGCAATATCTTCAACAATGCGCTTAAACATGCAAAAAATGAGATTATAGTTCATTTTTGTTTGATCGAAAATAAATTTAAACTGACTGTTACGAACGATGGAAATATAGTGCCACATGAATTTGCTGATTGGATATTTGAACCTTTTTCCAAGCTTAATGATAACCTCCCGGGGACAGGCCTAGGACTTCCTCTGTCCAAATTATTGATAGAATTACATAACGGAGTTATTTATCTGGATAAAGAGGTTCCAAAGACCTCTTTTGTTATTGAATTACCTGTAAAACAAGACCGGGTTATCCAATTGATAAATAAAGATATCGAATCGACAAACTTGGAAATGGAAAAAACGTCTAATCTGTCAAAAATAAATGATCTTTTAAGGATAGATGAAAGTATAACTATTCTTTCTGTTGAAGACAATAAGGAGTTTCAATATTTTTTGGCTAAACAGCTTAGTGAAAACTACCAGGTTTTAAAAGCTCAAAATGGGATTCAAGCTCTTGAAATTCTCAGCACAAAAAATGTAGATGTGATTATCAGCGATATTATGATGCCTGATATGGATGGTATGACATTGTGTGGGAAAATAAAAAATAACCTTAAATATAGCCACATTCCTTTTATTCTGCTCACAGCCCAAACTACGTTGGGATCTAAAATGGATGGGTTGAAAATAGGCGCTGATGAATATATCGAAAAACCATATTCTATAGATTTTCTACGCGCACGGATCGATAATTTGTTGGAAAACAGAAAGAAGGTACAAGAATCATTTAAAAATTCACCTGAGATTAATTTTGAAACAATTGTACATTCAAATACAGATAAAAATTTTCTCAACAAACTTGTGGATGAGATTCATTCACACTTTGAAGATGTTGATTTGGACGTTGATAAATTAGCTTCTGCAATGAATATGAGCAGAGCCACATTTTACAGAAAAGTTAAAGGGATTTCCGAGCTCACTCCAAATGACTTTATCAGACTTATCAGATTGAAAAAAGCTACTGAACTATTGAGAGAGAAAAATTATCCAATAAATGAAATCGCATTCATTGTTGGGTTTAGCTCATCTTCTTATTTTTCAAAATGTTTTTTCAAGCAGTTTGGAATATTACCCAAAGATTTTAAGTAATAGGAGCAGACGGATTATTGTTTTCTATTCAAAAGATTAGTTATTGCATATGGACCATTTGTTAAAATCCATGGAGGACTTTTGGATAAAACCGAACATCATTTATCAAATGGCACATCAATTTTGTTATTGAATACTGAGTTTTTTAGCCATTAACTTTTCCTTTCTTTCAAAGGTGAGGTAAGGGTAGCCATTTGGATTGCATAAAATACTTTGAATAAGTATTAATCACAATTGTGGCAAATTGGTCTCTTCAAAAGTTTTTACACTTTCAAATTAAAGGAAGGATATATAATATATTTTTCATCCTTTTACTTCCCATTTTTCAATACAAAACCTTTATTGAGAAAATAGTCTCATTTTTTGATACGAAAATTACCGTTCCACTGCCTCCTGTTTATATACATTTGTTCACCAAATCTGGCTATTATCATCCAATACATATGAACCAGGTTTTTATTTGATAATTTTTTTAAACTTAATTTGAACTGCAATTATGAAGAAAAAAAGTGACAATCTAAGCTTCAAATACACCCGGAAGTTTTCGCTTGGTGTATTGTTGTTGACTTCATTAGGTTTTTCTTTTAATGCAACAGCACTCAATGCAAATACAGATACTACATCTGTCACAAGCATTCAGCTGCAAGCGAAGAAAATCATAAAAGGAGTGGTTAAAAGCAATGACGGAGTAGTTCTTCCAGGTGCCACCATCCATATAAAGGGTGAAGCCAATGGAACAATTACCAACGAAGATGGGAAATTTGAACTATCCGTACCTAACAATTGTACCTTGATATTTAAGTACATTGGATTCGATGAGTATGATGCTGTTGTAACCCCAGATGTCAATGAACTAAATATCACTCTCACAAGTAGCAATGTCGGATTGAACGAAGTTATTGTGACAGGGGTCGCATCTGGAACCCCTAAAGAAAAACTTGGTTTTTCAATCGAAAAAATATCTGCAGATAAACTTGTTAAGGTTCCTGCGACAGACGTCGGATCAGCTTTAGTAGGTAAAGTGGCTGGAGTTCGAGTAACAAAGAGCAGTGGAGCTCCGGGATCAGAATCGGAAGTTCAATTACGGGGAGCAAAAACAATTTATGGTTCTTCCAATCCATTGTATATAATTGATGGTGTATTGACTGAAAATGGTGTAGCAGATATTAATACCGAAGACATTGCGTCAATCGAAGTTCTCAAAGGTGCAGCAGCCTCATCATTGTATGGCTCAAGGGCAGCAAATGGGGTGATAAGTATCATTACCAAACGTGGTACCTCCATGAGTGCTGGAACTGTCCAAGTCGATTTTCGCTCTGAATCCGGAGCTGATTTTTTGGGTTATGTTCCAAAACAGACAACAGCAACCGATGCTGTTATCCAAAATGGCAAGGTTAATTACGGTGTAACTAATCCTGATCTTGTGTATAATAACAAATATCCGACTCTTACAGACCCACTGAAGCAATTTTTTAAACCAGGTTTGTATTTTACAAACCATATTGCTCTCAGAGGTACTTCGAAAGATGGTCTTATAAGTGTTTATACAGCGATAGAAACAACAAAAGAATCGGGCGTTGTAGATATGGTAGGTGGAATGAAACGGGCAAATGTTCGTTTAAACTTAGATTTTAAAATATCTGATAAACTATCATTTACAACTTCAAATCTATACACAAACACAAATACTGATGATCGTGCAAGTAATGTTTTTGGACAGTTGTTCCTTAGCGATCCAGATGTAAATTTGTTGGCTCCAAATATTGATGGTACACCTTATCTGGTGAACGCGAATAAGATAAGTGATGGAAATGTGAATCCTTTATATACGATCAATAATTCAATTAATGGAACTACAACGAGCAAATTAATTTCATTTTTTGGATTGACATATAAACCAACAAATGAGCTGACATTTACTTCGTCGTACGGAACGACACGTACAGATGGCGATAATTTATACCTCTCGCCCAAAGGGATATTGAATTATGATATGACTCTTGGTACCGGTTATATTTCACGAAGCATGTGGAAAAATATCGAAGAAACTGCAACAATGGATGGCTTATACACCAAAAAAATAGGCGATTTTAATACAAAATTCAAACTGCAATACTTATATGAGTCTTCGAGTTCGAAATATCTAAGTGGAGGAGGTGGTAACCTAGGTATGAGTGGAATGAATGTTACTTCAGTAAATCTCTCAGGAAGTCAATCTACGTCTTCCAGCAAACAAATGACTGTGGCGAATAATATTGCATTTCTGGCCACTACTGACTATAAAGACAAATATATTTTCGACGGATTGGTTCGTCGGGATGCCTCATCCCTATTTGGTGCAAATGTAAGATGGCAGACCTTTTATCGTTTATCTGGTGCCTGGCGTATCACTAAAGATTTTGAGATACCGGGAATCGACGAATGGAAAATTCGAGCATCTTATGGTGTAGCTGGTCTTCGTCCACCCTATGAAGCACAATATGAAACATTTGCATTAAACAATGGCGTACCTGGAAATATGGAAACATTGGGTAATAAAAACCTGAAACCCTCCTTTTCAAAAGAAGTTGAAGTGGGAACAGATATTCATTTCTTAAAAAAGTTCAGTTTCAGCACTAATTATTCGATAACCAACAATACCGATCAAATTTTGAAAGTGCCTGTATCACCATTGTCAGGTGCAATGTTTCAATGGCAAAATGCAGGAACAATTCAAAACAAAGTGCTGGAAGCTAACCTGTCTGCAGATATATACAAAACAAAGGATTGGGATTTCAATGCAACTTTAACCTTTGACAAGGTTAAACAAAAAATTACAAGACTCGATTGTGCACCTTATATGCTCAATGGTGGTATGTTTCGTATCCAGCAAGGAATTGATTTTGGTGTAATGTACCTGGATCGATTTGCACGTTCATTAAAAGAGGTTGCCAACCAGGTACCAACTGGCAGGACTGTAGACCAAGTTTTTGCCATCAACAATCAAGGTTTTGTTGTGAATCGAAGTCAGATTGGAACAATAGATGAAGTTCCAGTTAAAGTTAAGGATGATAATGGAAATATTTTAGCTCTGCCTACAAAAAGCATGACACCAAATTTCAATATAAACATCACACCTACCATCAGTTATAAAGGATTTACATTCTATATGTTGTGGAGCTACCAAAATGGAGGAGCGGTTTATGATCATGCTGTTCGTTATACAACCGAACCTGCCTTGTTTGATCAGTCGGCCAAATCCTGGAATGAAGTGAAAGCAAATCCTTATTATGCCAATAGTGGACAAACAGGTGGGCTGTTAGGTTGGAACAATAATGTCTTGCTATTTGATGCTTCTTTTTTGAAATTAAGAGAGACTTCAATTAGCTATGACTTCAAATTCGAATCAGAAAAATCGTTTGTAAAAAAACTTAAAGTGAGTGTCTTAGCCCGCAATTTGTTGACATTCACAAAATATCCCGGATTTGATCCTGAAGGAGTATCCGGATCTGTTGCTTCTTCGTCTGGAACGGATGCCAATGTTATGCGCTTTGATTCAAACGACTCTTATCCTATATATAGGACGCTTAGTGGATCTGTTGCACTTACATTCTAATATCAAATATTTAATTTAGAAAATCATGAAATATATATTTTTAATAATAGCTGTTGGTTTACTTTCATTCCTTACATCCTGTAACCTGGATGTGCTTAATGAGAATAATCCTAACATCTCGAATCTCAATTCAGGTGCAGATTTTTACTCTCTTCTACGCAATGGATACAGTACCTGGTACAATGGTTCTATTGCAGCAAGTCCTACAATTGGTTTTGCCAATGCCGAATTATTTCAAGCAGGCACAGCAGGTTGGGGCTCAGGAACCATGTGGTTTAGACCACGCCAACCCTTGATTAACGCTGAAGTTGGTGACCCTGTAATTGTGATCAATTATGGTGCCTGGTATAATTATTATGGCAGTGTTGGATCGACAGGCAAAATGGCACAAATGTTCAACGACCCGAACTTTAAAATAAAACTTGGGGGAATTGATTATACGCAGAGAGCAAAAGCGCATACCTTCATCATTGAAGCATTACTCTATGGTAATATCGCATTGCTTTACGACAAGGCTTACCTCTTCAAAGATGGTGATGATGCCTTGACTTTCGACTATGTTGCTAATACAAAAACACACCAGGAAGTTATGGATTATGCCCTTTCCAAATTAGATCAGGCAATTGTCATTCTCACTGCTGATCCGGTTGATGCAGATCCTGATGTTGTTCTGGCTGGAGTTACATTCAATAAAGAATCATTACTTCAGTTTGCCAATTCGATGGCTGCCAGGCTATTAGCTTGTCAACCAAGAACTCAGGATGAAAATGCTCAAGTAGACTGGGCAAAAGTTAAAAGCTATGCCTTAAATGGTTTGCAATCAGATTTCCAAGTCTCTTATGAACCAGGATGGGAAGGAAAAGTAATGACCAGAGATGAAGGAATGAATTATTTTGTTCTCTATAATATGAATTGGATTAGAACAAGCCAATGGATAATAAATAAAATGGCACCAAACGATCCAGCTTCTGTATATCCTATTCCTATAGTACCAGGTAGTGATAGCTATATGGATTGGCCTGCCGTAACAAACTGTCCTGATGCGCGCTTGGATAAATACTTTAAATTTGACAGCATGCGAAACTGGTTTGGTGCAACTCGAACAACAAGAGCTGGGTATGGAACTTATATTCTTGGACAATATCGTTATTGGAGATATTATGACGTTGTAAATACTGGATCAGGCATGGTTGATCATTTTCTGAAAATGGAAAATGACACCTATTTGGCTGAAGCTTTATTGCGCACAGTTGGGGACAAAGCACAAATTGCAACTCTAATCAACAATACCCGTGTTGAAAAAGGTGGACTTCCTGCTGCAACAGCAGGCGAAACCTATGATCAGCTTGAAGAACAAATGTTCTACGAACGTTATATTGAGTGCGATTTGGTTTGGCCTCAATTGGGTTACTTTGATAGAAGAGGAAACAAGGATCAAATGATTGATGGAACTGTGCGCCAATTCCCAATTCCAGCTCCAGAACTGATCTCACATGGTCAACCTGTTTATACTTTTGGCCCTGGTCACGAAATGTAATTTGTAAAATATTAAAAATAGAATATATGAAAAATATAATATTCATCTTCGTTGTTGTCTTGGGATTTACGGTTGTTTCTTGCAAGAGGGATATTGAATTTCCCACTATAAGTGTCACCCCTCCTTCACTGGAAGTACAAGTAGAAGGTGCACTAAACAATAATAGTTATCCTGTAATTCAAGGAGCAACAGTCAATTTATATACAAGTGATAATACTCTGCTTGCAACTGGAGTTACCGATAGTAATGGTCATGTTACTTTTACAAAAGATCAATTAAAAGAAAAGGGTGTTTTTAATGTTACAGCCACAAAAGGCTCTCTGACAAATACAATTACAACTCCGTACATTTTATTGAACGATGGTGTTATGTTACAGATTATACAGCTTCAATAAATCATAGAGAAAAGGTGCAAGGGCTTTGATCAACTTGGTCGGCCCTTGTTTTTTTAGTCTTATCATAATCAAGAATCGGGAATCATATCGTTTAATACATATCAAAATTAATCCATGAAGTATTGTGTCAAATTATTCCTGTCATTAATTTGTTTTGTAGGGGGATCTGCAATTCATGCACAGTCACTGAAAAGTATGCAGGTTGACAGCCTCAACAAGCTGACAATCAAATCAATTGACTCAAATAGCTTAGTGCATCCGTTGCCATTGGTTTCTTACCACGTAAATGGAAAACTTTACGATACCAGTGAAAAAAACAGGATTATAGGTGTTTCTTTCTTACAACAAAACTTCGAATATGGAATTAAGGGGTATATTGTTTTTTCAAATGTAAGTTCTGATACAATTACGCTGGATAATGTGGTGCCATTAGGTGAATCACCAAACGAGGTTTATATCACCGGCAAGGGCGATAACGAATTGTCACGAACATATCTGTTTCGTTCTGGCTATGTCCCTCTCAATGTGATTGTGCCCGATAACGCCTGGGAATTAGGATTTACCGCAATAAAGATTTCCAAAGATTTAAATGTCACTGCCCTGGTGCGGCGAACAAGGAGTTCGCTTAAAAAAGGAGCAGGAAAAGTGGGACGATTTCAGACAACCCTCTTCCCGGGTGGATCAATCACTTACAATTTTTGGATGGATAAATACCAGGGAGACTGGCAGGAAGGTCTTCGGCTGATGTTTCAAAAACGCTACCTCTACGATGTAGAAGTTGGGAAATTTGATGATTCGCTGATGGAACGCAAAGATCTTAAATGGATTCGCAGCTGTTATGCAATCAATCTGATGATGTGTTGGGATAAACGATTCTACGATTATAAAGATGGTTCTTTTCACGTAAAAGAATATCTCGAAAAAATGAAAAAATTGATGGGCGGATACGATGTATATTGTATTTGGCCTACCTGGCCGGCTTTGGGAATGGATCAACGCAATCAATGGGATATGTTTAGAGATTTGCCCGGGGGCTACCCGAAATTAAGAGAAATATCAGACATCTGTCACAATGAAGGATCGCATTTCTTTTTAAGTTACAATCCTTGGGATGGAAGTACGCGTGCCAGCGACAAAAAGTTTGACGGCATGACAACAATAACAAAAGAGCTGAATATTGACGGATTTGTGCTGGACACGCAGGGTGGATCAAGTAAAACCTTGCAGGACGCGGCTGATGCAGCACGCCATGGAGTGGTGATGTATAGCGAAGGGATGGCTGTCCCGGTCAATATGCAGGGAATTGTTTCTGGACGCGTTCACAATGCGTTGTATTATGCACCTCTACTTAATTTAAACAAACTAATTAAACCTGATTTTGCCATATTCCGAGTGGCCGATGAAGCTCACGAACCTATCCGCCGTGAATTCAACATGTCTTTTTTTAACGGATATGGAACTGAGCTCAACAGTTTTTCACCGGGAAAATTCGAATGGTCTGAGGATCAATTAAAATATTGGGGATCTTTGCTGATTATTCAACGCGCAAATAGTAATAATTTTCTTCAATCTTCCTATCTACCACTTGTTCCAACTACCACCGATAGCATTTATGTAAACAAATGGCCAACAAAAGATAAAACCATTTACACCATTTACAATCTACATCCAGCAGGATATTCGGGCAATTTGTTCGAAGTAGAACCAAAGGTAGGAACTCACTTTGTCGATTTATATCACAACGAAGAGCTGAATGTGAATACCTTGAATGGAAAACACTATATCCCCGTCAAATTGGATGCTTTCAATATATATGAATTAGGAACTAATAATGAAAGTACCATTTCTGCAGTTGCACAATTGCCAGAAATCCTATCCATTGATTTACATAGAACAGGTCTTACATTTTCAGCAAAAACCGGAACAAAAATTCTTATTTGGGCAGGAACTCCATCATACCAAAATAAGCCGAAAGAATATGGTATACAGGAAAAAACTATTACTATACCGGAAGCATTTGAAGGCTGCGAAGGCAAATTTGTAATTCAGGCATTTGATGGCACTACTTTAATAGATGAATGCATCATTCACATCATTCCGGGATCTGCTATTCTGTCATCGCATCCTCAAACAACTGAAGAAGCAGACAAAGCACCAAAAGGAATGGTTGTTATTCCGAGTGGCATATTTAGCTGCAAGGAGTACCGCAGAGGAGATTCGTTTATTACTTATCCAGAAGATTTGACAAAGAAGGACGAGAAAGTTCACATGAAAAAATATTTCATGGATCAATATCCTGTTACAAATGCTGAATACAAAAAATTTCTGGATGCTACAAGATACCAGCCAAGCGATACTACTAACTTTCTTAAAAATTGGAAAAACGGAAATATTCCTCAAAGAGAAGAAAAATTTCCTGTAGTATTTGTCACACTGGAAGACGCAAAATCCTATGCTTTATGGGCGGGCAAACGCCTTCCCACCGAAATGGAATGGCAATATGCAGCTCAAACCGAAAAAGGAAACGAATGGCCATGGATTCAAAAAACTCCCGTAAAAAGGGTAGAGGATTTTATTACGCCAACGCTTTCTGTATTTAAGATGGAAGGTATCGAAAAAGGCAGATGCAATCTTGGCGATGGTAAACTTTATAATGTAGGTAAATATCCTAATGGGAAAAATGCCTATGGCCTTTGCGACTTAACTGGTTGTGTATGGCAACTAACAAACGATGAATACGACAACGCTACCTACCGCTATATCATGGTTAAAGGTGGGAGTTATTTCCTGCCGTCTTCGAGTTGGTGGTATGTCCAAGGTGGCCCAAGGGAAAATAATTTCAGACAATATCTGCTTCGCGTTTCCCCATCGCTCGATCGAAAAGCGACTGTTGGATTCAGGTGTGTAAAGGATGCCAGGCAAGAAAAATAAGCAAAGTCATCAGGTTGATGAAAAGTTTACTCTGTACCTGAAAGGAAAACGAAATGGCTTAAGCTAAGGCAGTTTAAGTATGGTCGTTTAAATTAATACCTAAATGAATAGAAAACATTATATTGTGTTGCCGACCTGGATGCTCTTTGCGTATACGGTCCTGGGAAGTACAAAAATCAAAGTTGGCCTCATTGTAAACAACAAGCCTGACCAGTCTTTTGAGATAGAAGCATTAGCGAAGATTCTTGATGCTCATTCCAGTGACGTGACCTATAAACTCACTCCTTTAACCCATTTAACCTCACTTAAAGAATTTGATGTCGTGTGGTATCACTGCTCCGATTCAACTGCCATCAGGGAAAATGAAAAGGCGCTGGGCAAACAGTTCATCGATTACGTTTCCAATGGAGGGCAATTAATCCTTTCGATGGATGCTGTGCGTTTACTAAATGAGTGGAGCATTGAACCTGCCACCATCCAAATACACCATTATGCTGCTGTGGATGAGGGATTTGGTCGAAAGCTTGGCTTTCATGCTTTCCGGTCACATCCATTGTTCGACAAACTGTTTGGCGGGGCGTATACCTGGCATGGTAAAAAAGATAACACCTGTCGCATTTTGGGATTCTTTGGAGATTCACAGCCTGAAGCCAAAAACACTCATATTATCGCCACATTATGGGAATACATTTTCTATCACCCAAACGATAAAGTAATTTGGCAAACATCGGTGGGCAAAGGACGTATCCTTGCCATTGGGGCTTGCCTGTATTTTGGCAAACCTAATTTCAATGAGCCGGTTCTCCGGCAATTTACCATGAATTGTCTGAATTTTATGAAAGGGAAGAAGACGGAAAGCAAAGTTCGATTTTGGAACTACCAACCTACCCGTGTTTTATCTTCCGATAAAAATTTTTCATCCATCAAATTATCAAATCCAGTTTCATGGAAGATACCTGAAACAACTAATATATTGTCGAGAAGGGCATCCAATTATAACTATGATCTTTCATCTCAACGAACGCTGGTATTGGGAAAAGAAAAAGCAGGAATTGACGAAATATGGACACATCCGTTTATGTCGTTGCGCGACTTTGTGACTCATCTGGATATTGGAGGACAAGATTCGCTTGTTTCACTGAGTGACTATACGCCACTCGTCAAAATGCGTCCAAACGCGATGATTCGGACCTATCAGATCGGAGCGATTGTATTGAAAGAAATCATTACAAGTAAAATAACAGATCCAGTTGTTGTGGTTCATTATGAATGGATTGGTGACGGGTTGAACCGGATTGTGACTGATTTTAAAAGCAATCTTCGTTATATGTGGCCTTACGACTCGAATACCCTTGGTTCAATTTATTACAATTGGTCGAATGCACTAAATGCCTTTGTTGTCATGGACAAAAATCAGGAATTTTGTTCATTGGTTGGGAGTAATGTAAAAGGGGCGCTACTCACTTCGGGACGCTTTGATCGTTTCAATGTTAAAAACAAAGAATCGAAAGGGGAAAAGACGGAAAAATTGCAGGTTGCTTCCTCGGTCTCTTATGACATTAAAGACAAGAAAGCCATTGATATATTTATGGTGGCAGGCAATACCGGGGCCAAGTCCGTAATAAAAAACTATAAGCTTGCAATGCATCAGCCAAATGACATCATGGTGATAAGCAACGCTTATTATGAAAATTATCTTTCCAAAAAATTGAGTATTATAACCCCAGACAAAGATTTTAACGAAGGCTATAAATGGGCTGTTTTACGATCTTGTCAATTCATTGTCAATACACCTGAAATAGGAACTTCATTGATGGCTGGATATTCGTCATCAAAAACAGGATGGGGAGGATCACAAACTGTGAGTGGACGTCCGGGATATGCCTGGTACTTTGGCCGGGATGCTGTCTGGTCAAGCTTCGCATTCAATGATTTAGGTGATTTCGAAACAGTAAAAGATGTTCTGAAAACATTTATACATTATCAAGCTGTGAATGGTAAAATTTACCATGAGCTAACAACAAGCGGTTCTGTTCATTACGATGCATCAGATGCAACGCCGCTATTTGTTATTCTTATGGCAAAGTACCTAAAGAGCAGTGGCGATATTTCATTTATAAAAGAAAACATAGGAGCAATCCATAAAGCAATGGATTATTGCTACTCTACCGATACCGATGGAGATCATTTAATTGAAATAAACAATGTCGGACATGGTTGGCTCGAAGGTGGAGCTTTGTATGGTTCTAAAACCGAATTTTATCTTGCTGGCTTGTGGGATGCGGCACTTGAGGACGCAGCATATCTTTCAAAAGCAACAGGAAATGATATGAAACAAGCACAATACACCAATGACGCAAAAACAGTAAATCGCATCATTAATACAGATTTCTGGAATCCAAAAGGATATTACAATTATAGAAAGAAAGCGGATGGAACTTACACCAACGAGTTTATTGTTCTGCCAACAGTCCCTGTGTATTTTGGAGTTACCGATTCAGCCAAATCGCTCGAAATGGTGAAACAGTTTGGATCAAGTTCGTTTTCAACCGATTGGGGTGTCAGGATGATAGAGGAGCAAAATCCGCTATTTGATCCGGCGGCCTATCATTTTGGCAGTGTCTGGCCGCTGTTTACCGGTTGGACTGCATTGGCAGAATACCAAACGGAACGTTATATTCAAGGCTTTGCACACATCATGTCAAATCTGATTAATTACAAGAATTTCTCTTTGGGGTGTGTTCCGGAAGTATTGAACGGATTGGTATATAAACCAGGAGGAGTTACCTTGCATCAATGCTGGTCCGAAACAATGGTCATTCAACCTACGATCGAAGGATTATTAGGATTTCGTCCGGATGCACTCAGAAAAACAACAATTCTGGCTCCCCGATTCCCTTTCGACTGGGATTCCTGCAAAGTGAAAAATCTTTGTATCGGTGATGCGCGTGTTGCATTTGAAATGAAAAAGGAACATGGAAAAACCAGTTATACCTTTTCTTCAACTCAACCTGTCAAGATTCTGTTTCAACCCACTTTTGCACCCGGCACCCAAATTACAAGTCTGACTATTGATGGCTCGAAAACAACCTATGAGAAGCTTGATGATCCGAAATATTTTACTTTTCAAACTGTAATAAATTTACAGAAACAAGCTGTCATCGAAATTGACTACAACGAAGGAGCATCAGCATTGCCTTCAGTTATCGAACCTCAAAAAGGAGGGCACTCAAGTGGATTCCGGATTTTAGAACAACATTTAGTTGGCAACGTATTGGAAATATCTCTTGAAGGTCGTCCAAACCACACCTATCCAATCGACCTTTATCTTCCGGATGGATATAGTAAAATAGAAGGAAATGAAGCTGGAATAAGTAGAAATAAATCAGTTTATACTGCAACTGTTTCATTTGACACTGGTGCAATGGTATATTCTAAAACAAAAATCAAAGTATATATTAATAGATAATTTCAATTATGAGAAAGATCTTCATCCCGCGCTTGCTCCTTTTACTCATTTTGAATCCTTCCCTGATAAAGTCTCAGGAAGTTGGAGATTTGTACCAAAATAATCGTGAGCCCCTGATAACAAAGCCTTACATGGAATTACCCATCGGTGTTATTCATCCTCAAGGGTGGATAAAAGATCAATTGGAGCGCATGGCAAATGGGATGACTGGCAATCTCGACTCATTGTATCCAAAGGTAATGGGATCGCGCAATGGATGGTTGGGAGGCGATGGTGATGTTTGGGAGCGTGGTCCATACTGGATTGATGGATTACTTCCTTTGGCTTACATCCTCAACGATCAGAAATTGAAAGACAAAGTACAACCCTGGATTGAATGGACACTTAAAAGTCAGCAAGCTGATGGCTATTTTGGCCCTTCGAAAGATCTTGCCCCAGAAGCCGGACTGCAACGAACCAACGCACGCGATTGGTGGCCTAAAATGGTAGTACTTAAATACATGCAGCAATACTTTGAAGCCACAGGAGATAAACGTGTGGTTCCTTTTATGACGCGCTACTTTCAGTATCAGTTAAAGATGTTACCTGGAACACCACTCAACCACTGGACCGATTGGGGTCAAAAGCGTGGTGGCGATAACCTGATGGTGGTCTATTGGCTCTATAATATTACCGGCGATAAATCTTTGCTGGATCTTGGGAAATTGATTGCTAAACAGACAACAGATTGGACAGATATTTTTCTTCAGCAAGATCAACTTTCCTGGCTTTTCAGTACACATGGAGTAAATTTGGCACAGGCGATGAAAGAGCCTGTTATTCTTTATCAATTTACAAAAGACCCTAAAAACCTGGAAGCAATAACAAAAGGTGCTGACATCCTAAAACGTGAGCATGGCTGGCCAAATGGTTTATATGCTGCTGATGAAATGTTGCATACCGGTAATCCAACTCAGGGATCAGAGTTATGTACTGCAGTAGAAATGATGTTTTCGCTGGAAAACATGTTGGAAATTACAGGAAATCCTGAATATGCTGATTGGCTGGAGCGGGTAACATTCAATGCCCTACCAACTCAGGTTACCGACAACTATGATAGTCGTCAATACTATCAGCAACTGAATCAAGTTGAAATTTCCCGACAGAATCGAAATTTTATGACTTGCTACAACGGAACAGATCAGTTATTTGGATTGTTTGACGGATACCCGTGTTGCACTTCTAATTTACATCAAGGCTGGCCAAAATTCACACAACATTTGTGGCTCGCCTCGGAGGACCGGGGATTGGCCGCCTTAATTTATTCGCCTTGCAGTGTCGATGCTAAAGTTGCAGATGGTGTGAATGTTCATATCGATGAAGATACAAATTATCCATTCGAAGAATCGGTTCGTTTTACAGTGAATATCACAGATAAAAAAATAAAAACAGTCTCTTTTCCGCTCCACCTGCGCATTCCAAAATGGTGCGAGAATGCATCAATCAAAGTAAATGGCGCCATTATTAATACTACGGCTTTGCCAAAAAGCATTGTTAAACTATCCCGTACCTGGAAAACAGGAGATAAAGTTGAGTTAATAATGCCCATGAAAGTAACGGTTTCTCGCTGGTATGAAGAATCGGCTGCAATAGAACGAGGACCTTTATTGTATGCTTTGCGGATTGGCGAAAAGTGGGATCGGGTAACTGATGATCACAAATTTGGTGAAAGATACGGGGATTGGTACTATGAAGTTCATCCAACTTCTCCCTGGAATTATTGTTTGCTGGAAAAAGACATCGAACCTGATTCGATTGCAAAGGCATTTGTGGTGGTAAAAAAAGTGTTTAATGGCTATCCATGGAATATTGAAAATGCACCCATTGAGATAAAGGCAAAAGGAAGACGAATGAAAGATTGGCACATGTACAATGGATCAGCAGGTCCCTTGCCTTATAGTGTACAATATCAGGCAGAAACTTCCCCTGCAGAAAATATAACGCTGATTCCTTATGGATGCACAACATTAAGAATTACTGAGTTCCCTGTGACTAGCAAATAAGATGAATGAATTATCTGGAAAAGGGAACACTTTAATTTAAAGAAAGAAAAGCTCGTACTATTGCAATACAATGGCGCAAAGCCAACGTTATTAAGATGAAAGTTAGTATTTGTTTAGGAACAATGAGGGAGATTTAGCAAATAAGTTTCCTGACGTTTAATAAACAATTATTCAGTAAATTATAGAATAAGTCGAATAACAACAATTAGCAGTAAAAAAATGAAAATGAAATTTCAGACCTTGACGCTTATATTAATTCTTATAGGATCGTCATACTCAGCACAATTGTTTGCTCAAAATAAAAACGAGGCAGTAAATTTTTCACAGGTGAAAATAACTGACAACTTTTGGCAACCCCGCTTAAAATCTCATGTGGATGTTACTTTGCCAGCCTGTATCGCGCAGGAAAACCAACGGATTAAAAACTTTGCCGTTGCAGGTGGAACGGACACCGGCTACAAAGGATTGGTTTATGATGACTCCGATCTGTATAAAATGATTGAAGGAGCATCTTATTCACTTACAAATAATCCAGATCTGGCATTGGAACAAAAATTGGATGAAATCATTGCTAAAATAGCCCATGCGCAGCGTAAGGATGGCTATCTGATGACTTATTTCCTATGCGGGGATACGACAAAAATATTCACCAATATGGATAAGCATGAGATGTATTGTTGTGGACACCTCATCGAAGCTGGAATTGCATATTATAATGCGACTGGCAAACGTTCGCTGCTTGACGTAGCGATAAAATATGCTGATAAAATTGATCAAACATTTGGACCAGGAAAAAGAGAATGGTTGCCCGGACACCCCGAAATTGAACTTGCTTTGGTAAAACTCTATCATGTTACAAACGAAAAACGATACCTGGATTTGTCAAAATGGTTAATCGACCAACGAGGACACAACCATGGCGACTGGAGTGATAAAAAGTATTATTCTGATGAAATGCCAGTCGATCAACTATCAAAAATTAATGGCCATGCTGTACGTGCAATGTATTTATTCACAGGAATGGCAGATATTGAAGCTGTGACAGGCGATAAAAACTACCTTGCCGCACTAGACAGACTTTGGAGCAATGTTGTTAACTGCAAAATGTATCTGACAGGAGGAATTGGCTCATCTCAGGCAAATGAAGGATTTGAAGATGACTATGTATTACCTAACAGCGATGCCTATTGTGAAACCTGTGCATCAGTGGGTATGGTATTTTGGAATCAACGTATGAATATTTTAAAAGGCGATGCAAAGTATATTGATATCATGGAACGTTCGATGTATAATGGTGCTCTTGCCGGCATTTCGCTTCACGGCGATCGTTTTTTTATGTAAATCCTCTTGAATCGGATGGAACCCATCACCGCAAAGCATGGTATGGTACCGCTTGTTGCCCAAGCCAAATCTCACGATTTTTACCTTCAATCGGAAACTATATTTATGCAACATCGAATGATGCGCTTTGGATTAATCTTTTTATTGGCAGTGAAACAACTGTTTTGGTGAAAGGAATCTCTGTGAAACTCAGCCAGAAAACGGAATATCCATGGAAGGGCAATTTGAAAATTAACGTAAATCCTGAGAAATCGAGCTTATTTGCAATTAAACTTAGACTTCCTGACTGGTGCAATAAATATACACTCAAAGTGAATGGGAAAACTGTGGAAACAATCGAAAGCTTGCACTACTTGGTTCTTAACCGTACATGGAAAGATGGCGATGTAATTGAATTTAATATGAATATGCCAGTGAAAGTTGTGGCTGCCGATCAACGGGTGAAAGATGATTTTGGCAAACGTGCTATTCAAAGAGGTCCGCTTGTTTATTGTATGGAAGAATGTGATAATAAAGGAAAATATGATTCGGCGAAACTTTCAGCTAAAACGAAATATACAGCTAATTACGAGAAAGATCTTTTGAATGGTGTAATGTCGATTACTGCGGTGGAAGGTAATCATAGCTATAAATTTATTCCTTATTATTCCTGGGACAACCGCGAAGCCGGGAAAATGAAAGTCTGGATTAATTACGCGAAGCAGCAACAAAAATGGGGAAAATAAATAACGCAACCAGAATGAAAATTATTAATCTGATTTTTATAACAGTCGTGGGCTTAGCATTATATTCTTGTGGAGGGAAGAATTCTGGAGTTCAAACTGATCTGAAACTTATTGATAGAAATGCTTTCGAAACAACTGTTGATAATAAACAGGTATCTCTTTATACTCTCGTATCCGGTAATGGCATAACCATGCAGGTGACCAACTTTGGAGGAAGGGTTGTCTCTTTCTGGACACCAGACAGAAATGGTAAAATTGAAGACATAGTGATTGGTTATGACAGTATCAGCAGATATATTAATAACAAAGGTGAACGATTTCTTGGTGCGGCGATAGGCCGGTATGCAAATCGGATTGCTAAAGGTAAATTCACTCTGGATGGCAAGGAATTTTCTCTCGCCCCTTGGAACAATGGACAATGTTTGCATGGAGGGCTTAAAGGCTTTGATATGGTCGTCTGGAATGTTGATAGTATGAGTATAAACACTATTGTTCTGTCTTATATTTCTCCCGACGGAGAAGAAGGTTTCCCCGGCAATTTGAAGGTGAGAATAACGTATACTATAACTCCTAAAAATGAATTTAAGATAACATATCAAGCAACTACTGATAAGCCTACTATTGTAAATCTGACACAACATTCCTTTTGGAATCTGAAAGGAGAAGGCAATGGCACTATTACAGATCATATTTTAGCTATCAATGCCAGTAAATATATTCCTGTCGATAGTGTGGCTATTCCTTTGGGGAAAATTGCATCAGTAGACGGAACTCCATTCGACTTTAGAAAACCTACCGTTATTGGTGCACGCATTAATGAAGTCAATCCACAATTGACGAATGGAAAAGGATTTGATCACAATTGGGTCATTGATCGCAAAGCTCCGAATGATATAGAATGGATGGCAAGCCTTTATGAATCAACAAGTGGGAGATACATGGAAGTTTGGTCTGATCAACCCGGCTTGCAGTTTTACAGTGGAAACTTCTTTGACGGATCAACAAAAGGCAAATATGGCAGGCAATTAAAATATAGAGAATCGCTAGCCTTGGAGACTCAAAAATTCCCAGATTCACCTAACGAACCAAGCTATCCTTCGTGTCGCTTAGATCCAGGTAAAGTATATACTCAGACATGTATTTATAAATTCTCAACAAAATAGGCAAATTGCAATTGGAATGTTTTAATAATGTATATAATATGAATATCGGGAATGAATAATAATAGTACAAAAATACTATT
>CAAGKR010149462.1_pt1 | contig 27908 bp, 21 predicted proteins | sample 2556971 | NCBI WGS metagenome assembly CAAGKR01 (sample SAMEA5207829, study PRJEB30636) | soil metagenome | biome: forest; feature: boreal; material: soil | place: USA | collected 2011-09 | depth 1 m | reverse complement strand
GCAAGCCAGTCAAGCCGTGTCGGTTTAGGGACTGCCTGTCAGTAGCTCGTCAAGGGGCATTCGTTCGCTTTGCAACGATGCAGGAGCAAGCGGTTTAACGGCGGCTGGATCAACGCTTTGGGCTTGCTAGACCTAGGGTAAGCCTGAAAGGAAAAGAAGGCTAATCAGCTTTCGCGGGCCGCCTGCTGCGGGCGTGTACGTCAGCTCGCGGAGCGCGTTCCGGTTGCGGGCGGCCGTTCTACGATGACGGCTCGATCTGGCGCGACGTGTTAGGGCGGCGCAGTTAGTGGCAAGACTTGGGGCCGATGAGGCCACAGGGGAAGGAGTTAATTGGTAGCCCCAACGGGATTCGAATCGGTCAAAAGTAGGGGTTACTGAGGGTCGCCATCGGCTTTCGACGAGCGTGAGATCGAGGCTTTGTGGTCGCGCTGAGTTGTTATTTTAGTTGATATTGGGAAGGCCAATACATCCAAAATCCTGTAGAATAAGGCGCTTTCCGATTTTGACACCTTGACTCTTAATCAATTGGTTGGGGGTTCAAGTCCCTCGCGGTGCACCAAAAACCAGGACGGCTACCTACTGCGCGGCGCTTGTGATCGTGCTAAATAATCCTCAGATAAAGCAACTCGTTGAAGATGATCTGACGCTTCCAAAAGTGGGCAAGCGCATCGTGACATCGGCAGCGCCCCGGCAAATCAAGGACTAGGCTCAGGTCAAGACAATCTGCGGAAAGCCGACCCAGGATAAACTCGAATGAAGAAAGCGTCGTTGCTGTTGACTCTGGCCATCGCCGGCTCTACAACAAGTCACATCGCTTTGGCGGCACCCAGCTGTCTGCTCGGCGCGCAGTCCGTGCGATTCGATATGCCCGACGTCGTTCGAAATTTCCGTATCGGCTGGCATCTGGCGGTTTCGATCGCTGGTGGACGGCGGAGATCGGTCCAAGTTGACACCGGCTCTATTGGGTTCGTCGTTGGGCGAAACGCGATCGGGCCGAGCGCGGTTGGTCCACTGACAGCCGGCCGGCAAGAATACACGAGCAACGGATTAATCTTGCTCGGACATTACTATCGTGTGACCGTGACATTCGAAGGCACGCAGAGCCGCGCCGTAACCGTTCCCATCACGATATTAGGCGTTGAAAAACTCGCCTGCGATCCGAAGTATCCGAAATGCTCGACGCGTGGGCGGAGCACTCAGAGCGTTGGAGTTCTCGGCGTGGGATTCGGGCGGAAAGAAAGTATCGGTTCAAACGCTTTCTTGCAAATCGACGGTATGGTGCGCGGCAGCATGCACGCCGGGTACGTCATTTCGGGAAACGGGATTTCGTTGGGGCTTACTGCAGAAAACACCCGCGGCTTTCAGTTTATTCCATTGATTCGCGGCGGAGGCGGCGATTGGCGGGGCGCTCCCGGTTGTTTCGGTTTCCCAGGCAGGTCCGCGTATGAACGCATGTGCGGAACAATCTTGGTCGATACGGGCATCTCGTCGATGATTTTGTCGCGGGCCGCAGCACTTCGGCCGCCCGGACTAAAACCGGGCATACCTGATGGGACGGCGATTGCCGTCGCCGCGCCGGGCTTCGACAACTCCGCGCTGCGATATCGTTTCTCGGTTGGCGATCACGGCACGCTCACACCAACTGCGATACGCTGGTCCCGGGCGACGGGGGACAACGCCTTCGTCAATACGGGCAGAAACGCGATGCGCGCATACGACTATCTGTACGACGCAAAGTGCGGCCGGATAGGCTTCCGAGCCCGTAGCTAGCGGGGCTGCTCCGTGCGCCGACCTTGCAGGCGCCAGCGCCAGACCGCCTCATCGCGGAATTCTGCATCGGCGGAGTCGCGCTGCCAAGCCTGCGAAAATTCGGCAGATACGCTGCGCGGACGCCGGTCTTCGGGCAGATCGGCAAAGCGAATTCGCATTGTCAGCGGCACGCCTTCGCCCGAAGCTACTGCTTGCTGCGTGGGCAAGCCAGGCAGCGCATTGAGCATGCCGCGTGCGGCGTACGGAATGACCTTTGCTACAAACTCCTGATCGAGTTCGTTGCCCATTCGCATCGCGAATATCGTGCCGCATTGCGAGAGCGCGTGGGCCGACAACTCTGAAGGTCGCTGCGAGATCAATGCAAGTGAGACGCCGTACTTGCGCCCCTCTTTTGCTAGCCTCGTTATAGCATGGGCCGTCGCGGCAAAACCGACGTGCTCGTCTTCTGGAACATACCGATGCGCTTCTTCGCAGACGAGCAGAACCGGCGGCATGCGATCACGTTCGGACCAGACCGCAAAATCGAACAACACGCGGCATAAGAGGGAAACGACGACGTCCGCGATTTCAGCGGGAACACCCGAAAGATCTACTATCGTCAGCGGCTTTCCACGCACCGGAATTCGCAGCAGGCGGCCGACGACTTCCGAAAGCCTGTCCGGCGCGTCAAATACATCGGTGAACATGAACTTAAAGCGCGGGTCGCTTCGCAACGATTCGACTCGCGTCTTGAGCCGAAGATACGGCGCAGAGGTGTCAGGTTTATCGAGCTTGCCCATGCGCTGATTGAGGAAGTTGAGCAGATCGGCGGTCAGATAAGGAACCAGCGTGTCGACCGTTATCGGGAATGGCGCCGGTGCACCGCCGGCATATTCAGTCCGCGCGGCCGTTATGACGTCCTTTAAGATCGTCGCTTGCGACTCTTGTTCTTCTGACGTGCCGCCGCGGATCAGAACTCTGCACGCCTCTTCGAAATCGAAGAGCCAGAACGGCAGTTGAAGGTTGTCGACGTTAACTGTTTCAGCCAAATCGGGGAACGCACGCGGATACTCGTTGTGCGGATCCAGCAAGATAATGTGGGCGTTGGGATGCTTCTCGAGCATGGCTGACAGGATCAGCGTCAGCGCGCACGATTTGCCGGCGCCGGTGGCACCCAGCAACGCGAAATGCTTTGCCAACAACTCGTTGACCATCAAAAAGGCCGGCTGCGTCGAGTCATTATACAGCGTGCCGACCTGGATGCTGGAGCGGGATGACGGAACATAGACGGTCGCCAACTCCGCGTTGCTGGCGCAGATCACGGGCGTTCCGGGAGCCGGATGGTTCGATACTCCGCGCAGAAAATGAGAGCCGCCATATTCGGCGTGAAAGATTTCACCCAAAAGGTCGACAACAAGGACCCGCCCCGAAGGAGAGGCGGGTTCCAATCGGACGGCGGAGATCGTTCCAAGGACTTCGCCTACGGGGCCGCTTATGCTGACCATCGCGCCGACACGGACCGAGCTCAGTTCGCTCGAATCTGTCTCCAGGCTCGCCATGATCTGCGAACCGTCGATCGTCAATACGCGCCCGAGGACCTCGTTCATACTCTGGTTTTCGGCTTGCGTACAGTCATCGCCTCGAATGAGCACGGTGACGAGGCAAGCGGTAGGTGGTATGCTGATTGTGCTTCGAATGGCGGAAAGATGCCCCTATGACGAATCCTACATTCACGCTTTGGGACGAGATGAAGACGTATGCGAAGACGTACGCCGCCTCAGATCGTCCACTGCCCGTTGACGCCGAGTGCGAACGATTGCTCCAGGAAATGATTGGAAGGAACTTGCCCGAGGTTCACTTTCGAGACAAAGCTTTCGAATTTTACGCGGGCGAACTGTGCAAAATGATCAACGACCGACGCGAGGAGCACGTTAGCTAAGCTGTGACATGAAAGCTTGGAAACTCGACCTGTTGATCGCGTTGGCGGCACTTATCGTAAGCGGACTAACTGCGTCGGCTGCGCTGTACCAAAGCAAGGTGTTTTCCGATCAGCTGAGCGCGACGTGCGACGACGACTCCCTCGAGCTACGAGCTCACGCTTGAAAACGACGGTGCCGGTCCGGCGATCATCGTCGGAGCCCAGCTGCTCGTCGACGGAACGCGCCAGCCTTCGATTGTGCGAGCGCTGCCGACACTCGCAGTCAAAGCGCCCCGGCATTCGGTATTTGCATACGCGGCCGGTTCGGTTGGCCCAGGCCCGGTGATTCGACCCGGCGCGGCTGCGACCGTACTCAAAATAAGAGCGCCTAACATCCACTCGCGACTCGCGACGGCCTACGCGAGGGTTAGAATGGATGTCTACTATTGCTCGTTGCTCAACCGGTGCTGGGTCGTTCGGCTCCATTCGACCGACCGGCCTCAGGAAGTTACCGGTTAGTCGTATCCGGACACCACTATTCAATCGGAGTAGCGGCGGCGAAGGTAACAGAAGTGGCCTTCGAGGGCATGTGGCGGAATCGGTAGACGCGCTGGACTTAGAATCCAGTGGGGAAACCCGTCAGAGTTCGAGTCTCTGCTTGCCCAAATAGGCCGGATCTTGTCATGAGTCAGGTCGAAGGAACAGGCTCAGGATGACGAGGTTGAGAATGAGGGGCGCCGGTTCAGCCCAATACGCGGAAGTAGCTCAGTGGTAGAGCATCGCCTTGCCAAGGCGAGGGTCGCGAGTTCGAATCTCGTCTTCCGCTAATTTTTTATGACAAACTCCACCGTAACGAAACTTGCGCCGACGCGAGTCGAACTGCTGATCGGCATCTCACCCGACGAGATGCGCGAAGCGGAAGATCGCGCCTTTCGGCGACTGGTGAAGAAAGCGAAACTGCCGGGCTTTCGCCCCGGCAAAGCTCCGCGCAGGATCTTCGAACAGGCGTACGGACTCGAAATGATCGCGAGCGAGGCGATGGAAGACGTCGTGCCCGCCGTTTACGCGAAAGCCGTGCGCGAACACGATCTCGAACCGGTCGATCGCCCGCACATGGAACTGCTTCCCGGCGAGGAAGGCGCGCCGCCGCGGATTAAGGCTGTTGTTGACGTTCGTCCGGAGATCGCGCTTGGCGAGTACAAAGGTCTAAAACTCAAGCGCACGCCCTCGCCGGTGACCGACGAAGATGCCGAACGCAGTCTGCAGACGCTGGCGCGCGAACGCGCGACGCTTGTACCCGCAGAGCGCGAGGCGCGGCTTGGTGATGTCGTTACGATCGACTACGAAGGCGAGATCGACGGCATTCCATTCGAAGGCGGCTCGGCAAAAGGACAGACGACCGAACTGAGCGAGGGCCGCTTCATTCCGGGCTTCGCAACCGGCATTGCCGGTATGAAGTCAGGCGAGACCAAAGAGATCGAAGCGACCTTTCCCGAGAAATATCAACAAAGCAATTTCGCCGGCAAAGCCGCGAGCTTCACGATTACATTGCACGAAGTGAAAGAGCTCGAGCTGCCCGTAATCGACGACGAGTTTGCAAAAAATGTTTCAGAGCATCAAACCTTGGAAGAGTTGCGCGCGGATATTCGTAAGCGTCTGGAGGCTGCCGCGGAAGCCCGCGCGCGGCGCGATCTAGGCAAACAAGCTGTAGAACAACTCATCAAGTGCCACGACTTTCCGCTGCCCGCAATCCTCGTGGAGCGGGAAATCGAAAACATGCTGAGCGATGCGGCTTCGATGGCGGCTCGGATGGGCGTTTCGTTCGAAGACTACCTGAAGACCGCACAAAAGACCGAGGAGCAGCTGCGCAGCGACTTTCGTCCTGAGGGGGAACGCCGGGTGAAGGCAACTCTTGTGATCGAGGCGATCGGCAAGGCCGAAAAGATTGCCGCTACCCCAGCCGATGTCCAGGACGAGTTACGTTCCCTTGCGCGGCAGTACGGGCAACCGGTCGACCGGGTCAGGCAGGCGCTGGGAAACAGCGTTCTTCCTTTAATGGAAGGCATCGTCCGGACCAAGACCATCGAGTTTTTAGTCGAGCACGCGCAGATAGAGGAAGCAACCGCGGGTGCAGCGTCGTAATTGAGAACCATATGATAATGGCTCACCTGGTCCCCATGGTCGTCGAGCAGAGCGCGCGAGGAGAGCGTGCGTTCGATATTTATTCGCGCCTCTTAAAAGATCGCATAGTTTTTGTCGGCGGTCCGGTCGACGATCATTTGGCCAACTTGGTGATCGCGCAGCTGCTCTTCCTCGAAAAAGAAGACCCGGACAAAGACATCGACATGTACATTAATAGCCCGGGCGGCGTCGTTACAGCCGGGCTTGCGATTTACGATACGATGCGCTTCATCAAGCCGGACGTAGCGACGATTTGCGCGGGCATGGCCGCTTCGATGGGCTCGATTCTCTTGACCGGCGGCGCGCAAGGGAAACGCATGGCGCTGCCCCACGCGAAGATTCTCATCCATCAGCCGTGGGTGTCGCAGGTGGGTGGGCAGGCTACCGATATTGAGATCCATGCCCGGGATCTCATCTCCACCCGGCGCATGCTGGCGGGAATTTACGAGGAGACCACCAAGAAAGACGTCGAGCAGATTCTTAAGGATATCGAGCGCGATTTTCATATGACCGCGCAAGAGGCCCGGGAATACGGTATCATAGACACGATCATCGAGAATCGCTCATCGCTGGCTAAGCCGGCTTAAGGGGAAGAATGTTTCGGTTCGGGGACGAGAAGGGACAACTGAAGTGCAGCTTCTGCGGTAAGTCGCAGGAGCAAGTGCGCAAATTGATCGCCGGCCCCGGCGTCTACATCTGCGACGAATGTATCGAGCTCTGCAATGAAATCATCGAGGAAGAGCTCTACAAGAACGTCGATGAGAATCTGCGGCTCCGCAATATTCCGAAGCCCAAAGAGATCAACCACATCCTCAACCAGTATGTGATCGGACAGGAGCGCGCCAAGAAGTCCTTGGCAGTCGCGGTCTACAACCATTATAAGCGCGTGAACATGGGCGGCGCCACGGACGATGTCGAGCTGCAAAAGTCCAACATCCTTTTGGTAGGGCCGACCGGTTCCGGCAAGACGTACCTCGCGCAGACGCTGGCGAAGGTTCTGGATGTGCCGCTAGCGATGGCCGATGCGACGTCACTCACGGAAGCCGGCTATGTCGGCGAAGACGTTGAGAACATTCTGCTCAAGCTCATCCAAGCCGCCGACTACGACGTCAAACGCGCCGAAAAAGGTATCGTCTACATCGACGAGATCGACAAGATCGCGCGCAAGAGCGAGAACCCGTCGATTACGCGCGACGTCTCCGGTGAAGGCGTGCAGCAAGCGCTACTCAAGATTTTGGAAGGCACGACTGCCAACGTTCCACCGCAAGGCGGCCGCAAGCACCCGCACCAAGAGTTCATCCAGATCGACACGACCAACGTGCTCTTCGTCTGCGGCGGAGCCTTCGACGGCCTGGAGCGGATCATCGAATCGCGCGTCGCGAGCAACAATATGGGCTTCCGCGCCCAGCCCGAAGGCAAGCGCGACCTCCACGTAGGCAAACTCTTGCAGCAGCTGATGCCCGAAGACTTACTGAAATTCGGACTCATTCCGGAGTTTATCGGCCGCCTGCCGATCGTCGTGACGCTCGACGCGCTCGACGAGCTCGCGCTGCGCCGCATCCTCGTAGAACCGCGCAACGCGCTCGTGCGCCAGTTCCAAAAAATCATGGGTTTGGACGGCGTGGAGTTAACCTTCACCAAAGAAGCACTCGTGGCGATCGCTGCCAAAGCGCAAACGCGCAAAACGGGCGCGCGCGGGTTGCGTTCCATTCTCGAAGAGACGATGCTCGACGTGATGTACGACCTTCCATCGATGACCGGCGTCAAGAAGTGCGTCGTCAACAAGGAAGTCATCGAGAAGAAAGAAGCGCCGACGCTCATCTACAGCGAGCGCCAAAAGGACATGCCCGCCTAACAGAACCGAGGGCGCCGACGCTCTAACGACTAACAAAGCTCGGGTGACCGAACTCCCAAAAAACTACGATCCGAAAGCTGTAGAGTCACGGCTCTATAACCATTGGGGAAAGGCCGGCTACTTTCACGAGGAGCCGGATCCGTCACGTCCGCCCTTCATCATCTGCATGCCGCCGCCGAACGTAACGGCGCGAGCGCACCTGGGTCACGGCTCAACCTATACGCCGATGGACGTGCTGACGCGCTATCACCGCATGCTCGGCGACAACGCCGACTGGCTTCCCGGTACCGATCATGCCGCGATCGCGACCGAAGCGGTGTTGGTGCGCCAACTCGCGTCCGAGGGAAAGTCGCGCGGGTCGGTGGGTCGGGACAAATACCTCGAGATTGCATGGAAGTGGTCGCGGGAAACCGGCGGCACGATCTTTGAGCAGTTCCGCCGCCTTGGATTCGGGCCGGATTGGCAGCGCAGCCGTTTTACCATGGACGATGCTTTGTCGGCCGCGGTGCGCAAGGTCTTCGTCGCCCTGTACCGCGATGGGTTGATCTATCGGGGAAAACGTTTGGTCAACTGGGATCCAAAGGCGCGCTCCACGATCTCCGACGCTGAGGTCGAGCACGAACAGCGTGACGGTACGCTCTGGCGCATTCGCTATCCGTTCGCCCGTGATGACAAGAACGGCATAGAGATTGCCACGACGCGGCCGGAGACGATGCTGGCGGACGTAGCAATCGCGGTGCATCCGAAGGACAAGCGCTATCGCGACTTTGTGGGCAAATCGGTTCTCGTTCCGCCATTACTGGAACGCGCGATACCCATCATCCCTGACGAGAGTGTCGATCCCGAGTTTGGGACAGGAGCCGTGAAAGTAACGCCCGCGCACGACGCCACCGATTACGAGATCGGGTTACGCCATGAGCTGCCGATGCCGTCGGTACTGGGCCTGGACGCTCGGATCACTGCTGCCGAAATTGCAGTAGGCAAGTATGAGGGCATGGATCGCGGCGACGCGCGAACGGCAATCGTCGCCGACCTGCGCGCACAGAATCTTCTAATCGAAGAGAAGTCGTACCGCTATGCTATCGCGATCAGCGACAGGACGGGCGAAGTGATCGAGCCTCTGCTATCACTGCAGTGGTTCGTGAAAATGAAGCCACTCGCGGACCCCGCCCTGCAAGCTTACCGCAAGGGACAAGTGTGTTTCGTGCCCGCGCGTTACGGCCGCACCTTCGAGCAGTGGCTGGAAAATATCCGCGACTGGAATATTTCGCGCCAAATTTGGTGGGGCCATCAACTACCCGTTTGGTATACGCCGGACGGATCGGTGGTCGTCGCGGAAACCGAAGAAGAGGCGCGCGAGCTCGCGCGCAAGCAGCACGGCACGGATCGGCTGATGCAAGATCCGGACACGCTCGACACGTGGTTTTCGAGCGGCCTCTGGCCGTTCTCGATTCTGGGCTGGCCACAGACAACGCCGGAGCTCGAACATTGGTACCCCTCGCAAGTGCTGGTGACCGGCTGGGAGATCATCTTCCTCTGGGTCGCGCGCATGGTGATGCTGGGCTTGAAGTTCATGGGCCACGTGCCGTTCAAAGACGTCTTTGTCGCGCCGCTAATTTTCGACGCGCAGGGACGCAAGATGAGCAAATCGCTGGGCAACGTGATCGATCCGCTGGATCTCGTCGAACGGTACGGCGCCGACGCATTTCGCATGGGCATGATGCGCCAACTCCGCTTGGAGAGTCAGGAAGTGCGTTTTAACGAGAAGCGGTGCGAAGAAGCGCGCAACTTCAACAACAAGATCTGGAACGCACTGCGGTACATGCTTTCGTTGCCAGAAGAATTGCCCCCCGCGATGCACCTTCCCGATACTGCAAAGCTGACGATTGCGGATACATGGATCCTGACGCGCTTGCACGAGACGGTAGCCGGCGTGAGCGCCGCGTTCGACCGCTACGACTTCGGAATTGCGGCCGATACGATCTGGTCCTTCGTCTGGTACGAATTTTGCGACTGGTATGTTGAAGCGACGAAGGATGCGAACGCCCGCGAAACGCGTGCGGCGGTGCTCTCGTTTGTGCTCAACCACGCAATGCGGCTGCTGCACCCGATCGCGCCGTTCATCAGCGAAGAGGTTTGGCTTGCGCTTCCACATGATGGAGAAACAATCGTCACCGCAAGCTGGCCCGACCTGGCGGAGATTCCGTCCGATTCGCAAGCTATCGCAATTTTTGAAACCCTGCGGCGCAAGGTGCAGCAGATTCGAAACCTGCGAGCGGAGCTGGGATTGGCCCCGCGCGAGCGGCTGACGGTTGAAGTGCCGGCTAACGTGCCGGCGCCCGCCGCCTCGCTGCTCGCAACGCTGGCCGCCGCCGACCTGGCGGCTGCGCCGAAAAAGGGGAACACGATCGCGGAAGCGCTGGGTGCCGTTGAGGCGAGAGCTCCGCGCAATGTCCTGACCGAACGCTATAAGAAGGAAGCGGTTCGCCTTCGCAACGAGGTCGAACGGGCGGAGCGCAAGCTGGCGGATCAAAGGTTCGTGGCAAATGCGAAGCCTGACGTAGTGGCGAAGGAGCGCGAGAAATTGGCGGGCTACCAGAGGGAACTCGAGCGCGTTATGACCATGCTGGCGGAAATGGGAGAGACCCAATGACTGCGTCGACGGTGAAGCGTCGCGTGTTGGTCGGAGCGGCCGAAATCGACCGCATCATCGCTCGCCTTGCGCACCAAATACTCGAGCCCGAGGGTCCGCAAGCGCGGCTCTACATGATCGGGATCCGCCGCGGCGGCGAGGCTCTCGCGCAGCGCATCGCCGCGCAGATCGAACGCGTCGCAGGCCGGCGCCCGCAGCTCGGGTTCCTGAACATCAACCTTTACCGCGACGACGACGTCTCGCACGAACTGCCCGAGTCGCAGATCCCCGGTGACTTGAGCGGTAAGACTGTGGTCATCGTCGACGATGTTCTGTATACCGGGCGGACGGTTCGTTCCGCGCTCGACGCGGTTACGGATTTGGGAAGACCGGCCGCGGTGCGCCTGTGCGTGCTTATCGATCGCGGTTTGCGCGAGCTGCCGGTGCAGCCGGACTACGTCGGGCGATTTGTTCCGACCAGCCGCAAAGAACACGTAAACGTCAGCCTCCAACGCGAAGCGTCGGAAAGCGACGAGGTGACCATCGTTGCGGACGAGACGTAGTCTACTCGACCTTGACGACCTGACGGCTTCGGAGATGACGTACATCTTCGAGCGCACGGCGGATTTCGAACGCGAAGATCCGGGACGCCTGCTGGAAGGTCTCGCCTGCGTCAACATGTTTTTCGAAAACAGCACGCGGACGATGACGTCGTTTACGCTGGCCGAGCAGCGTTTGGGCGGCAATGTGATCACGCTTTGGCCGAAAGAGTCAAGCCTGCAGAAGGGCGAGACGATCGAAGACACGGCGATCACACTGGCCGCAATGGGCGTGAACGTGCTCGTGATACGTCATCAGCAAGAAGATTATCCTCGGCGCGTGGCGTTAGCGTTTGATGGGCACGTGGTCAATGCGGGCGACGGCACACACGCGCATCCCACCCAAGCCTTGCTGGATATCTACACCATTCGCGAAGAGTTTGGTGATCTGCGTGGGCGGCGTATCGCGATCGTAGGCGACATTTTGCACAGCCGCGTTGCCCACTCTAATATCGCGGGGCTTCGCGGCCTCGGCGCTGAGGTGATCTTGGTTGGCCCGCCGGGGTTTCTGCCCGAGGATTACATGCAACCGCACGTCAAGATCGCACGCGACTTCGACGCGATCCTTGCGGAAGTGGATGCGATTATGTTGCTGCGCATCCAACGCGAGCGTTTTGCAGACATGCCGCTCTCGGATGAGGAATACATTGCGCGCTACCGGCTCGACGCGCGCCGCTTGAAACGAGTCCGCGAAGACACGATCGTCATGCATCCGGGTCCATATCGTCGGGGTGTCGAGCTCGACGACAGCGTGCTGGAATTCGTCGGCTGGCGTTACGCGAAACAGGTGATGCACGGGGTCCCGGTTCGCATGGCGCTGCTTGACTTTCTCGTGAACGGCGCCCGGGCGTTGGTGGCCTAACATTTTGATCGCCGGCGGTCGCGTCGTCGATCCCGTGCAGCGGATCGACGCGGTTCTTGACATACGGCTGCGAGACGGCATCGTGGCAGAGATTGGCGAGCGCTTAGAACCGCTGCCCGAAGAAGAAATCATTGACGCGCGTAACGCTTACGTCGCGCCCGGTTTCATCGATATGCACGTGCACCTGCGAGAACCCGGCAACCCCGAAAAAGAGACGGTTGCAAGCGGCGTCGCAGCCGCCGTTGCGGGCGGGTTCACGGCCGTCGCCGCAATGCCCAACACAGATCCGGCGCTCGACAACCCCGAGCTCGTACGGTGGATGAAAGAAACTTCTGAACGAGCGGGCCTAGCGCGAGTCTATCCGATTGCGGCCATAACGCTCGGGCGCGAAGGGAGAGAGCCGGCTGATTACGGCGCACTGATCGTGGCGGGCGCGGTGGCATTCAGCGACGACGGGGACACGATCGAAAGTGCGATCGTCCAGACGAGCGCCGCGCTGCGCGCTCGCGAATTCGGCCGAGCTTTCATCACGCATTGCGAAAACGCGGCGCTCAAGGCGCACGACGAGCTCGATCCTCGCGCGGAAAATGCCGCCGTCGCGCGCGACATTGCAATTGCGAGCGCAACTCAACTGCCATGGCACGTCGCACATGTTTCCAGTCAAGCGGCGGTTTGGGCGCTCGAAGTTGCCAAGAAATCGAACCCAACGCTGTCGTGCGAAGCGACGCCCCACCACCTCACGTTTACGCATGGCGAGGCAGCCCAGCTCGACCGGGACTTTAAAGTCAATCCGCCGCTGCGCGAGGACGCAGACGTAGCCGCGCTGCGGAACGCCGTGCGCAATGGCAGCATCGACGTGCTGGCAAGCGATCACGCACCGCATGTAGATTCTATTTCACCTGGATTCACGGGCCTGGAGATCGCACTCGGCGCATATGCGTACGCGCTGCCCGATCTGCCTGTATGGCGTTATGTCGACCTGCTTTCGACCAACCCGGCGCGCATTTTGGGCGTGCCCGGCGGAACGCTCGGGATCGGATCGCCCGCGGACGTTACGATTTTTGCCGACCGCGATTGGCTTGTAGACCCTTCCGTGTTTCATTCGAAAGGAAAACGGACGCCGTTCACGGGCATGACGCTTCCGCGCCGCGCCATCGCCACAATCGTCGCGGGAGCGTTGGTCATGAAAGACGCTCGCGTGATCGCTAGGACGACGCGATGAATCGGGCGGCGCTCTTCTTGGCCGACGGTACGCGTTTCGGCGCACTCGGATTAGAATACGAAGGTCTCGCGCTCGGAGAGGCAGTTTTCTATACGGGCATGACCGGTTATGAAGAGGCGCTAACCGATCCGTCCTACGCTGGACAGATTCTAACGTTCACCTACCCGATGATCGGAAACTACGGCCTATCCGGAAAAGCCGCGCAGTATTCGCGAGCTTGCGTCACGGGCGCCGTGATCAAGCGGATCGCGCGGCATCCATCGCATCACGCCTCGCGCATCGATCTGCCGTCTTGGTTGAACGATCAGCACATACCCACAATGGTCGATGCGGATACGCGCGCGATCACAATAACGCTGCGCGAGCACGGCACGATTTGGGCGGCTTTGGCCGTGGGCGAAATTGCGCTCGCGCAAGCCGAGAAACGGTTGGCTCAATTCGTGCGAAGTGCGAACACGAAGGACCTGGTTCCGAGCGTCGCGACACGCGCGGAGCACGTCGAAGGCATTGCCGGTGGTCCGCGGGTGGTGCTCATCGATTGCGGCGTAAAGCGTGCGATAATTCGCGAACTCAGCGCCATCGGCGCGTCGGTGACCGTGCTTCCTTATGACGCGACGGAAGAAGAGATTCTACGGCACGATCCGCAAGCGATTTTAATCTCGCCTGGTCCCGGCGACCCGACCGATCTTCCGCAGACCATAGAGACGCTACGCGCCTTACTCGGCAAGCGCCCGATGTACGGGATCTGCTTGGGGCATCAGCTCCTGGCCTTGGCTTGCGGCGCGAAGACGTTCAAATTACCGTACGGGCATCGCGGCGGCAATCACCCGGTCAAAAACCTGCAACACGGACAGGTCATCGTGACCGCGCACAACCATGGATACGCCGTCGATGCCGCCTCGCTTCCAAGCGCGCTCGAACAGACTCTTGTCAACCTCAACGACGGAACCAACGAAGGTTTCCGGCATCGCGATCTGCCGATCGAAGCCGTGCAATTCCACCCCGAAGCTTCACCCGGCCCGTTCGATGCGCGCGGCCTTTTCGCGCATTGGCTGCAGGATCTCGTGCGACGCTAACGTCGTAAGCGCTGCTCTGATCTACGCGGCGCTCATCGGGCGGCGCGTTTTCATTTTCGTGGCGATTGTATTGGCGGGCGCAAGACTGGTCACGCATATACTTCGTCGGGACGAAGCGCAGGTTGAACCGCTCGACGTTGAACCTCCGAGCACATCGGAGCCCGCACGGCGTGCGCACGGAACGGCGCAAACGCTCACAATCCCGACGACGGATCGTGGGGTTGTGCGTGAAGCGACGGCGGCGATACCGATGCCGAACGGGCAAACCGCCATGGGCCACGGACTTCAGACCGCGCTGCAAATGCTTCCGCAGCGTGGAACACGCACGATCGTGCTGCTAACCGACGACGTAAATAATCGTGGAGAAGATCCCGCGCTGGTGGTTCGCCGCTTGAGAGCCGCGCGCGTGACGCTGCATGCGATCGGTCTCGGCGGAACCGGTCTCGCGGAGCGCGCCTTGCAAGCCTACGCGGAAACGGCCGGGTCGTACGCCCGCATTCGTAATAGCGCGCAGTTTCATCCGGCGTTTGCAAGCTTGCTTGTCCTGGCTGCAGTTTGGCTCGGCATGGGCGGGGCGGTTTTCCTACCTGGGCGAACCCGAGCTGCATGAGCTGCTGGGACATCGCGACGACGCGCCATACCTACGACGTGCCCGCCGAGATGGAAATCGAGGGCCAACCGATCAACTGTCTGCGTACATGGATTGAAGCCGCACACGCGGCCGGAGCACGTGAAGCAAACGCGATGTGTCTTTGCAGCGTGGGAAATGACGGCCGTCCCAGCGCGCGCATGGTGCTCATGCGAGGGCTGGACGATCGCGGTTTGATATTCTTCACCAGCTACTTCAGCCGCAAGGGCCGCGAGCTGACGCGCAACCACAACGCAGCGGCGTTGTTCTTTTGGCCGGAGATCCACCGGCAGGTCAGCACAGAAGGCGGCATCGAGCAGCTTCCCGAGATGGAATCGGACACATACTTCGCGAGCCGTCCGCGGGGGCACCAGTTGAGCGCGTGGGCATCCGAGCAGAGTGAAGAAGTGGAGAGCCGGCACGTCCTCGAGCAGCGGCTGGAAGATTTTACGCGGCGTTTCGAGGGCGACCCCGTGCCGCGCCCGCATTCGTGGGGCGGTTTCTTACTGCGTCCGGAACGTTTTGAGTTTTGGCAAGGGCGTTCGAACCGCATGCACGATCGCATCGAAATGCGGCGCAGCGGTGGCGCGTGGATGCAAAGGCGTCTGCAACCGTGAATAGCTCCCACGTGCGCAACGTCCTGGTCATCGGTTCCGGACCGATCGTCATCGGCCAGGCTGCCGAGTTCGACTACGCCGGCGTTCAAGCGTGCCGCGCATTGCGCGGCCAAGGGCACCGCGTCGTGCTCGTCAACTCGAATCCCGCGACGATCATGACGGACACCGAGATTGCCGATGCGGTATATCTGGAACCGCTGACGGTCGCATCGATCGAAGCAATCGTCGAACGCGAGCGGCCCGATGCGCTCTTGCCGACGCTCGGAGGGCAGACGGGGCTGAATCTCGCCGTCGAACTGCACGAAGCCGGCGTGCTGCAGCGCTTTGGCGTGGAGTTGCTTGGCACGCCAATCGAAACGATCCGGCTCGCGGAAGATCGCGAGCTCTTCAAGGCCAAGATGATCGAGATCGGCGAGCCGGTTCCGCAAAGCATCGTCGTTACGAAGGTGGAGCAGGGCGTCGCCTTCGCGCAGGAGTTCGGTTATCCGCTCGTGGTGCGCCCGGCGTACACCCTCGGCGGAACGGGCGGGGGCGTCGTGCATACCGAACTCGAGCTGCGCGAAACGCTGAGCGGCGGCCTCGGTGCGAGCTTGATCCATCAAGCCTTGGTCGAGACGTCGCTGCTGGGCTGGAAAGAGATCGAATACGAGATTCTCCGGGATAGCGCGGATAATTGCATCGTCGTCTGCAACATGGAAAACATCGATCCGGTGGGCGTGCACACCGGAGACTCGATCGTCGTCGCGCCGTCACAGACGCTTTCCGACGTCGAATATCAACAACTGCGCAGCGCGAGCCTCAACGTCATCCGCGCGCTCAAAGTGCAAGGCGGATGCAATATTCAGTTCGCGCTGCATCCGCAGCGTTCCGAGTACCGGATTATCGAAGTCAACCCGCGCGTGTCGCGCAGTTCCGCGCTTGCGAGCAAAGCCACCGGCTACCCAATCGCCAAGATCAGTACGTGCATCGCGCTCGGCCAGACGCTCGACGAAATTCCGAATCCGGTGACCGGGGTGACCAAAGCCGCCTACGAGCCGACGCTCGATTATGTCGTTGTGAAGATCCCGCGCTGGCCGTTCGACAAATTTCCGCTAGCCGACACGGCGCTGGGGACACAAATGAAGTCGACCGGGGAGGCGATGGGAATCGGGCGGACGTTCGGAGCGGCCCTCGTCAAGGCGCTGCGCGGATTGGATCTGAAGCGCGAAGCGCTCACCGGAAATGCGCTCGCCGAGTGGAGCGAGGCCGAACTGGAGGCCGTCGTGGCGAGGCCGAATCACGAGCGTCTGTTCGCGGTGGCGGAAATGCTTCGCCGCACCATGTCCGTCGAGCGCATCAACGAGCTCTCCGGTATCGACCCGTTCTTCCTTTATGAGATTGCGGATCTCGTTGCGCTCGAAGAACGTCTGCGCAATCGAAACGAACCGGCCGACCTCGAAGATGCGCGCAGGAGCGGATACGGTACGAACGGCGGGGCTGCGTTTCGCATGGTGGACACCGCCGCCGCCGAGTTTCCGGCCCGGTCGCCTTACTACTATCTTTCGCACGGCGAAAGCGACGAGATGCGGCCGCCGGCGCGGGATGCCGTGGTCGTGGTCGGGAGCGGCCCAATCCGGATCGGTCAAGGAATCGAATTCGATTACTCGTGCGTACATGCGGCCTGGGCGCTGCATGCAGCCGGTTGTGCCTCGGTCGTCGTGAACAATAACCCCGAAACCGTATCCACGGACTTTGACATCTCGGACGTGCTTGTCTTCGAGCCGCCGGGCGCCGACGAGGTGGAAGCCGCATATCGCGCCACCCATGCGCGCGGCGTGCTGCTCACGTTCGGCGGACAAACGGCGATCAATTTGGCCGGCGAATTGACGCGGCGCGGCGTCCGGCTCGTCGGCAGCGATCGGAAAAGTTTGGACATGGCGGAAGATCGGGCGAAGTTCGACGCCGCGCTGAGCCGGATCGGCGTCGCGCGTCCCGAGGGACGAGCGGCGCGGTCGTTTCGGCAAGCTCGCGCGATTGCGCGTGAACTCGGTTTTCCCGTATTAGTGCGCCCGTCGTATGTTTTGGGCGGCCGCGGCATGGAAATCGTCTATAACGAAGGGCAGCTCGCATCGTACGTCGAGTCTGCTCCGCCGATAGTTCCGGCTGCGCCACTGCTCGTCGATAAGTATTTGCGGGGACTTGAAGTCGAGGTGGACGCCGTCTTCGACGGCACGGATATTCTGATTCCGGGAATCTTCCAACACATCGAACACGCCGGAATCCATTCAGGAGATTCGATCAGCGTCTATCCACCTCTTTCGATAAGCGCCGCCATGGAGGCGCGTATCGTCGACGTCACGACCGCAATCGCCCGCGAGTTGCAGATACGTGGGCTTATTAATATCCAGTTCGTCATCCATGACGGCGGACTCTATATCATCGAGGCGAATCCGCGCGCGAGCCGCACGGTGCCGATCATTCAAAAAGCCACGGGAATCAACATCGTGGCGGCGGCGACGCGCATAGCGCTCGGCGAGAATCTGCGCGCCATGGAGTACGGAACGGGCCTGGCGGCGCGCGCGCCGTTCGTCGTCGTGAAGGTTCCCGTATTCTCATTTGCAAAGATGCGCGGCGTCGAGACGATTCTCGGGCCCGAGATGAAATCCACCGGCGAAGTGCTCGGGATCGACGAAAGCTTTGCGGGAGCGCTTCGAAAAGGATTCATCGCAGCGGGAGTCCGCCTTCCGGGCGGGGGCGGAAGAATTCTCGTTTCGATTGCCGATGAGGAAAAAGAAGAGGCCATTCCGGTTCTGCGCAGGTACGCGGCCTTGGGCCATCGCTTGATAGCCACACCGGGAACGCGCGAACATCTCGAAGGCGCAGGCATAGCCTGCGAGCAGGTAAACAAAATCGCCGACGGCTCGCCTCACGTATTGGACTTGATCCGAGAACGCACCGTCGATCTGGTCATCAACGACGCGCAAGGGCTGCGCGAGATTTCGGACGGTTACAAAATACGCCGGGCCGCGGTGGAAGCGAACATTGCATGCCTGACGAGCCTCGACACGGCGCGCGCGCTCGCTGAAGCTCTGGAAAGCAGTGCCGGGCCGCCGCGATCGCTTCAGGAATACCGCCGCCTTCAAACACGGGTAGCATCCTGAAGACAACCTCCGTGGCAAAACTCGCCGCGCTCTTCGCGGGACTCTTTGCGGTGCTCGTTCTGCGCCAAGCATACGTGCAGCTCGTGGCCGGACCGGGCATTGCGGCAAATTCATACAATCCGCGCCATGCGCTGCTAGCCTCGCGCCGCGGCAGAATCCTGGCCGGTGACGGCACGGCTCTTGCGCAAACGGTGAAAGGTGAGCGCCGCTATCCTTACGGTCCGGCGTTGGCGCAGACAGTCGGGTACGTCTCGGTTCGCTACGGCACGAGCGGTCTGGAAGACGCATACGACGCCGCGCTCACGCCGCCCGATATGACCGGCGACGTCGCGGCGCAGTTCGCCGAGATCGTCGAAGCGTTTACGGGGAGAGGTGCCGTCGCGCACGGCGCCGACGTCGTAACGACCATCGTCCCCGCGATCCAGGACGAGCTCTATTTGCGGCTCGCGGGGTACGCCCGTGGAGCCGGCGTTGTACTCGATCCGCGCACGGGCGCGGTGCTCGCGCTTGCGAGCGTTCCGAGTTTCGACCCGAACGGGCTGGCGTCGGAGTTCCGAACATTGTTGCGCGACCAGCACAGTCCACTCCTGAACCGCGCAATTGACGGACTCTATCCCCCGGGATCGACGTTCAAGATCTTCACCGCGTCGGCGGCGCTCGACTCGAACACGGTAACCATGCAATCGACGTTTTACGATCCAGGCTATTACACGATCGGAAACTTCACGTTACACGACAACGAATTTGAGTCGACCGGCACACAAGACCTGACGGGCGCATTCGCGCTGTCCAGCAACGTCGACTTCGGGCAGATCGCCTTAAAGATGGGAACGGACACGTTCTACCGGTATATCGATCGTTGGGGCATCGGCAAGTCCGTGGATTTTCAGCTGCCCGCCGGCATCGATCGCGTACCTCCCCAAGATTCGATCGTTCCCGGCGAACTCGCGCAGATGGGCTTCGGTCAGGGTGCTTTTCTGATGACGCCGTTGCGGATGGCGTTGCTCGCCGCGACGATTGCCGACGGCGGCTCCGAGCCGCGCCCGTACATCGTCCGGCAGGTCGTGCGTCAAGGGGGCGGAGCAAGCAGCTATGGTACCGCCGAGCTGGCCAATCCGATATCGGCGGATACTGCCGCGAACGTGAAGAACATGATGGTCGCTGTGGTGCAACGCGGAACCGGGACGCCGGCGCAGTTGCCGGGCATCACGGTCGCAGGCAAGACCGGAACGGCAACCAATCCGTTCGGCGCTTCGCACTCGTGGTTTGTCTGTTTCGCGCCGGCGGATCATCCACGGGTGGTCGTAGCTATCGTTGTTGAGAATGCGGGTTACGGTGCAGAAGTCGCCGCACCGATTGCGAGGGAAGTGTTACGAACTGCTCTGAAGAGCTCGTTATGAACTCTTGTGGTACCGCATGATCGAGTCAGCGCACGTCTTCAACGATCGCTACCGCCTTGACAGCAAATTGGGTGAAGGGGGCATGGCGACCGTGTACTGCGGCACCGACACACTGCTCCGCCGCCGCGTCGCAATCAAAGTGTTACGGCGCGATTATGCCTCGGATCAGGAATTCGTGCGGCGCTTCTATCAGGAAGCGGAGTCGGCTGCAAAACTCTCGCATCCCAATATCGTCAACACGTACGACGTCGGCCGCGAAGGCGACACGTACTACATCGTCATGGAGCTTGTCGACGGTCCGACTCTCGCGGAAATCATCGCGGCGGACGGCAGATTGCCGGAGCCCGTGGCGTTGGAGTATGCCGCCCAGATCTGTAACGGTTTGGCGTACGCCCACCGGCAAGGCCTGCTGCACCGGGACATCAAGCCTGCGAACATTCTGATCACCAAAGATGACGTCGTCAAACTCTCCGATTTCGGTATCGCCCGCGCGGTTTCGCAGCAAACGATGACGATGACGCGTCCCGGGATGGTGATGGGCAGTGTGTACTATCTTTCGCCCGAGCAAGCGCAAGGATTGGAGCTGGGCGAGGCATCCGATCTCTACAGCGTCGGGATCGTGCTCTACCAAATGCTTACCGGAAAGCTGCCTTTCGTCGGCGAGTCGCCGGTAACCGTGGCGCTCAAGCACATATCCGATCCGGCTCCGCCGCTCGATCCCTCGGCCGGCGTAAGCCCGGCTTTGGCCTCGATCGTGAACAAACTTCTGCAGAAGCAGCCGGAGAATCGTTTCGGATCGGCAAGCGAAGTAGCTTCGGCGCTGCGCGAGGCGCGCGAACGGCCGAGCTTTGCCGCGTACTCATTTGTGGACGACGCGCCGACGTCGCCGATCAGGACAATGGTCGCGCAGCCGCCGCCGCGCAAGTCGCGCCTACCGGATCGCCGCGCGGAGCTCGTCGAGGCCGAAGAACCGCGGCGCAGTTCCACGGGTTGGATTGCAGCCCTGCTCGTGATTGTCTTGATCGGTGCGGCCGTTGGAGGCTACATCATGTCCGCGCATCCGTTCGCGCCGGCCGCGCAGATCGCGGTCGGCAATTTCGCCAACATGCCGGATGCGCAGGCGCAAAAAGCAATCGTTAACGCCGGTTTGACCTACAAAGCCACGCGTGAGACCAGTGAGACCGTTCCGCCGAATCGCGTGATCCGGCAAAATCCGGCGCCCGGCACGAAGATTCCGAGCGGATCCGCCATTCAGCTGGTGATCAGTTTGGGCCCGCCCACAATAGGCTTGCGCGACGTTGCCGGATATGCGCTTGACGACGCGCAGAAAGACTTGATCGGGGACAAGCTGAGCGTCGTCGTGCTGCGCAAGTACGATCGGGCGCAAAAGGACATCGTCATCGACGAAAAACCAAAGGCTGGATCGAAGGTCCGGCAAAATGCCAAAGTCACGCTCGTGGTTTCGCAAGGACCGGCGCCCATCAAGATGCCGGGACTCGCCGGCCTGACGCTCGACAAGGCGCGTGCAATTGCGGGGCGTGAAGGATTCACGATCAACGTGAGCGAGACCGCAGCGATCCCTAACATCCCGGCCAACGTGATCGCTTCGCAGGATATTCCCGCCGGCACGCAGATCGCGGCCGACCACTCGATCGCCGTCAACGTCGTCGTCAGCAGCGGCGGCGGTTTGACAAACGTTCCGAATTTGATCGGCAGCGATTTGACCAGCGCGCAACAGCAAGTCAAAACCGCGGGCTTTGCGGCCGCTCTGAAGTATCTCGTCGAACCGGGGTCGCCGAACAACGGCCAAATTATTGCGGAAGATCCGCAACCGGGAACGGCCGCCGAAAAAGGCTCGGCGATCCAGATCACGCTTTCTGTTCCGGGTGAAGTGCCTGACACCAACGGCATGACGCTCGATCAGGCCAAGGTTCAGCTGGTTGGCTCCGGTTACAACGTCGGAAACATCACTCCGACGACGGAAGGGGCCGGCGGCAAAGTCGTGCGCACCGAGCCGGGAGCCGGCACAAAACTTGCGCCGGGATCGCCGGTAAACATCTACGTGAACAATTCGAATACGCCACCGTGATCGAGCGAATTCTGGGCATCGATCCGGGCCTGCGCGTTACAGGCTACGGCGTTATCGAATATGCCTCGGGAAAAACGCGCGTCATCGAGGCCGGGGTCGTTGCGCCGAAGACCGGCTCTCCATTGGAAGCTCGGCTGCGCGAGTTGCATGAGGGCATCACGCAGGTTGTAGCTTCCACGCATCCGCACGTTATCGTCATCGAGGAACTCTACACGACCTATCGCAATCCGCTGACCGCAATCATGATGGGACATGCGCGCGGCGTGCTCTGCCTCGCGGGCGCCGAAGCATCGATTCCGGTCGCAACACTCGCGCATTCGCGCGTGAAGCGTGCGCTCGTGGGGTCGGGCGCGGGACGTAAGGAGCAAGTCAATCGTATGGTCGCGCAATTGCTTGGCTTTCGCCAGCCGCTGGAACCTGATGACGTGTCGGACGCGCTCGCTTTGGCACTGGCTTACTGTAACGTCCGCGAGCACGAACGCAAGCTGCCTGCATTAAATGTTCTCTAGGATTACGGGAAAGCTCATCGAGAAAACTGACGGCAGCGTCGTCTTGGACGCGAGCGGACTTTCCTACGACATCATCCTGCCTGGATGTGTCGCGGAAAAAGTCGCCATCGAAGCCGGCGAGCAATTGACGCTCGAGGTCTATTCGGTTATGAATATGGAGGGGAATACCGGCCGCTTCACCTTCTATGGCTTCAGCAACGCCATCGAGCGCGAGTTTTTCGAGAAACTTCTCAGCGTCGCAAGCATCGGGCCGCGCTCGGCCGCGCGGGCCTTCTCGCAGCCCATGGGGCGAATTGCCGGCGCAATAGATCGCGGCGATCATGCGTTTCTCAAGACGCTGCCGGGCATCGGCCAGCAGAAGGCACGCGACATTGTCGCGAAGTTGCAGGGCAAAGTGACGAAATTCTTGTTGATCCGTGAAGCCGAACCCACGCCCGCTCCCCGCATGCCGGATTTCGCGGACGAGGCGCTCGCGGTTTTGCTGCAGCTCGAGTACAAGCGTCGCGAAGCCGAAGAGATGATTCGTTCGACGCTGGATGCCGCTCCGGGCATCGCGGATGCCGAAACATTGCTGGCTGAGATTTACCGTCAACGAGCCGCTCATGAATGACGATGCGCTGAAGCGCTTGTACGGCCCGAACGACGCCGTCAACGCCGAACGCGTTTTCGATCCCGTCGATTCGCTGGAAGACGAAGTCTACGGAGCGAGCTTGCGGCCGCGGTCGTTCGACGAGTACGTCGGCCAAACCACGGTGGTCGAGAATCTGAAGATCGCCATCGAAGCGGCGCGGCAAAGAAAAGAACCGCTCGAACACGTGCTTTTTTACGGTCCGCCGGGCTTGGGCAAGACCACGCTTGCAGCGCTGATCGCCAAGGAGCTGGGAAGTGCGCTTCGCCCGACGAGCGGGCCGACGTTGGAGAAACCCAAGGATCTCGTCGGCATCCTGACTTCACTCGAGGAAGGCGACATTTTCTTTATCGACGAGATTCACCGCTTGGGCCGCGTCGTCGAAGAATTTCTCTATCCGGCGATGGAAGAGTACCAGATAGACTTCATCGTTGATCGCGGCGCGTACGCCAAAACGCTGAAGCTACCGCTCAAGCGTTTCACCCTGATCGGCGCCACGACGCGCGCCGGTATGCTTTCGGCTCCGCTGCGCGAGCGGTTCGGGATCATGCATCACCTCGACTATTACGACGACGCCGACTTGAAGCGGATCGTCTTGCGCTCGGCCGGCGTGCTCGGCGTTCCTATCGAGGACGACGCCGCCGAAACGATCGCGCGGCGCAGCCGCGGCACGCCGCGTATCGCGAACCGGCTCCTTCGCCGCGTGCGCGACTACGCCGAAGTGCGCGCGGACGGCCGGGTGAGCAAACCAGTTGCAGAAGAAGCCTTGCGGCGTGAAGGCGTTGACGAGCTCGGGCTCGACCGGTTGGACCGGGCGTTTCTGCGAACGATAGTGGAGCAATACGCCGGAGGTCCGGTCGGCATCGGTGCGATCGCCGCGACGCTGACCGAAGATGCCGAAACCCTCGAAGACGTGGTTGAGCCGTATCTGTTAAAGGCCGGGTTCGTGACGCGCACTGCCAACGGACGCAAAGCAACTGCCGACGCGTACGCACATTTGGGAATCACCGGCACGCCGTTTCCCGCGCAAGACAGGCTGTTGTGAAACGGTCGTACTTCCTGACCGTCGTTGTATCGCTGGCCGGAACGACCGGCTTTTGCAGCCCGCTGCTCGCCCAAGACGATCCCGCCCTTTCGTCGCAGACTCAGGCGCTGCGCGTCTTGTTAGGCAAGGGCCGGCTCCAGCCGATCGACGCGCACGCGTTCTTATATGAAGGACGGCGCTATCGCGGCACCGCTGCGATCTTGCCGCAGACCGGCCAGATCGTGAGCACGGTTCCCGTCGAGCAGTACTTGTACAGCGTCGTGTCCCGCGAGATGCCGCGGTCATGGCCGCCAGCAGCGCTGCAAACTCAAGCCATTCTGGCGCGCACGTACGTCCTGCAGCGCAGTAACCCGAACCGCGATTACGATCTGGTCCCATCCGAGGCCGATCAAATCTACACCGGCGTCGACGCAGAGTCCGCGCAGGCGAGCGCGGCGGTGGACGCGACAGCCGGGCAGGCGTTGAGATATAGGTCCGGGTTTGCGTCGATCGCGTATTCTTCATGCTGCGGCGGCCACACGGAATCGTCGGCCGACGCTTGGGGCGGCGAACCGCTGGCGTATCTCGCGGGCGTCGCTTGCGATTACTGCAAAGACTCACAGTGGTACCGCTGGACGCAGACCATCGGCCTCGATCGTCTTCGCGCGGTCGGCGCGCAAGGCGGCGCCGTCGGTGAACTTCAGAGTATTACGCTCGATGCGCCGGACGCGAGCGGACGCCCACGCTTCTGGACGTTTACCGGGGCGAATGGAAGCGCGCGCATCAAGGCTTCCGACGTGCGGCGATCGATCGGATCGCGCATGCTCCCCAGCCTGCTCGTTCGCAAAGTCAGCCTCGAGACGACCGGCAGTGCCGCCACCGCTACGATCACGGGTGCGGGATTGGGTCACGGCGTCGGCCTGTGTCAGTGGGGAGCTCGCGGTCTAGCGCAGAGCGGCGCGGACAGCGCCGCTATCCTCGCGTTTTACTTTCCCGGCACGACGATCGGCCCGTCCTAAACTCAAGCGACATAAGCAGAGAGAGCGGCTCCCATGCTGGACGAACGATTAACTATGCCAACAAGTCAGTCCAGCATCGGAGCCGCTCTTCTGGCAGCGGCCTACGATTACGATCTGCCACGGAAATTGATCGCGCAAAAGCCTGCGCGACCGCGCGATTCTTCTCGCCTGCTGGCGATGCGCGGCGAGCGCATCGAGCATCTGCATTTTAGCGATTTCCCGAAGCTCATGCGCCCGGACGACTTGCTCGTGCTCAACGAAACGCGTGTCATCCCCGCGCGTGTTCGCGGGAGGCGCGTTCCGAGCGGCGGCGAGGTCGAACTTTTATTTTTGCGGCCCGCGCACGAAGCGCACTATGATCCGAATGCCTCGCGCTGGCTTGTGTTGGCGAAACCAGGCCGGCGTCTGCGAGTTGGACAGCGTGTGACCTTCGGCGAGCTCGGAGAAGGAGCCGTAATAGAAGTACGCGAGGACGGGGTGCGCGAGGTCGAGCTCGATCTCAAGGTCGGTTTCGAAACGTTCCTGGAGCGGACCGGAACTCTGCCGTTGCCGCCGTACGTCCGCGCTGATTCGCCGGAGGCGCAGGCCGGCTATCAAACCATTTTCGCACGCGATCCCGGCAGCGTCGCCGCACCGACAGCCTCCCTGCATTTTACGCAGGCGATTTTCGCAGCTCTGGACCGCAAGAATGTGGAGATCGTCAAACTCGTACTTGACGTCGGTCTCGGGACGTTCCGTCCAATCCAAGCACAGAGACTCGAGCAGCATGCGATGCACGCGGAGTCTTTCACGATTCCGGAAGCAACTTCGCAGGCAATAGCGCGCGCGAAAGCGCAAGGCCGTCGCGTCGTCGCCGCCGGAACGACCGTCGTCCGCGCTCTTGAAGCGTCCGCGCTAATGCACGGTGTGGTACGATCCGGTCGCGATCAGACGGATCTCTTCATCACGCCGGGTTTTAGGTTTCGCATCGTCGACGCGCTAGTCACGAACTTTCACCTCCCGCGCTCGACACTGCTCGTTCTCGTCTGCGCGTTGGCCGGCCGCGAGCGAATTTTCCGCGCCTATGCTCAAGCCATCGAACGCGACTATCGTTTTTTCTCGTTCGGCGACGCGATGTTCATCGAGGGTCCCGAGGATCCCGCGGTTCCACGAGCAGCGACTTAGCGTTCGTGTAAAAAACTAAACCCGGCGCTGCGTTTGGACGTTTGCGCACGTGCTTACGGTGCGTATAGTCCACAGTGACCTTTGCACTGCTGCTCCCCTTCGAGTGTAGAGCGGCGAGCTGCGCTGCGACCAGGATGTCTTCGTCCGGCGGATCGCAGCGATCGTCGCGCTGCAGGATGACGTGGGCTCCGGGCTGGGCGTGCGCGTGAAACCAGAGATCGTCGGGACGCGCGACGCGAAAGGTAAGCTCGGCATTTTCCAGCGGAGATCGGCCGACGAGAATGCGCGAGCCGTTTGCGGTCGCGTGTAGAACGGGTCGGCGTTTTCGTACCGCCCGCATCTTCGGAGCCGGAGCGCGCGGCTGTGCCGGTTTGACGAGCTCGACGATTTCGCGCAGATCGTCATCGCCCGCGCGCTCGAGCTCCCAACGTAACTCTTCAACCTCGTCGAGCGATTGCAGCACTCCAGCGCGCCGCCGCGTTAGGTGGTCGCTCGCGCCTACGGCTTTCTTATAGCGCGAGAAGATCTCCGTGGCCTCGACTTTGGCGGCTTCCCGATCCGGCGCTGAGAGTTCATATAAACGCGCATAGATCGCCTCTCCGCGTTCGCGCAGCTCGTCGCGATCCGCAGCTTCTGCCAAGCGCTCGTCGATGCGCGAGATCTCGGCACGCAGTTTGCGTTCGCGATCACCGAGCGCGCGTTCAGCGTCGCCGCGCAGTTTGTTGCCTTTGTCCGCAGCCGGTGCGCTTCCGCCGCCCAGCCGGAGCTCCGCGAAAATGTTCAACAGCAACCCAGAGCGTTCGCAGGGCGAGTTCGCGTACTGCGCAAGCGGAACGACGTGCGCCTGCAGCAAGCCGCCGCGCTCGTCGCGATAGACATAGAGTTCGTTCGTCCGGATTTCTTCGCTGCGTTGCGGCGGATCCGCCAAGAGCCGCGGCTTGCCCGCACGCGGCGGGGGCGGCTCGTAACGATTTCCGGAGCGCACCGATCGCGAAGCCTTCGCCGAACGGCGAAATTCCTTAAATGCCGCTACGACCGTGTCGCCTTTGACCAAGATGATGTTCCCGAAACGCGGCACGAGTTCGTAAATGAGCGCATAGGCTTCGGGAACTCCGAAACGCGATTGTGTTGCGAACTCGAGCTGCAGGATGCGTTCGCCTTCGAGCGCGCGCGCTTCCGCCAATGTCTTGCCGCGCAGCGCGGCGCCGGCCGCGCGCACGAATCCCGGCTCGGCGGCAATGGGCAATTCTCCGTCTTCAACCGTGAGCAGCGGCGTCGGTGCGAAGAGATCGGCGCAGAGCAACTGCGTGGTTCCCTTTCTCCAAAGCGCCAGTGCGAAACGGCCGTCCGGTAGTTGGCCGACATCGCGCAAGCGCGCGCCGCGGAAACGCTCCTCGATCTCGTACGCCAAACGTCGCACGAGGATCCAGTCGGTGTACATCAAGCCGCTTTTCGACCAGCATACCAGGGGTCGCCCCCACCCGGTCGGAACATAACGGCCTTTGCCAGTTAAGAGGAACTCCGTCGTGTTGGGCCCGGGCCTGCTCTTCGTGGTCTCCGGCCCGTCGGGGGCCGGCAAGGACACGCTCGTGGACG
>CAAGKR010006488.1_pt1 | contig 28103 bp, 41 predicted proteins | sample 2556971 | NCBI WGS metagenome assembly CAAGKR01 (sample SAMEA5207829, study PRJEB30636) | soil metagenome | biome: forest; feature: boreal; material: soil | place: USA | collected 2011-09 | depth 1 m | reverse complement strand
GGCGTGACTGGAGTTCAGACGTGTGCTCTTCCGATCTAACTACTTTAGTTGATCCATTGACAGGAATAATTTCTTTACCTCCAGGTTACACTTTATCTTTCCCTTCTTATATTACCACCACTCCAGGAACATCTACATATACATTTCCTACGAGTGACCATTTTGTGGGGCAAATAGAATGTGACTATGAAAAAAAAATTATAAAAGTATGGAATGGTATTGATTGGGTAGAAGTTAAAATGAAAGATGGTTTTGAATTAACAGAAGAAGAAGAAAAACTTCGAGAAGTGATTCAATTAGAAGAAGCAATTAAGAAAGAAATCTACGGTTAATGGATGCAGGGAAAAGTCTATTTTATACAGAACAAGATATACGCAGAGAAATATATGGATATTCCTTTGTTGTAGATAAGAATAAGAAAGAAGCTTTAATGGATAATTTGAAACAATATTCTCCAGGATTAATTCTTTCAGAAGATTGGCACGAGATTGAACCATTAATAAATAAACTATGTTCAATGGATCATGTAAAAATAGTTTCTCACCCAAATTTTGTGATTTTTGAATATATGTCAGATCCAAAAGGAAGTGGCAATATTCAACTTTGTTCACATCCAAAACAATCATTAATTCATTTAATTGCATCCTTCTCAGGGTTTGTAGATCAAGTTTCAAGAGATTCTGATTTTAACGGCATTCCAAAATATTATTACATTTTTAACCTAAGTCAAGACGGAGATACAAAAACTGTTAGATATGCTACTGATGTAACCCCTCATACACTTATTGATGGTGCGAAGAAGAAAGCGTAAAACAAAAGTTAAATTCTATTCTCTTAAAGGGTTAAAATGTCAAGGAAGAAAAGAATTACGTTTTATAAAAGAATGTATAAGATATAATTGGGTATTGCCAATCAAGCCAGAAAGAATAGAAACTCCTTTTGGTTATTATACTCCGGATTTTGAATATGAAGAAATGTATGTTGAAATTAAATGCAAAGGTACATTTGAAGTTTGTCGTGGATTAAAAGCATATAAAGGATTAGGAGAACCAAGCGATTTGCAGTGGAGAAAAATCAAATGGGTAGCAATACACGTTAAGCCTATAGAAATCATCGTATACCTCAGTAAACGAGAGTCTATTCCAGAAGAAATTATAATTGAACAAGGTATCACGGTAAAATTTAAAGGCGGATATGTCAAAAAGAAAAAATAAACCATTTGATTTAGGATTAATTCCTATTGTTCCATTAGGCAAGCCAATAGGAAAATTATTTTATATGGAACCCTCATATTCATTTACAGCAGACACTTGGGAAGATCAATTTACCCCTGAAGAACTTGAAGCACAAGCTATTTCTGATATTGAAGATAAAATAAAAGAAGAAATTGGATTGCCTGTTTACAAAGTTCCTGAAGAACCAGAATCTCAATTATGGGAGCCACGAGTGAAATCGCGCTATTCTAAAGCGGTAATTCAGGGTAAATATTACGGATTAATAACAATGAAAAAGGAGCTTTATAGCTCCTTTTCTTATCAACGACTAGTTGTTAGTAAAAGTTGAATCAGGTGGAATAGTGTCATGCTTATAGTGGTCTACAGGAACTTCTATTGATGGCTCGTGAGGAGCCGGAATATCCGCAGGCAGACTAAACGCATATGAAAAAAACTGGTATATTAAATAACTAACTATTATTAAGAGTAACTTACCCCAATGTTTTTTTAATATTAGACCAAATTTTGTTAAAGCACTATCAGCCACTTCCAATTTCTTCTCAATTGCTGATTCTTCTTCGTTTATTTTTATTTTCTTTTTTATCATTATAATAGGTTTAAGGCTTTGCTTCTGGTACAGGCTGTTCGCATGGTTCAGCTGCAGGAAGATCAACTGGAGTGATTAACTCAGTATTTTCTGGTTCTTTAGATTTACGATATCCTAATAATCCTGCTCCAACTAAAATATTAGCAGAAGCATACATCATAACATCAGCTTTTCCACTAATGCGAAATTCAATACATCCATAAACAAAACATAATACACTAATAATAATAATATAAACTCCCATAGTTCCAGAACCAGATGTTTTTCCATTGTTATTGGATGTCATTTGGGCAAAAGAAAACCTATCCATCCTCTCTTGTATCATCTTTTTAAGCTCTTTCATTATGTTTTTATTAGATTAATTCCCATTTTTAATTAAATATCAAAAAACTGTAATATGAAACCGCTTATAAGCCATGAAATTCCAAAATCTTTGTTTTCAGAACATGATTTACTTTGTGAATATCCTTATTTACTAGCACATTTGCTATCTAAAAAATATCATTATGATGAAGCTTACGCTACTTTCTATAAAGCTTGTGTAAAACGCTTTGATTATTCTATTTTAGATAATTCTGCTTATGAATTGAAAATGCCTGTTGAGACTGATGTATTAGTTGATGTGGCAAATGAATTTAAACCTTCACATATAGTTATTCCTGATATTTTTAGGGATTTTAAAGCAACAACAAAATCTGTAGAAGATAATTTACCTAAATTGTTAACAACAAATTGTAAAATGTTTGCTGTAATACAAGGAAATACAATTCAAGAGATGTTAGATTGTTATGATTTTTATAATCAGATTCCAGAAATTGATGTTATTGGAATTAATTATTTAAAAATTCCAGGAAGTAATAATGCATCAAGATTAGATTTCTTTAGAATCCTTTTACAATCAAGAAAGATAACAAAAAAAATACATTTCTTGGGTTGTGAAAATCCAGGAGAATTTAAAGCATACAAATTAAGTGAATTACAATATGTCCATTCAATAGATACTTCTTCTCCAATTGTAAATGGCTGGAAAGGAAATAGATTTACTGAGAATGGTTTAGAATGCAACAAACCTATTGAAATTATAGCTGATAATTTAGATATAGTTTTATGTCAAGATCAATTAAATGATATTGCACATAATTTTAAAACCTTTAGGAACTATGTGTTTAATAAGCCTTTTAACTAGGTTTGATAGTGATAATGTTAATTGTATCTTTAGTTATAACTAAAAACAAAAAATATGTGTTGTTCAACAGGTACCAAAAAAAGCAGTGGCAAAAGAAAAAATAAGCCAGATCATAATCTTCAAAGCCCAATTGGCTATAAAGTAACGAAGTCTGGAAAAATAAAACCAATTTACAAATAATGAAATTCGGAATTAGCGGAGCGCACTCAGTAGGAAAATCAACAGTCCTAAAATCAATAACAGATAAAAACCTGTTCCCCAATAATACTATTATTACTGAAATAGTAAGAACATTGGCTGCAAAAGGTATTAAAATTAATAAAGGCGCAGATCATCAATCTCAAATGATTATTTTGGAAGAGCATTATAAAAACACTTTGCGCTACGATAATATGATTACAGATCGTTGTGCTTTAGATGCTTTTGCTTATGCTACTTGGGATTATTTGAATGGAGCTTATACCTTAGAACAACATCAAGAACAGAAAAAAATATTTTTAAGTACTGTTTATGAATATGATGAAATATTTTATATTGCACCAGAGTTTGAAATTGTAGATGATGGTTTCAGAAGTCTTGATTCAAAATATCAAAAAGAAATTCACGAAATATTTGTTAAGCTAATTAACAAATATCAATTGAACGTTTGTTATATTTCAGGTTCAGTTGAGAATAGAGTTGAAATGATTAAAAATAAAATTATTGAATGTGTAATGCATGCATAAAAGTAAAGACATAACAAAGTATAATATTCACTGGCAGATTGTACGTGTACAGTTGAAAGATGTTAAAAATATAGATGAGAAGCTTGAAAAGGTTTCTCATTTTTTTATTAATAATAAAACAATTGATAATAAAGAACGAGTTATAAATTGGCTTGAAGGATTATCAATGGGTTATAAAGCATCAAAAAACATGGATGCAATATTGAAAATTGAAAGTGAGATTTGTCGTTATGAAATTATAGAAGTAGCTGATAAAGAAATAAATGAAATTTCTAATTCGGCTCAAATGAAACAATACGAAAGAGTAGAAAGAAAAAAACTTTGGGATGATTTATTTGATAGAAATAGAAAATGGCTAAACAAAGGTTATTACCAAGAGGAAATAAATTTATTTATGGATAATATTTATCTATCGTTTAGTGTATTAAAAGATCCAGTAATTGAGTATGATTATGAAGTTTTATTAGGATTAAGAGAAGCTGCTAAGAAAATGAAAAATACTCATAAATTTTTCTTCTAATTACTTTCCGAAATACCCCAGAGCATACATAGTCTTAAATGTTTTAACTCCTTGAGGGAATTTAATAGAAATATTATTCCACTTTCCTCCCATACCTTGTTCTGAGCTCATAATTTCGCCTCTACCAAATTGATTGTGTGTAACAAAATTAGGTCTTCCAGGAGTAGACTTTAAATAATCTTTTTTAGCTTTGTAAGGCAAATCTTCAGGTGTTTTTGGAACGCCCATCGGAGCTTCTTTCTCTGCGACCAATTGTTGAATAACAGAATCAACATCTACAAGAGCAGTATTCTTATCTAAAGCTTTAACCACCACATCATCTTCAGTAATATTAATGCCTTGTGCTTTCATATGAGCAATTGCTCTTTGAGTTAAAGAATATGGGTCGACTTTTTCCTTTGGCATAACCAATAAGGTAAGCAATGTATTGTTATGAGTAAGTCCAATATATATATTTCCATCTCCGCCATCTACTTTAAAAACAGGAGTATATAATTGACCTCCTTTTCTTAATTGCATAGAGACAATTACAGTACTAACATACTTAGATGAATCAGGATCTTGTAATACTTGATAAGCTAAAATTCTTGCACGAATAATCTTCTTGATTCTTTCATCCAAAGCTACTTTTAAAGCTTCTTTATTTTCCACACCTTCGAATATAGCAGGAGGATAAACAATTTCTTCTATATTAACAGCCCTATCATTAACTCTTTGTGACCAATGCCCTGTATTAATATATTCTTTTAACATTTTCAATTGCTATTTCAATTAAATATTATTAATTTTAAGTAAACAAATTTTAAAATGAAAAAACAAGTAGTATTGTCACTTTCTGGAGGAATTTCTATATTTAATAGAAAAGATAATGCCAAAGGTTATATTAATATGTCAAAACAAAGAATGTAATAAAGAGTTTCTAACTTGGAATAAAGAAAGAAAGTATTGTTGTAGGAAATGTCAAATGACCCTTGAAAGAAGGGAGAGTATAGGGAAGGGAAAAAGAGGCAAGCCAAATCTTAAATTGTCTATTTCATTAAAAAACTCTCCCAAAGCAAAGAGAACACAATTTAAAAAGGGGAAAGATAACCCAGCTTTTGGAAAGAATCAAACAGGTGAAGCAAATAATAACTGGAAAGGTGGTAAAACTAATTCTAACCAAAAATTAAGAAATAGTCCAGAATATAAAATTTGGAGAGTTACTTGTATGGAACGCGATCATTTTAAATGTACTGATTGTGAAGCTAAAGGATACTTACAAGTTCATCATATCAAACCAATTTCTACTCATCCTGAACTAATTTGGGTAATAGATAACTGTAAAACAGTTTGTGTACCATGTCACGAAAGAATACATGGAAGATTTATAGGAAAATTTAAACAAAAATTATAAAACAATGAAATTAAATAACAAATATGCGGTTTTGAGTTTATCAGGAGGTATGGATTCCTCAACATTATTACTTCATCTATTAGCAAATGGTTATGAAGTAACAGCTTTATCTTTTAACTATGGACAAAAACATAGTTTAGAATTAGAAAGAGCGAAACAATTAGTAGAATATGTAAACTTATATTCTCCATTAACTCCTTTTATAACTCATCAAGTAATTGAAATTCAAGGTTTGAGTTCTTTATTGAACTCAGCATTAGTAAAAGGTGGAGCAGACGTTCCGGAAGGTCATTATGCACAAGAAAATATGAAAGCAACAGTTGTGCCAAATAGAAATAAAATATTTGCATCAATAACACAAGCAGTAGCTTTATCAATTGCAACACAAAAGAAAACTTCTTGTGTTATTGCATTGGGAGTTCATTCTGGAGACCATGCTATTTATCCTGATTGTACAGATGAATTCAGAGAAGCAGATATGAATGCTTTTAGAATAGGAAATTGGGAATCTCATTTGGTAGACTTCTATGCACCTTATATGGAAGGCGATAAATTTACAATCTTACAAGATGGAGAAGTTTGTTGTGAGAAATTAGGATTAGATTTTGATGAAGTTTATAAAAGAACAAATACATCTTATGATCCAAATGAAAAAGGAGAAGCAAGTGGCAAAACCGGTGCTGATGTTGAAAGAGTTTTAGCATTTCATAAGATAGGTAAAAAAGATCCTGTTGCTTACGTTGGAGGCTGGGATACAGCGTTACAATATGCGTTGAAAACAGAGGCTGAATTTAACATGAATTCGTCACCATCTCCCACACAATTAAAATTAGAATTTCCAAATTAGCTTTAAAACCCGTATAAACAACGGGTTTTTTGTTACAATAAAGGTAGGCTCATTAGATAATTATATCTATCTTTATTTTATAAAACAATAACGTTATGAACAATAAGAAGAAAAAAATAAACACAAATAATCCGTTGGAGGCAAAAACTCATTGGCAAAATCCAAAGTATCCAACGATTCCAATTGCATTGGAAGCTTTGAAGCAAATCCCTTCTAAAAATATAAAGGAAAAACTAACCTATGTTAGTTCTTATCTTTATGGTGATTGGGTTTTGAAAACAAAAGAAGTTCACCAACTTCACGAAACATTAGATAACGGTTGTTTTGAAATCTATGTTGGATTAAACTAAACTCAATGAATAATTTAAGAATACTCACTGTTATAAATTGGAGTAAAGGAAAAGAGGTTCATGCTGTTTTTAAAGCTGCTTTGAAAGGAATTTTTCCTTCAACCAATTCTACTATATTTCCAAGTGAAGATCAGAAAAGTGTTTTATAATTTTTACAACCAGAACAGAAGAGAACAGGGAGTTCAATAAAATACTTCGCGAAGCCGTAATGAATGATAGTGGATATTATGCTTATACAATACTTGAGAGTATAAGTGTGAAGGGAGATTTTCCAAAAAATATTTTTGGAGAAGATGCACTAGAACAAATAAGGAATTTATACACCGAGTATTTAAGCCAACAAGAAAAATTAGCGGAATTTAAAAAAGATCCAATAACAAGTATTGAGGATGAGATGAAAAAAGAAATAAGCGAAAACAAAGACTAATGTTTAAAGAAGGAGATTATATTGTTATTTTATCTTTCAAGCCACACAATACAAGATGTGCTAAGAAAAATTTTATATTCAAACAAAGAATGAATAATTCAGCCATCCGACCTTGTGTTGATTTAAAAGGTGGCACAACAAATGGAAATGATTGTTTACGGTTTGATAAATCCGATATATTAATAGATTGGAGATATGCAACAGAAAAAGAAATAGAATTTTACGATTCTCAAAATAAACCTTGCGATGCTACAGAAATTGATTCCTTAGCAGTTGAATTATCTAAAATAAAAAAAGAAATAAATGAAAATATCTAAAAAAGATCGATACCTTGGATGCTTGGTGGGATTAGCTGTTGGAGATGCGTTGGGTGCATTCGCAAGTATGAAAATATTTCAATTAACTACCTAGTGAGTTTTCTAAATATACAAAAACATACCAAATTGACCGATATCTTATCTAAATAGTTTGGATTTTTTCTTGTTAATAAGTATCTTTAACATATGAAAAAACATAAAAATTTACTAGGGCGTTGCCAAATAACAAAACTAGATAGGTACCTTGGGTGCCTGGTCGGTCTTGCTACAGGTGATGCCCTAGGTTGAGGCGCTCCCATTGAATTTAAAAAGAAATTCCGTCCAGTTGCTGGTATGAGAATAAACAAAAGACAAATTGGTTCCCGCTTTGGTTGTTATAATAAAGCAGGCCATCACACAGATGACACATCAATGGCTTTATGTTTAGCAGAATCATTAATTGTAAAAGGAACTTTTGACGCCAAAGATCAATTAGAAAGATATTGTATGTGGATGGATTCCGGTCACATGAGTTCAAATGGAAAATGTGAAGGAATGGGTCGCACAACAAGAAATGCTTTGAATGCTTTTAAATTAAAAGGTCATACAAAGACAAGAGTTTACGATCCTTTATTGGCAGGCAATGGTTCGATAATGAGATTAGCTCCAATCCCAATGTTTTATGGAAGTGATGTTGAAACAACAGCAAGGTTTAATTCTATATTAAGTTCATCTACTACTCATATTCATAAAGAGTGTGGTATTGCATGTAATATATTAGGAGGAATGATTCATAGAGCATTATTAGGATATGGCAAAGAAGAAATATTTCATTTATCAGATTGGCAGGAAGCAAGTTTAATGGGTTCGGAAGTCGGAGATGTAATGCTTAGAAAAACTTATTTAAAAGAACCACCCTACATTGTTGGTTCTGGTCACGTTGTTAAATCATTAGAAGCCGCTTTGTGGGCATTTCACAAATCAACATCATTTAAACATGGCGTACTATTAGCTGTTAACTTGGGTGACGATGCAGATACCACTGCAGCCATCTATGGTCAATTGGCAGGTGCCTATTATGGATATAGTGCTATACCAAAAATTTGGGTTAATACATTAATTAAACGAGTTTTAATAAAAAAGTACGCAACAGAGCTTTACAAACTAGCAAATGGAAAAACCAAAATCTCAGTACGAAAAGAAAAAGGAAAGACAATTGTTAAAGGAACAGGAAGTAAGAGATCTATTAAAGGGTCCAAAAAAATTACAGCTTGAAGAAACTCTTGAAGAATCTTCTGAAGAGGAATCCAGTGAGAAAGATGTTATTGTAAAAACCTTCATTCCCAAAGAAAGAAAAGACCCTACAAAAACAATGCATACAGGTTGGTATGAACCAATGCACCCAAATGCCATCAAACAATTAATGCTCATGTTAGAGCATGCGTATGAACATACAAAAGGTTCATGGGAAATGGAAGAACGTATTTCAAAACAAAGAAAAGAATATTTACAAAACTTATATGAGAAGTTAACTGATGTAAGAATTGTTCATGCACAACAACTATTAAAGAAATGATAGACAAGATTTACTATACACAAGAACAAATTGAAGCTATGGTTGAAAAATTATATAAAATGATTATTTCAACTCGAGTTCAATTCTCTTCTATTATTGCAATTGAAAGAGGCGGAGTCCCAATTGCAAAAATCTTAGGTGAAAAATTAGGTTTAGAAGTTATTCCAATTAAAATTTCTTTTTATAAAGGACACTTACGCCAAGAGACTCCTACAGTTGAAACTTATGGTTTTAAATTTAAGAAAGAAGAAACTTATTTAGTTGTGGATGATTTAGTTGATAGTGGAGCAACACTAGATTATTTTGAAAATGAATATTCAATTGTCAAATATAAGTATGTAACATTATTTTGGAACGCACATGGAAGGTTTGGCAAGATGCCTGATATGTATGTTGATGAGCATGTTGGAAAATGGATTGTATTCCCTTGGCAATGGGAGCAAGACGAAGAAGAATGAAAAAGAAAGAAAAAGAACCTGAATTGAAAATGGTTCGTTTAATTAAATTATCAGATGATCATTTTAATGGAGTACATCCAAATGGTATAGATGCTGGACACGTAGCAATGGGTTTCATTAGTAAAGGACCTGTTGTTGGAGAAAGGTTTTATATTGGATTTGAGTTTTCTACAAGTGTGGTGCAAAAAATAATAAATGAAGATACCTTTAAAACACTATATTCAACCTATCGTATAATATATTTACCGAATGTACCGGAACCAAGGAAAACAAAAAAAAAGAATTTTGATGCAGAAAAATTTGGTAGTTAGAAAAATAATATCTAATTTTAGGTCATAATTAAAAACAATGCTATATTTAAAAGCATTAAAATAGAACAACAAAATGAAAACTTGTATTAACATATCACCGATCGTCGATCAAATTACAGCGGTAGAAGAACCTACGCGTAAGACAGAGGTATGTCTAATTAAAGAGTAATCATTACAAAGATACTTTAATAAGAACCTCTACAAAAATAGAGGTTTTTTTATTGCTTAAAATTAAACGTGTGGTATAGGAGTCTGGCTTATCTAGCTAATTTTGGAAAAGTTTCTGTATTTCCAACTATTTAGAATAAATGGAAAATTGTAGAAAGTGTAACAAAGATTGCGAAGAAGTAGTTGGAAAGTTGCAATGGTGTCGAGATTGTAAAAATGAATATGATCGTGAATATTATAAAAACCATTCACAATATAAAGAAAGAAGATACAAATTACAAACTGTTCGCCAAACAAGAAACAGGCAATATATGTGGGATTATTTTAAATCTCATCCTTGTATTGATTGTGGAGAAAAAGATCCAGTTGTATTAGAATTTGATCACCCGGGCGGAAAAGAATATGCTTTAGCAAGTATGATAGGTGAAAGTTTAGAGAAGTTGAAGGATGAAATAAATAAATGTGTAGTTCGCTGTGCGAATTGTCATAGAAAGAAAACGGCGATACAATTAAATTGGTATAAAAATATAACTAGGTAACGAGCAAGTGTGCCGGGAGTGTTTTGGAAACATTTCGTGATTGGTTCGATTCCAATTATCTAGACAAGAGGTGGGTTCAAATCCCACTCACACGACGAGTCTCGGTTAATGGTACACGGAGCAGAAGGAACCATTACAACGGAATATAGCGTAGTCAGGTATCGCGCATGATTTGGGATCATGAGGCCGCAAGTTCGAATCTTGCTATTCCGACTTAGATTTAGTGTAAAAAGTGAAGATAGAGAAAGTAATTAGTCTCGACAATAAGCTGAGTAGCTGATGTACATAGAGTTTTTGATCTGCAGGTTGGAAATAATATAATTATCAGGAAAAGAGTGCACAGTGTTTCGTGGAGAGACAAAGGTAAGGTGGAAATCCGGAAATCTAAATTAAATGCTCCCATCGTCTAGTGGTTAGGACGTTAGGCTTTCATCTTAGAAACAGGGGTTCAATTCCCCTTGGGAGTACCGTCAACTTTTTTGAATTTACTATATTTATATTAAAAGAATATAATGGCAAATTCATTAAAAGAAAGAAAATATTTTTTCATTTATAAAACAACAAATTTATTAAATGGGAAATATTATATAGGAATGCATACAACATCTAATTTAAAAGATGGTTATTTGGGTTCTGGAAAGCATTTAAAATATGCTATAAGGAAACATGGAAAAGAAAATTTCAAATGTGAAGTTTTAGAGTTTTTAAATAACAGAGAGGAATTAATAGGAAAGGAAAAAGAGCTAGTTACTCTTGAGTTAATAAAAGATCCTTTATGTATGAATTTAAAGGAAGGTGGTGCGGGAGGCTTAGGTGGATTGTCAGAAGAAACTCGAAAGAGAATTCAAGATGGTGCATCAAAACACCAAAAGAAAGTTTGGCAGAATGAAGAATATAGAATAAAAATAAAAAAAAGTTTAGCAGCAGCGTGTTTAGAGGGACATAAAAAAGGTACTATAAAATATGATAATTTTAAAGATCGAACTCACACGGAAGAAACAAAAACCAAAATGATTGTATCTCATAAAGATAAACATACTGGAAATAAAAACTCACAATATGGAACTTGTTGGATAACAAATGAGGTTGAAAACAAAAAGATTAAAAAGATAGATTTAATTCCAGTTAATTGGAGATTAGGTCGTAAAATAAAATGAATTGAGTTCAGATTATCAAGAGGTTTAATCACCTTAAAAATAAAACGAGCGATAATATAACGGCAAACCTGAAAAACTTGAGTAATTAACAAGACAAATAGGGAATGTATAGGGTTCGACTCCCTTGTGATTCATCAAATTAAAAAATAGAAATCATGTTATACAGATTAGTAAAAACCATAAAAAGAAAAAGAGCGAAAGCTGAAGTTCTTGCAAAGAGAGCTAAAGTAGAAACTGTAAAGTTCTCTTATGTTTTGAAAGTGGAAGATATTCATGATAAAGACAAACATTGGATGTAGTTCAAAGAGTAGCGGTTTTCTTAGATTTCCGAAAATAAAAAAATCTTAAATAGCGCTGAGGTCAAACGGCTAAGATGGCTCCCTGTCACGGAGTTCGGAGCGGGTTCAACTCCCGTCAGCGCTGCCGAGGAACAAATGTGGGTTCGAATCCCACAACACTAAATTTATTCGAAAGGGTAATCAAGCATAGCTTTTAGGTTGTGTTTAGTCTAAGGGCCAGGACGGTTCCGCTGTATTTGATTAAAGAGTAAAAAGAGTATTTGGGTTTATAGTGTAATTATTGAAACACGTTTTATCAGTCTGACCTATAAGGGGACTTTTGGAAAGAACTTCATGTTAGATTAGGATAACACACGGCGCATTGAGCGTTGTGATTTGGGTTCGAGTCCCAATAGATCCACTTAAAATTTGTTAAATTGAAATATTGAAATTAAATTTAAAGTATCATGAATATCGCAACATTAATAAAAGATAATAGGGTACATTTCAGACGTTATAGGGCAAACTATTTCTATTATGGAATAGTTGAGCCAGGAACTGCAATCAAATATGAATTTCCGGTTCCATTAGAAGAAGTAGGTGATGCAACGTTATTTGATTCTGAAAAAGCAATTATGTTTATGCGCTATATAAGAAAAGCAATTGAAGATAAAACTTTAATTGATATAAGTGATCAAGAAGATTAAAATTTATGGGGTGTTGGCAGAGTGGCGTATGCACTTGATTTGCAATCAAGACTACAAGGGTTCAAATCCCTTACGCTCCACCATAAAACAAATAAGAGAAGTTATCGCTGATAGTAATATCAGAGGAAGTTCGCGACAGCAAAACCTACTGTAGGAGATAATTAAATTTATCGTTTGGACTACACAAGCTGCAACTTAAACAGTTCGAGGATGTCGGTTTTCCTTTGAGAACGGGTTAGGGCGGGGAAGTTAATACTCCCTTTGATGGCAACATCAAAAGATAAATGATAACATAGAACAGAATCGCGGCTAAGCTCAATTTGTTTTTTTAATTTATTAATAGTAAATAGCGTTGCTCCGGATGGGTGTGTATCGCGGCTTAAAAACAAGAACATGTTCTTAGTTTAAGTTTCTACTTCCGGCTAAAAATGACACCCTCTTATAGGGATATAGCTCAGTTGGTTAGAGCGTTTGACTGATAATCAAAAGGTCGTGGGTTCAACTCCCTCTATCCCTACGCTCGCAAGAGTCCTCAGTTTCCTAGTAAATGTTTATCGCGCAACAGCGCTTTGGCTAAATAGTGAACGAAGACAGTTGTAGCATAGTGGAGCAGTGGCAGCTCGGCGCCCACTGTACAAATAAACTAAAGCTCGCGCCTTGACGCAAGCAATTAATCTATTCTCGTACAGTTTTGAAAATTTCGCGGTTTTCTCAACAAGAATTAACTAACGCTAATATATTTTTGTTTTTACTTTATTTTAAATCATTGATTGTTTATTATTGTTGACATAAAGATATAAAAAATCATATTTAAAATTCTAATAACTTATGAAAGATAAAGAAATGGAAGAAATTAAAGAATCTTTGAAAGAATTAAAAAAGATGATGGCTGATAATTTCACTGTTGTAAATGCTACATTAGGTGAACAAACTAAATCTTTAAATCAACTTCACAATGATGTTTCTGGAATGTTAATTTTTAACGCTAACACAAGAAAACGTGTCGAAGAAGTTGAAAAGAAAACTAAACGCTTTTAATTTTCATTGCTTTATTTAATACGAAATCAAAAGCATCATTTTCATTTCTGTTATTATAACGAAAGCAAAATTCATTTATATATTGTTGCATATACTTAGCAGAGATATTGTGGTAAATTCCATATATACCTCTTTTTAATATAGCCCAAAAGCTTTCAATAGTATTTGTATGCACATCTCCACTTACAAATTCTTTACTGTGATCAATTACAGCGTGATTCCATCCATTTGTTTTCAATGGCTTATAACTTCTAAATTCATCTGTCATTACCCATAAGCTTTTTCTTTTTATACATACTTGTTCTAATACATCTATTAATTGTTTGCCACTTAATTGTTGCCCTATTTCATTTTTCTTTGCCACTTTACAAAATACTTTTTTCTCTAACCTATCCATCACACCAATCACAGGAACTTTTTTCGTTCCTCTACCACGTTTACTTTTTTCAAACTTACCAGGCTTACCTCCTACATATGTTTCATCCATTTCAACAATATCTTGAAAATATTTTTTCATATTTTCATCCACCATTGCAATTCTTATTAATCGCAACATTCTCCACGCTGTTTTATAACTTCCTATTTCCAAATCTCTTTTAAGTTGGCACGCTGATATTCCTTTTTTAGCATTCAATATTAAACTGATTGCCATAAACCATTTTACTAATTCTATTTTACTATCGTGAAATAAAGTTCCTACTGTTACACTATAACTATTTTTACATTCCATACATACATAATATCTTGTACCAACATACTTACTACTTTTTTCACTTTTACAATAACTACATTGTGGTTTTCCTTTCCACCTTACTGTTTCTAAATAACTTAAACACTCTTCTTGAGTTTTAAAATTTTTAACTATTCTGTACACATTCATAATCTTTATTGTTATTAATTATACTATAAATTTCCTACCTTTTAGTCACCAAACGCCCCATAAACACTACTTCTTTATGAACCATATTACTTACTTTATGAACCACTTTATTTCATATTAAAAGTGGATTATAATTAAACTATAAGTAATTTTAATGTAGAGTTGAACCAAAGCCGTTCAGGGCGTTCAACTCTTTGCTATCAGTATAAAAGATTGGAACTGATAGCGTCCAATTTCTTGAAAAACAAGAAGCATCAGTTGAAAGTTTGAGTGCTTATGAACTGATGTAACAAATTTAATTTCAAAGTAGTGAACAACCTACCTTTTGAACATAATTCATAGTAGACTTGATAACTAAATTTGGAATTGATTTAAAACAGAAAAGCCTCGGAAATTTCCGAGGCTTTTGCATTATTGTTCTTATCTTTATGAAACTAATTAATCATTTGTTGATAGGTACATCATTCCCAAAAAAATTATTCCTCGATGATTATCGTGTTCCGAAAGATTGTGCATCTTATATGTATCAACGCGGACAAAATGTTTTAATCTATCATGAAGATTGGGAGATTGTTCGTTCTTATAAACAATTTTGTGATTGGATAACTAAAAATGGCTTACCAGATATTATTTCTTTTGACCATGATTTAGCAGATGTTCACGAATTAAAAGAAAGTCTTGTTATTGATGAATGGTTTGATTTAACAGAGAATAGAGAATATACTGGAATGGATTGTGCGAAGTGGTTAGTTAATTATTGTTTGGATAATAAGTTAGAATTGCCCAATTTTATTGTACATTCAGCAAATCCTGCAGGATGTGATAATATAAATGGATTATTAAAAAACTTTAAGGAAAAGGGAAGTTATACTTCTACTTATTGGACAGAAGAACCAGATGAAAATAATTAACATTTCAGATACGCATAGTAAACATGGATTAATTCCGGAAGAATGGTTAGAACCTGCAGATTGTATTATACATGCAGGTGATATTTCAACAAGAGGATATGAACATGAGATTGAAAACTTTTTTATTTGGTATTCAAGTTTAACACAGTATAAGTATAAAATTTTAATTGCAGGAAATCATGATTGGTACTTTCAAGATAATCCAACATATGTACAAGAGCTTTTAAAAAAATATCCTGATATTATTTATTTACAAGATTCAGGAGTTGAAATTGAAGGAATAAAGTTTTATGGATCTGCTTGGCAGCCAACATTTTTTAATTGGGCTTTTAATTTAGAAAGAGGATTAGATATTAAAGCTAAATGGGATTTAATACCTGTTGATACACAAATATTAATTACTCACGGTCCAGCTTTAAATCACGGAGATTTAGTAATAAATCAACATTCTCCTAACGGAGGTCAAAGAGTAGGTTGTGAAGATTTATTAAAAGCAGTTGAAAGGGTAAAACCAAAGTATCATATATCAGGACATATTCATTGTGGATATGGAACGACAACAAATGGAGATACAATTTTTATAAATCCATCAACAGCAAACGAAGCTTATCAAATGGTAAATAAACCAATTATATTTAATATTTAAAATAGAATGACAAGTTCAACAACAATATGTATATGTCGTAATAAACTCTTAGAAGTTTAAGGATAAACTATTGTTTAAATCTAAAACCTCTAAGTCGTAAAACATTTAGAGGTTTTTTAATGGAGTAGTGGCCAAGCTGGTAAAGGCCCGAATCTTATAAATTCGAAATGCGTGAGTTCGAGACTCACCTACTCCACATAAGGTGCGTTTGTTCATGGAGAGCGGTTAGTTCGCAAAACTAATTAAATTGTCATAGAATTTTACATTGGGAAGAAAATAAGCATAAGTAACCAAGTGGTAAGGTGTTCGTCTGCAAAACGAATTATATCAGTTCGATTCTGATCTTATGCTCAGTGGGTTCGATCCCTACATGCACCTCCGTTTTTTTCTTAAATAAAATTCTTATTTTTAAGAAAAATTTAAGTAATGAATGTCTTAATATGTGGGGCAACCTCTTACGGGAATAAAGGAGATGACGCCATTAGAAATATTATGGCAGAACATCTTGTATCTTTGGGAGTAAATGTTAAAGTTACTCGCCCCTATCCTCAAAAAGAATTAATTGAATGGGCTGATAAAGTAGTTATTGGTGGCGGAGGAATTTTATATGATCACGAAGGAGCTAATTTTGAATATTTTTTTAAACAATATTTAGGTTGGGCAATAGAATTAAAAAAAGAAGTATGTTTATGTGCAATTGGATTTCAATGTGTTCTTAAACCAGAAAATGTTGAGTATTTAAAAAGTGTTATTGATAAAATATCTTTTATATCAGTAAGACATCAACAAGATAAAGATTTATTTAAAGAATTAGGAATTACAGAAAATGTAATTGTCGCAGATGATTTGGGATTTTTAGTTAAACCATCTGCATATACATTTACAAATAAATCAACGAAGCCTAAAATTTGTATTATTCCACATAAAGAATATTTAATACAAGATTTAGTTTGGTTAATTGAAGAGTTAAAAGATTATTGGGACATTTATACTGTTATAACTTCTTATGAAGATTATAGTACATTATGTATATTACGAGATGCAATAGGAAAAGAAAGTTCTGTAAGAAGTTTTTGTTATTTAACTGAAAATGAAATTGTAAGTTTGTTGGGAGAAATGGATTATGTTCTTTCTGCAAGGTTTCATGGTTTAGTTTTTGCGAAACAAGGAAGCGCGAATATATTTACATTAGGGAGAGCATATAAAGTAGTAAATCAAATAACACCAGATGGTTTTTTATTTGAAGATATATTTGCACATGATTTAGAGAGTATAATGGAGAAATTAATTTTTACTACTCCTAAGCTTATATTAAACAACAATAGTACAGAACATTTAGATTTACTTACCAAGTTTGTTAATAATTAGGTTGTTAGTTTAAAAAATTATATCTAATTTTAGGTCATAATTAAAAATAAGCTATATTTAATAGCAATGAACAAGATGAAAACAATTCTTACATACACGTTAAACCGCTTATCGATGCATACAACATGGATAGAGCAGGGTGTACTGTTAATTGGCTTCGGACTTTTATAAATAAAAAGAAAGACATAATTATATAAGTGCACCCTTCCCACAAGAAGGGTTTTTTATTGATTAAAATATGCGCGATTGGTGTAATTGGCAACACAAAGGATTCCAAACCCTTTATTTCAGGATCATTGCCTGAGTCGCGTGCAACAAACAAAATGCCCCGATGGTGGAATCGGAAGGTTATTAATAAAGTTTTCCATTTCCACCATATTTATAATAAATAAAATTATTGTAAATGGAAAAGTGTATTTATTGTAACGAAGAAGCTAAATATCAGTTTAAAAACGGTAAATGGTGTTGTTCCCCTAATATGAATAATTGTGAAGAGATAAAAAAACTAAGAAGGAAAAGTTCACAATATATTTGGGATAATGGTTTAAGAGTTCTAAAAGAAAGTAGAATTTATTTAAAATTAGATGGGATTAACAAATGCGAATGTGGCTGTGGAAATACCGCAAAATTTGTTTTAAAAAGTAAAAAAATATGTTGTAGTGAGTATTGGAGTAAATGTTTAGCCACTAGAAAGAAAAATTCAGAAGGACAATTAAAAAGATACAAAGCTGAACCGTTTGAAAAGTGGGGAAGTCGATTAAAAAGAGAGTTAATATTAAAAGAACAAAAAGGTGTTTGTTTGCATTGTGGTCTTAAAGAGTGGAATAGAAAACCTTTAATATTAGAATTAGATCATATAAGTGGAGATAGATATAACAATAAGAGAGAAAACTTAAGATTATTATGTCCAAATTGTCATTCTCAAACACCGACATGGCATGGTAGAGATAAAAATACTGGAAAGACAAAAGTTACAGAGGCGGAAATAGTAAAAATATTAAATGAAACAAAAGATATAAATAAAACTTTATTTAAAGTTTCATTATCGATGTCTAAAGATAGTTATAAGAGAATACGAAAAATAATAGAAAAATATAATATTGAATTATATTAAATATCTTAGTGGTGCAATAGGAAGACACGCAAACCTTTAAAGGATCGTTTCTATAGAATAGAATTGGGTTAGGTAACAACTAACATCTGTATAGATTGTATAGGTTCAAATCCTATCTAAGATACGTTATCCCGTTCGCGACGAAAAGCAAGAGTCAATTCGCAATTGATACCTGTAGAGGTTATGGAGGTTCAAATCCTCTTTGGGGCACAATGTTTTGAGCAGCGGTTAGCATTAAATAACTGGCCAGATTAGATGGAAGACTAATCATAAGGAGGATTGGCAGAGAGCATTATTGCACCAATCTTGAAAATTGGCAGCCCCTTAAAAGGCTCGTGGGTTGAAATCCTACATCCTCCTCTGTAACTTTTTGAATATGGTGTTTTAAGCTTTAAGGTGAAGCGCTAGACTGTGAATCTAGAGAAGTCGGATCATTACCGACATTACACCCATTAAAATGCGCTTGTAGTGTAACTGGATAACATCCTTGGCTACGAACTAAGAGATTGAGGGTTCGACTCCTTCCAGGCGTACATAAAAGATAAATTCGCGAATAGTGTAAAGGTAGCACAGAGGCCTCAAAACCTTTAGTACAGTATAATAAATCTGAAAAGGTTTATCATCAATTTAAAAAATTGAATTTGGGATGTTCGATTCCTGTTTTGCGAGCCATATTTAGAATAAAATAATACCTGGCGCTATGGTGAAAGGGTATCACAGGACTCTCATAAGGTCTTAGTCACAGTTCGAGTCTGTGTAGCGCTACATTAAAAATAAGCCTTATAAGCAGAGTTGGCGCTGCGCTCGACTTGTAATCGAGAGACGTTCGGTTCGATTCCGGAATAGGGCTCTTTAATTAAAAAATAGAAAACGTGAAAGCAATTTTAATACTTAATGCAGATTATACTCCAATCAATATGGCTTCTTTGAAAAAAGGATACAATTTGATTTATAAGGGTAAAGCGGAAGTATTAGCTTCAGAAGTTAATCATCCGATGAATACAGAATCTAATGAATTGGAAAGACCAGTTGTGATTAGATTGTTAAAATATGTTGTATTACCTTACAAGAAATTAAACTTATCAAAGGTAAACATCTTGAAGAGAGATAAATATACTTGTGTATACTGTGGATCTAAAAAAGATTTAACATTAGACCATATTGTTCCAAAATCAAGAGGTGGACAAAATACATGGACAAACTTAACAACAGCATGTTTTCCGTGTAACCATAGAAAAGGCGCAAGAACACCAGATGAAGCAGGAATGAAAATAAACAGCATTCCAGTAATACCAACATATGGAACCTTTTTAACAAAAGAACAATTAGCTTATGCTAATATTACAAGAGTGTAAAAACTCTTGAAATGCTTTTATAGTTCAGTGGTAGAACACAATCCTGGTACGATTGAAACAACAGTTCGATTCTGTTTAATAGCTCGCGGATTAAAACATACAAATTACTAAGTTAAGGATTCGGTTACCTTCTGAACCTCTTAAAAGTAAAATAAATTAGGAAATTAACATTAAAGATATTAATTTTAGGTCAGAAATAATATCAACGCTATATTTAAAAGCAGAGAATTATTCCTAACAAAAGAGTAAATATAGAAATAGGATTACTTATAATTTTTGAAAATAAAAATGAAAACAATTAACAACATATTATCGCTGCAAAGCTTACAACTCTTACAAAAAGAGAGTGGGTCTTGTATTGTCTAATATGTAGTTGTATTAAATGATTCGTTACCCACTTCGAAAGAGTGGGTTTTTTATTGCTTATTATTATGCCCGATTGTTGGAATTGGTAGACATGCTGACAAAAAAAACAACAACTCTCATATTTATAATTAATGAGAGAAGATATTTTAAACCAAAAAGATGAGATTGCATCTTGGATAAAGCAGAGCAAAAGTAAAGCATTTATCTGTAAACAATTGGGTTGTCAAACAACAACTTTAGAGAGCTACTTAAAACGTTTAAACTTAGAATATAAAGGCAATCAAGGTGCGAAAGGACAAAAGATAAGTTCATTTAAAAAAAGTGCTTATGAATTATGTAAAACACCTACAGTTAATAGCCATAGATTGAAATTAAGATTATTAGAAGATAAAGTTTTTGAAAGATGTTGTGATGTATGTAAACAAAAAGAATGGATGAATAAACTTATTCCTTTAGAATTACATCATAAAGATGAAAACCATTGGAATAATGAAATAGAAAACTTACAGATACTGTGTCCTAATTGTCATGCGCAAATGCCTAACAATAGTGGAGCAGCAAATAAAAAAAATAAGCCTTCGTGACGGAACTGGTATACGTTTTTGTCTTAGAAACAAAATTTTAGGGGTTCGACTCCCCTCGAAGGTACAAATGCTCCTGTGGTGGAATTGGTAGACACGATCGGCTTAAAATCGATTGCGAAATGCGTGCAGGTTCGAGTCCTGTCAGGAGTACAAATACCTTAGTGTCGAAATTGGTAAACGAGATAGTCTCAAAAACTATTGCATTAGCTTGTGGGTTCGAGTCCCATCTAAGGTACGCTTTGTTAAATAAAAGGGAAAGATATAAATTAGATCACTTTTATTGGTAGCATAGCAGTGTGGCGGAATTGGCGTACGCGGAGGGCTTGAAATCCTCCAGTCTGAGAAAGACTTATAGGTTCGAATCCTATCTCTGTGACAAATAATCCAAAATAAATTTGGACATTAGTATTTAATTATATAAATTTAGGTCATGATTAGAATAGTAAACATAAACGCTCAAAGTCAGCAAAGTTCGCTTCGCTCACTCGAGATATGTTTTGACTAATCAATTGGTTTTTAGGTTAGGTTTAAGAAGATCCGAGTCGCAAGAGTCGGATTTTTTTTTTGCTTTATATTGCCCCGTCGTCTAGCTGGCAGGACACGACCCCTTGAAGGTTGAGAGACAAGTTCGAAGCTTGTTAGGGTAACTGGTCACTTTTTGAAATTATCTGATATTTAAAGATAATGGCAAACAAAAGTGAAAGTAAAAAGTATCATTACATCTATAAGACAACGAATCTTATAAATGGAAAGCATTACATAGGTAAGCACTCAACAAATAATCTAAATGATGGTTATTTGGGGTCAGGAACTTATTTGAGAAGATCAGTTAAGAAACATGGAGAACAAAACTTCGAAAAAAAAATTTTAGAATATTGTGATACATATGAAAAACTAAACCAAAGAGAAAAAGAGATTGTAACAGAAGATGTAATTAAAGACCCTTGTTGTATGAATTTAAAACCTGGCGGCTTAGGAGGCTTTAATAATGAAGAACATAAACAAAAATGGATTACTGGGCGTGAATGGGGTAGAATAATTGGAGGGAAAATAGCGCAAGCTAAATTTAGAAGTGATGAAGAACAAATTAAATTACGTAGTGAAAAGGCAAGCAAAACATTAAAATTGTTTTACAAAACAAACCCAGGTAGTTTTAAAGATAAGTCTCATACTCAAGAATCTCGACAAAAACAAAGTTTAACTAAACAAGGTACTGGTACAGGGAAGGAAAATTCACAATATGGGACTTGCTGGATTACTAACGAAACAGAAAACAAAAAAATAAAGAAAACAGATTTAATTCCAGATGGTTGGAGATTAGGTCGAAAATATAACACAGCCCTTTGGTGTAATTGGCAACACAGACCGCTTTGAACGGGAAGAGTTCAGGTTCGAACCCTGATTGGGCTACATGAAAGAAAAACCAAAATATTGGAAATCTTTAAAAACTGGAAATCTTTATGATTATGAAGAATATAGTAATCATGGCCATGGAGGTTGGCATAGTGGTTTTGTACCAGGTGAAGGAATGATCACTAAAAATGATTTACCAAAAGATGAATATCCATATACAATTGTATATGAAGTAAAATAACATAAGGAAGGCAGGCGAATATCGGTTTGTCGTGCTTGTTTGCTAAACAAGTCTGTGTAATAGCAGTAAGGGTTCGAGCCCCTTGTCTTCCTCTATTTTTTTACCATATTTAAAGCATAATGATAAGATGCTTTAAATGTGAATGGAAACTTCCAGAGTTTCTATTCCGTAAAAATAGAATGAAGTACAAAATCCCTTCTGATAAAGGAAGAGTTGTTGTTTGTCGCTTTTGTAACGCGAAAGAAATTTATAAAGAAGGTAGTTGTGTTCAATATAACTTTACTATAAATAAATTCGAAGTAATTAAAGTTATACCTAATTTTAAGAACGCTATTAAAAGATTCTTTTTCTAAATATTTAATTATATAATAAAAAAAGAATGAGCATAGATAAACTACTTGGAGTACTTCTAGAATTTGATGTCAATCAAACTTGGGTTAATCCTAAAACAGGAAATAAAGTTGGTTATTATCGCGCTATGAAATTAGGGCTTATTAAACCTGGTGAAAAGAGTACAACATCTGAGCCTAGTCCAATTTTAAAACCTTCAAAAATTAATCCTGCAGCAAAAGTTCCTACAAAAGGACATGCAACTGGACCTCGACCAAAGAAAGACCCCAATGCTCCAAAAGCTTGGTGGGCAGGATATACAAAATATAAATTAAACGCATATCCCGTTAACGTTCCAGAGAGTGATGTTAAAGTCAATTTAGAAGGAGATATCGATTCTCATCACGTATTACAATGGGTAAGTCCTAAAACAGGAAAAACCATTAGAGCTTATACTCAAAAATTCTTACAAAAGAATGCTGATATTAAATGGAAACGTTTATTAAAAATTAAACCTAAAGATATTGCTAACATTCAACATACTGCTACTCAAATATTAAATAACCCTTCAGCAGATGATAGATTAAAACAAGCTGCCGCCATTATTAGTATTATATCTCACACAGGGTTAAGAGTTGGAAGTATTAAAGGCTTTGAAGAAACTGGAAATAGAGGAGTATCAACGTTATCACCAGAAAACTTGAGAGTTGCAGGAAATAATATCAAATTTAATTTTGTTGGGAAGTCTTATCAAGATAATGAAGCTGAAATTTATGATCCAGCTTTAGCGAAATACTTAACAACTAAGAAAGTAGAAAGAAAAGGCTCGCCTTTAATATTTTCTATTCCTAAAAATTATATTGATGAAGTATATGATAAGTATATGAAGATGGAAAAGTTTAAAATAAAGGATTTAAGAACTTATGTTGCAAATAAAGTAACTAAAGATATTCTTTATAAAGATCCAACTTCTCCTCCTCCGTTGCCACAAAACCAAAAAGAGATTAAACTTATGGTTAAGAATAAATTAAAGGATGTATTTGAAAGAGTTTCACAGATATTAAACAATACTCCCAATATGGCAAGAACCTCTTATATTCATCCTCAAGTTATTCATAATTGGCTGGCTGAAATTGGTGTTAAAGCAGAATTTGTAGGTTATAAAGAAGAAGTTTTAAGAGAAGATGAATTTGATAATGTTATTGATTCAGCTTCCATTGATAACGAAGACGAATTTGAAGATGTTGATATATACCCATTACCAGACTGGTGGGATAATGATGAAATAGATTTAGTACCAATAAATAAATAAAAAATATAATGGATAATAACACAAATTTAGATAATTGGGGTAAACCTAAAACAAATGCTTGGAAATGGATTCTTGGCAATTATGGTTTTATTATGGCATCATGGTTAACAATTGTAATATTAACTTTTATATATGCAACACCAGGAATAAACATGATATTAATATTTCTTATCTTGGCTGCAGCTCCAACTGCTTTATTAATTTATGTACCAAAATGGTATAAACAATTAGTTTCAGATAATTATATTTTACCTTTCGAAAGATCCCCTTTCAAAGACATTTTAAAAAAATAAAAACATGAAATATATAGCAATCTTAATTATTTTTGCGTTTTTTGCTGGAACAAAACCTTGTGCCACCAAAGGAGATAGTACTAAAGTTAAACTACAAGCTTTAGATACTCTTAAAAATAGAAATAGAATATCTACAACCATTGAAAATATTTCTTTAAGTGATGTTTTAAAATCTGGCGACGATGAACAAAGGTTTAATTCAAATCAATATGTTACTTTACAAGGATTTGTATTTGACGTTAAACATGGCCAAGCAGAAACATGTAATTGTCACACAACAGATGCAACCCAAAAAGATATTCATATAGAAATCGTTCAAGATCTTAGTAACTCTGGTGGAACTAAAAGAATGGTTGTGGAAGTAAATCGTTATACAATAGCTCAATATCCTGATATGAATTATGAAAACATACATAAACTAATTGGTAAGAATATTAGATTTTCTGGCTGGTTATTTTTTGATGAAGAACATAAACAAAACGCTTTCAACACTTCACCAACTGGCACTGACCTTTGGAGAGCTACTTGTTGGGAGGTACATCCTTGTATGAATATTAAGGTTATTAATTAACCTTGTCTAACACAATAATACTGTACGGTTGTTATTTAACAGTATTATCTGTATCTTTATATTATGAAACATTTTTCAGCAGATACACATTTCGGTCACCGACTTATGATTAATAAACTTCTAATGGGAGTTCATGCTCGTCCGTTTGAAACAACAGATGAAATGGATGAAGCTCTTATTAAGAATTGGAATGCCGTAGTTGATCCCGAAGATGAAGTATTTCATCTTGGAGATGTTGGTTTGAATAAACCAGAAAGACTAAAAGAAATTCTTGGAGAACTTAATGGCAAAATTTATCTTATAGAAGGTAACCACGAACATACTGCTAAGAAAGCAAAATGTATTGATCGATTTGAATGGGTTAAACCTTATCACAAACTTGATGAAATGATTGATGGGAAAGATATTAGAATTTGCCTATTTCATTTTCCAATTGCTTGTTGGGATAAATCACATCACGGAGCTTTTTGTCTTCACGGGCATTCACATGGTTCTTATTTTATACCAAAAGGAAAAATTCTTGATGTAGGAATAGATGGACCAATTTCAAACCTGGCTCCAGTTTCTCTTACTCAAGTAATTGAATATATGAAAACAAGAGAACACGAAGTATTAGATCATCACGATCCTTTAACCAAAAGAGCATAATTATGGACCTTAGTAAAGAAGCAAATCCTCTTGACGAAAGAAAAGAAATCATACAAGATGTTATTGATCGTCACATTCAATACAATGCTAAGTATGTTAAAGCATTAAAAAAATTAAACGAAAAATTCCCAACAAATGTAACTGAGAAAGATTGCAGCTTGGGAGGTAAAATGAAAATCAGAAGCTATGAAAAAGGGTAATGAAGATATGAGAATTGAACCGATTGAAGGAGCACCAATCTCATTAAACAAATTAGTTAATTCAGAAGCAATAAAAAATTCTCCATCTGATTTTAAAATGCTAATTGATAATTCAGGAAGTGGATTCGTTAATGATACTCCGCATTTGGCAAATATTACAATTGCTGATAGAGAAATGCAAGCTGATTATTTTCTGGGGTTAGGCCTTCCAATGCCGCCATACTTATTAAAGTATTTAAAAATTGCTTATTCCACAGATAAAACAGAAGCAGAAATTTTAGCTTTGTATGAATACGCAAAGACAAATAAAGAAATGAAACAACTAATTGGATTCATTCAATTATTTGCAGGATGTTGTAAACATAAAATGAGTGCTTATATCGAAGAACCGGAAACTCATTTACATCCAAAGAGACAAGCTTCTTTTATGAGTATGTTTCATGCTATTAAAGATGATTACACTCCCAAACCTCCTCTTTCTCCCATACCTACCTTTGCTCCAAAGGTTTAATAAAACAAGAAACACTCTTAATCGAGTGTTTTTTTTTGTTCTTGTTAATGTGTCACTAATTCTACATATTTAATTAATATAAAACTTAGTTAAATGGCACAATATGATTTAGAAGGCGGCGAACTTGCTGCATCAGTTACTCCTCACCAAAGAATGGATATGGTTCAAATGGGTTATAATCCAATGTCTCCAGATGATGTAGAAAGATATTATAACAAACAAAAACCAGCAGAAGGTTTACATGAGATTGCAGGTGTAAAAAAATATACTTCTCTTGGAGGAGGTATTGATGGTTCTTCTAAAGATGCAGATTTACTTAGAGATTTTGAAATGGAGACTGGTGCTTCATTAACAAATGGAAGAGTTCCTACAGGTAATCCAAGAGATGAAGCAAGATCAGCAATGGATAATTATGGTTCAGGAAGCGGTCTTGATTTAGATTCTAAAATTTCAAGGATTTCAGAAAAAGTAAGTAATTCCAAACAAAGACAATTACCAGAAGCTCAAAGACAAAATCAAAACTCTGATAGAAGATTAATACAAGCTCCTAAACAAACATTGCCTATTATAAACGAAGCAGCCAAAGCAAAAACAGTTGGTTATAAAATGGGCATAAGATATATTAATGCATTTATAGCAAATGTAAAAGCTCCTTCTTCTGCAAACAGAGCAGAGTTAATGAAAGAGATGAATAATTTAGTTTTAATTGAAGATAAAATTCTTCCTCAACTAATTAAAGAATATAGACAAGGTATTGCCATTGCTGAAAATGAATTATATCAAAAGATTCGTACTAAACCACAAGCTTAATGAAAGATGATAAAATGAAGAAGATAATAGATGAAGCTGTAAATGAAATTACAGAGAGTTTGTCTATTAAGGAAGCTTTAATTATTTTGAAAGAAGATAATAAGATTCTTAATTCTTTAGAAAAATCTTATGATTCATATTATAATGTGAATAATGAAATTACTCCTGAAAATTGGAAGTATTTTATTGATGCGTTGGGTGAAGTTATAAAAAGCGAAGACTTTAGAAAGAAATGTAAAGATGTTAATTGCAAACTTTATTGTGTTAAGTTTTTTACTAATTTAAAATTTGCAATTGCTGAGAATGCTGAAGATACACTTAAATTTGAATTAAAGAAATACTTTCCTCAACTTGTAACAGAAGATCCAGAAATTTTTGTAGATACATTTTTCACTTTACCTTTTGAATTTGTTAGCTTGGTTGTACGATACTTAGCCAACGTTGCTTATAAAGAAAAGAAAAATGATTTAACTCCTCAATTAAAAGAAGCTCAAGAATATTTTAATGAGATGCAAAAGAGAAAAAACAATTTCATAACAGAAATAAATAAAATCTCTCAAGGTAAATCTACAGTATTTTCTATTTATGAAGCCCAAGAATTATTAGATACAAAAGCTTTCTTTGAATACAACCCAATTAACGCAGGAACATTAGAATATATTATGCGTGTATTAACTAATAAGAAATCTAAACAAGCTTTGGAAGATGAATTTGGTAAATTCAAATTACAACTTATGAAAGATCAAATATTAGAACATCCAAGTTATATTCAATTTGTTCAAGAAGTTAAAGATGATAAAGATATGCCTTTCT
>CAAGKR010173327.1_pt1 | contig 28112 bp, 25 predicted proteins | sample 2556971 | NCBI WGS metagenome assembly CAAGKR01 (sample SAMEA5207829, study PRJEB30636) | soil metagenome | biome: forest; feature: boreal; material: soil | place: USA | collected 2011-09 | depth 1 m | reverse complement strand
GTCTCGGTGTCGACCATCGGGAAGAGCGTGTTGTCTGAGTCGCCGACAACGCCGTCGGGCATGCCCTTGGCCCCCAGTGCATAGCCCGCGATGTTCAGGTGCGAGTAGTCGATCGGATAGTCCTTGTCGCCTCCGGCCGTCATGGCGCCGAAGGGACCGGGATAGATGACCTCCCGGCCGCGGAACGAGGACTTGAACACCTCGCAGTTGCCCCGGCAGTCCTCCAGGCAGCGGGAGCACAGCCCGCTTCCCGGGACCACGTTCCTCGAACGGTTGGATGTCTGTGATGCATCGTGACCACGTGGTGATTGCAGGTTCATCCGGCCTCTTCTTCCTCCCTATGCAGGTACGCGCGAAGCGCCTGCCAGCCCATCAGTCTGCGTGCATAGTAGCGCCTTCGGAAACCTGTTGGAAATGTGTGCGAAACTTGACCGTAATGAAAGCGGCCACAGAGGGGCGGGGACGCATGTCCAAGCAGGCGCGCATCGAGGTCATGGCGAAGATCCGCGAGTGCAACGTGGAGTTCATCCACCTGTGGTTCACCGACGTGCTCGGATTCCTCAAGACGTTCGTGATCACCGTCGACGAACTCGACCTCGCGATGATCGAGGGGATGGGGTTCGACGGCTCGTCGATCCAGGGGTTTGCACGCATCCAGGAGTCCGACATGATCGCCCTGCCCGACCCGGCCACCCTGCAGATCCTGCCTTGGCGCCAAGGCGATCACCTGGTCGCGACGATGTTCTGCGACATCCGGACTCCCGACGGGACCGCGTACCCGGGCGATCCCCGTGAGGTGCTCCGCCGCAACATCGGCAAGGCGAAGGATATGGGCTTCGACTTCTTCGTCGGCCCGGAGCTCGAGTACTACTACTTCAAGAACGACACTGACGCCGAACTACTCGACCATGGCGGCTACTTCGACATGACGACGCGCGACCTCGCGATCGACCTGCGCAAGGACACGATGCGGGCGCTGAAGAACGTCGGGATCCAGGTCGAGTACAGCCACCACGAGGTGGGGCCGAGCCAGCACGAGATCGACCTCAGGTACGACGAGGCGCTGCGGATGGCCGACAAAGTGATGGCGTACCGGCTGGTCGTGAAGGAGATCGCCCAGCTCAACGGTGCTTACGCGACATTCATGCCGAAGCCGATCTTCGGCGAGGCCGGCAGCGGCATGCACGTGCACCAGTCGCTCTTCGCGGACGGCTCGAACGCGTTCTACGACCCGTCCGACGAGTACCACCTCTCCGAGATCGCCAAGGCGTACGTGGCCGGCCTGCTCCACCACGCGCGCGAGATCTGCGCGGTGACGAACCAGTGGGTCAACTCCTACAAGCGCTTGGTCTCGGGATACGAGGCGCCCGTCTACATCTGTTGGGCTCATCGCAACAGGAGCGCGCTCGTGCGCGTGCCTATGTACAAGCCCGGCAAGGAGAAGGCGACACGCGTCGAGCTCAGGAGTCCCGACCCGGCCTGCAACCCCTACCTCGCGTTCTCGGTCATGCTGGCCGCCGGTCTCGACGGCATCCGCCGCGGGCTCGAGCTCCCGCCCGACGTGACGGACAACATCTACGAGATGGGCGAGGAAGAGCGGACCACGCTGGGCATCGAGCAGCTCCCCGAGAGCCTGAACGAGGCCGTCAACGTCATGGAGAAGAGCGACCTGGTGCGCGAGGCGCTCGGCGACCAGGTCTTCGAGTGGTTCATCCGCAACAAGCGCATCGAGTGGCAGGACTACCGCACCCGGGTCACCGCGTGGGAGCACGACTCCTACATGGCGATCCTGTAGAGCGCCACCGCTTCCCTGCCGGCTGACAGCCCTGCCCGAAGCCGCCGGCGACGCCGCCGGACCTCTGCGAAGAGGACAGGCCCCTGACAAAGGGGCCTGTCCTCTTCGTGACCGCCGCGCTCGGAGAGTGCGAGGATCTCAGAAGCCGCGTCTGGCTACCAGCCCGTAGATGAAGAGCACGACGACGGCTCCACCCGCCGCGACCAGGATCGAGATCAGGTTGAAGCCCGTCACCGCCGGCCCCCCGAGCAACCCGGAGAGCCACCCGCCGACGAAAGCGCCGACGATGCCCAGAAGGATGGTTATGATCCATCCGAACCTGTCCCCCATGACCACCTTCGCGATGATGCCGGCGATCAGACCGATGCCGATCCACACCAAGATGCTCATTCCGTCCATGCTCTGTGCTCCTCCTCCGATGAAGCCCGCTGGATGCCGCCTACGCGTCCATTTCCCCAAGTGACGCAGCTCTTCACTGCTGACTGGTCGTGTCCTCGCTCTTCTCGACGCGCTCGACGGTCTCAGACGACCTGCGCGGGCTGACCGCGCGAATGAGCGAGACGATGCCCCAGCCGATCAGCGCGTAGACGGCCAAGGCCAAGAGCGAACTCAACTCGAACGACGAGCCTGCGGCGGACTGCGTCTTGAAGACCGCATCGAACGGGATCATGAACGGCGTGGACAGACTGTGGATGAACGAGACGAAGCCCGCGTCGCGATTGGCGCCGAGCAAGAGCAGCACGAAACGCATCGCGATGATGACCTCTATCACGCCGAACACGTAGTAGACGACGCGAGCCCAGATCACCTCGGCCGGGGAACGGGTCTCGGTGTGCACCATCCGCCTGCGTGCACTCGAGCCGGCATCGACTTGGGCCATCATGGAGTCCTTTCGCCTCTGGGGCAGCGGACCTGCCCCAGAACATATGTTCCCGCGGGTCAGCACACCCAGACCCGAGCGGGCAGAGGGTCCGCCTACTTGCCGCGGTCGTCCCAAGCCTTCATCGCGCGGTCGGTCCAGTCGTCCCAAGCGGACCCGAGATCGTGCGAGGCCTCGTCCCACTTGTCGTCTGCGGCGTCCCACGCCGCGGCGGCCTTGATCTTCAATTCGTCGTACTGCTTCTGGAGACCCGCGACGTGTTCGGTGTAGGTGACCTTCGCGTCCCCGCTGGCCGCTCCGGCCTTGGCCTTCATGGTGTCGAGGCTGCGCTTCCCCTGCTCGATCTGTGCATCGACGCGTGCCTTGAGCTCGTGCTTCTGCATCGAGATGTCTCCTTCTTTGGAGTGGTCTGCCCGCCCACCAAGCCTTGCCACGTGCACACGTGTTACCCGCATGCAGTAGTTGCCCCGAAGCGGTCGCTGCGAAGCGCCGCACCAGTTAGTGGTGCGGCGGCCGTACGGGTATCTACTGATTGATCGGGCGGGAGTCCGCCCGCGCGTTCGCGCACTCCCGGAGGTCCCGTGAACGAGAAGCACCCTTCGCCCAGCGCTGCTAGATGGCGCCGCACCCTGCTGGGCGCGGAGTCGCGCTGGCCCGCGTTCGCCGCGGCGATCGTCGTCATCGTCGGCCAGGCGCGCCTCGCGAACAGCCTGCAGCTGCAGCCGGAGTGGCTGCTTCCCGGCGCGGCAGCGGTCCTCCTGGTCACTTCGATCGGCTTCTACATCTCGCCCGCGAAGCCCGGCCGGCTCGAACGGGTGATCTCCATCGGCTTGGCGGGAGTCCTCGTCGTCGCGAACGCCGGCAGCTTCGTCTTGCTCGCGCGCGGCGTCTTCTTCGGCTCTTCGCTCGACCCGATCGGGCTGCTCATGAGCGGAGTGACGCTGTGGATCGTCAACATGCTCATCTTCGCGCTCGTCTACTGGGAGCTGGACGGCGGCGGTCCCGAGGCGCGGCTCGAGCGCCGTCGCGAGTTCCCGGACCTGGTCTTCCCGCAGCAACAGGCCGACCAGGAGAAGATCGCCCCCGCCAGCTGGCAGCCCTCCTTCGGCGACTACCTCTACCTCGCCATCACAAACGGCACGGCATTCTCACCGGTCGATGCGATGCCCTACACGAAGCGGGCGAAGCTCGCGATGGGTGCGCAGAGCCTGCTGTCGTTCGCCATCGCTGCGGTCCTGGTAGCGCGCGCGGTGAACATAGCCAAGGGGTAGAGCGGTCGTCGTCGATCGGAGCGGTGACATGCCACACGCCATCTGGAGAGGCACCATTTCCTTCGGGCTCGTCACCATCCCGGTGACGCTGCTTCCCGCGGTGCAGCCGCGCGAGCTGGCTCTTCATCTGGTGGACGAGCGCGACCTCGCACCTATCCACAACAAGCGCGTGAACGAGACGACCGGCAAGGAGGTCGCGTGGGAGCACGTGGCCAAGGGCTTCGAGGTGCAGGAGGGACGCTTCGTGCTCGTGACGGACGACGATCTTCGGGCGGCCAACGTCGAGGCCACCCAGACGATCGACGTTCTCGCGACGGTGTGCGCCGACGAGATCCACCCCGAACTGTTCGACACCCCCTACTACCTTCAGCCGGAGAAGGCGGGCCGCAAGGCGTACCTGCTGCTTCGCGAGGCCCTGAAGACAGCGAAGAGGGTGGCGCTCGCCAAGATCGTCATCCGCACCCGCCAGCACCTGGCCGCGATCGTGCCCGACGGTGACCTGCTCGCACTCGAGGTCCTTCGCTACCCGTACGAGCTGCGCGACGTCGCCGAGCTGGACCTCCCTGCGAGTGGGCCGGCCGCGATGAAGTCGTCGGGGGTGACGAAGGCGGAGCTCGATCTGTCGGCGCAGCTCGTCGCGACCATCTCGAAACCCTGCGACCCCGCAGCGCCCGAGTACAGGGACACGTACCACGACGACCTCATGGCGCTCATCGAGCGCAAGGCCGCGGGAGTCGCTCCGGCCGCGCCGGCTCCGGCTGCGGCGACGCAGGGCCGCGGCGAGGTGGTCGACATCGTGTCGCTTCTGAAGAAGTCGCTGGACGAGGCGAAACGCGCCCACGCCTGACGAGGGAGGACGCATGCCGCTCGAAGAGTACCGCCGCAAGCGCGACTTCTCGACGACGCCCGAACCGACCGGCGGGAAGGCGGCTGCCCGCGGCGCGCTCACCTTCGTCGTCCACAAGCACGCCTCCCGCGCGCTCCACTACGACCTGCGGCTCGAGGTGGACGGCGTCTACGCGTCTTGGGCGGTGCCGAAGGGCCCCTCGCTCGATACGCACGACAAGCACCTGGCGGTCCACGTCGAGGACCACCCGCTCGAGTACGGGTCGTTCGAGGGGGTCATCCCCGCGGGAGAGTACGGCGCCGGGACCGTCATGATCTGGGACCGCGGCATCTTCACACCGGTCGACGACCCGACCGCGGGCATCGCGAAGGGCGACTTCAAGTTCGTGCTGGAGGGGTCCAAGCTGCACGGCCAGTGGGTGCTCGTGCGCATGAAGCCGCGGCCCGGTGACAAGCGCGAGAACTGGCTGCTCATCAAGGAACGTGACGAGCACGTCCGCCCGCATGCCGAGTACGACGTGCTGGCCGCCGAGCCCGACTCGGCAGCCACGGGTCGCACGATGGAGGAGATCACGGCTGCCGGTGCCGACCCCCCGAAGCCCGCGGGTGGGGCGGCTGGCGCCGACCCCCTGCTCCTCGCGGCTGTCGCGGCCGACCCTCCCGAGGCAGACGATCCGCCGCTCAGACTGGGGGGCGTCATCATCACGAACCCCGAGAAGCGCCTCGAGCCAGCCGGCATCACCAAGGCCGACCTGGCCCGCTACTACGAGCAGGTGTCTTCGTGGATGCTTCCGCACATCGCCGGGCGCCCGCTGACGATCGTGCGCTGCCCGCACGGCGAGCCGGGCGCCGAGGGCTGCTTCTACCAGAAGCATCCCGAAGCGCGGGGATGGCCAGACACCTTCAAGACCGTGACGATCCAGGACAGCGGGGGACCCGCCGTCTACTTCTACGTCGAGGACGAGGCCGGTCTGCTGTCGCTGGCCCAACTGGGTACGCTCGAGATCCACGTGTGGAACTCCCTTGCGAGCGACCCCGAGCGCCCGGATCGCATCATCTTCGACCTGGACCCCGGCCCGGGGGTGGACTTCGCCGGCGTCGTCGATGCCGCCCGCACCGTCCGGGATTCGCTCGATGCCCTCGGGCTCACGGCATTCCTGAAGACCACCGGCGGACACGGCCTGCACGTCGTCACCCCGATCGTGCCCGATCGCACGTACGACGACGTCCGCGACTTCGCGCACGCGCTGGTGAGCCTGCTCGGCGCGCGGCGACCCGACCTGTTCGTCGCCGTGATGGCCAAGGTGCAGCGCCCCGGACGCGTGTTCATCGACTACCTGCGCAACGCGCACGGGGCCACGGCCGTATGCGCGTACTCCACGCGCGCGCGCCCCGGCGCGCACGTGAGCGTGCCTCTGACCTGGGAGGGCGTCGGCAGAGCCGACCCGTCGGCATACGACGTCACCACGGTGCCGCGACGGCTGGCAGCCCTGCGCAAGGACCCGTGGGACGGGTACGAGCACGCGCGGCGAGCACTGAGTGGCGACATGATCGCCGTCGTCGGGGCAGGCAAGGAGTAGGAGCGCGGACTCAGCCGACCATGGCGATGTACAGCTCGGCTGTCTTCTCCCACGTCGGATACAAGCTCAGAGCCAGTTCATGCATCCCATGGCGGAAGTCCGGGTCCTTGGTGGGATAGGTGTCGAGGGCGTGCGCCACGAGACCGGCCAGCCGGCCGGTGAGGTCGGGACCCGGGGACAGACCGGCGAAGGCCGCGTCCCCGAGTGCCTCGCACAGGAAGTCGTCGAGCGCGACCATCCCGCTGTGGTAGGAAGCCAGCGGGATCGCGCCCGACGCGAGTCCCTCGGCGTTGACGAGCGCGGCTGCCTCCGGGAACACGGACGGGACCACGCACACATCGGCGGCGGCGAACACCGCCGCGAGCTGATCGTGCTCCAGATGCCCGAGGAAGGCGGCGCTCCTTTCGTCTGCGGGCGCCGGCACCTCACTCACGACCTCGCCCCACTCCGGTGGCGACTGCAGCAGCGGCTCCGATCCGACCAGCCGCCTCGCGGCATCGACGTCCCCGGAATCCACCAGCGTGGCCAACTCCTCGAGGGGCACCCGCGCGGGTCCACCTCCCGCGACAAGCAGGCGGACCGGCCTCCCGCGCGATCGCGACACGAGCGGCATCGCCGCGACGGCGTGCTGGACGCCCTTGGTTGGGCGCAGCGAGCCGGCGTACGCGACGATGTCGTCGTCCGCCGCGAGTCCGAAGCCGGCGGGCAGGTTGGCGCGCTGACGCAGGGCGGCCAGAGCGGCCTCGCGGTCGTTCGCGGGAGCGAAGAGCTTCCCGTCGATGCCCGGCGGCATAGCGACGGTCTTGTCGGCGATCCGCAGGCCGTGTTCGAGCGCCCACTGGACCAAGTCGCCGCGAGCGCCCTCCGAGACGGTGGCGATGCGCGCAGCGCCAGCAAGACCCTCCACCGCGAACGGCACCAGGTCCTCGTCGGCCCGGACGCTGAAGTTGAGTGCGGATCCGTGCTCGGTCACGATGTAGGGCGCCCGGCCCGCGAGGGCCTTGCTCACGACGTACGGCTGCATGATGACGTGTTGGGCCAGAACCAGCTCGGGAGCCCATTCGTCGAAGACAGTCCGCAGCGCGCGAACGTTGCGGGAGACATAGCGCTCCCGCATGTCGGCGGGTGCGTTCTGGAACGCGCGCACCTTGCTTCGCTCGAAGGACGGGAAGAAGCCCTCCACGTAGACCAACAACTCGCCGTGGAGGTCGGGCCTGACGATCCGGCAGCGTCCGGGCATCGAGCGCGGAGTCTGGCGGACGAGGGTCAGCGCCTCGTTGGCCCCATCGAGCGTGTATGCGGCATCGATGAAGTCGCAGCGCTCGGGCTGCGGCTCCTGGCACACGAGCGTCACGTCGTGCCCGAGACGCACCAGAGCGCGGGTCAGCTCGCGGACGTAGATGCCGCTTCCAGAGTCGTGCAGGAAGTACCCGTGCACCACCGCGACCCTCACGAGCGCCCCCTATGCGCGAGTCCGTCTGAGCCGCCGGCGCACCGCGCGTGACGCCGATGCCTTCAGGCGTCTGATCTGATACAGGGTCAGACCCCGCAGATCGACAGCGCGGAGCGCGAGATTGCCCTTCGGGCTCGACGTGAGGAGCCCGTACCTCGCACCGGCGGTTCTGCCGGGATCGCGGAAGACCCGTACACGCGGGACGGGTGCGCATTCCGCCAGGCTGCGTTCGCGCCACGTGCCCCCCGCGGCCACCCTGAGGTAGAGATCGTGTACATCGCCCTTCGGCAACGCGAGCAAATGGTCGGCCGGGAGCGTGTCCTCGATCTGCACGAAGGGGGCGTCCTCTCCGAGGACGACGCGGGACGCGAGAGGGAACGCGGATTCGCCCGCTCCCGTGCGCGACCGCGCGATCAAAGTCACGCCCGTGATGTCTTCGGTCAGTGCGCCCAGACGGCAGACAGCGGTGAGGCGGATGCCGCTCGGTCCGATGTCGAGGGGATCGACTCTGCAGTACGCCTTGAGCGCCGGGGCTATATCGAACAGATCTTCCGGCAGCCCTTGGGCCGGATCGCGAAACCAGGGCAGCGTCAGGAAGATCCGCTCGCCTTCAACGAGCACCCCAGGGGGACCGGGCGCGGTCTCCAAAGCGTCGACATACGCTAGGAACCTCTCGGAGTCCCCCTCCGACACGAACCGCATGAGAACGCGTCCACGCGGCAGGAACGCCCTGTCGATGTTCTCGGTGTAGTAGTCAGCCACGATCCCACGCAACCGCGCGAACGCCGCCTCGCGCAAGATGGGATCGGGGTCCAAGCGATATGCCCTGCACAAGGTCTGTGTCTCGACTTGGAAGAGACGCCTCATCAGCGCGTCTCTCTGCGGGCCGGGGGGCACCACGCTGGCGAGCAGATCGAACGTGTAGCTCACTCCCGGCAGTCGGTCGGCCAGCGTCATCCTGCTCAAGGTGATGTTCGAGCGGTCCTCCCGATTCGCCCAGAATACGTAGTCCTTGTCCGACAGGATCGAGATACCGTTGCCCTTGACGTAGGCCAAGGTGACGAACCCGATATCCTCGTGCACCCTGAAGTCCTCGGCGAACCGCAGCCCGAGGGATCGGACCATCTCCGTCCTGAACAGCTTGATGGGACTGAGGGTCCAGTAGACGGACGACGAGAACACGTCGGTCCGCGGCACCGTGCGGGTGAACATCGACGCAGGTGCGCCGCGGCCACCGACCCCCTTCATCCTAGGAAGCACGACGTCGGTCCGGTTCTCGTCCGCGATGCGGACCATCGCCTCGAGGGCGTCCGGGGACAGATAGTCGTCCTGGTCGAGGAAGAAGATATAGCGCCCGCGCACGTGTCCGAGCGCCACGTTTCTGGGAGCAGCCGGACCTCCCGAATTCGGCTGGTGGAACACCTCGATCGAGGGGTGCGACTCCGCCATGCGCTCGAGCATCTCCGGCGAACCGTCGGTCGAGCCGTCATCGACCACGAGCAGCTGGACACGATCGGGTGCGAGAGTCTGGTCCAGCACCGAACCGAGGGCCCGCTCGATCGTGTCCTCGCCGTTGTAGACAGGCACGATCACGCTCACGTCGGGGACGCGGCCCGCTGATGCGGGATTCCCGGCGCTGACGGCTGCCACTTCGCTACTCGCTCTCGACGAACCGAGCCCAGCGGCTCACGCCTTCGGCCAGGGCGACCTGCGGCTTCCACCCCAGCGCCCGCAACCTGCTCGCGTCGAGATTGCCTGCGGTCACGGGGCTCCACCCCGCGACGCGCTTCTCCTCGGGGATGTCGAACACGACCTTGAGTCCTCCGGGAGCCGCGGCGGCGAAGACCTCGGCCAGCTCGCGGATCGAGACCATGCTGCCCTGGTCGGCGATGTTGTAGGCCATCTCGGTGCCGTTGAGCAGGATCCAATAGAGCGCCGAGGCGGCGTCCGCCACGTAGGTGTAGGTCCGCGTGAGCGCGCCCGTGCTCTTCAGCACGATGTCCTCGCCGTGCAGAAGGTTGGAGAGGAACGCTGCCTGGACTCGCGTGTCCGTCGGCAGCATGCCCGGACCGTAGGTGTGCGACAGTCGGGCGACCTTCGCATTGACGCCGTACTGGTGCTGGTAGGAGCGGCAGATCGTCTCGGCCGCGCGCTTCCCCTCGGAGTAGCAGGAGCGCACGTCGAGAGGATCCACCCGGCCCCAATCGGACTCCACGAACAGCTCCTGCCCCGGATCGGGCTGGCCGTAGACCTCGCGGGACGAGACGAACAGGTAGCCCTTCGCGGCCTTCGCCACCGCCAGTTCCAGCGTGTGGAACGCGCCCATCGTGTTGGCCCTGATGGTGCCGACGGGATCCTTGTCGAAGAGGTCCGGGCGCGCCTGGCTCGCGGCGTGGATGATGTAGTCCGCGGCGCCGTCGTAGGTGAAGGGCTCGCCGGCGTCCTGCTCGAAGAGTTCGAAGTCGGGTCGGTCCAGAACGTCGCCGAACACCGCCTCGCCCTTGGCCCGGCTGCGGACCAGGGCCACGACGCGCACGCCGAGGTCCCTCTCGTCGTTCAGTTTCAGCGGCACGAGAGCGGAGTAGGAACCCAGCATCCCGTTCGCGCCGGTCACGACCACGGTCTGCCCCGCCAGGCGATCCCAGTCGATGCCCTGCGAGATGACTTGCGCGAGATCGCTCTGCACCACGGCGTTGCGATACATCAAAGCCCCTCGATCTCCCGCAGCGAGCCGAACTCGCTGAGCGCCCGGAACACGTAGTAGTCCTCGGGTGTGGTGACCTTGATGTTGGAGCGGCTCCCTTCGACCAGGTGCACGTCGGGATGCGACTGGCGGTAGAGAGCGCACGAGTCGATGTAGTCCAGCTCGCCCGCGGCCTGGGCCTTGCGGTGGCAGGCGATGAGATCAGAGAGGTAGAACGACTGCGGCGCCTGCGCGATGTAGACCCTGGACCGCTTGAGGACCTCGTCGACGGTCCTGCCTGTCTCGCTGACGATCGGAGTCTCGACAGCCGGGTACGCGGTGACCGCGCTTCCGTGCTCCTCGACCGAGCGGAGGTTGCGGGTGATCATCTCCGCGTCTATGAGCGGCCGCACACCATCGTGCACGAGGACGATCGCGCGCTCGTCAGCGTCACCCTCGATGGCGGCCAGCGCGTTGTAGATCGACATCTGCCCGGTCTCCCCGCCCTCGACGATCCAGCGGACCTTCTCGATGCCGAACTGGGAGAGCAGCTCGCGAAGATGATCGATCCAGTCTGCGAGGCACGCGATGACGATCCCGTCGATCTCGCGATGATGCTCGAAGTGCTCGAGGGTGTGGATGATCAGGGGCTTGCCGTGGAAGTCGAGGAACTGCTTGGGCACCGCACTCGACCGCATCCGGGCGCCGCTGCCGCCGGCGAAGATGACCGCGATGTTGATGGTGACTACCGCCTCTCGGTGCGAACCCGCATGTAGTCCATGGCGGCGCCGTAGGCGCGTTCGCAGTTGCGCCGATCGTCGAAGGCGAAGAAGCTGTCCACCCGCTTGGAGTACTCCGGCTTCATGCGACATCCGCCTCGCATGTACTCGCACAGGAGGTCGACGAGGCGCTGCTCGTCGGGGCAGATCTCGCCGAAGGCCATTGTATCGTAGCTGAAGGCGCTCACCGCGTAGTGCGGGGGCAGCTCTGGAGGATGGTAGTAGACGACCGGCTTGCGCATGTACGCGAAGTCGAACTGCACCCCCGAGTAGTCGGTGACCATGAGGCTCGACTGCGACAGGATCTCTTCGTAGTCCAGCCCTCCGGACGCCCCGATGATCTCGACGGACCCGCTTTCGGGGAAGTCGCGCACCTGGCTGCTGGCCACCGGATGCAGCACGTACTTGATCGAGTAGCCGGTCTCCTTGGCGCACGCGATCAGTTGCTCGTTGGAGATCAGCGACGAGTAGACGTGGAAGTATGGCGAGTCCTTGAAGTTCGGGTTGTACGGCCGAGCCTCGCCCTCGTGGGTCACCACCGGCATTGCGAACTGCATGCGCCAGGTCGGATGGATCAGGATCTGCTTCCTGTCGTCGGGAACCAGTCCGTCGTAGCGGGGTATCCCGGTGATCTGCAGAGTCTCAGGGTAGTCGTCGTACGCGTACACCGGCTTGCTCAGGTTCTCCTTCTCGACGTGTGACGCGAGCAGGTACAGGCGCGTGTTGTCGATGAGACGATTCTGCGCCACGGCGATGTTCTGCACCGACAGCCCGTGCTGGACGCAGACAGTGTCGGAGTGGATGAACCCCCGGAACGGGAACGACCTCCAGGACTTCAGGCCGTTGAGGGAAAAGACCGTGGAATTCGAGGCGAAGATGAGATCCGCGTGCAGGAGCGCTAGCAGGTGGCGTAGGGTCCCGACCTTCAGCGGCTTGAGACCGTCGGCCACCATTCGCGCATAGTCATCACTCGACTCGCCGATCACGTAGTCCTTGATGATGCCATCGTCCTGGGCAAGGGCGTATCTATAGAGGTACTCGGCAGAGTCGCCTGCCTTGTATACCTTGTCGACGAAGAACCATCGCGGCTTCCTCGAGTAGAGCGGGTAGCTGAGCCAGTACGCGATCCGCAGGAACGCGGCCTTGCGGTTGTACGGTCGCCGGTACGCCGGCCCCCGCAGCAGCGAGAGAAGAACGGCCGCCTCGCAACTCAGGATGCCCACAAGCGAACGGGGCCTGACCACGATGCGTGGATGCATGTAGCAGAGGTAGTTGTCGCCGAACGCCCACCACGCCCGCCGGGGGTAGCGGGACACCTTCGTGAAGTGGCCCGAGAACACGACGTCCATCGGACCCGCGACGCTCCCGCGACTGAACGTGACATCGACCGACTTGAAGTCATCGGGGATCGGGACGCGGACCCTGAACGCGTAGGACTTGGTCGTTGCCACGCCGAAGTGCTTCGCCAGGGCGTACCAGCTCCTGTGCTCGAGCGGGATCAGGACGGCCTTCTGCCTCACGGCGTCCTTGCCAATGACGGAGACGCGCGCGAAGTAGGAGCCTCCCGCGAGCCAAGCGAGTCCCTGCACCTTGCCGTCGAAGATGAGGTCGCCGGTCGCGGGGTCGTGGTCGATGAGCCAGAGCCGGACGATCTCGTCCTCCGCGCGCTCGAACAGATGCCCGTCGACCGTCAGATCCATGCCGCCTTCCCCGGTGGTCCCCCGCTGCTCGAAGACCGGAGAGGCTTCATCTCCACGGCGCTTGAGCAGGTACAGAGTGAGAGCAAGCGAGGCGTCGAGGCCGAGCCTCCCGCGAGAGTCCGGCGCGAGGATCATCTCGGCGTCGACGCAGGAGAGAAGCGCCCCGCAGGCATCGAAGAACCGCTCCAGGTCGCTGCCGGCGAGCAAGTGCTTGTTCAGGTTGTCCTCGTTCGCGGCGAACCGGGCCGCTATCGCAGAGAGCACCATGGCCTGCACGAACGGGGCGACGCCCCCCTCGCTCTCGCACTCTTCGATCCAAGCGGGCCACCGGTCCTCTATCGGCCCGACGTACCAAGCCAGGTCGGCCGAGCCCAGGAACAGCCGGGCGTGGTGCTCGTCCGGGTGGTGCATCTGGACGGACTCCCCTGCCACGAAGACCGCTCGGGGGTTGACGCACTGCATGCGCAGCAGCGCCTCGCACTCGACATCCCGTCCCCCCGCGGCAGTGTCGGTCAGCTCGGGCACCGAGGACCGCCGCACGAGCGTTCCCCGGAAAGAGGATCGCGCCACCCACCAGTGGGCCCCCACGTCGCGAACCTCTGTCCCGTCCGGCCAAGTCTTGTCCTGCACGGGGATGTAGGGCCGATCGAGTTGCGCGTCGTCGAAGCGCGCCGGGATACAGGCGATGTCCGCCTCCGGATCGTCCCTCAGCGCCTCCGCCATCGCCCGCAGCGATCCTCGCGACAATCCCTCGCCCGGGTTGACGATCGCGATCATCGGGGACCGGGACTGGCGCAGAGCCTCGTTGATCGCGCCGCCGTGAGTGCCGGCGGACGCCTCCAGGAACCGGACACGGTCGTCGCTCACCGTGTCGCGCAAGGATTCCAGCAGCTCTGCCGGCCCGCTGACGGTGACCGACATGGTCACGTCGCCCAGATGCTGCGCGGCGAGGCTGTCCAAGGTGAGGGCCGTACCATCCGGGTCGCCGAGGGCGGGGACGATGACCTCGACGTCTGGAGTGCTTGCGTTGCTCAAAGGACCCTCCTGCAGGGCCGGCCCGCGATCAGTCCGCAGCCGACGGATCCAGGTAGCGGAGAAGGTCCTCGAGGATCCGGGCGCAGTTGCGGTCGTCCCGGTACTCGAAGAAAGCGTCTATCCGCGCCCGATAGTCGTCGGCGATCTCGCAGTCGCGCCGCATGTATCCGCACAGCAACTCCACGAGTCCGTCCACGGTGGTCGCGATCTCCCCGAAGCCCATCGACTCGTAGTCCATGGCGCCGTGCCCATACTGCGAGGGGATCTCTACCGGATGGAAGTAGACCACCGGCTTGCCCATGTAAGCGAAATCGTACTGTACACCGGAGTAGTCGGTGACCATCAGATCCGCTTCCTCCAGAAGCGTCTCGTAGGGCGCGTCGGCACCGGGGACCACGACCCTCACCCTTTCGCCCAGCGGACCGGGTGAGGCCGCTTCGCCCTGCAGGCGCCTCCGGAGCACCTCGGCGTTGGAGGCCAAGTACGGGTGCAGCACGAAGTCGATCGAGTATTTCGTCTCGATCGAGCACTCCAGCAGCCGCGGATCGGTGAGCAGGCTCTCGTACACCCGGAAGAAGCGCGTGTCGAGGAAGTCCGCCGAGGCCGGACGGCGCTCGCCCAGAGTCGTGGCCGGGCCTGCGAGTTCCGGCAGCCATGTCGGCGCGAAGAGGATGCGGCGCCCCGGCGTGCTGTGGAGGCCGTCGAAGCGGGGGATCCCCGTCAGGGCCAGCTGCTCGGCGGAGTAGCCGTACTCGGGCTTGAGGAGGTTGTCGATCTCGTGTCGCGAGGCGCAGTAGTAGCGCTCGATGCCGGCTCGGGAGCGGTGCATGATCCGGGCGATGTCCTGCATGCTCAGCCCGTGCTGCAGGCAGACGACGCGGGCGGAGAAGAGGTCCCGATAGTCGCGACCGACGGGGCCGCCGAGACTGTTGTAGACGGCGGGGTCCGCGTGCGTCGCCAGCAGAACCTCGGCGTTCAGGTACACGAGGCGATGGCGAAGGGTCCCGGGATGCACGAGCCTGGCGCCTCGAGCGCGCAGCCCCGCGACCTCCGGGGCATCAGCGTTTATGGCGTAGTAGGGCACGAACCCCGAGCGGTGTCCCTCGAGGTAGTGGTACATGTACTCGCCGCAGTCGCCAGCGGAGTACATCTTGTCGTGGCACAGCCACACGCGCTGCCTGCGGAAGAACGGGCGCGTCACCCGGTACGCCAGGCGCGTCAGCGCGGCACGACGGTCGTCTTGGCGATCCGATCTCAGAAGCTCGCGGATGAGCAGAGCCTCGTCGGCAACGAGCCGCAGCGTCGACTGGCGGGAGAAGGACACCGAATCCGCGCGGGCGATGAACTTCAGACCACCCGCCCTCCAGTAGCGGCGGCGTGCCCGCGCGAGGTGGCTGTACTGGCCGTAGGTCAACCGCATGCGTGCGGAGAGCGCCCTTCCGCCGGACTCCGTGGAGGCCCTGAGCGCGATCTCGCCGCTGCCCGCTGCCTTCAGCCCCGGGCAGACGGCGTGCAGGTGGACACCATCGGCGAAGTGATGCCCGAACAGATGGAACCCGGCGTACTCCCCCGTCACCTTGGCTGTGTGCGGCTCGCCGCCGACCTCGATCGCGAAGGTGACGGGACTCTCGAACAGCACGGCTGGAGACACGCGGGCGTCGATGGTCAGCTCGCCGTTCGCGAAGCGTGTGAGTTCGACGTTGGCGGTGAGCTCGCTCAGGGAGGCGATCCTGGCGACCCCATCGAGAACCTCGAGGTCGCCGGAGTCGACAGGAGAGTAGTCCCACCCGGCATCGGCCTTCCCGAGGGCGAGCAGCCAGTGCCTGAGCGCCACCGGGAGTCCGTGACGCCTGGCCGCGGCATCGATGCGGATCGGTCCGAGCGCGCGCACGATGGTGGTGATGAGTTCGACGACCTGCGGCATCTCGGGACGGGCGATCGAAAGCCGCGGCATCCCGCCGAAGCTCGAGCCGAGAAGCTCGCACAGCGCGTCTGCGGTGGCCTCGTCGTCCGTTGCTACCCCGATGCCGGCGAGCAGCGTTTCGAGCCGCTCTATCGCCGCACTGTTCTCGCCCAACGATCGCCCTCCCGCGCTGTCGCGCCCACCGGCGTGGCCGTCGCGCCCAAGGAGCACAGTCTATCAATCCCGGGAGGCGCACGCGACGCGGCGGCGGCGGTCCAGGGCGGGCCGGCGCATGGCCGGGGACGGCGAAGGGCCCGCATCCCTCATCGGAGGCGGGCCCTTGACCTTGCTGTCTGGCGGAGAGGGAGGGATTCGAACCCTCGTAGGAGGGGATACCTCCTAAACAGTTTTCGAGACTGCCGCATTCAACCGCTCTGCCACCTCTCCGTGGCGGCCCTTTCGGGCGCGAACGCGAGTATAGCGACCGCTGCGGAGAGCAGCAACGCAGGCCCGGGGCCGCCGGCCGGCTCACGCGCCTCGCTTCATGGGTATCCACCTACTGACCGGCACGCCGGCTGGGGCTGCTGGCTGTTTCTGGCATGCCGGGCGCTTCATGTGCGACGCGGCTCGGGCATGCACACACGACTGAGCGGGAGCCCACATGGCACAACAGCGCATCGTCGCGGTCGATGACGAGGACTCGCTGCTGAAGATCGTTCGGTACGCGCTCGAGCAGGAGGGCTACGAGGTCCACACCGCGTCCGACGCGGCCGGCGGCGCCTTCCTGTTCGAGGAAGTGACGCCCGACCTGCTCATCCTCGACGTCATGCTGCCGGACCGCAGCGGTCTCGATCTCGCCCGCGACATCCGGGCAACCTCGGACGTGCCGATCATCATGCTCTCCGCGCGCGGCGACGAGGTCGACCGCGTTCTCGGCCTCGAGTTCGGCGCCGACGACTACGTGACGAAGCCGTTCTCCCCCCGCGAGCTCGTCAGCCGCGTCAAGGCGATCCTGCGCCGGGCCGGCCGGGGGCCCAGCGAGCGTCCCCGCATCACTCTGGGAGACCTGCTCATCGATTCCGAATCCCACCAGGTGTTCATGCGCGGCGAGCCCGTTCACCTGACGACCTCGGAATACGGGTTCCTGCAGCTTCTGGCCAGACATCCCGGCAAGGCCTTCTCGCGCGCCGAGATCCTGCGCGCGCTTTGGGACGAGTCGCCGGTCGGCAACGAGAGGGCCATCGACGTGCACGCTCACAACATGCGCGAGAAGCTCGAACGCGACCCCAAGAACCCGGAGTACCTGCTGACCGTCCGCGGCTTCGGCTACCGTCTGAGAGAAGAGTAGGGCCATGGCAACCTTCAGGCGGCCGTCGGTGCGCCTGTGGCAGACCGAGCTCTTCGTCATAGTCATCGTGGTCGCCATCCTCATCCTGTCGGTCTCCCTGTCGCAGGACCTCCAGCGCACGCTCAAGACCTTGGGCGAGAGCGAACAGCTCAGCGACGCTTCCGCACTCGCCGCGCAGCTGAGCCCGGACTTCCCGCTCACCCCGGCGACCCGCGTCAGCATGCGCAACCAAGTGCACCAGTTCCGGCTCATCTACGGCGGCGACGTCTGGGTCTACGGCGCCGACGGCGCTCTCATCGACTCCGCCGCCTCGGGCGGCCCTCCCCAGACCGTGCTCGAGCAGGCCCGTCGCCAGGGGCTGGTCGACGCGCCCCCCTACTCGAACATGACCCTCGAGCCCGGCGGGCACGCGGTGGCGGGAAAGGCGGTCTACGACTCCAGCGGCCAGAAGGTCGCCAGTGTCGTCATCGCGGCGCCCGTCGCGAGTTCGCTCGCGGTGCTCAACGCCGTCAGGGACCGGTTGTGGATCACCTTCTGGATAGCGCTCATCGCTTCCGGCCTGCTCGGATTCGCCTTCGCCGAGTTCATCGGACGTCGGGTCCGCGGGATGTCGAAGGCGGCTGCGGCGATAGCAGCCGGCGACTTCGACCAGCAACTCCCCACCGGCCTCGTCCCAGACGAGATCTTCGAACTGACCGAGTCGTACAACCGGATGGCGGCTACCCTCGGCCAGCTCTTCACGGCGCTCCGCGAGCGGGAGCAGGAGATCGCCGCGGTCGTGGAGTCGATGGGAGAAGGAGTCGTCGCGTTCGATCCCGCCGGGACGGTCCGCGTCATCAACCCGGAGGCTGCCTTGCTCCTTGGGCTGCAGGGAGATCGCGCGGAGATGGCAGGCCGCGAACTGGACGATCTAACCGACGTCACCTCGATCCGGGACCTCGTGAAGCGAGGGCTCGCCGGGTCGGCCGTCTCGGGCACCGCGGTCCTGGGCGACCGCACCGTGCTGCTGCACTGCACGCCGATCGCGCCGGTCGATGGCGAGGGCGGAGGCGCCGTGCTGCTGATGGGCGACATCACTGAGCAGAAGCGCCTCGAGGAGGCGCAGCGCAGGTTCGTCGCGAACGCTAGCCACGAGATGCGCACCCCCATCACGGCATTGAAGGGGATGCTCGAGCTGCTCCAGGGCGGCGCGAAGGACGACCGCGAGGTGCGCGACGACTTCCTCAAGACGATGTCGCTCGAGGTCGACCGGCTCGGCAGGCTGGTCGCTGACCTGCTGACGCTCGCGCAGCTGGAGGCCGGCACCCTCACGCTGCACCGCGAGCCGGTCCCTGTGGCCGGACTCCTGCGGGAGGTCGCGACGGTGATGGTGCCCTTGGCCAACGCGGGCGGCGTGCATCTGGCGGTGGACGTCGCCGACGCGCCGCTCGAGGCGGATTGCGACCGCGACCGGATCATGCAGGTGCTGATCGGCTTCGTCGACAACGCCCTCAAGCACTCGCCCGCCGGATCCACCGTCACGCTGACGGCCGCGCCGCGGGACGCCAAGGTCACGCTCGAGGTCCGCGATCAGGGACCCGGTATCGACCCGGAGGCCGCCGGGCACCTCTTCGAACGCTTCTTCCGCATCGACGACTCTCGGGACACGCCGCGCGGCACCGGCCTCGGTCTCGCCATCGCCAAGGAGATAGTCGAGGTGCACGACAGCACGATCGACGTCGTGTCCCATCCGGGCAAGGGCGCCGCGTTCAGATTCGACCTGCCACTGGTCGACCAGCCGAAGGAGGAGCGCCGTGGGACGTGAGGGACTCGGACAACGCACGGTGGTCGAACACCTCGCGCGCACGCTCGCGCGGGCGCTCGTGATCGCGGGCGGCTCCTTCTGGGTGATCGCGGTCTTCGCGGTGCCCTACGTGTACGGCAACGTCAGCTTGGCGGAATCGGCGCGGACCGGGTCGTGGCCGTTCGTGGCCTCGCTCGTCATCCTCGCCGTCGGCTGGAAGTACGAGCGGCTTGCGTCCGTGCTGCTGCTCGCAGCCTCCGCCGCCGTCATCGTCTGGGGAGTCATCTACGGCTGGGAAGCCGGGGTGTGGCTCATCATGACGGCTGTCCTGATCGCGCCCATGGCCATCGCGGCACTGCTCTTCATTCTCTCCGCCCGCGCCTCGGAGAATCGCGCCCTCGAGGCCTCCAAGCCGCCGTCCGCCGAATAGAGGCGCCGCAAGATGAGGAGGGCCGACTGCAACAGCCGGCCCTCCGATTCTTCTTCGTCGGCTCGCGGCAGCCTAGCCGCGACGGCTCTCGGACGCCAGCGCCAACTCGGGCTGGGGGGCGAAGGCCAGGTCCAAGGCGATCTGGCCCCTGCGAGCCAGCCAGAACAGCACCGACGCGGTCAGCATCGGGCCTATCAGGAGCACGGTGAATAGCATCCACACGCCGGGCTCGTAGTTGCTGATGACTCCCCACCACACCGCTCCGGCTGCTGTGAGCGCCAGTATCACCGAGGCGGTCCGCTCCCAGTACCAGCCCACGACCAGAGAGGCCATATTGAGCAGGAACGGGATGAGCGCGACGAAGAACATCGACTCCAAGCCGCGCTGGTACCATACGGCAGCCGCGAGGAGCGAGAACCCCCAGAAGGCGCCGCCGAGTATCACGAACGCCCTGGCGATCCCGCGCTGGAGATAGATGCGCGTCTCCGCCTTCTCGCGAGCGGCGGTGCGGACAGGCTCCGCCTGAGCCCGAGCCTTCGCTACCCTGCGAGAGGAGACCGCGTCGTAGGTCACCAGTCCGACAAGCGCCAGGACCCCGATGACGAACACTGCCGCCATCAACGGCCCGGCGACCACTAGTACCGCTGCGATCGTCGTTGACATCTCTCCTACCTCCAAGTGCTCGTCGCCCACAGGCGTCAAGGATCCTCGAAGGTGAGTATCTCCGCGCCGCAGTGACCGCGGGTTCGCGGGCGGTTTCGCTCTTGTTAGGGTTTGGTGAGCGCGCCCTGCGTGCCTACTTGACGAGCTTGAGCGCGGGGTTGAAGTTCAGGCTCGGGACGACCCCGTGGCAGCGGATGCAGAAGCCGCCTGTGTGGCAGACCTCGCAGTTGCGGTGCGTCTTCACAGCGAGCGGGTGGTCCACTCTCCAGGTGACGGTGTGGGACCGCGGCCTTCGCGCGTGGCAGTCGGCGCACCAGTTCACGGTCCAAGCGTGACATGCAGCGCAGTCCACCTTGCCGACCTCCTGCGGGTGGATCGTGTCCCAGTTCGCCGCCCGGTGGCTTTCCGGCGTGGCTTTGGCGGTGTGGCACGTGGTGCAGGTGTTCTTGGCCTGCTTCCCGTCGTGGCATGTCAGGCAGCCGGCCATCAACGGGATGTCCCTGCCCGCGGCATCCGGGTGATGCACCAGGTTCGAGTGGCACCTGACACACTGGAGTCCGAGCACGTCCACGTGCGCCCTGTGCGGGATGATCAGGTCACCCGAGGGAGACACGCTGATCAGAGACTCGTGGCACCCCTGGCACGATGCGTTCGTCGGAGGAGGATACGCGTCCAGCTGGCGTCCCGGCGAGACGAGCGAAAGATAGAACTGGCCGACCATCGTGGCGGAGTGTGCGAGCCGGGCAGTGATCGTCGGAGGGACGTGGCACGACTCGCACGAGACGTCCTTGTGCTTCGACGTCGCCCACGCCTTGTAGGGTGCGCTCAGGTTCGGGTAGCGCGCGAGGTACCCCGGCTGGGACGCGTAGTAGCCCGGCGCGACGACCAGTACGGCGAGAGCCAGCACGGCCAGCCCGAGCCACATGAGCCGCTTCCGCGCGCGGTGCGACGGGTGCATCGCGCTCCGGAGCCGGGCCATCAGACCCGGCCGGCCCGCACCCTTCGTCGCATCCTTCTCGTCCGACACGGTCCCTCCTTGAGTGATGGGGCGCTCCGTCTTCCCCATCAGTGACACTGCTTGCAGAACTTCTGGGCGTCGTGGCAGACGTAGCAGCTGTTGACGCCCAGGAGGGCGATGCGAGCCGGATGGGTCTGCTTGAAGTTCCCCGCGTGAGACGCCGGCCGCTGCTTGTGGCAAGCCGCGCAGAAGTCGGGCGTCCATGCGTGGCACTTGGCGCAGTCGATCGTGCCCACCTTCGTCGCATGGATGTCGACCCAGTTCGGGGCCTTGTGGTTCGCGGGCACTTCCTTCTGGGTGTGGCACTTCACGCACTCGGAGGTCGCCTGCTTGCCGTCGTGGCAGGTCATGCACGTGGTCATCACCGGAGTGTTGAAGCCCTGCGGGTTCAGCGAATGCACGAGGTTCTTGTGGCACACCGCGCACCTGATCTGGAGCACCTCGACGTGCGCGCGATGCGGGATGAGCAGATCGCCGTTCGCGGAGACCTGGCGGAAGATCGTGTGGCACTTCTCGCAGGCGGCGGTCGATGGGACGGAGAGCAGGTTCGTCGCCTTCGGTCCGAACAGCAACTGCGAGTAGAAGTCGGGGATCGACTTCGCCGCGAACGTCACGTAGCCGTTGAAGCCCGGGTCCACGTGACAGTCCGCGCACTGCTCCTTGGCATGGGTGGACACACGCCAGTTGGCCATGCGGACCGCCAGGGACGGATACCGCTCGTAGTACGCCGGCTGGAGAGTGGAGAAGACGGGCATCACGAGCAGAACGACGACGACGCCCGCTCCGACGATGAGCGCCCACCTCTTCCAGAACCCGGGCCGCAGTCGGGCCGGAGCCGCCGCGCCGATCGGCGTCCCGGTGCCGTCCCCGTCCTTGGGCGTCGCCTTGCCTTCAGCCACCTACCTCGTCTCCTTGAATTGCGCGTGACACGCGTCGCAGAAGCTCTGCGTGTGACACGTCAGGCAACGCGGGAGGTCCGGTGCCGTCCCGAGGGGCTGGTGCCTGACCAGCCAAGTCGAGATCGGATCGTGGAACGTCGGGCGTTGGGCATGGCAGTCGAGGCACTCCCCGTTCGAGATGTGGCAGCTGTTGCACACGGTCGGGTCCTTGAGAGCCGCGGTCCCGTGCTGCGAGAGCCAGCTCGCCTTCACGTGCTGCGCTTCGACGGACGCGCCGAGGGTCGGGACGATAGACGGCAGGTCGGCGGCCGTGCCGGTGGTGTGGCACTCGTCGCACTGGGATGGCTTGTGGCACTGCATGCAGGCGTTGGGGCCGATGGCGCGAACGACCACGGCGTGCTGCGTCCTCCAGGCCGTCTGGTCCGGCGCCAGGGCATGATGACAGGTGCCGCACTCGCTGCGCTGCACCGTCCCGACGTGGCACCCGAAAGAGACGCACACGCCGCTGAAGGGCATGGTCTCGTGCTTCGCCTGATAGGCCTCCTCGTGCGCGACCCACCTGTGACACGAAACGCATTCACGGGTCTCGGTCGCCACGCTCAGATGCGCGGGGTGGGGCACCTCGGCCGTCCTCGTCGGATCCGTGCTCCACGCGTAGCGATGGCACTGGATGCATGCGGCGTTCGTCGGCGGCTGGAACTTGAAGAACGCCAGCTCGGTGGAGGTGGTGATCAGGCTGCTGTAGAACTCAGCGACGCGTGCCGCGTCCGAGGCGAGGGCCTTGGCCGGATCGGTGTGGCAGACGACGCAGTCGACGCCCGTATGGGCCGACGCCGCGAGCATCGTGTGCCGGCGCTCCAACCCCTGATAGCGTTCGAAGAAGGCCGGTCCCGTGGTGGCGAGCAGTGCCACAGCCACAGCGATGACCGCCAAGACAACGATCGCGGCGCCCGCGATCACGGCTATCCAGACGTTCCTGCCGGAGGCGACAGGACTCACAGTGCCGCCCCCGGTTCAAGGCCCGGCTCGTCCGACGCTCGGACCCGCTCCGCTACCTCGCCTTCGGCATACTCCCGTTCGGGCACCCTCAGTGGAAGCACCTTCGCCGCGAGTGTCACGAACAGCACGGCCAGCGAGAGGAGCCCGACCGCGATCATCGCCTCGACGAAGCTCGGCAGGTACGGTGCCTGTTGCTGCCCGAGCGTGCCGATCGCGAAGCCCATCGACATGAGCGAGTAGCGCTTGAGGAAGACCGCGACGACGTAGAGGGCCGCCGCCGTGATCTGCACGGCGGGCAGATGTCGAGTCTTCCGTCTGGCCAACAGCGCGAACGCGGTGATCCCGAGTATGAGTACCGGGAGGAACATCCAAGCGTATGGTCCTGCAAGGAACTCCGTGAACCGGAGCGTGTGCCCCGCCTTGGCCGACGTCGGCCAGTAGACGAACGCGATCTCGGCGACCAGGAGGAACAGGTCGATGATCATCACCATCGCCAGGAGCGTCGACAGACTCCGGAACATGCTCTTCTTGAACTCGAGCACGCCGAACCGCTGCATGAGATAGGCGACCAGCAGCAGCAGCGCCACGCCGGAAGCGATGGCCGACGACAGGAAGATCGGCACCATGACGGCCGTGTTCCACAGCTCGCGGGACTTGTTGAGCGCCAGCACGAAGGCCGTCGTGGTGTGAAGGTAGATCGCGAACGGGAGGGCGACGAGCGTCATCCAGAACGCGAGCTTCTCTCCGCCCTTCCCCGTGATCATGATCCAAAGGTCCACGAAGGCGACCGTCATGTAGATGCCTGCCGCGCTCCCCGTGTAGACGAAGATCGCGGAGAGGTTCGGCGTCACGGCGAACCAGTAGATCCTCCAGACCCTCACGAGGTCCGTCAGGTCGCCGAGGACGGCGATCATCGTGAGCACGGCGGCCAAGAGCACGGCGAGTCGCGCCAACGGACGGAACTGCTCGGCCCCGAACAGGTGCACGCTCGCGTACACGACGAGACCGCCGGCGGCCAAGCCGACGTAGAACATGTAGTTGGCGAACCACAGCCCCCAGGTGAAGTTGTCACGCTGGGCCATGACGGCCCCTCCCTGGGTCAGGACCATCGCCCACGCCAGGACGCCGAGGAAGACGAGCATGGCGACAGCGGTCACGAAGGCCCAGTAGCGCGAGCCCGCGCTCTGCAGTGCCCCGATGTTCCAGTCGATGCCGATGAAGCGCTTGAAGCCGGGTTGCGGGGTCGCGACGTCAGTCATCTGTCATCACCCCACATACCAGATCATCGGTTCGGTCGATTCCTCTTCCTTGAGTCTCCAGACGCGACGGGTCTTCACGAGGATCGCGACGTCGCTGTTGGGATCGTTGAGGTCGCCGAACTTCCTCGCCCCGACCGGGCAGGCCTCGACGCACGCAGTGGTCTGCCCGTGCCTCGTCCTCTGCACGCAGAACGTGCACTTCTCGGCGGTCCACGCCTTCTCCGCGAGCGGGACCTTCGGATTGACCTCGTCCGCCGGAACCTCCGGGTGGACCCAGTTGAAGTGGCGGGCGCCGTACGGGCAGGTGATCATGCAGTTTCGGCACCCGATGCACTTGTTGTAATCGATCAGGACCGTGCCGTCGGGCTCCTTCCACGTGGCTTTGACCGGGCAGCCGTAGACGCAGGGCGGATGCGCGCAGTGCATGCACTGGATCGGGAAGTACCACTTGTCGGGTCTGCCGGCCTCCTCGTAGTCCAGGACCCCCGTCTCGAGATCGATCTTGCCGGGCTCCATCTGTAGCACCTGGATGAAGGTGAAGCCCGAGGTGCGCCCGATGTTGTTCTCCTTGACGCACGCGTAGACGCACTTGCGGCAGCCGACACACGCCCTGACGTCGATGACCATCGCCCATTTCTCGGGGCCGGCGGGATCCGCGTAGTAGACGGGCTTGCCCGGGTAGTTGACCGGCTGGTCGGCGGCCAGGACCGCAGCCAGCGGTTGCTCGCTCGCGCCCGGGCCCACGATGACCGGAGCAGCCGTCGCCGTGGCGTCCGCCGCCGCGGCCGGACCGGCCGTCAGCACCGCGGGGATCACTCCCGCCGCAACGACGCCGGCAGCCAACCCGACGCCCTGAAGGAAGCTCCGCCGCGAGAAGGTCGTCCCCTCGGGCGCGGTCGCACCGTCGGGACGCACGTCGTTGTGCAGCTTGTCCTCACTCATCGCTTCAACCTCTCGACAACGGCCGGTGCAACGAGCCCGGCGAAGATCATGAACACGACGAACAGGCCCACGCCCTCGACGACCAGGAACCATGTCGGGTTGGTCGTCGGAGGCGGCAGTGGCGGCGACATGAGCGGTTTGAACGGAACGCGTTGCGGGCCCACCGGCTGGATCTGGAATCCCGTCCCCAGGAACGGCGGAAGCGGACCCAGGTAGATGTAGCCGGGCGTGTGCGGGTCGTGACAGCCCGCGACGACGCAGCTCGCGAAGTGTTTGCCGTGGGTCCCCTGCCGGAAGTCGTTGTACTTCTCGAAGTGGCACTTCTGGCACAGGAGCGCGATGTCTCCGGTCTTCACGTCGATGAGCGTGCCGTCCACCGCGTGCAGCAGGCCGGGGTTGTGCTCGGCGTCGTCGTGGCACACGAGGCACGCCTCGGCACCCTTGCCGAGCACGTCGTGGCTCTCGAGGACGATCCCGTGGCCCTTGAAGTCGATCGGGATCGGGTGGGATGGCTTGCCCGTGACGGGGTCGACCGTCACCGGGTGGCACTTCGTGCACGGGTAGAAGAGAAGCTCGCCGGAGGACGCTTGGCCCGCCATCGCGAGCCGGGGCCAGACGAGCGCCGTCGCGACGAGGACGACCGGTAGAACACAGAGGAGTCGGGCCAGCGCGTCCCTCATCGCACGCGCAGCCGCCCGGGTACGAGATGTAGCCATCTGCTCTCCTGCCGCACTAGTCGACGCCCGTTGCGTTGCCCGGGCGCTTCAGCCCTGTCCTCGCCCCGTTGGCAGGTCCGCAGGAGCCTATTGCCAAGTATCTCCACCCCGACGCACCCGGGGATTAGCGGGGGATTGACGAAGCGTTAGGGTTCCATGAAGACGATACCCAAGACTTCCGCCCCTCCAGCGCGGCGCGCCGTTGGCAACCGCTGCGGGTAAGAACACACTTGTGGTGCCGGCGGACAGCCGCTGTGGCAACCGCACATCCGTTCCGGAGAAGGAGTCTGACCATGGGACTGTGGATCGCACTGATCATCGTCGTTGTGCTCGGGGCCGCCGTGATCGGCATCTACAACAGCCTGATCACCCGCCGCAACCGCGTCGAAGAGGCCGCCAGTGACATAGACGTGCAGCTCAAGCGCCGCTTCGACCTGATCCCGAACCTCGTCAACACCGTGAAGGGGTACGCGACGCACGAGCGCGAGCTGTTCGAGAGGGTCGCCGCCGAGCGCGCCGGTCTGATGACCGGACCGACAGGCGACCGCATCAAGGCGAGCAACCAGCTGACCGAGACGCTGAAGTCGCTGTTCGCAGTTGCCGAGGCCTACCCCGAGCTCAAGGCGAACCAGAACTTCCTGGCGCTGCAGGCCGAGCTGACCGACACGCAGGACAAGATCATGGCCTCACAGCGCTTCTACAACAGCAACGTCCGCGACTTCAACACGGCGATCCAGGTCTTCCCGACCAACTTGTTCGCCACGATGCTCGGCTTCAAGGCGTTCGAGTTCATCGAGGCGGCCGAGACCGAGACCGTCAACCCCGAGGTCAAGTTCTGACGTGGCAGCGACCATCTACACCAACATCACGGCGAACAAGTGGCGCAGTGTTTTGACGATGACCGTGTTTCTCGCGATCGTGATCGCACTCGGGTACGTGTTCGGCGTCCTGCTGAGGCTGTGGTGGCTGCTGCCGCTCGCGATAGCCGTCGCGATCGCGCAGACGTTCTCGGCGTACTGGTGGAGCGACAAGGTGGCCCTCGCCGTCTCGGGTGCGCACGAGGTCGACAAGGCACAGGCGCCCGACCTGCACCGCCTGGTCGAGAACATCTCGATAACCGCCGGGCTGCCTATGCCGCGCGTCTACGTCATCGACGACCCGTCGCCCAACGCGTTCGCGACCGGCCGGGACCCGGAGCATGCGGCGGTCGCCGTGACGACCGGACTGCTGGCCAAGCTCGACCGCCCCGAGCTCGAGGGCGTGCTGGCGCACGAGTTCTCGCACGTCGGCAACTACGACATCCGCTTATCGAGCATCATCGTAGTGCTCGTCGGCTTCGTGGTGCTGATGTCCGACTTCTTCTTGCGCTACACGTTCTGGGGCGGCGGCGGCCGGCGCAACAGCAACAGCGGGGACGGCCAGGTCACAGCAATCCTCATGCTCATCGGCATCGTGCTCGCTCTGCTCTCACCGCTCGTCGCGATGCTCATGCAGCTGGCGATCTCGCGGAAGCGCGAACTGCTCGCGGATGCGGACGGGGCGCTTCTGACGCGCAACCCCAACGGCCTCGCCGACGCGCTGCAGAAGATCACGTCGGACCCGATGTCCATGCGGGCATCGAACAAGGCGACCGCCCACCTGTTCATCGCGAGCCCTCTGCACGACACGAGTGGCAAGGCCAAGGGCTTCATGGCGGGGCTGTTCGACACTCATCCAGACCCTGCGCTTCGCATCGCGCGGCTGCGCGAGATGGCGCTGTAGGGCCTGCCGCAGCGCTCGCAGGTCCTCGCACGCGAGGAGGCCCGCTCCGTTGCCGGGGCGGGCCTCCTGCGGATGCGTCTGGCGGAGAGTCAGGGATTCGAACCCTGGATACGGTTCAACACCGCATACACGATTTCCAGTCGTGCTCCTTAAGCCACTCGGACAACTCTCCCCTTGGGTCCCGATCCCGCGAAGCGTGGAAGGCGCTCCCGGGCAAGTCGGGAGTATATCCCGCTGCGGCAGCCGGGGGCAACGCGCCCGCCGCGCTCAGCCCTCGAGCGGCTCCGGGGGGCGGCCCCCGGGGGGGCCCCCCCCCGCCGCATCCGGTCGGCCTGGCCGGCGGCCACGATCCACATCAATACCAACGGG